>Ga0209342_10006012_pt1 | contig 12378 bp, 13 predicted proteins | sample RifCSP16_2_FD_184023 | JGI IMG/M metagenome (GOLD analysis project Ga0209342, IMG submission 184023) | Soil microbial communities from Rifle, Colorado - Rifle CSP2_sed 16_2 (SPAdes) (version 2) | ecosystem: Environmental > Terrestrial > Deep subsurface > Rock core/Sediment | place: Rifle... | reverse complement strand
GAGGACACAGGTGAGGGGGCCGTTGTCCTAGAGGCGGTCGGGGATCTGGTCGAGGCGCTCGACGGTGAGGTCAGGAGCGAAGCCCAGCTCCTCCATCGGCGCCTTCTGGCGGTTGCACCAGCAGACCCGATAGCCGAAGGCCTTGGCCCCCGCCACGTCCCACGCGTTCGAGGACACGAAGAGCAGATCCGCCGCCGGCAGCCCCATCGCCTTCGGCCCGAGGGCGTAGACGGCGGGCGAGGGCTTGTAGGTCTTCACGGCGTCCACCGAGAGGACGTGCTGGAGGCACGGGCCCAGGCCGCTCGAGCGCACGGCCGCCTCCAGCATCCTCGGCGAGCCGTTGGAGAGGATGGCCAGGGGAGAGCCCGTGAGGCGCACCAGCGCCGTCTTCACCTCGGGGAAGGGGGCGAGGGATAGATAGGCCTCCATGAGGCGCTTGAGCTGCGCCTCGCCGGCCGCGAGGCCGAGCCGGCGGACGGCGAAGCGCAGGGCGGCCTCCGTCACCTGCCAGAAATCCTCGTAGCGTCCCATGAGCGCGCGCAGCCAGGTGTATTCCAGCTGCTTCTGCCGCCACGTCTGGGAGAGGGCCTGGGGATCCTGCGTGATCTCGCGGCCGGCCTCGATCACCGAATGCACGTCGAAGAGGGTGCCGTACGCGTCGAAGACGAACCCCCGGGGGAGAGCCATGCGATCAGAAGCGGGTGCCCCGCTTCCGAGGCGGCAGCGCCGGGCGGTGGTTCTCGGCCGGGGGGTCGAGCCCCGACAGCATGAGGCCGTAACGGATCAGCCGCTGGGCGTCCAGGAACGAAAGCCCGCGGCTGGGCGCGCCGAGGACGATGCCGACGAAGCGCCGGCCGTCGAGCCACGCGGCCACGGCCAGGTTGTATCCCGCCTCGTTGGTGAATCCGGTCTTGAACGCCTGAACACCGCCTGTCTCGATGAACGGCGGCACGCGCCGGCTGTACACGCGTCCCCGGTAGATGAAGGTCTTGCCTCCCAGGATCGTGCGCACCCCCGGAAAGTCGTGGAGCAGGTGATCGGTCAGGGCCGCGAGATCGCGGGCCGTGCTGCGCTGCGCGGGGTCCGGCAGGCCGTGCGGATTTGCGTACCGGGTCGCCGTGAGACCGAGCTCCTGAGCCTTGGCGTTCATCCGCGCCACGAAGCTCTCCTCATCGCCCGCCAGGTGCTCGGCGACGGCCGTCGCGGCGTCGTTGGCCGACGCGATGGCGACGCCCTCCAGGAGCACCCCGAACGGCACGACCTCCCCGACCCGGAGCCCCATCCGGTAGCGCGGGGTCCGGGATGCCTTGAGGCTCACCGTGACCGGGTCCTCCCAGTCCGCCCGTCCGGCTTCCAGGTCCTCGTAGGCGAGGTAGAGGGTCATGAGCTTCACGAGGCTCGCCGGCGCGTGCTCCTCTTCCGCGTTCTTGGCGAAGAGCACATTCCCCCGGGGATCGATGAGGAGCACCGCTTCGGCGGTCAGGGCCAGCGCCTTGCCGTTCTGGGCCTGCGCCGGCACGGGAGCCAGCGAGAGGACGAGGGCGAAGAGCGCCGGGATCAGACGGCGGGGCTGGCGGGAGCGAGCCGGAGCTCGATGGGGATCGGGAGGTCGTGGAGTCTCAGATAGAGGTTGAGCCGGGCCTTGCCGGGGTCGTCGAGCGCCCGGGGCTCGGCCAGCTCCCAGCGGAGCCAGCCTTCGCGGCAGCCCACCCAGGTGCCGGCCACCAGGTCCGCCAGGGGGCAGCGCGATTCGAGGCAGGCTCCGTTGCTGAGCCGGCAGACCGCATAACGGGGAGTCGCCACGCTCCCTCCTCGCGTGTTGGGTGAGGCGCACTGACTGACATTCTACTGATCGGCGGCGCGGCGGCGTCAACAAAAAAACCGCCCGAGTTGGTGCGTCGGTGCGGCGGTGGTATCCTGGGGGCACCATGAAGCCGGGATGGGGGGCTGCTCTCGTGCTTGCGCTGCTCGTCGTGTGCCCGGCGGCAGCCGAGCCGCCCTCGCCCGAGGAGGAGGCGCCGGCCGACGCCGCGGCGACGCCCGCGCCCCCGCCCCCCGCGGGAGAGATCGCGCTGGTTCCCGGCGGGCGCCTGATCCCGTGGGAGCAGCTGGACGAGGAATCCTTCGCGCTCGCGCGGGACGTGGTGAGCCAGGCCCTCGTCTTCCGGCAGGTGGACGGGATCGCCTTCCGCAGCCGCAAGGAGGTCTACGACTACCTGATCCAGCACATGGACTTCGCCGCCGACGTCGCCCGGATGCTCCGGGTGGGCAAGTACCGGATGCGCCGCACCCCGACGGGCTTCGAGGCCGACGATGGCCACGGCGCCCACGGGTTCCTGAGGCCGCTCTACGACGACGGGGACCGCCGGGTCTTCTACCTCCAGGGGCGCTACGATCCCCCGGTCCTGCCCTCCATCGCCGGGCGCCTGGTGCTCGTGCTCGACACCAGCTACACCCAAGCGCCGGACGGCGAGAACTACGCCGAGATGCGGGTCGCCGGCTACCTGCGCCTGGACAGCGTCCTGGCCGAGGTGATCGCCACGGTGGCCCGGAGCTTCACGGAGGAGATGGTCCAGAAGAAGGTCAAGCGCTTTTTCCGCGACGTGGCGCGCGTGAGCCGCCGCGCGTACGACGACCCGGACGGGCTCATCGAAGAGCTGGCGCGTCACCCCCTATTCGAGGCGGAGCGCGTCGCCGAGTTCCGCCAAGTGCTCTACGCTCACCGGCCGCCACCGTGGGCCGAAGCCATTCCGTTCCGTCTCGCGCCCGAGCCCCTGGCCCTCGATCCCGGAGACCTGCCCGAAACCTACTGAGGCGCCCGATGGAGTGGGTGTGGGGGAGCCTGGTCGTTCTCGCGCTTGCCCTGGCCGGTCTGGGGGGCTGGCGCGTTGCGCGGCAGGCGCTCCAGTTCTGCCCGCACTGCGGCTGGATCGTCCGCCGGGTCCGCACCGGCTGGCTTCGCTGCCGCCGCTGCCACCGCCAGTACAGCCGGCACGCCAAGATCCATCCGTGAAGAAGGTGTTGCTCTACACGATGGCCGGGAACGCCGACGGCGAAGCCGCGCTCGCGTTCTTTCAGGCGCGGGGGACGCGCGTGGACGTGCGCGACGTGGGACGGGACGGCGGGGCGACGCTGGAGTGCTTCGACCTGGCGGGGCGGCTCGTCGTACCCACCGTGGTCATCGACGGCCGCGTGTTTTTCGGCTTCGGGGCCAACCGCGAAGAGATCGAGCCGTTGCTACATACCTAGCGCGGCGCGCGCCTCGTCCATCACCGCTTCGGTGATGGTGCGGTACCCTTTGCCCTCCGCGTAGCGCTCGATCGCCTTCCGCGCCATCGGCCGGATGAAGGACGGGATCCGCTCTACCCGCGCCTCCGCCTCCCCGCTCCACGCCATCCCGCTCTGGCCCTGGGCCTCCTGCTCGGCAATCATCCCCGCGAAGGGACAGCCGGGCCCTGTGGAAGCGCCCTCGGGCCGGGATTCCGGGGCTTCCTCGAAGGCCTGGGGGCGCTGGTGCGCGAGGGACGAGCGGAGGTGCTCGAAGGGCACGGCCGGCTCCGACCGGCCGCCGACCTTGACGCCGAGGCTCCGGATCAGCTGGGTCTCCGCCGGATTGGTCAGCATCGCGACGCGCCGGCTGCAGCGCGGGCACGCGAAGATCACGGCGAGGGAGCCCTCGTCGGGGCCCTGGCTCGTCTGGAGCCGCATCGGCTCGTCGCACTCGACGCAGAGGAATTTCAAGAGGTCACTTGCGGGCGCGCTCCTCCGCCTCGACGAGGAGGGCGGCGAGCCCCTTGACGATCTCCACCGCCAGCTTGGGGTTGGTCCGGATGAAGTGCTCGAGCCGGTCGCCGGGGATCACGCAGAGGGCGACGTCCGTCTCGGCCAACGCCGTGGCCGTGCGCGGGCCGGAGCGGAAGAGCGAGACATGTCCCAGCAGCTCCCCCTCTCCCAGCACGCGGAGGATCCGCTCCTCTCCGCCGACGATCTTCCTAATCGCGACCTTGCCGGACTGGATCAGGAACGCCTCGTTGTGGGCGTCGTCGCCTTCCTGGAAGATCGCCTGGCCGGCGGTGAAGCGCCGGACCTGAACCTGGCTCAGCGCGCTCATCCCATCACCTCGCGGGCTTCATCATACTGAGGGGCGCGGTGAAGGGCAAGAGCGCGCTGCACCGCCGTCACGGCGGAAGGTAGCGATAGGGGTAGCGGTACGGCGGCCAGTAGAGGATCCCGGCCGGCTCGACGTAGATGGGGCGGGCCCGCTCGGCCTCGCGCACCTCGCGCTCCCACTGGGCCTCGTCCTCTAGGCTCGCCGCCACGAAGCGTTTCACCTCGTCCGACAGCGGCCCCGCCCGGATCACTTTCAGCGCGCGGTCGATCTGGGCGGCGATGCGGGGGTGGGGATCGAGCGCCAGGAAGGCTGTCAGCTGCTCGTCCGCCGCGCTGCTCTGTCCCTTCTGCAGGTAGGCCAGGGCGAGATAAAGGCGGGCCTCGGCATGCTTCGGCGCCTCGGCGAGGACCTGGCGGAGGGCGGCCTCGGCCTCGCCGAAGGCGCCCAGCTTGTAGCGGGCGACGCCGAGGCCGGCGTGGGCGTCCAGACGGCCGGGATCGCGCGCGAGGGCCCCGCTGAAGTGGCTCACCGCCTCGTCGTAGCGCTCCTGGCGGAGGGCCGATCGCCCCTGAGCATACGGGGTCGCGCATCCGGCCAGCGCCAGGAGGGCCAGGAGGGGGGCAAGCCGGGCGGATCGGCGGCGCACGGCCTGATTATAGACCTACCGCCGCTTGCGGTGGGTCGGGCGAGTGCTGTAAAGTGAAAAGCCGCGCCGGTGTAGCTCAGTGGCAGAGCAGCTGATTCGTAATCAGCAGGTCGTGGGTTCGAGTCCCACCGCCGGCTCCAGCAACATCGAGAAGCATTGGAAGATCACGAGATTTCTTCCAGCAGCGCCTTGGTCTCCTTCAGGTCGATCGTGTCAAACCCCTCCGTGAACCAGCGATACACTTCTTCTAGGGCTCGTCGGGCTTGCTCGCGTTTGCCCTGTCTCTGCCAAAGTCGGCTTACGCTCGTCACCGCCCGCAGCTCCAGTGACTTCGCTCGCTGGCGACGGGCAACATCGATAGCTTGGCGAAAACAGTTTTCAGCGAGTTGCTCCTCGGGGACAGTTTGCCTTAGCAGGAGCTCCCCCTTGAGTCGAAAGAGCTCGGCCTCGGGGTAACGCTCCCCCGTTCGGGCCGCTGTCGCGAGCGCCTCGGAGACCGCATTGAGCCCCTCCTCGCCGTGCCCGCCTTTCGCATACGCTTCCGCGAGCATGGCCAGATACTGACACCGCCTTCCCTCTGACCCTGTGGCGCGGTAGGCGGCTAGGCCCTGCTGCAGCTCCTCAATTCCCTCCTTCCACTGCCCCTGCTCGACCAGCAACCGACCCCTCAAGATTGCTCCCCGCGCCACCAAGGATGGAAACCCATGCTCAGTCGAGAGTGTCACAGTGGCCTCTACCAGCTCTTGGGCAGCCTGCCACTCCCCGCGGAGGTAATGGAGTACGGCAGCATAGTACTGCGCCAAACCCAGGCTGAATGGGTGAGATAGCTGCCGAGCCAGGCTTAGCGCGTCGTGGTTCATCTTTAGGGCTTGATCCGGATACCCAAGGAGCCATAACGTGCTGGCCCCATGGAAGCGGCAGCACACTCCAGGGTCATGATTGCCGTAGCGAAAGGCCAGGACGCGGTGCTGTTGAGGATCGTAGAGCGCGAGGCCCTGCTCCCAGTGCGCCTGGGCGGAGACGAACTCTCCCATATCACCCAAGGTGGCCCAAAGCGCGTGGTGAGCCTCTAGAAGGAGGACGGGGTCGCCTACACGCCGGGCCAGGGTGAGAAGCTGCTCCCCCAGCTCCCGGGCCGGCTCCAACTCTGACCGGAATAAATGAACAAACCACAGCCCCCACAGCACCGGAAAGAGCCGAGGCGTCTCCCCTACCCGCTGGCACAGCTCTCGCGCCCGGGTATACGCCTCTTCCACTTCCGGGGCTGCAGAGCCGCTGATCGCCATCAATGCTGGGCCGAGGTCAACCCGGATATCAATGGCCTGCTCCAGCGCCTCGCGGCTCTCGGGCAGATGTGGGAGGACGCCCAGCGCCTGCTCGAAGTACGCCACCGCCTCCCGGTTGGCGGATCGCGTGAACGCTTTGGCTCCGGCTTGACGAAGGTAGGCCGCGGCCTTCTCCCACACCTCGCCGCGCAGGGCGTGATGGGCCAGCCGTTCGACCTGTTCGGTCAGTCGGTCCGGGTAGAGCCGTTCGATAGCCTCCACAATCCGGGCGTGGAGGGTGCGTCGCCGCTCCTGAAGCAGGCTTCCGTAGGCCACCTCGTGGGTGAGGGCGTGCTTGAAGGTGTACTCGAGCTCGGGGAAGAGGCTCGCCTCGTAGAGGAACTCAGCGGTCTGGAGGTGCCCCAGGCCATGACGAAGGCCTTCCTCCGGCTGGTCGGCGATCGCCTGGAGGAGGGGGAACGGAATGTCCTTGCCGACGACGGCGGCGGTCTGGAGGAGAGTCTTTTCCTCCGGGGAAAGCCGGTCCATCCGGGCGGCGAGGATCGCCTGAACGGTGGACGGCACCTGAATGCTCGGGAGCGCCCTGGCTCGGCGATAGGCCCCCCGCTCGCCGGTCAGCACCTGGGTTTCGACGAGCGTCCTGACGCTCTCCTCGAGGAAGAAGGGGTTCCCCTCCGTGCGCTCGATCAGGAGGGCTCTGAGCGGCTGGAGGCCGGCATCGTCGCCCAGGAGGGCCTGGAGCAACTCCTGGGCGCTCTCGGGAGGCAGCGGGTCGATCCGAAGTTGGGCGTAGGAGGTCTTGCTGCCCCAGCCGTGCTGATACTCCGGGCGGTAGTTGACGAGGAGGAGAAGCTTCGCCGTGGGCAGGCTCTCGACTAGGCTGTCCAGAAACGCCTGAGTTTCGGAGTCGATCCAGTGGAGGTCTTCGAAGACCAGGAGCACGGGCTGAACCTGGCTCTCCCGAAGTAGCAAGCGCTTGACGGCGTCCAGCGTCCGGTGACGCCGCCGGGGAGGGTCGAGGGCCTGCCACTGAGGGTCTTCGACCGGCACGTCCAGGAGGCTCAGCAAGGCCGGCAGGGCTGGCTCCAGGGTCCTGTCCAGCGTGAGGAGCTTGCCCGTAAGCTTCTCGCGGATCTTCCGGGCGTCGTCGCGGGCCTCGATCTGAAAGTAGGCCTTGAGAAGGTCGATGACGGGGAGGTATGCAGTGGCTTTCCCGTAGGAGACAGAACCGCTCTCCAAGATGAGCCACCCCTGGGTCCGGTGGGAGTGGGTGAACTCCCAGAAGAGGCGGGACTTGCCCACACCCGGCTCCCCGACGAGGGCCGCGACCTGGCCGTGGCCGGCGCGAGCTTTCTCCAGGGCCTGGCGGAGGGTTTCCACCTCGGCCTCGCGCCCCACGAAGCGCGTGAGGCCACGCAGCGCGGAGGCCTGAAGCCGCGTCCTCACCGGCCCCGCGCCGACGATCTCGTACACCTCCACGGGGGCCTCCAGCCCTTTGACCGGTACGAGGCCGAGCGGCTTGACCTGGACGTACCCCTCGGCGAGCTTCAGGGTCTCGCCGGTCACCAGCACCGAGCCCGCCTTGGCGATCTGCTCCATCCGGGCCGCCAGGTGCGTGGTCTGCCCCACCGCCGTGTAGTCCATGTGGAGGTCACTCCCGATGGACCGCACCACAACCTCCCCGGAATTGAGCCCCACGCGGATTTGCGCGGGAGCCCCGCCGGCGCGCTGGACCTCGTCGCCGTACCGGGTCACGCTCTCCAGCATCCTCAGGGCCGCGTAGCAGGCCCGGACCCCGTGGTCCTCGTGGGCGAGCGGCGCGCCGAAGAGGGCCATGATGCCGTCGCCCATCACCTGGTTCACCGTGCCCTCGTAACGGTGGACCGCCTCCATCATGCGCTCGAGGACCGGGTCGAGGAGCTTTCGCGCCTCCTCCGGGTCGCGGTCGGCGAGCAGTTCCATCGAGCCCTTGAGGTCAGCGAAGAGCACCGTGACCTGCTTGCGTTCGCCTTCGAGGGCAGTCTTCGAGGTAAGGATCTTCTCCGCGAGGTGCTTGGGGGTGTAGGCCTCAGGTGCCGCGAAGCGGGGCTGGGCGGCTGGCGCACCAGCGGGCTGTGCGCACTCGGGGCAGAACTTGGCGGCGGCCGGGAACGGGGTCCCGCAGTTCCCGCAGGTTCGGGCGAGCGGTGCGGCGCACTCGATGCAGAACTTGGCCTGGGGCGGGTTCTCCTGCTGACACCGCGCACACTTCATCCGGGGCCTCTCCTAGTGGGTGCGAGTGGGCCAAGAGTAGCCCCCACCCGGAAAGGGGTCAAGAAGCGTGATTTGCTACCATGCTGCTACCAACGTAGATGACCTTGGAGCACCTCAGATGACGTTTGGGGGTCCGGTTTGGGCCCTTTGTCAGGCCCTAAGGTTATCCTGGGTGCTGAGAGTTTGGTTCGGGGGCAATTCGTAATCAGCAGGTCGTGGGTTCGAGTCCCACCGCCGGCTCCAGTTGTTTCACATCCTTGCCTTTCACTCGGGCAATTCACGGCTGAAGATCTGGCCGTAGTTGACGACGGGTACGGGGACCCGGGCTGACCGTAACGCATGCCATAGGAGCACCTGGTTCGCGGTGAGGACTGGTCGGCCGAGCGCTTCCTCTAGCGCTTGGATAGTTCCGATCACGCGAAAACCGTTCCCCCCGAGGAAGACCGCCTCGGCAGCTGCAGGCACGTGGGCCTTTACCCAGTCGTATACCGGAGCTGGCTGAACATCCAACTGGCTGATGGAAAGGCCGACCGCGGCCGCGTAGACGACGTCGAACCCGTGGCTCCGAAAATACTCCGCCCCCAGCTGATCAAGTTCCGCCGGGAACCAGGGTGGATGGATCAGTGCGACCCGACGAACCGCGAGCGTGCGCAGCGCCAGTCCTGCCGAGAGGCAAGTGATGAGGAGCGGGATGCCACGCGTCTGCTTCTCGAGGCGATTCTTCAGTGCGGTGTCGCCGTGTGCCCCAAGCACATAGCTGCTGCTCGTGAAGGCGTAAGTAATGACGTTCAGGGGCGCCGCGGCGAGAAGTTCCGCCGCAGCATCCAAATGCGGCGGCTCGGCAAAGGCGCGGACGGCTTCAGAACCGATAAGGGCGGGTTCTGTGGTACCGCGCCACCCCAGGGGCACGCGCGCAGCATGAACCGACACCCCCGGCGGCGCCATCGCCCAAAACTCGCCTTCCGGCACGACGTCGTTATGCGGGGCGAGCACCCCGATTCGGGCGTGTGATCCCCAGCCGTCGGCCTGCCACATGGCCGCCTCCTCGTCAGTCGATATCTAACTTGTCCCGAATGTCCCCGGCCTAGCGAGGGCGTTGGACCTCTACTGATCGGGGTGGTAGGAGGAGATAGCTGAGCAACCAGCCTGCGATGCCCGCGAGCAAGATCGATCCGGTCCAGAAGTGGATCGACCAGGCAATACCCTCCGTCAGTTTCAGAGCGAGGAAATAACAGAAGTAGAAGGCGGCCGGGACGGCGAACGCGAAGAGCCGCCAGGCGGCAGGCCGCGCCGCCGTAGGACGGAGTTGAGCGCGCAATAGGTCGGCCAAGAGCCCGGCTGCCCCCGCGGCCGCCACCAAAGCCAGCGGGTAGCCGCCGTGGGGATTGAGGAAGCCCATCGCCCCGGCGTTGAGCGTGACCATGAGCGAGAGAGCCCCCGCCGGCAGCGTCCAGAATCGAACGGCGAGCAGGATCGTCCCCATGAGCAGTCCTGTCTGGAGCAGGATGCTCACGACGCCCATCGTCTCGGACCCGGCGTAAGGACGCGCCGCGCTGGCCGCCGGGTGCACCAAGGGATGCGCGTACATTGTGAAAAAGGTGAGGACCGAGAGTGTGGACGCGAGGGTCAGGGGTATGAGCGCCTGAGCTGCCCATCTGGACGCGGGCTGAGGGGGTCGCGTCGCTGCACGGAGCGGCCCAGTGACGATGAGGCCCAGGCCGAGCCCGAGGGCCAAGTGCGTGGGGCTGAGGAGGGCCTCAACGCCTGCTTCAATGCCGAAGAGCATGTGCCAGATCATGTCACCCACACCGCCGACCCCGAAAATGAGCGCGCCGAGGAGTGACAGCCCGTATCCTGCCGGCAGCGCCCGCCGCCACGGGTAGCCCCGCGCGCGGTTTCTGAGGAGCGACGTAACAAGAGCCGAGGCAACCGCGGCGTAGCCGGCATAGAAGACGGCATGCCACGGTGTGAAGAAGGATTGATCCACCCTCCCGTGCGCGTGGGCCCATCCGTCGAGGAAGAGCCCACCGACAAACACGGCCGACAGCACAACGACCTGGCAGTCGATTCCGATACCGCCTGGCGCTCGGCTCAGCCCTTTCGTGGCGCTCGCGCGGGCTGCCCCCGCCATGCTCGCGTCCACGGCGGCTGTCGGTATGTCTGCTTGCCACCCTTCCATGAGCCTGCTCCCTTGTTGCAAAGAGGCCAGCGTCCTGTAGCGCTCAGACGATCTTGATAATGCCCGGCTCGACCCGCTCGAACCGGTCGGCGACCTCCGGGTCGTGGCCCGCGACGATCAGCCGCTCGGCCCCGGCCAGGGTGTGGATCGTCTCGAAGGCGGCGAGCATCTCGGGCAGGCTGGTCATGATCTGCACGGGCTGGCGCGTCTCCACGTTGCGGTAGAAGTGGGAGGCGTCGGAGGTGAGCACGACCGTGCCGCGGCCGGTCTCGACCGTGACGATCTGGAGCCCAGCGGTGTGGCCGCCGACGCAGTGCACGCGGAGTCCCGGGAGCACCTCGCGGTCCCCCTCGATGATCCGGACGCGGTTCGCGTAGTTCAGGGTCACGAGCCGCGCGAGCGCGTCGGGGTTGGCGGACTGCCGGAAGGCCTCGTAGCGCCCGAAGGGTCCCGTCCAGAACGCGACTTCGTCCCGCTGGATCCAATACTCCGCCCGGGGGAACAGGCTGTGCCCGGCCCAGTGGTCGTAGTGGAGGTGGGTGATGAGCGCGATGGGCACGTCGCCCGGCTTGATGCCCGCGCGCTCGACCATCGCCGCCGGGCTCACGTAGTTCCGAATGCCGCGCGCCCGCGCCTCGTCGTCGAGGAACCCGGTGTCCACGAGGATCGGGTGGGGGCCGCCCAGAATCAGCCAGACGTAGTAGTGGAGCGTGAGCGGCGCGTGCGATGCCTCGCGGTAAAAGAACTGGCAGGCCGTCAAGTCCCTTTCCGCGTACTTGAGCGCGTAGACTTGATACATGATTCACCTCGCTGGCGCTGGAGTCTACGCCACGGGAGGGAAGGATTCAAGCGGGTCGGGTGCTCCCCCGTCGGCGAGTGGATCTGCCATCGCTCGTTGACGCTGGGCTCTCCTCTCCGTCTTTCTTTTCCTGGTTTTGCTGGTTGGCACACTGCTTGCTGCGTTCTTCCTGCAGCCTCAATTTGTGAAGGAAACTGGACACAGGGAAGGCCGGGGGATGAAGAGCCAGACAACCGCAAGCACGGGGATCCAGGGTCGTGCTCGCTCGGTCCCGAGCGGGCTGCGTGTGAAGGTCGTGCTGGAGGGCGAGCGGCGGGCCGAATTGCAGGGGGAAGTTATGGCCTTCGACCGCTTCTGGATGAGAGTGAAGCTCGGGGCGAGCAAAGCCACCGCACGCGAAGGGTCGAACGTCGTCCTCGAGCTTGCCAACCTCGAGGGCGAGCCTCCGATCCAGGTGAACGGAATCGTATGGCGGGCGCCCGGCGATGGTCTCATCACGGTTCTCCTCAGCTTGAGCAGCCAGGAGTTCGGTCGCCTCAAGGCACTCGTGAGCACGTCCGCGGATTCGCGATCGGCCCCGCCGCCGGGGATGCCCGGCCTGGTGAGCTCGCCTCCGCAAGCCGAGGCACCCACAAGCGCGAGGCGCCTTGCGCCTGAGCCGGAGAGCCCGGCGCGCTCCACCGAGCCGAGGGCGAAGTTCCCCGGTCGAGGGCCGGGGTCGGAAAGGGAGACGCGTCGCCCGGCGGCGCCGAGGCGTGCCAGGCGTGCGAGCCCGGCCGAGGAAGCGGCGATCCTGATGGCCCGGGGAGACCACGAGGGGGCAGCGCGACTCTACTCCGAGGCGGTCCACGAAGCCCCGGAGGACGTCTCGCTCCGGTATGCGCTCGGAGCGGCCCTGCATCGCCTCAGGCGGTGGAGAGAAGCGGCGGAGGCTTTCGAGTACGTGATCGGCCACGGCCGATCTGACTCCCGGGAGGTGCGCCTCGCGCGGCTCTGGTTGGAGCGCGGGAGGATCGGAATGGAGCCGGCCCCGGAAGGTCCAGCCGAAGCGCGAGCCGCCCCGGTCGAGCCGGGCCCCGAGCCATCGGAGGCGGAGGGACAGGA
>Ga0209342_10006011_pt1 | contig 12379 bp, 6 predicted proteins | sample RifCSP16_2_FD_184023 | JGI IMG/M metagenome (GOLD analysis project Ga0209342, IMG submission 184023) | Soil microbial communities from Rifle, Colorado - Rifle CSP2_sed 16_2 (SPAdes) (version 2) | ecosystem: Environmental > Terrestrial > Deep subsurface > Rock core/Sediment | place: Rifle... | reverse complement strand
TGCCCCAGGTGCGCGCTCGGGCTCAGGTCCTGGCTCAACTGGAGCAACTTTTCCATCAGCATCCCGATGCGCCCCTCTTTGACTCGCTGCCGGGTGCCGGCCCGTTATTGGCGCCCGCTTTGCTCGCCAAGTTCGGCGACCACCGCGACCGCTTTCCGGTGGCCGCCGACGTGCAAGCCTTGGCGGGCACCTGCCCGGTCACCGAGCGGAGCGGGAAACGCAAACGGGTCAAGTTCCGGCGCGGCTGCGATAAGGAGTTCCGCCGCATCGCCCAGCAGTTCGCACTGGCCTCCCTGGCGCAATCCGGCTGGGCCAGCGCCTACTGGCAGGAGATCCGGTCCCACTGCGACTCGGACTCACACGCTTCGCGTATCCTGGCCAATCGTTGGCTGGCGATCATCTGGAAACTGTGGCAGACCCGGCAACCGTATGACGAAGCCTATCACTTGCAGCAACGCGCGCGTCGCCGTACGCTCAAGTCGTCACGGGTCTGACATCCTTCGATTCAGTTGTTAAGCGGCGCCTCGGACTGGTCGGTTGGCTGCTCACCACGCCCGTCTGGTCTGGGGAACGTAGCCGCCTCAAATCGGCGAGTTGCTATGTCGTTCCTGTACGCCTATCGACCATCGGGGGGTATTGACAAAGCATGTCCGCTGCCCATCGTTGACCATTCATCCGCTCCGCGCTATAGTTATCTAACGAGATCGAGTATGACGAAGCACCCTGCGCTCAACATCCAATCTATCCTCGACACGCTGCCGGACGGGAACGGCAGCAACGGCCGCCTGATCGTCGAGCGCGCCTACTCCGTGGCCGAGCACGCGCATCGTAATCAGAAGCGCGCCTCGGGCGAGCCTTACGTGCAGCACTGCCTCGCCGTCGCCAAGATCCTGGCCGACCTCAGCCTCGACCCGCCCACCATCGCCGCCGGCCTGCTGCACGACGTGCTCGAAGACACCGAGGTCAGCGAGGAGCAGATGCGGCGCGATTTCGGCGACGAGATCGCACGGCTCGTGGACGGGGTCACTAAGCTTCGCCAGTTCGACCAGATGGACCGGCGCGACATTCAGAGCTACGACGACCGCGAGCTAGAGTCGCTGCGCAAGATGTTCCTGGCCATGGCAGACGATCCGCGCGTGGTGATGATCAAGCTGGCCGACCGTGTTCACAACCTGCGCACGCTCGGCGCGCTGCCGGAGGAAAAGCGCAAGCGCATCGCGAGCGAGACGCTGGAGGTCTTCGCGCCGCTGGCCAGCCGGCTCGGCATCTGGCAGTTCAAGTGGGAGCTGGAGGACCTCGGCTTCCGCCACCTCAACCCGGACAAGTACAAGGAGATCGCCCGGCTGATCGACGAGCGCCGTGGCGATCGCGAGGCGAGCGTTAACAAGATCATCCATCAGTTGCAGGAGCGCATGAAGGCGGAGGGCGTCCCAGCCGACATCTCCGGGCGCCCCAAGCACATCTACAGCATCTGGCGCAAGATGGAGCGCAAAGGCGTGACGTTCGAGCAGGTGTACGACGCGCGCGCGGTGCGCGTGATCGTCGACACGCTGGCGCAATGCTACCAGACGCTGGGCATCGTGCATTCGATCTGGAAACCAATCCCCGGCGAGTTCGACGACTACATCGCCACGCCCAAGGACAACATGTACCAGAGCCTGCATACCGCCGTCGTCGGCGACGACGGCCGCCCGCTCGAAGTGCAGATCCGCACGCGCGAGATGCACGAATCGGCCGAGCTGGGCATCGCCGCGCACTGGCACTACAAGGAAGGCGGACGGCGCGATCCGAAGTACGAAGAGAAGATCAAGTGGTTCCGCTCGCTGATGGACTGGCGTCAGGAGGTATCCGACGCGCGGGAATTCATGGATTCGCTCCGGAGCGACGTGTTTCAGGATCGCGTGTACGCTTTCACGCCGAAAGGCAAGCTGATCGACCTGCCCGCTGGCTCGACTCCGATCGACTTCGCTTACTACGTGCACACCGGCGTCGGCGATCGCTGCCGGGGCGCACGCGTCAACGGCAAGCTGGTCGCGCTAGACTATCAGCTCCAGACCGGAGACCAGGTGGAGATCCTCACCGCCAAGCGGGGCGGCCCCAGCCGGGACTGGATCAACCCTAATCTGGGCTACACGAAGACCCAGCGCGCCCGCGCCAAGATCAAGCAGTGGTTCAAGAAGCAGGACCGCGCCGCGAATATTGCCCAGGGCCGCGAAATCCTGGAGCGCGAGATGCGCCGGCTGGGCTTCGAGAAGACGGCGCTCGAGCACGCGGCGAGCCTGTTCGAGATGGAGAAGCTCGACGACTTGCTGGAGAAGATCGGCGCGGGCGACATCACCTCACACCAGATCGCGACGAAGCTGATCGAGGCGGAGCAGCAAAAGGCAGGCGAGGCGCAGGACGTCACGCCGGAAGAGGTGACCTCCGCGCCTCGCCAGCAGACGCCGGTCGAGTTCACGGTGCGCGGCGCCGGCGGCCTGATGACCTCGCTGGCGCAATGCTGCCACCCGGTGCCCGGCGACCCGATCATCGGCTATATCACGCGCGGGCGAGGCGTGCGGGTGCACCGGCGCGATTGCGCCAACATTTTGCGCGGCGACGAAGAAGAACGGCTCATCGAGGTCTCGTGGGGGAGCGCCAAGGCGACGTACCCGGTCGCGATCAAGATTTCCGCCTACGATCGCGGCGGGCTGCTGCGCGACATCGCAGCCGTCGTGTCCGGCGAAGGCATTAACATGACGAGCGTCAACGTCAGTACCAGCAAGCAGATGGCGACGCTGGTCGTGACCCTGGAAATCACCGACGTGGCGCAGCTCTCACGGGTATTCGACAAGATCGAGCGGCTGCCGAACGTCATCGAGGTGCGGAGGCAGACGAACTAGTGCGCGCAACCATCATTCACGTCGGATTACTTGCAGCCCTGCTCCTATCTGCCTGTGGATCGCCCGCGCCTGCCAGCGACACGCCGTTCGCGGACGACTTCAGCGACCCCGGCAGCGGCTGGTCGACAACGGACACCGAGCAACTGAGCATTTCCTACGAGGACGGCGCGCTGCATTTCCGCGTCGACGCGCCCGACACCGCCGCGTGGGCGGTGGCCGGCAAGCGTGCCGGCAACTTCATCCTGGACGTCGACGCGACGCAAGTGGAAGGTCCCGACAACAATCATTACGGCGTGGTCGTGCGCTACGCCGACAATAAGAATTTCTACCGGCTGGACGTCTCCGGCGACGGTTATTACAGCATCCAGCGCTATCGGGACGGCGAGTGGGAGACGCTAATCGACTGGAGGGAGTCGGAGGCGATCCGGCAAGGCGCGACGACGAACCATCTTCAGGTGATTGCCGACGGGCCGAAGCTAACGTGGATCGTCAATGGCGCCGTCGTGGATTCCATCGAAGACACCGACATCCTGGTAGGCGACGTGGGCCTGACCGCAGGCGCTTTCCCCGACGAATCCGGCGTCCACGTCGCGTTCGACAACTTCCAGGTCAAGCCGTTGGAAACGCCCGAGCCATGACTGGACGCCCCCTCCCTACCCTCCCCCGATCGGCCCGTTCGGCACTATAATCATAACGCCGTCTGCGACCGCAGCCAAAAGGCTAACCGCGGATGTCACGGATTACACGGAAGTTTAGCGATTACTTTCCGTGACATCCGTGAAATCTGTGGTTCGAAATCTTCCATCTGCACCTCATCGCGCCCGATCAAGGCAGCCACGCGGCGGTCGCGCCTGAATCGCCCGGGTGCGCATTCGCGGCGTGGATCGATCGCCGGCCGAGGTAGATAACCGTGTCACGACCCAACTTCGAATGGAAGATCGACGAGACCCCGTGGGAGACGGCTCAGGCTGGCGGGTCGACGAAGATCGTCGTGCAAACGAACGTCGCCGCGCCGGACACGCCGTCCTCAGGCGAGCGCAGCATCAAACCCACGAGGCGCGGGAGGCGGGCCGCGCTCGCGGCCATCCTGATCCTGACGGTCGTTGGCGCCGCAGCGGCCGCGCTCGTGATCGTCAGCCAGCGGGCGGAAACCGCTCTCGCGCCGATCAGGCGCGCCGTTCTCGGCAGCTACCAGCAGCTTCAGTACGCGCTCGCCGAATCGGACGAGAAGGTATTCGATCTGCTTCTATCCCGCGCCTCCTCGCCGGACAGACAAAACCTGAAGACACTTTTTACGAACAAGGCATTCATCGATCGGAGCGCGCTGGGACTGCGCGCGGACACGGGCAGCCCGCAAGCCGTCGAGGTCAACCTGTCGCCGGATCTGACAGAGGCGGAGGTCGTCGTCGATCAAGCATATGCCACCGAGCGAGGCGTCGGCATCACCGAGACCGCGCGGCTGCGCCAGACGCTCGTGTTCCGCCTCGACGCTCAACGCCAGGAGTGGCTGCTCGGCGCGCCGGGAGCGGACTTCTGGGGAAAGTCCATCAGCACCGAGGGCCGTTTTCTCACGTTGACCTATCCCGAACGGGACGCATCGATCGGAAGCCGGCTGGCGCGCGATCTCGACGAGCTGCTCGGCAGGCTGTGTCGCGAGGCGAGCGCCGGGGCCTGCGCGCCAGATACCCCTCTCCACATGCGACTCGACACGCGCCTTAATAGCCTGGCGCTGGCGTTAAACCCGGACATCGCCGCCGCTCGCACGATCTCCTCGGGCCAGCTCCTGCTGCCGGCGCCCACGCTCGTCGGGATGCCGATCGACGAAGCCGGGTACCAGGCGCTGCTTCGCTACTATGGCCGGGCGCTGGTGCGGCAAGTCGTGTTGGCGGGTTTCGATCGGACATCTGACTTGCGGGTCGCAGGACTTATCCAGACTGAGATCGAGCGGCAAATGAACCGGCTTGGCCTGCTCGCCTGGCCGGATGCGGCGGCGATCAACAAGCCGATCCCGTCGACGCTTCCTGCACCGGATCAGGACGTTGCGCTGTATTGTATCGAAGACGCCCAATTTGGTGGCGCGCTGCTGCGCTATTCGCCCAGGACGCAGCAATGGACGAAGGAAGTGGCTCTTTCACCTATCGTCACCCTGCTCGCGCTGCCGGGCGGCGATGGCCTCTTGATGCAGGAGCTTCCCCCGATCGGCGAGGGGCGGGCGCAAGACCTGGGGCAGGCGCAAGACCTGCCCCTACCGCGCATCGTGCTGTGGCGGGACGGCCGGCTCGTCACGGCTTACGCCGGCGCATCACAAACCATCGTGCTGCCCTGGCCGCTCACATTCGATCCGAGCGGGCGGCGCGCGATTCTCTTCGCCGACCAGGACTTCTCCGGCATGGCGCTGCTCCACCTCGATCGGTGCAGCGCGAATGGCTGCGACACAACGCCGCTGGCCGGCTATCCGGCCTGGTCGCCGGACGGCGCGCAGCTCGTACTGCAAGACTGGAACGTTGAGAGTCCCCGCCTTCTGCGCGGTGACGGCGACGCGCAGACCCTCGTCGAGATCCCGACGGAGGGCAACATATTTGCCTTCCCGCCGTTCTGGATCGACGCCGAGACTTACGGGTACGTTCGTAACACCTACACTCAGTCGAGTCTATCTGGCCCGCTCGACAGGACGTTCGAGGTCGTCACCGCTTCGACCCGCGACGATGAGCCACACACTCTGGCGACGGCCGAGGAGCTGCTGGCTGCGCTGCCTGAAGACAAGCGCCCCAGCACGCTCACGATAGGGTTTCCGACGATCGCTGCACCTGGCGACTCAGGTATCGTACTCATCTTCGCTTTGGCATACGAGAGCAGGATCGGAGTAGCGCAGCCGTCGTACGGAGTGATCTTCGTGTACGACTGGCGCTCGCGAGAGGTGCGGAGCTTCATTCGCCTGGACCAGAACATCGCCGGGCTTCCCGCAGCCTCGCCCAATGGGCGCTGGCTGGCGCAAAACACGTGGGACGGCGCCAGTGCGCACACATGGCTGATCTTATACAATCTGACTCAAGGCAAATCTCAAACGTTCAACCTCAGTCCGGGCAGCCAGTCTCTCCTCGCCGGCCCGATGTACGACTGGTCTTCCGACGGGCGATGGCTTCAAGTCCTCGACAACGGTGTGCTGCACCTGATTGCGCCCGACTACGAATACGAGCACATTGTCATTCCTGCATCGCCCGGTTGTGCCTTCGCGGCCTGGGTGAACCGATGAACGTGGTCGGATAGTCGAGTGGTCAAATGGTCGAGTGGTCGAGTGGTCGGGTGGTAGGGTGGAAGGGTAGGATATGTCTGCCGCCGGAGACGGCGGCTTGAGCCAAAAAAACATGCCGCGCACAGATTTCGATTGGCAGATCGGCGAAGATACGTGGAAAGAGGCTCCGGCCCGCAGGTCGGGCGACGGCGCACCTGACGATAGTGCGTCTGCGCCGATCGACGTTTCGACGGCTGAAGCCGCGATCGGGCCGAGTCCTCCCCGGCGGCGATGGTGGCTCGTCTTGCCGGCCCCCTTTGTCGTGGCGGGCATCATCGCCACGGCGATCTTCGCCGTGGTCATCAGCCGGCGCGTCCAAGACACGGCCCAATCCATCGAAAAGGACGTGCTCGCCGCTCACGAGCTGGTGCGCCACGCCCTCGCCCAGTCGGACGCCGAATTGTTCGCTTCGCTGTTGTCGCGCGGCACCCCCGGCTGGCGCGCGGCTTACGAGCAGCTATTTGAACAGGGAATCCTCCTCGACCGCACGGCATGGGGACTGCAGGCGCAGGCCGTCGATCCCAAGATCGTGGACGTCACCCTCTCGCCCGACTTGCAGGAAGCCGAAGTCGTATCAGAATACGCTTACAGCGTCGCCGGCGGCAGCGGCGCGACCGAGACAGTCCGCCTGCGGCACACCTGGGTGTATCGCTTCGACCGGCAGCGCTGGCTGCTGGCCGCGCCGGAGGGCGAGTTTTGGGGAAGCTGGGCTACCAGCGAAGGCCACTGGCTCACGCTCACCTATTCTCAACGCGACGAGGAAATCGGGCGGCGGCTGGCCGGCGACCTGGATGCCAAACTGAACGAGTTGTGCGACCTGCCCGGCATCGACTGCCCGACCAACTGGCGGGTGCATCTGCGGCTGGCGAGAGAGCCTATCATCCTGAGCAGCCTGGTCGAACCGGAGCCTGCTTTTGCCAGACAGTGGAACTTCAACCTGCAGGCGAATATCAAGAACATGACATTGCCCACGCCCACACTGATCGGTTCGCCGACAGACGAACCCGGCTACCAGGCGCTGTACCACGGCTACGCACTGCGCGTAGCGCGAGCGGCGCTCGCGGATCGGGTGTCCCCTCCACCCGTATGGGCGTGGCAGTCGCAACGCCTGTATCAAGCACTGTTGGATAACCACCTGATTCGGCTCGGCTTGCGCAGGTGGCCGGCAGCGGGAGTCGATCGCGACGCGGGTCCTGCTCCCATCCCGCTGCCTGAGCAGGACATCGAGACGTACTGCGTCGAAGATTTCGGCCGGGGAGGAAGCCTGTACCGATATGATCCCAAGCTGAACACCTGGTCACGGGAGCTTTTCAACCTCGTTTTCGGCATGATGATGCCGCTGCCGGACGGATCGGGCGTCATCCTGCAGGAGCAGGCGAGCATCGCCGACGAGGCGCCCACCCGAATCGTGCTGTGGCAGCGCGGCACGAAACGCGTATTGCACGAGAACTTGCCGAATTCCACGCCGGTGTATGCAACGGGGGAGATCGATCCGTCAGGGCAGTACCTGGTCGTCTACGCTTCGCGCGACCCGTTCGGGAGCGCGACAACGTATCACCTGCTCGATCTGAACAACTGCAGTCCATCGGGCTGTGAGCTGAGGGAGCTTGCCGGCTGGCCCACCTGGTCACCCGACGGCTCGCAGAGCCTCGTGGTCTTACCCTTCACCGCGCCTGACACACTCATTCGAGGAGACCGCCTTGGGCTGCCTGTCACAGAGCTCGGAGAGGGCCAATCGCCTTTCTGGCTGGACGACGAAACGTACGGCTATATTCGCCGGGAGCCTACCACGCTCATCACGCGCACGTCGGAAATGATCATCGCAAGCAGTGCCGACGACGTTCCCCGGCTGCTGCTCGATTCGGCGTCGCTGGCAGCCATGCCGCCCGGCGATGAATGGTGGCATACCGACAGTTATGTAACGGTCAATCCGGAGGACACGAACCTGCTGCTGATAACGACCTACGCTTTTGATCAGTCATCGCGGGCATCGAGCGGCCAGGCGAGTGGGACCGTCTTCAATCTGCTCTTCGACAGGCGCTCGAACGAGATTCGGCGGCAATGGCAATCCAGTTTCGATCGAACGATCAGCATCGTATCGTTCTCGCCGGATGGTCGATGGCTGCTGATGGACGAGCTCGACCGCGCGCGCTCGATGTGGTCGATCCACATGTACGATGTGAAACGTGGCGACACCAAGACGTTCTCCTTCGCGCTTCCCGCGAATTCCTCGTACGCTTTTCCGACTTACGGATGGTCGGCGGACGGGCGCTGGCTGGCCATCCTGAGCGATGGCGTTCTGCACCTGGTCGCGCCCGATCACGACTATCAGCGCAGCGCCCTACCCCATTCACCCGGCTGCATCTTCGCCGCGTGGGTCAATCGTCGGTAGTCTCAGTATAAGATCACGATTTCGTAGTGACGACTTCAGTCGTCCAAGCCAACCAGCGACTAAAGTCGCTACTACGAATCAAACCCGTGATCCACTGAGTCTCATTGATGAGGATCGTCATGAAAGCACACATGCTGTTCTGCGCATTCGCCAGCGCCGCACTGCTGCTGGCTGCTTGCGGCCCGGCCGCACAGCAACCGACGCCTGCCGGGCCGACCCACCTGCCTCCTGCCACACAGGCCGGCAAACCCACGAATCCCCCAGCGCCGCAGGCCACGCCTGGGCCGACCGCTCAGCACACCGGCATCCCCGCTTCCGAAGCGCCCCAGGCCGTGCTCAACGCACAACAGGACCTGGCGCAGCAGCTCAACATCCCGGTCGATGAAATCACGATCGTGAGCGTCGAGGAGGTGGAGTGGCCCGACGGATGCCTGGGCGTCTACATCGAGGGCATCATGTGTATACAGGTCATCACGCCCGGCTACAAGGTCATTCTTGAAGCGAACGGTGAACTATACGAGTACCACACCAACGAGAACGGCAGCCAGGTCATTCTGGCTGGCGCTCCACAGTCATAGCAATGACTTCGGAAGTCTTTAAGTGCCAACTCGCCAGCGGGAATACCCGGATGGACCGGTGCCATCGCCCGCGAGAATAAGCCTTGAGACTTCCGAAGTCTGATGGCACGGCTCAATGGTGTTTCCAGGAGGTCGAGGCAACGAATCCGCAACGGATAAACGGATACGGCCTGCGGACTGCGCGCCCGCCCTGGATTCGTTTATCCGTTGCCCATCCGATGCATCGCTTGCTCACCTTCTTGAAATCCACAAAGAGCATTCAAGTCAGATCGATAACGGCGGTCATCATCGAGCCCTCGCGAGCCTCAAGGCGGAAGCCAAGCTTGCGTGCCACCGACTGCATCGCGACGTTGTCCGAGGTAATCGCAGCCGTGATTCGGCGCAGCTTCTCCTGGCGCGCGACGCTCAGCAGATTGCGCAGCAACTCGGAGCCTAGCCCGCGACCCTGGTAAGCGTCGCTGATCAGCATGGAAAAGCGCGCTTCGTCCGCGCCGCGAGTCTTGCTCAAGCGACCGACCGCTATAATCTCGCGCTCGCCAGTGGCCGGATTCTTGCGCTCGGCGACGAGCGCCAGCTCTCGATCGTAGTCGTTGAAGCAGATGCGCGCCAGGCGCTCGTGCGCCACGCGCTGGCTCAACAGCATCGGATGCAAGAAGCGCAGGTAAACGCTGCGATCTGACAGGCTCTCGTGGAACTTGGCCATCAGCGGCTCGTCTTCGGGCCGGATCGGGCGTAACGTGATCGGCGTCCCGTCTTTCATCGTCCACGAAGTGATGTACTGCGCCGGGTAAGGGCGAATCGCCAGCCGGGGGAGTCGATCCTCGGTCATCTGGGGATCGTGCAGAACGACGCGGGCATCCAGCGCGATTAAACGCTCATGCGAGACCAGCAGAGGATTAATGTCGATCTCCTTGATCCAGCGCTGCTCGACGACAAGCTGGCTGAAGCGCACGAGAAGCTGCTCCAGCGCCGCGAGATCGACAGGCGGCCGGCCGCGCACGCCCCGGAGCGCATTCAAGATAGTCGTTCGCTCCATCATGCGTCGCGCCAGCGTCGAGTTGAGCGGCGGCAGCGCCAACGCGCGATCCCTATACACCTCTACCAGTTGCCCGCCTGAACCGAACAGCAGCACCGGGCCAAACTGCGGATCGACGCTGCTGCCGACGATGATTTCGTAGCCGTCGAGCTGGATCATCGGCTGAACGGCTACGCCCTGAAAGTGTCCTGCCCCTGCTTTTTCGCGGACGGACGATTCGATGGCGCGATAGGCGCGCCGAACCGCGCCGGCGTCGGCCAGATTGAGGTGCACACCGCCCACATCGGTCTTGTGCGTAATCGTCTCCGAGTGGAGCTTCAGCGCGACCGGGTAGCCCATCTCAGATGCCATTTCGATTGCCTGGGCCTCGCCGGCGGCGATCCGGGTGGGAACGGTGGAGATGCCATAAGCGGCGAGCAACTGTTTCGATTCGAACTCGGTGAGAATCGTCCGGCCCGCCCGGCGCGCAGCATTCACGATCTCGTCTGCATGAGCGCGATTAAGGGAGTGATCATCTTCGTCGTCGGCAATCGTCGGCGTCTCATACAGCGCGCGCAGGTTTCGCGCGAAACGCCACATGGTGGTGAACATGCGCGCCGCCGTGTCCGGGTAACCGAAAGTGGGTATGTTGGCCCGGTTGAGAATCGTCTCGCCGGCTTCGACGTCCGTCCCGCCCATCCAGCTTGCCAGCACCGGCTTGCCCGTCGACTGCGCGAACGGCTCGAGTTTCTCGGCAGTCGGCGTCGGATCGGTCATCGCCTGCGGCGTGAGGATAACCAGGAGTCCGTCGCTGTTCGGATCCCGGGCGGCGATTTCGAGCGCCCGGGCGTATCGATCGGGGCTGGCATCACCGAGAATGTCGATCGGGTTGCCGTGGCTCCAGTGTGGAGGCAGGAGCACGTTGAGGGCCTCGATCGTTTCGGGCGACAGGTCGGCCAGCTCGCCGCCGCTTGTGATCAACGCGTCGGTGGCGAGCACGCCAGGCCCCCCGGCATTGGTAACGATCGCCAGGCGCGGCCCTCCGGGGCGCGGCTGCTTCGCCAACACCTCGGCCATGTAGAAAAGCTCTGAGATCGTGTCGACGCGCAGCACGCCGCAGCGGCGGAACGCCGTATCCAACACTTCGTCGCTGCCGGTCAGCGACCCCGTATGGGAGGCCGCCGCGCGCGCCGCGCCTTCCGTGCGTCCCGGTTTGATGACGATAATCGGCTTGGTCAACGCAACCTCTCGCGCCGCAGACATGAACGACCGCGCGTCGCCAATAGTCTCCATGTAGATAACGATGCTCTGCGTGCGCGGATCGTCGCCCAGATAGTAGATGAGATCCCCCCAGCCCACATCGAGCATCGAGCCGATCGAGACAAACGCACTGAACCCGACGTTCTCTCGAAAACTCCAGTCGAGGACGGCCGTGCACAGCGCGCCGCTCTGGCTGACGAAGGCGACATTTCCGGGGCGCGCCATGCCGGCGGCGAAAGTCGCGTTAAGTCCCGTCAGCGCGTTCATCACGCCCAGGCAGTTTGGCCCGATGATGCGCATCCGTCCGCGCTGCGCCTGTTCGAGGATTTGCCGTTCCAGCTCGGCGCCGCGCTCGCCTATCTCTTTGAAGCCGGCCGAGATGACGATCGCGCCTTTCACGCCCATGTCGACGCAGGCGCCGATGATTTCAGGCACGGTTGGCGCGGGCGTCACGACGACGGCGAGATCGACCGGCTCTGGCACGCTGGCGATGTCCGGATACGCCTTGATGCCGAGCACGCTCGAGCGCTTAGGGTTGACGGGAAAGACGATGCCGCCGAAGGGATTGCTGATGAGATTCCACAACACCGTGCGGCCGACACTGCCGGGATTCTCGGTCGCGCCGATGACGGCCACATTGCGCGGCGCGAAGATGGGATCGAGGTCACGACGCTCGTAATGGTAGACGTCGTGTGAGGGATCAAAGGTCGGTGTTTGAGTCACGCCCATGGGAAACTCCAATGTTTCGGTAACTGCTTAGCCCAACGTCATTGCGAGCCTCTTTGTGCGAAGCAATCCCCCAGCCGGCCAGGCGATTGCTTCGTCGCAAAAGACGCTCCTGCTCAGAAACTTGCGTCTCGTTGAGCTTAGGCAGGTGTTTCGACAATCGTGAATCCGAGTTTAGCCGCTTTCTTTTTGAGATGCGCGACTTCGCGCTGGCGCACTTGTTGCTCATATTCG
>Ga0209342_10006010_pt1 | contig 12381 bp, 10 predicted proteins | sample RifCSP16_2_FD_184023 | JGI IMG/M metagenome (GOLD analysis project Ga0209342, IMG submission 184023) | Soil microbial communities from Rifle, Colorado - Rifle CSP2_sed 16_2 (SPAdes) (version 2) | ecosystem: Environmental > Terrestrial > Deep subsurface > Rock core/Sediment | place: Rifle... | reverse complement strand
TGAGGCCGGACCGACCGTCGAGGTGAGCATCTCCTCCGGTGCTGGGCAGGCGACTGCCGTCAGCGTATTCCTCACAGGGAATTGGGCGGATGCGGTCGCGACTCTCTCTCCCGACGGGCGCGAGCTAACGGTTGCGGGGCTCGACCAGCGCTCGATCACATTGCCGTTGGAGTAAAGAGGCCAGGCGATTGGCGATGCGCGTCTGCTACTTCGGCACCTACCGCGCGGATTACGCGCGCAATGTCAAGATGATCGCCGGCCTGCGTTCGGCCGGCGTCGAGGTCGTGACCTGCCACGTGCCCTTGTGGCGCGACACCGCCGAGCGCGTGCGCCTCGCATCCGGCGGCTGGGCCAATCCGGCGATTTGGCTGCGCATGCTGCGCGCCTACGTGCGGCTTTGGCAAATGCACTCACATGTCGCACCGTATGATGTGATGGTCGTTGGCTATCCTGGGCATCTCGATGTTTTCGTCGCTCGTCTGCTCAGCCGCCAGCGGCAGAAGCCCCTGGTGTGGGACGTGTTGATGTCGATGTACTTGATTGCCCTGGACCGGGGCGTGGGCTCGAAGAGCCCGCTCTCGCTCAGGCTCTTGCATGCCATTGAACAACGCGCATGCCGTCTGCCCGACAGATTGATCATCGACACACCGGAATATGTCGATTGGTTGACGCGAACGTACCGCCTCCCGGTGGACCGCTTTCGCCTAGTTCCCCTCGGGGTGGACGACTCTCTTTTTACTGCGGCGGTCAGCCAGCCGGCGAAGTCGGGTCCATTCCGCGTTGTCTACCACGGCACCTTCATCCCCAACCACGGCGTGCCCACGATTGTGCGGGCGGCGGAACTCCTGCGCGCAGAAGAAGGACTCGTCTTCCAGCTCATCGGCGAGGGGCCCGACCGCGCCGCGGCGCAGGCCTATGCGCTGGAACACAACCTGCAGCAGGTGGAGTTCATCGAATGGATGGAAGGCGCCGCACTCGTGGAAGCCCTGGCCCGGGCGGATGTATGCTTGGGCGCCTTCGGTTACACCGTCCAATCGCTGATCACGGTCCACAACAAGATATATGAAGGGATGGCGCTTGCCCGCCCGGTGATCACCGGCGATTCACCGGCCGTGCAGCGCGCCTTCCGTGCCGGGCACGAGATTTGCCTTGTGCCGCGCGAGGATCCCCGCGCGCTGGCCGACGCAATTCAACGGCTGCGCGCTGACCCGGGGCTCCGCGCGCGCATTGCAGAGGGCGGCCGACGGGTGGTGGGCGAGCGCTACACGCTGCCGATCATCGGCGAGATGTTTGCCGGGCTCCTGCGCGAGGTGGTAGGGTGATCGAGGTTTCGGTGATCATCCCCGACAAAGATAGCCCGACGGTGGGGCAGACCTTGGAGAGCCTTGAGCGCCAGTCGTACGAGCGCGGCCGGTATGAGGTGATTGTCGTCGGCACGGATGCGCCCGGTCGTGTGCGAGAAAGCGACTTGGTGCGTTTCGATCGCTCCGACCAGCCTCTTTCTCCCGCTGCGGCGCGCAACCGCGGAGCCCGGCAGGCACGCGGGAAGGTTCTGGCGTTCCTCGATGCCGACTGCTGCGCCCATCCCGATTGGCTGCGGGTCCTCCAGCAGCGCTTCGCCGAGGTGGGCGTGGAGGTCCTTGGCGGCGGGGTGGAGATCGAAGGCGGCGGGTACTGGGCCACCGCCGACAATCTGAGCACCTTCCACGAGTTTCTGGCAAATCGGCCCTCAGGCAAACGACAGCAACTTCCAAGCCTGAACCTGGCCGTGCATGCCTCACTCTTCCAGGAGGTGGGAGGATTTGACGAGCGCTACCCTGTGCCGGGTGGCGAGGACGCTGACCTGACCGCCCGCTTGCGCGCCCGCGGCACGCTCTTGCACTTTGAGCCACGCGCTGTTGTGCAGCACCTCTCCTCTCGCCAGAATCTCCGGGCGCTGATGCGGCATGCACAGCAGCTTGGCCGGTACTCTCTCAAGGTCGATCCACGCCACACGGGCACACCCGATGCGTTCCCTGGGTGGACTCTCCATCCCTGGGTCATCCTTATAGCGGCGCCCGTGCTGGCAACCGGCGCGACACTCAAGGCGTTCATTGGGACTCGCGCACCGATGCGCTGGTGGCTGCTGGCGCCAGCAGTCTTCCTCGCCAAACTGGCCTGGTGCGAGGGGGCGGCGTCCCGCCTGCGCCAGTTGCCGCGAGGCTCGACATGAGCACTGCCCGCGTTTCGGCGCCGACGCAGCCTGCCCACATCACGGTCGTGGTTGTCGCTTGGAACAATTGGGACCTGACCCGCCAGTGCCTGACCTCCGTCCAGGACGCGGCGTATTCGTCCCGCGATGTAATCCTCGTCGATAACGGTTCGAGCGATGCCACACCGCAGAAGGCGGCCAATGAGTTCCCGAACGTGAAGGTTGAGCGTTTGACGGCGAATGCGGGTTTTGCCGGCGGCGCCAATCGCGGATTGCGACGGGCGATGGCATCTCAGCGCACCCAGTACATCCTCCTCCTGAACAACGACACGCGTGTGCCGGCCGACCTGCTTCAGGCACTGGTCGCCGAAGCTGAGCGCGATGCGCGCATCGGCGTAGTGACCTGCCGCGTGGACCTGGCGGACCCTCACGGCCGTATCTGGTCGATCGGCAGCCGCAAGAACCGCTGGCTGGCGCCGATTGATTTCGCCCCCTGGCCCATCGACTCGCGCCTGGCCGCCACGGCGCATGACGTAGACTATGTTCTGGGCGCGGTGATGCTAGTGCGGGTGGCTGCTTTGCGCGCGGTCGGTCTCTTCGACGAGCGCTATTTCTTCTATTATGAGGATCTGGACCTCAGCCTGCGACTGGCGAGCGCCGGCTACCGGCTGCGCTATGTGCCGCTGCCGGTTGTCCTGCATGCGGGCGCGGCGACCTCGGGGCGCGAGACAGCGCTCAGCGAGTATCATCAGGGCCGCAGCAGCGTAGTCTTCTACGCCACGCATGGTCGTGGAGCGCGGCTAGCATTCGGCATCTACCGCGTGGGCAGCGCGGTCGGGCGTGTGGCGCGCTTGTGCGCCCGTGGGCATTGGCGTGAGACGGGCGCTTACCTGCGCGGCACACGGGATGGACTGCGCACCCTTCGCGAACATCCAAGACCGGTGATTGCATAGATGACATTGCGCAAGCTGCTCGTTGTGGGCATGGATGGCGCAACCTGGGATCTACTCGACCCCTGGATCGCCGCAGGCCACCTGCCCAACCTAGCCGGGCTGCGCCGGTCGGGCCTCAGTGGCCCGCTAGCCTCGACCCTCCCGCCGCTGAGCGCGCCAGCATGGGCCTCTTTCCTCACCGGGGCGAACCAAGGCAAGCACGGGTTGTATGATTTCGTCCGCCGCAAGTCCGGCAGTTATGCCCTGCAGCTGACGGATTCGACGTCCATCCGCCTCCCGACCCTTTTCGAATACCTGGGGGAAGCCGGATTGAGAGTCGCCTCCATCAATGTGCCCATGACCTACCCCGCCTGGCCGATACAGGGTGTGATGATAGCCGGCCCCTTTGCCCCTGCCGTCGGACCGGGCATCGTCGAACCCACCTCGTGGTGGCCTCGGCTGCAGCGTGCCGTTCCGCAGTACGAGATCCTGCCCGACTATCGCCCTGGCCTGCCTCGCCCCGAAGCGCGCCTCGCCCAGGACCTTGTCGCTGCCGCACACAACCGCACCATGGCAGCCGAGTTCGTACTCGCCGAGGAAACATGGGACGCACTCTTTGTCGTCTACACTGCCACCGACCAGGCCCAGCATTCCTTCTGGCACTACCTGCCCCGCGAGCTCGCGGGATATCGTGGGACTCCCCCGCCACGCCGCGATCCGGCCTTGGACAACCCGATTCTCGATGTCTACCGCGAGATAGACCGCGGGATCGGACGCTTGCTCAGCCAGGTTGAGAAGGAGGTCCTGGTTCTTGTGTTATCCGATCACGGGGCCGGGCCGCTCGAATCATGGCTCCATTTGAATGCCTGGCTGGCTGCTCAGGGTTGGCTCCGCTACGAGCGCAGGCCGACTTCTTTTCTTCGACGCGCTCAGGAGATGTATTCGCGTCACCTGCCCCAGCCTGTGCGTCGCGCCATTCGCCGGCTGCTGGGAAGGCGGTTCTCGTCGCTCAAGGAGGTCATGGAGACCTCGGCCCTGCTGAGCAGTATCGACTGGTCTCGCACGAGAGCGTACGCCTTGGGCAGCGGGGACATCTTCGTAAACCTTCGCGGGCGTGAGCCCCACGGCATTGTCGAGGCGGGCCCGGAGTACGAAGCCCTGCGCGCTCAGATCATCGAGGACCTCGGCCGTCTCGAGTCGCCAGAGGGCCAGCGCGTCGTTGCACGCGTGTATCGCCGGGAGGAGCTTTACCACGGCCCCGCGCTCGACGCCGCGGCCGATCTGACCGTCGAGCTCGCCGATCACCGTGTCCACCCCGTGGCCCGCCTGACGCAGTCCGCCTCCATCTTCGAGTCGCCATACGGTTGGTGGGCCGACTCCCGCCCGCTCACGGGCGGCCATCGGCCGGAGGGGATGTTCATTCTGCGCGATCCTTCTGTCTCGCACCCTTCTACACGGGACGGCACCCGCCTGATTGATCTCGCCCCGACTCTCCTCGCGAGACTTGGCCTTCCTGTCCCAGCCTTGATGGACGGCCGCCCGATACTTGGGAATATCTCGGCCGCGCCTGACACCTCCTCAGGGCCCCCGCTCGCACCAGGGCGGCGTGCGAACCTAGATCGGAGAGCGTACACGGAGGAGGAGCAGCAGGAGATAGAACGCCGCTTACGTGATCTGGGATACCTGTGATCGTCAATTCGACTCCAGGGTGACTTGATGCGACCCGAGCCCTCGCCGCGAACCTGGGGCATGCACCCCCCGCAGTCGGTCGCGAATGTGCTCTACGCCCTGGCCACTGAACTGACCTCAAGGCTAGTCAGCGCCGCGCTGCTGCTCATCGTCACGCGCGGGCTGGGGCCCTCCTCCACCGGCATCTACACCCTGGGCACGACTCTGCTCTTTATCGGTTCGCGCATTTCTTTGTGGGGCCTGGACCAGATACTGATGCGCAACCTGGCCACGCGTCCCACGGAGGCCTCGCGCTACTTCGCCACCTTCGGCACGCTGCGTCTCCTCCTGTCGATTTTCATGGCGCTTATGCTCACCGGAGCTATTCTGTGGCTCCGACCGCTTGGGCCCCAGGCGACGTTGCCGCTCGTGCTGGTCGCCATCGGACTGCTGCCTGAGAACATCGCTGAAATCTGCCGCTCAATTCTCTACGGGCTTGAGAAGGCGCAGTATGCAGCCGCCGCTGGCGTGCTGACTGGGGTTGCCAAGGTGGTCGGCGCGCTCGCGGCCTTGCTGGCCGGGCTGGGACTGACCGGAGTTGCCGCGGCCCTCACCCTGGCCAATGGGCTGGGCGCATTGGCCGCCATCGCCCTCCTTTGGAAAGGGGCCGGGTTGCAGCCCGAGCGCCCGCAAACGTCCTCCTGGCTGCCCTACCTGAAGGAAGGCTTGCCTTTCTGGGCGATAGGTCTGGCGACGGTTGCCGATGCGCAAACGGACATCATTGTCTTGTCTGCGCTGGTCAGCCCATCTGAGCTCGGTTTGTATGGAAGCGCCCTCGGCATTCTCCTCGCACTGACCGTTCTCCCTAATGCCTACCGCCTGGGATTCTTCCCGCGTATCGTGAAGGCTTACGAGCGTGGCACGGAAGAAGTGCGCCGCGTGTACTCATTCAGCTTCAAGTACCTGGTGACCCTGGCCCTCCCCGTGGGCTTGGGTATCGTCCTGACCTCCGAGCCGCTGGTGAGGTTCCTGTTCGGGGAAGGGTTTGTTGGCGCGGCTGCGCCTTTGCGTATCCTGGCCGTGTGCATGCTGGTTCTCCTGCCCGGTGATGTCAATTCGCGGCTGCTCATCGCTAGCCGGAATCAGGTCAGGGCGGCGCAGTTCACCGTGCTTGGGCTGGCTGTCAACCTCGGCCTGGCGCTGGCACTGGTGCCCCGTCTGGGGATCGAGGGCGCAGCCTGGGCACGCCTGGCCTCCAATGTGATGGTGTTCGGGCTTGGCCACGTGTTCGTGCAACGGCGCATCGCGAGAGTCCGCGTCGGACCGCTCGTGTGGCGGCCCTTGCTAGCTGGACTCGGCATGGCCTGGGCCGTCTTTCAGGCCCGGGCGTCGCTCTGGCCGTCAGTATTCCTGGGCATTGCCATCTACGCTGTCCTGATAGTCGCCTTGGGCGGAGTGTCGTTCGGCGAGGTGAAACGGGTGCTCGGCCTGCACCCGCGCGAACCCGAGAATAACCCATGAGGGGTATGGACAGGCCGAGGCAGGCGGCTGTACAAAAGACACGTACCCCTGCACCGAAAGCGCCTCGCGCTTGCCGCGAGGCAGACATTGCCTGACATCCTGCCGTGGAGGCCGACCCAATGAAACGCCTGCTCAAACCCCTCAGCATTGCCTTCGCTCTCTCCCTAGTGCTGGCCCCGATTGCCGGAGCCGGCGCCCAGGGCCTGCCGGGCAGCTACTGGTGGACCTCGTTCCAGGTCCAGAACGTGACAACCGGCAGCGGCAGCCTCAGCCTGGTCGCCTATCCCCAAGACACGGCTGGATCGCCAACCACCTACAGTTCGGACAGCTTCACCATCAACGCTGGCAGCGGCCTGACCTACAATCCGGGCTTCGCACCAAACTACTCGACCGGCGGTAACCGGGTCGGCTTTTGCGCCAGCGCGGCCAACTGCGACTCGGCTGACGATGACACCTTGCCGGTGGGCTTCAGCGGCTCGGTGATCGCCTCGGCCGACGTCAATATCGTCGCGGTCTCGATGGTGGCTAACTCGTTGAACGGCACGGTGGGCAACAGCAACGGGCATGCGGGCGGCGACTACTCGGGCATCAGCGGCCCGGCCGCTGAGCTGCTCTTCCCACTTGCCAAACATAACTTCGGTGGCAACACGGTCGCCTACTATGTCCAGGCTATCGGCGGGGACGCCGCCGTGACGATGACGTATACGATGAACGACGCGACGACCCATACCGAGAGCCTGACCATTCCGGCCAACCGGATGCACCTTTTTGATCCGGCCAATGCCACACCGGTTGTAGCCTCATCCTCCTGCGGTGCAGCGGCGACCTCGCCCTGCCTCGGTTCGGCCAAGCTGGTCGCCTCCTCGGGCGAAGTGGCAGGCATTGCTCTTGAGTTCCCCGAAGCGCCCCCCAGCGGCTATGCGGTGATCCTGGGCGCCAGCAAGGGCTTTGCACCGGCCGACTACTCAAGCACAATCCTCGCCCCGGTCTTCAAGTACGACTTCCCGAACGCCTCCACTGGCAACTGGAGCGGCTGGTCGCTGCAGAACACCACCGGGTCGACCGCCCATGTCGATATCACTTTCACCGTTGTGCGCTCCTTTAACGGTGCTGCCCCGATCGGAACCACGTATCTTCAGCACGTCGACATCCCCCCCTTCAAGCAGGAGACCCTGTCGAAATACCGCGGCAACATCGGCGGGATGCTTTCGGGCGTGATGTGCGCTGGTGTGGCAGTGTCAGACCAGCCGCTTGTAGGTGTCACCAACGAGTCCAACAGCAACGCAGGTGGCACACCTTACCTCTCGACTTTCAACGACTTCGCTCCGTCCCTGGCGACCACCGTCGTTGCTGCGCCGCTGGTGAAGGAGTTCTTCCCGGGCGGCATGGCGGCCACCAACAAGAACGGCACATCCGTGACCGTGATGAATACCAGTAGCACGACCAATGCATCGATCATGCTGAAATACGTGGCGGTGGGTGGCTCGGGTGCACCAGCCGGCACAACCTACTACGTCACGATCGGCGTCGGCCAGGGCATCGGCGGGACGCAGCTCCTGGGCCCGAACGCCTCGTATGTCTTCAATATGGTGTCCGACCCGGCCCGCGCCTCCATGTATGCGCCGACCAACGGCAGCCTGACCCTACCGCCGGCCAACGTCAACTACGCGGTCACGGTGACCGCCGATCAGAACGTCATTGCCCTGATGCAAGAGGACAATAAGACGACCGGCACGCCGAACGATCTGATGAACTACGAGGGGTTTAATCTGGCACCGTAAGGGTCCGCTCGGCCCACGGAAGTCTGGCAGGCCGCCGAATCTGGCGGCCTGCTTCTTTCTCTCTTATAATCTCGACCAGGATCGCCGCAGCATTTCCCCAGGAGGAGCCCGAAGATGTCTCGCCGCCTTCTTATGCTCGCAGGAATCGGGGTCGCCCTCGTCCTCCTGGCCTCGTGCCGTCCCGCGCCGCCGCTCGCACCTTCTCCGGTGGCCGATCCTGTCGCGGACCCCGGCTCGCCGACCGCTGCCGCGCCCAAGTACAGCGTGGCCCTCGATCCGGTGCGCGCAGGCGACACCGTCGTGAGCGGCTTTGGACCTGCCGGCCTGCCAATTCGAGTCGTGGATCTAAGCCAGGTCGGTTATGTGTACGGCGAAACCTTCATCGGACAGGACGGCCGGTTCGCTCTCAACCTCGCCGAACCAGCCATTGGCGGCAACCGGCTGGGTGTTCTTCTTGCCGACCCAGGCTCTACTCAGTTCTCCCCTTCCGACTTTGCGGGCAGGGACATTCCCCTCATCGGCCTGGTCATCGCCTCCCAGCTCGTCGCGAAGTAGGGGCTCGGTCTAATGGAAACCGTGGAAAGGTGCAACCTGTGCGGCGCAAGGGAAGCCGAGGAATTCATGCGAGGCTTCGACCGTTTCGGGCTGGGCACCGGCGAATTCCAATTGGTGCGCTGCACGAGCTGCGGGCTCATCTATCTCGACCCGCGCCCCGACCTCCAGGACCTACCGGCGTACTACGCGGAGGATCTGCCGTCCTTCGCAGGTGCAAGGCCGGTTCGTTCCCACAGCCTGCGCGCTCTCGACCGCGACCACGGCATTCGCAACTTGTGCCGTGCTGTACCGGCGCCCGCCCAGCCGCCTGGGCAGATACTGGACATTGGATGCGGCACCGGATTGTTCCTGGCCAGCATGCGCGAGCGCGGCTGGCACGTCGCGGGGATTGAGCCCAGCCCCGCAATGGCCACCTTCGCGCGCCAAACGCTTGGCTTGGATATCCGCCAGGGTAGAATTGAAGAGGTTGAGCTGCCTGCTGCGGCCTACGACGTGATCACGCTGTGGCATGTGCTGGAACATGTGCAGGACCCGGCCCTCACACTGCGCAAGGTGTACCGCGCCCTGCGGCCCTCGGGCTGGCTTCTCCTCACAGTGCCCAACCTGGAGAGCCCAGAGGCCCGGGTCTTTGGCCGGTACTGGGTGGGTCTGGATATCCCTCGGCACTTGTTCCTGTTCTCTGCGCCCGTGCTGCGGCGCTACCTGCAGGAGGCTGGCCTGGAGGTCGTCGACCGGCATGCGATCACCGCCCGCCATATCGGACTGAGCACCAGCCTGCAATTCTGGGTGGCCGGATGGTCTCAGTCGCCTTCCGTGCGGCGAAGCGCGGCGCGGCTCTTCCACTCGCTGCCATTCCGCCTGATCACCTGGCCGTACACGCGCATCATGGCTGGACTGAATTTGACCTCCTTCCTCACCGTCTACGCACGCTCGGCCGACGGGAGTTGAGCATGCCTGCAAAACACTGGGACGACATGGGGCGAGAAGTCCGCGACGGCGTCCTGGCTCCCTGGCAGCACGCCGGACGGTTGCCCACGCCTGGGCCGGCGACCCTCATCTTCGTTGTCGCCCAACGCTGCAACAGCCACTGCAACATGTGCTACATCTGGGAGAACAAAAACCCGCCCGAGATCTCGGTCGAGGAGGCACGGCGCATCTTCGCCCGCGACCGGGAGGATTTTCGCACGCTGCGCAAACTCAGCCTGACCGGCGGCGAACCCTCGCTGCGCCGGGACTTGGCAGACCTGGTGGGCGCGGTGCTCGACTCCACGCCCGCGGTACGCACGCTGCGCCTGGCCTCGCATGGCATGGTGCCCGATCGCACATTGGCCGCCGTGGAAGGTTGCTGGTCCGTCGCCCACGCGCACGGTGTCGAGCGGTTCGAAGTGCAGATCTCCCTGGACGGCGTGGGCGAGGTGCACGAGCGCATCCGCGGCATCCGTGGCGGCTACGCGCGCGTGCGCGAGACGCTCGAGCGCCTGATGCAGTTGCAGAAGGTGGTCGCGGCCCTGCGCATATCGCTCAGCACGGTCGTCCAGCCGCTCAATCTCGAGAACCTGCCCGAGCTGAGGCGTCTGGCGGCCACGCTCGGCCTGCCCATCACCTTCAGCCCGATTGTTATGTCCGGTGCCTACTACGCCAACCAGTCCCGCGATCTCGATTTGTCGGTGGGCGGGGATGCACGGGCGCAGGCGTTCTTTGAAGACCTCGCGCACACATCGCGCGGGACCGATGCCTTCTATTACGCCGACATGCGGGGCATGCTGGAGGGAAAGCCGCGCGGGCGCATCTGCATGCAGGGCTACCACTCGTGCGTGCTGGAGGCCGGCGGCGGGCTGCATGCCTGCGTCAACTCAGAGACGCTTACCTTCGGCAACCTGCGCGAACAACCTTTTCGCGAGATCTGGTGGGGGGAGAAGGCCGAGGCCCTGCGCCGCCAGTTGCACCAGGAGATTTGCCCGACCTGCCCCTCCAAGTGCTACGCCCGTCCGGTCAGTGCGGGCGAGGTCCTTCGCATTTCAATGCAGAAGCTGAGCGGTGGAAGCGGCGCACCCTCCTCCTCCGGCAGCTCGGAAGTCTAGCCCGCCTCAGGCCGGCTGCGCCCCCCAGCGCAACTCGCGGCGAGGCGGCCCCCGGGATTACGATCCACCCCGATCGCTACAACGCAATCCTCCGTCCCTGCATGTCTCCAGGCACGGATAGACCATAGTGCGCGAGGATTGTCGAGGCGACATCCATGATCTCAAGGCCCTCGAGTTCGCGCCCGCCAAGGTTGCGCTGCGGGTCGGCATAGATGAAGAGACCGTCACGCGCGTGGTTGGCCTCGTCCGGGCCGGTGTCATTCTCGAGCGTCCACACCTCCGAGTGCCCCAGGCTCCCCACCGAGCGCCAGGCCAGGTCGCCAAAGTACACCAGCAGATCGGGCGGGATGCCGCGCACCTTGCGGTAGATATCGTGCGGCTTGTAGATCACCGTGCCCAGGTCTTCGCCCCGCGGCCCGCGGATAGCTTTGAGCCCCGCCGCCACTTCATCCCGCACGCGCTCGTAGTCCTTGGGCTTCACCACACCCTGCGGCTCACGCCCAGCCACGTTGAGAAAGACACGCGCATAGTAGCCACCTTCGCCCCAGGCACGCGTGCGAGACCAATCGACCTGCAACTTGTCGAGCGCGGTCGGTGAGGCGGGCGGCTTCCCCGCCAGTGCCAGGTACCCCTCACGCCGCAGCCACTCGTTGACGCAAATCCCGCCCAGCATCGCCCGCGCGCCGTGATCGGAGACGACCATCACCGAGGTGTCGTTATCCAGCAGCGCGAGCAGGGTCCCGATCTCACGGTCGACCGCGCGGTAGTAGTCGCGAATGGCATGCTGGTACGGGTTGCCCGGCTCGTGCTTGGGGTGCTTCTCATCGAAGAAGCGCCAGAAGCCGTGATGGATACGGTCCACGCCCATCTCGACGAACATGAAGAAATCCCACGCCTCGCGACGCATCAGCCGCCGCACCACTTCGAAGCGCTGGGCGGTGGTCTCGTAGATTTGGCGCAAGAGGTCCGCCTTGTTCTCGGTGCGGAAGTCCTTGACATCTACCGGGTACTCGCCGCCCGCCCAGGCGTTGATCTCCGCGGAGAGCTCGGGCGGATAGGTGAAGATGCGCGCCCGCGGCTCGCCGGCTTCATCACGCGACACCGTGCCGGGCGTGAGGAAGCAACCCACCTGCACGCCGTTGACCGGCCGCGGCGGGTAAGTGCCCGGCACGCCGACCATGACCACACGCTTGCCGTGCTCGCCGAGGACATCCCACACGCGCGGATCTTTCACCGCGAGGCCGGTGGCGATCGAGAGCTTATCGTAAGAGTAGTCGGCGCGATTGCGGAAGCCGTAGATGCCGAGCACGCCGGGATCCTTGCCGCAGGTCATCACGCTCCAGGCCGGCACGGTGATGCAGGGGATGCACGAGCGCAGGCGGCCATACGCGCCGCGCGCGATGAGGCGGCCCAGGTTCGGCAGTTCGCTGCGCCAAGTGTCGAAGACCAGCTCCGGCGCGGCGCAATCCAGGCCAATGACGAACAACTTAGGATGACGAGAGGCCACGCGACTCCTCGATGGATCGTTACTTGATCAGCGGAATAGCAATGGTGAAGACGGCCTGATAGCTAAGCGTCGTCGGGAGCGCTCGTCCATTCGCGGCGCCGCCAAAGGCGATCAGGTTCGCGCCTTGCACGATCAGCCCCATGCC
>Ga0209342_10006009_pt1 | contig 12383 bp, 10 predicted proteins | sample RifCSP16_2_FD_184023 | JGI IMG/M metagenome (GOLD analysis project Ga0209342, IMG submission 184023) | Soil microbial communities from Rifle, Colorado - Rifle CSP2_sed 16_2 (SPAdes) (version 2) | ecosystem: Environmental > Terrestrial > Deep subsurface > Rock core/Sediment | place: Rifle... | reverse complement strand
TGGAATTGTTGCCGTGGAGTCGAAGACTCGATCCGGCGGCTTCTCTTACCATGAGGCAGTCGATGACTACAGGCGACAACTGATCTTACAGACCCTAGCTCAAACCCAGGGAAATCGCGCTGCCGCGGCCAGGCTCCTTGGTCTTGAAAGAAGATATTTGTTTAAGCTGCTGAAGTCCTTCCGTATTGACTGAGTAATTTTTTAGGACAAGGCAGGTGGACATCCAAGCAGACCTAGAGAACACCTAGAAACGGAGAAGACGAAAGCGAGAGGCGCCGAATGGAAATAACAGGAGCACGGGTCCTGATCGTCGATGACGATGCCGCGTCGCGAGAGCTGCTAGAGGTGCGGCTTGGCGCCTTGAGGTGCGAGGTGGTGATGGCCGCGGATGGACGGGAAGCGGTGTCCGCCATCCGGCGAGAGACGCCGGCCCTCGTGCTTCTGGATCTCCAGATGCCCGGCGTGGGTGGCATGGAGGTGCTGCGGACACTCCGGCGGGATGGGATTGATCTCCCTGTCATCGTCCTCACCGCGCACGGATCCATCGAAAGCGCGGTGGAAGCGATGAAGGAGGGCGCTTACGACTTTATCCTCAAACCTTTCGATCCCAAGCACCTCGAGATAGTGGTCAGGAAAGCGCTCGAGCGCGAAAGCCTGAAAAGAGAGGTGGAGGTCCTCACGGAAGAGGTGGATCGACGGTATCACCTGGTTGTGGGCAAGAGCGCAAAGATGAATGAGGCGATAGAGACCGCCAAGAAGGCCGCGGCCAGCAAGGCCACCGTGCTCCTTCTGGGGGAGAGCGGGACCGGGAAGGAGATCTTCGCCCGAGCTATCCACAACTGGAGTGAAAGAAAAGGTAACCCCTTTGTCGCCATTAGCTGCGTGGGCCTTTCCAAGGAACTGCTTGAGAGCGAGCTGTTCGGCCATGAAAAGGGGGCTTTCACCGGAGCCCACGAGCTAAAGAAAGGAAAGATGGAGCTTGCCCATGGCGGGACGGTTTTTCTTGACGAAGTCGGCGACATCTCTCCGGAGCTCCAAACGAAACTATTAAGGTTCCTGCAAGAACGGGAATTCGAGCGGGTGGGAGGCACCAAACCGATAACCGTAGATGTCAGGATCGTCGCCGCAACCAATTGTGACCTCGAACGAGCAGTCTCAGAGGGCCGCTTCCGCCTGGACCTGTATCATCGTCTCAACGTCATCCCCGTTACTCTCCCTCCTTTGAAAGAAAGGAAGGAAGACATTTCATCTCTCACCCACTATTTCATGAGGCGCTTCTCGCAGGAAGCCAAAAAAACCTTCAGCGAGATCAGCCAAGAGGCCTTAGAGAAGCTGGTTACCTATGAATGGCCCGGCAACGTCCGGGAACTCGCCAATGTCATGGAGAGAGCGGTCGTTTTGGGACAGGGGCCAAGGATTGAACTCCGGGATCTTCCTTCTAGAATCGTTGGGACCGGACCGGCGGCTCCCACGGCAAACCTCTCCTACCGCAGGGCCTTGGAGGCTTGCAGACGAGAAGTGATTCTCCGGGCCCTTTCCCAGAGCGGCGGGAACCGTGCTACAGCAGCGAGAGCTCTCGGCCTGCACGAAAAATACCTTGTGACGTTGATAAAAAACCTCGGAATAGAGTGATACGCGTCGCTACTCACTCCTCTTCTAGCAGCGCCGATCCTGGGATAAGAAAAAGTAGTTTCTTCGAATAAGAAGCTGAATGCTGATGGCTAATGGCTGAAAGCTTTTATTCCTCAACTTCGAATCCGAGATCCTCTATCATCCGGTGTGCTTCCGTCGCCCTCTGTCCCGGGGTCGTGAGATAGCCGTTGACAAAGATACAGTTGGCCGGATAGAGGCTCATGGGCTGGAGCGAGCGCAGATTAACCTCTCTTCCGGCCCCGACCCGGATCTCTTTGCTGGGGTTAATGAAGCGGAAAAGGCAGAGCGCCTTCAGACACCGCTGTGGAGTCAAGCTGTTGGGCCCTTCCAGTGGTGTCCCGGGAATCGAGTGGAGCAAGTTCACCGGGATGGAATCTACGTCCAATTCTCTCAAGGATAGGGCCAAATCCATGATATCCTGTGCAGTTTCGCCCATGCCAACGATGCCGCCGCAACAGGACGAGAGCCCTGCGGACTTCACGTTCCGTACCGTTTCAAGCCGGTCCTCGTAGCTGTGCGTGGTACAGATATTCGGGTGGTGGCGCCGGCTGGTGTTGAGGTTATGATTGACGCGTTGGACGCCGGCCTGTTTGAGGATCTTGGCTTTGGCTTCGTTCATAATTCCAAGCGAGCAGCAAATGTTAATCGGGACCTTTTCCTTGATTCCCCTTACAACTTCGGCCATCTCCTCAATTTCCCTCTGGTTCGGGCCCCTGCCGCTGTTCACCATGCAGTAACGCACGGCTCCTGCGGCTTTGGCCTTGTAGGCGCCTTCGAGGAGCTTCTCGCGGGGCAGAAGCGGATATTTGTCGATGGGTGCGGCCGAGATAGAAGACTGGGAGCAATAGTGGCAGTCCTCCGGGCAAAGACCGCTCTTAGCGTTCTGGAGGACGTGGATCTGAACCCTTCTGCCAAAATAGTGATGGCGCACCTTAAAGGCGGCAGCCAAAAGGTCCGGCAGCTCTGGATCGGGTGCATGCAGCACGGCCATCCTCTCTTCGCGCGTGATGATCTCTCCCTGAAGCGATTTTTCCGCTAAGCTCTCAAAGTTCATCTCATCCCTCCAGCTGCGCTTTGTACCATGCAGGTTTCCGCCTTGCAACTCACAAGCAAAGTAACCATAATCTTTGCCGATGGAATTGGTCTGGCTTAAGGTTCCAAACTGGGAAAAACACGAAGAATTTCGTCACGGATTTTTGGGTCGGCGCGGGGGGAGGAGCGCGGGCCCTTATGCCAGCCTCAATCTTGCTTTTGGCGTGGGCGATGATCCGCAAATCGTCAAGGACAACCTGTGCGACGTCAAGAAGGCCGTCGGCGTCCATGATCTCACGATTGTCACCATGAGGCAGGTCCACCAGGACCAGGTCCTGGATGTCAAAGACAAACGGCTCAAGGTTGTCGGTGAGGCCGACGGGATGGCGACACGGGAGAAGGAGGTCTTTTTAGGTGTACTGACCGCAGACTGCGTGCCGATTCTCTATATGGCCCCCACGAGGAAGGTCGCTGCGACGGTTCACGCGGGTTGGCGGGGGACGCTTGCCGGCCTAGCCCAAAAAATGGTCGAACGCCTTCGTGACGGCTATGAAGTCGAGCCAGCCGAAATTGAGGTGGCGTTGGGACCGTCCATTGGCCCTTGTTGCTACGAAATCGGTACGGATGTTTCTCTCCCGATGGTCCAGAGATGGAAGGCCATGACCGGGAGAACACTCCAATCTAGGAACGGTAAAACTTTCCTCGACCTGAGGGAGCTCAATCGTTTGCAGTTGGAAGAGGCGGAAATCGCTCCAGAAAAAATCTATCGGATTGGTCCGTGCACAGGCTGTGCGCCGGAAGATTTCTTCTCCTACCGGCGGCAGAGGGGAAAAACCGGCCACCAGATGAGTTTCATCGGTTGGCTCTATTAGCCTTCAGCCGTCAGCCACCAATGGTCGGCTTATTAGAAAAACTTTTTCTGGCCGAAAGCTGATAGCTGAACGCTGATTGCTTTTTTGATTTTTTTATTGACAGTTATGGACCACTTCCGTAAACTTAGACTCAGCAGGGAAAGGAGGTGGTCCAAACATGATAGACAAATGTTGTGACTGTGAGGTGGCTGAGACTTAGGCTCTGAGCCGAATCTCTGACGGGGATTCAGGCTTAGAGCCTGGTAGATCCCCTCAGTTCACCGAGGGCCTGCCTAGAACAGCGTTAATCGCGTTCGGCAGGCCCTTTTTTTGCTCGAAGATCCAGCGCCGATCTTGCAGCCTTTCTGAGAAGGGGGTCCCCGCTCTGACATGCCTCGCTAAGGGCGCGGCCAACCTCCTCGTCCGACGCTCCTAGTTGGCCGAGTGTCAACGCAGTGTTGCGACGCACCCTGGCATCGGGATCGTTCAGGAAGAGACGGAGGAGGGAATCACGGCCGGCCTTACTGATCGTGGCATAGGCCTTCAAACTCGTGACCGAAGCCACGCGAACCAACGGATCGGGATCGCGGAGTGAATCCAACAGCGCTTCCACGCATGCTTGGTTTTGGTCGCTGTCCCGGATGCAGTAAACCGCCATCCGTCTCTGCGTCGGGGTTCCAGTTCTGAGAAGATCGCGCAGCAAGGCGGTGACGCCCTTATCGGCATTTCCCAGCCGAACCAGGAGGCCGGCCGCAGCCCACCGGATGTCTGAATCGCCGCTTCCCAGAGTCTCTTTGAGGACCTCGAGGCACGGTGGGGACGGCGGAGAGATTTGGGCCAGCACGTACGCGATCGGCCAACGGTATTGGTCGGGAGTGATGGTCAGGAGCCGGTTGAGCTTTGGGGCTAGCTCCGGTACTTGGGGTGCCATGGCGATGAGCCTTTCGGCTGCCTGACGGATGACTTTTTTTTCGGGATGCTTGAGCGACTCGATCAGCAGATCGATCTTTTGGGTGTCTTCCACCTCGGTCGAAGGACGTTTTGCCCTAGGAGTGAATCGGGATACGGACTGTGAAGGTCGATCCCTGGCCGTCGACGCTTTCGACCTGGACGGAGCCCTTGTGGGCTTCGATGATCGTCTTGACGATGAACAGACCAAGGCCCGTGCCCTCGATCTTTGCCGCGCCTTTTAGCCGTTTAAACTGAGTAAAGAGCAGGGGAAGCTCCTCCTGAGAAATGCCGATCCCCGTGTCATTGACCGCGACGCAGACATGTCCATCCTCGCGTTTGCAGGAAACACTGATCTTGCCTCCGGAAGGCGTAAATTTGATAGCATTGCCAATGAGGTTCCAGAAGACGCGGTCGAGCTGCGCCGCGTCCCCCATGACCTCCGGCAATTGTTCGTCCAGGTTGAGATCGAGGGTTAGCTGCTTCCTCTGTAGCTCGGTCTCCTGCTGTCGAATCACATCTTTCAGCAGCGAGTTGAAAGCCACCGGGCGATGAGCGATCTCCAGCTTTCCCACCTCGGCCTTGCTCGCGTCGAGAAACCCGGTGACGAGATTGACGATCCTCTGCCCGCTGGTCTGGATCCGCTCAAGGAGCTCGAGATGTTCTTTCTCCCCTTTGCGCTCTTCGAGGAATTCGATCAACATTTCCGCGTAACCCATGATGATCCCAAGCGGGTTCTTGATGTCGTGGGCCAAGCTTGACACCAGGTCCATTTTCGTGCGCTCCCTCTCCTCGGCCAACTCCGCCCGCTTCTTCTCGCGGTTCGCGTTTTCCGATAAATAGCCGTAGAGGACGGAAACCCCGAAGAGAAATGGGATGCGGATCACCAGGTCCGTGCTGATCTGTGGGATCCCTGCCCCTTTCTCGACTAGAACTGCCAGATAGAGGAGGCTGACCACGACCGAGCCGATGACGATTCTCAAAAGGTTTGTCCCGATCGCGGCGAGGAGCAGGATAAAAAAATAAATAAGGAAAAGATCCCACGGGATAGTGCGGTTCATGTAAATGGCCGCAGAAATGAGCATGGTATCGGTGAGCAGCAACGCGGTGTCAAAATAGCGATGGTCAAATAGCTCGACCGGGAGACGGTAAATGACCAAAGCGCTGATCAAAAGGACGACCACCAAACCATAAACGATAGGATCCTCGGAGACCTGCCCTTCGCTAAAGAGCATGAGGTAAGAGGTGACGATCACGATCAGCCATTGAAGGATGATGACCGTGTGCTTCTTATCGAGCCGGGGGCTCCTGGAGCCGGCAGAAGCAACCATATCGTGCTATATTTTACTCTTTTTACCGGGCATTAGGAAAGCTTTTTTTAAGAGTGCTTTGGCTTCAACAGGTCGCGCAGGCGCGCCGGATAGTCGGTGATAATCCCGTCTACACCGAGGGCGAGCAGCCGCTTCATCTCGCCCACGTCGTTCACAGTCCACACAAACATCTCGAGGCCGAGCTCATGGGCTGCCTTGACCGTCTCTTCGCTGACCAGGGTCATGCCTCGGTATTCACATGGGACCTGTAGGGCCTGGCCTGAAGGTAGATAGACGTCTAACTTACCGCTCTTCACCCACCGCAAGAAGGCTGCCACCTCGCCGTACGAAAATCCGGTAGCGATGGGGGGCTGACCCTGACCAATCTCCGTCCGTATATCACCCATGATGCGGTCGTCCTCTGTGGCCAACAGAACCCGGTTTTCTCGACCCAGGCGGCGGACAATGTCGACGACTTTCTCGGCTATGGGCGGGTGGGCCTGCTTGATTTCAATGATCGCGCGCGCCTGCGGCAAGGAAGAGTAGAGCTCCTTCAGCGTGGGGATTTCTATTTTTTGCCCGCGGAATGGAAAGCTCCTCCCTCCATCCGGTGTGAACCGGTAGCCGGCGTCGAGCGCCTTCAGTTCCTTCAGACTGTGCTCGCTTACCCGGCCCCGGCCGTTAGTGGTTCTCTGCACCGTGGCATCATGGATGATGACGACTTCGCCGTCCCTGCTTCCCCACACATCCAGCTCGACGAAGCCAGCCCCGTCCTCGAAAGCCCTCTGACAGGAAACCAGCGTGTTTTCCGGGGCTACCCCCATGGCCCCGCGATGGCCGAGGATTCGGAGTTTATCGCCATGAAAAAACGGATACTCACCCATAAGTGGCTGCTTGGAGTTAGAATTAGATGCGGCGTTGGTCACCGGGAAAGTTGTCGGAGAAAGTCCTGGCTCTCATTGGCCAGCCATGGACGAGACCCCGCTTGACCAAGGCATCCAGCCATAAGTTGAATATCTCAAATCTCCAAAAATTTCGGATAGCGGGTGAGGTTGCGGTTGCCGTTTTTTGTGACCACAACGACGTCCTCCAGGCGCACCCCGCCCATGCCGGGGTAGTAGAGCCCGGGCTCGACCGTGACCACGTGGCCTCTTCGCAGGGTGGCCTGCACCTGCGAGATGCGCGGCGGCTCGTGGATATCGAGGCCCAGTCCGTGTCCCGTGCCGTGGAAGAATCCCTGCATCCGGCCATTGATCTGGCCTGTCGGAAAGCCCCTCTGATCGAAGAGGGAGAGGATTTTTTGGTGAATTTCTCGCCCGCTGACCCCCTCTCGAATCAGCCGGAAGGCCAGCTCCTGTCCCGCCAGCACCACCGCATAGGCTTCTTTTAGTCGCTCGGACGCGCGTCCGCGGACTACGGTTCGGCTCAGGTCGCCGAAATAGCCGGTCTTCTGCGAGCGGGGGAAGATGTCAAAGATGATCGAGGTATCCGCTTTGATCGGGCCATGCCCCTCGTGATGAGGATCGCAGCATTGGATGCCCGAGGCGATGATGGTGTGGCTAGGTACCCAGGCTTGGGCCATGATCGTAGTGTTTACGATGCTTTTCAACCTCTCCGACGTGAGCCGGGAGCCGTCCAGGTAAAGATAGCGGTCTGGGCCAATGGTTGCTTGTTGTAGAGCTTTGATCCCGGCCTCGAGCCCCATCTCCGCAACCCGCAGGGAGTCGCGGATCTTTTTAACCTCCTCGGCGCTTTTTCGCTCCCGCTGCGGAAAGAAAGGGTCCTTAATCCGCAGGCGAAAACCCCTGGACCTCAGTTCGTCGGCGAGTTGCGCGGGGAAGTTGGCCGGGATCGTGACAACCTGAACGCCCTTCTCGCGGAATAGCAGTTCCAGAACCTCGGCGGTGGTAGGGTTAGCCTTGGCCGATTTTTTCAGCCGCTGATGGCAATACGAGAGCGAGAGAACCTGGTCGACCTCGGCCTGCTTTTTGGCGCGATCCAGCTCCAGGTCGCTCATGACGACGTATTTTTTTCCGCGGTGCCGGAAGAAGATGAAGGGGTCGGGAACGAAAAAGCCCGTGGCGTAAAGCATGTTGGCATCCCCCTCGCTGGTGGAGTAAATCAGCGAGGCCTTCGCGCCCGGTGGAGATGAACTGGCCCGCTTGAAAGGTTGCCTATGGTTCGGTCGTTTCACTTTGGGCTGGGTGTTGTGCTACGTTCGTCGAAGACGCTAACAATTTTACTGCGGGACTTCAAGCTGCGGTCCTTCGAAGACGCCGGGTTTCGGAGTTGAGTTGACAGATCGGCCCCTTCTGTTATGATTTGCCCGCTCGTTGATCGCGTCCCGTGTGGAGAAAAATTTCTTCATGGCACTGAAAGACAATTTAGGAAAGCTTCATGAATTGAACCAACTGGCCGAGGCCGGCGGAGGTGAAGATAGACATCGGCGTCAGCACGAGCAGGGAAAATTGTTGGCGCGGGAACGGCTGGAGATCCTGCTGGATCATGGCAGCTTGGTCGAGCTGGACCGGTTTAAAACCCATCGCTGCACCGACTTCGACATGGGAAAGAAAAAGATCCCCGGGGATGCGGTGGTGACCGGATACGGCGCCATCGACGGTCGCCTGGTCTATTTCTATTCGCAGGATTTTACGGTCTTTGGCGGTAGCCTGAGCGGCGTGGTGGCGGAGAAAATCTGTAAGGTGATGGACCTGGCAATGAAGAATGGCGCCCCCGTTATAGGCATCAACGACTCCGGTGGGGCGCGTATTCAGGAGGGCGTGGTAAGCCTCGCCGGCTATGCGGATATCTTTTTGAAGAACGTCCTCGCCTCGGGTGTCGTTCCCCAAATCTCCGCCATCATGGGCCCCTGTGCCGGCGGCGCCGTCTATTCACCGGCCATTACTGATTTTATCTTTATGGTGAAGACCAACAGCTACATGTTCATCACGGGTCCGGACGTGATCAAGACGGTGACCCATGAAGAGGTCTCCAAGGACGAACTCGGCGGTTGCCAGACCCACAACGCGAGAAGCGGTGTGGCCCACTTTTCGGCTGAAAGCGAAAAGGAATGTCTCCTGATGATCCGAGAACTCGTGGGGTTTTTACCCAGCAATAAGCAAGAGGACCCGCCTTTTCATCCGACCGACGATGACCCGTCCAGACGCGACCGCAGGCTCAAGGATTTAGTCCCCGATAATCCCACTCGCCCGTACGACATGAAAGAGCTCATCCTCGCGGTGGTGGACGAGGGTTACTTCTACGAGGTGCAGCGCGATTTTGCCCCCAATATCATCATCGGCTTTGCCCGGCTGGGCGGGAGATCGGTGGGCATCGTGGCCAATCAGCCGGCCCATCTGGCGGGATGTCTGGACATCGATGCGTCGGTCAAGGCGGCCCGTTTCATCCGGTTCTGCGACTGCTTCAACATCCCTGTCATCACGTTCGTCGATGTGCCCGGCTTTTTGCCTGGCACGACACAAGAGTATCAGGGCATCATCCGCCACGGTGCGAAGCTCCTTTACGCTTATGCCGAGGCGACTGTGCCCAAACTCACCGTGATCACCCGCAAGGCCTACGGCGGGGGGTACATCGTGATGGCGAGCAAACATCTTAGGGGAGATATCAATCTTGCCTATCCTTCGGGCGAAATCGCAGTGATGGGACCGGAGGGCGCGATCAATATCATCTTTCGCGATACCCTGGAAAAGGCTGAGGATCCAGGTGGGACCAGGGAGGAACTGATTGAGAATTACCGTAAGACGTTCGCGAATCCATTTCAGGCTGCCGAGCTCGGTTATGTGGACGCGGTCATCTATCCGGAAGAGACTCGACCCATGCTGATCCGCTCCTTGGAGATGTTACAGAACAAGAGGGACCAGAACCCGTCCAAAAAGCATGGAAATATTCCGCTATAATAGCTATCAGCAAAGAAGCGATCAGCAGTCAGCAAAGAGCAAAGAAGCTGTCTGCGGTCGGCTTTCTGTAGAAACAAGAATTCCGAATCCGGAGCTGAAAGCTGATGGCTGACAACTAAGGCATGTTTAAGCGTATACTGATTGCCAACCGGGGTGAGATCGCGGTGCGCGTTACCCGCGCCTGCCGCGAGCTGGATATCGAGAGCGTAGCGGTTTACTCCGAGGCCGATCGCGATTCCCTCCACGTCAAATACGCGGATTATGCCTACCCCATAGGACCGGCTCCATCACTGCAGAGCTATCTCGCCGTCGATCGGATTCTCGAGGTGGCCAAAAAGAGCGGCGCCGAAGCGATTCATCCCGGCTATGGCTTCCTTGCCGAAAACAGCGAGTTCGCCAGCAGATGTAAGGAGAACGGACTTGTCTTCATCGGGCCGTCCCCGGAAGTGATCGAGCAAATGGGCGACAAGGTGAAGGCGAGAGCGATGATGAAGGCAGCCGAGATTCCGGTGGTTCCCGGATCGGATGGGGTGTTGAACTCGGAAGAGGAGGTCACCAAGGCCGCGGGAGGCATCGGCTATCCGTTTATGCTGAAGGCCGTTGCGGGCGGCGGTGGGAAGGGATTGAGATTGGTCCGCTCTGTCCGTGAGATCCGTTCGGCTTACCGCGCTGTCCGCTCTGAGGCGATGTCCTCCTTCGGCGATCCAAGGCTCTACATCGAAAAGTATCTGGATCGCTCGCGTCATGTGGAGATTCAGATACTCGCCGATCAGTACGGCAAGGTGGTGCACCTCTATGACCGGGAATGCTCAATCCAGCGGCGCCACCAGAAGATCATCGAGGAGTGCCCGGCTCCAGCCCTGGATGACCGGATGCGGCGGCGGCTGGGCAAGCTTGCCGTTCGGGGGACTCGTGCTCTCCGCTACGTGGGAGTGGGGACGCTAGAGTTCCTCGTAGATCGGGACGGGAATTTTTACTTCCTGGAGATGAACACCCGGTTGCAGGTGGAGCACGCCGTCACGGAAAGCGTGGTGGGGATCGATCTCGTCAAGGCGCAGATCGAAGTGGCCGCCGGCGGTTATCTGCCTTGGCGCCAGCGTCACATTACCCCGACCGGCCACGCCATTGAGTGCCGCATCTACGCCGAGGACCCCGAAAACGACTTCATGCCTTATCCTGGCAAGATCGAGGGCCTGCGGCTTCCCGAGGGTCTGGGCGTGAGGAACGACTGCGGCGTATATGAAGGGGCCGTCGTGCCCATCTATTATGATCCGATGATCGCCAAGTTGATCATTTGGGGGGAGAACCGCGTAGAGGCGATCCTGCGGATGCGCCGAGCGCTCAGGGAATATGAGGTCCGAGGCATTAAGACGAACCTCCCCTTCCACCAATGGATATTGCGCCACCCGCGCTTTATGGCGGGCGATTTCAATATCGGATTCATCGATGACGAATACCGTTTGACACGTAAAGAGGAACTCTACCCGCACAAGGATATCGCGCTGGCCTCCGCGACGATCGCGGCCCTGCATCGGGAGCAGGAACGAGCCCTTCGCCTCCTGGAGAAGGGGGTGGCCGAAAAATCGCGCTGGCGCGAGGCAGGGAGGCTGGAGCCTTTGCGGCGAGAAGGTGCCTCTTCCTGGCGCAAGAGGAGGTAGGGAACGGATATGGCTTTTATCGCCAAGCTGGGGGATCAAACCTTCACCGTGGAAATCGAAGAGACGGGCAAATCTCTCTACCGGGTCGCAGTCGACGGCAATGAATTTCTCGTGGACGGGAAAAAGACGGGCCTCAGCAACTATTCCCTGATCGTGGATAACCGCTCGTTCGAGGTGGATGTGGATGTTGCGGAAGACGAGTACCGGGTCTTGGTGGACGGTAGGAGCTATCACATACAGGTTGTCGATGAGAGGCGGATGCGCCTGGGCGGGCTGCAGGCGGGTATCCAGTTGGAAGGCCGCCAGGAAATTTCGGTGCCGATGCCGGGCAAAGTGATCGCCGTCCTGGTATCAGAGGGTGATCGGGTGGAGAAGGGGCAGGGGCTTGTGATCGTGGAGGCCATGAAGATGGAAAACGAGGTCCGCTCTCCAATCGCCGGGGAGGTCCGGGAGATCAGGGTCAAGGCGGGGGACGCGGTGGAAGCGGGGGCCATCCTGGCCGTCGTCGAGTAGGGACTTGCAGCTCTCAGCCCGCAGAAGAATTTCTTGTCACTTGTTTGCTTTCATGTTATAGAACGATCCGTAAATGGTTCCGAAAAAGGTTTTTTTCACCAAGGGAGTGGGAGTTCACAAAGAGAAGCTGGCCTCTTTTGAGTTGGCGCTGCGCACCGCCGGGCTCGCTTACTGCAATCTCGTCCTGGTATCCAGTATCTATCCGCCGGGATGCAAGAGGATATCGAAGGAGGAGGGACTGAAGCTCCTCCGCCCCGGGGAGATCGTTTTTTGCGTGTACGACCGCGAGAGCACCAACGAGCCGAACCGTTTGGTGGCTGCTTCGGTCGGCGTGGCAATTCCCGCTGACGAGAACCAGTACGGTTATCTTTCCGAGCACCACTCCTTTGGCGAGACCGACGAGAAGGCTGGAGAGTACGCCGAGGACCTTGCTGCGAGCATGCTGGCGACGACCTTGGGCATCGAATTCAATCCTGATACCGCCTGGGACGAGCGTGAGCA
>Ga0209342_10006008_pt1 | contig 12383 bp, 6 predicted proteins | sample RifCSP16_2_FD_184023 | JGI IMG/M metagenome (GOLD analysis project Ga0209342, IMG submission 184023) | Soil microbial communities from Rifle, Colorado - Rifle CSP2_sed 16_2 (SPAdes) (version 2) | ecosystem: Environmental > Terrestrial > Deep subsurface > Rock core/Sediment | place: Rifle... | reverse complement strand
CCGATCTGCTCCGGCGGGGCGGGAAGGAGTACCGGTACCCGGGGTTCCTTGAGCGGCCGGGAGTCCGGTACCTCGGACAGTCCGTCCTCTTCGCGCCGCCCTCCCTGGCGGCCGCGCTGAATCGGACCCTGTGTACCCTCCGGGTGGACCACCACAGCACCTCGGCCACCGTCTCGATGGCGCCGGCATGACCTCGCCCGCCGATCCCCCTACGCACCCGAGCGAAGGCCGCCGTGATGGGGCCGTTTCATCATCTGATGAAACACACTCTTCATGCCGCCGCACCCGTTTCAGTATCTGCAGAAAAACGCCCGCCGTGCGTCTACGCAACTGAGCGAAAAGCGGGCGTGGGAGGCCCTTTCATCATCTGATGAAACACACTCATGTCCGGGCCACACCCGTTTCAGCATGTACTGAAACCTCCGAGCCAAAGCCCCGGGCCACCGTGTCGCGAGTCGAGGCGGGTCCGGACGACGGCCGAAGCCGCCGCACCGCTCCAAGGCGGAGACGCGGGCCTCGACTCCCGCCGAACCGACGCACACCTGCCGGTGTGACACGCCCTCGGGACGGTCAGTGAAGGCGCTCGACAAGCTCTAAAGCCCGTTTCCCTTCCCGCCAAGCGGGGATAGCGTGGGTCCTTTCGAGACGAGGCGCCGCATCGATGGGGTGGACAAGCGGAGGATCGAGGGCAAGATGGTCGTGTTCTTCTGGCGCAAGCTCTGGCTGGATGCGGCGAAGATCGCGCTGTGCGGGACGTTCCTCGTCCTCGTTGGCCTCGCCGTGACCGGGGCGATGCCGGCCGTGCTCTCGGACGTGGGAGGCCTTCTCCGTTCGCTGTACAGCCCTGCGGACTGGACCCTGACCGGCGTCCTCTTCTCCGGCGGCCTCGGCGGGATCACCATCGTCACGCTCGGTCTGAACCTCTGGGGCTTCCGGGGGACCATCGATCTGCTGACGCAGTCGCTCAAGATCGCCGAACGACACGCCATGAAACAGTCAATGATGTAGGTCGGCGGCAGCCCGACCCCAGGGAGGCCGCCAGGTCTCCTGCTTGTGAGCAGACGTCTCCGGAAACAGAGCAGCGGCTCCGTGCAACAAAGCAGCCCCCTCCGGGAACGTAGCACGGACCCCCTGCGAAGAAGCACGGACCCCCTGCTGAAAAGCATGGGCCGCGGGACCGTCAGCACGGGCCTCCCGCTGGAAAGCAGGCGCTCGGGAGATCCCAGCAGGGGCATCGTGCTTTGTAGCACGGGCGCCGGGGAAGCCAGCACCGGGTCCCTGCTACTTAGCACGGTACCCCGGATGGCCCGCACACCCCGGTTCCCCCTGGACCGAAAGGGCCCCCGCCGCCGAGGGCGACCGGGGACAGGCGGGGGGCCGGGCCGCCACGCGTGCCGTGGCGGTGAGTGGAGGTCTCGGGGGCGTCGGCCTACTTGGGGATCGCCTGGGGCTTGGGCTTCTGGAGCCGCGCGCGGATGCGCCGGAGCTGGACCGCCTCGTTGGAGAACTTGCCGAACATCCCGCTGAACGCGTCGATCCCGCTCGAGGTCGCCTCGAACATCTGGCGGTCGAGCTGGTTCACCAGCTTCGTCTGGTTCTTCAGGTTGACCTTGTAGGTCTCCTGGGTGTCGTTCGCCTGGATCAGGCTGTTCAGCTGGCTCGTGCCGCCGGCGATGAAGAGCTCGGGGTTCCCGCCGAGCCTCCGGATGTCCGCCTTGTGGCTCTTCGCCCACTCGATCGCTTCCTCCGTCGTCGCTATGCGTTGCTTGAAGTTGCCGGCCATGCGAGGGCGCATGGAGCGCGTGCTCATAAGAGGGGGCGCCCCCTCTCTCACCGCTGATACCGACGGGGCCGAGGGACGGGACCGGAGCCGGTCCCCGACGAGGACCCGCGGTCGATCACCGCCACCGTCACCGCCACGCATGCTTACGCCGGGGCGGGGACGTACACAATCACGGTCACCACCCGGGACGACGACGGCGGGAGCGCGAGGGGCACGGAGTCTTCCACGTTCGGATGATCTTGATCGAGAGCCCCCGTTCCGAGATGCGCGGACAAGGCATTCGCACGGAAGCGAATGGATGCGACTCGCCACCGCCATTCAGAATGGGGAATGCCCGAGGACCGCTCCTCCCGTCGAGGCACCGACTCCGGAGTTCGGCAGAGGGCGAGCGCCCTGGGCGCGTGCCGCCAAAATGCACTGTTTCTCGCGCGAACGTACGCACGTATTTATAGGCGAAAAAGCGTTCCCGTCTCAGGGGTCATAGGATGGCATCGAGCGCGGGCAGCGTGGCGTGGGAGAGAGAGAGAGAGAGAGAACCGGCGATAGGAGATTGAGCGTCACTGCGATCTTGGCGTCGCTCCTTATGGTCGGGCTCGTCGGGCCAGCAACGGCGGATTGGGCAACGTGGTACCCTGCCGAGTACCCCTACGGTAGTCTTCCGGTGAATTCGGCCATTCCGACGAATCCCCGGATTGTGGTCAACGACGACGCCTACGTACACGTCGCCTACGTCCGGGGCGTCTCAGGGGTTATCCAGTACCAGGTCTACTCTGCCTACCGTTCCCTCGCAGGGCCCGGGGGCGCCTGGTACGCGGACCAGGCCATCTCGAACCTTGGTGACGTGCCCACTTTCGCGGAGACGGTCTCCCTCCCGGACATTGATCTCCGGTCCGACCCCGTGGGCCGGAACGTGTACGTGGTGTGGCAGCAAGTGGACAGCGGCTCGCCCTTCGGGGCCATCTATCTCCAGGTGAGCGAGGACGCGGGCACGAACTGGCTGAAGGACTCCCTCCCCCCTTTCAGCCCGGCCCCGATCCAGGTGAGCAACTCGGCCGACGGGTCGGTGGAGCCCGCCATCGCCGTCGACGAGGACTTCGTGTACATCGCGTGGTCCCAGGTGTACGGGGTCCTGGGCAACCGCATCGCCGGGCGGGTCTACGAACGCTCGGTCCTCAATGGCGCAGGTCCGTACCCGTCGGCCTGCGCCGATGTCCTGTTCGAGACCAGCACGTATCTCTACCAGCACCGACCCCGGCTCGTCGTCGACAAGACAGCGGCGGGGCACATCCAGAACCTCGTGTTCCAGAGCTACACCGACGATCAGAACCCCCTGACGGTGGACCCCTGGGAGGTCTACACCGCCCGAAGCGTGGTGGCCTCCGATCTCCCGGCGGCCCAGTGCGGCGGCTGGCCGGCCTCCCCCACGCAACTGAGCAATCCCTCCGACACGGCGGATTCCATGAAGCCGGACATCGCCCACAGCGCCGGCCAATACCTCCACGTGGCCTGGGAGGACTACAGCGGGGGCGGCGACTCCCGGATCCGCTACCGCCAGAACCAGGACCTGGGCGCCGCCCCGTGGGGGGCAGAGATCGTGATTGCGCCAACGCCGCCCCCCGATGGCACGAACCAGCGGGAGCCCTCCGTCGCGTCGTGCTCCGGGTGCGTCGCCGTGGCGTACACGCAGGACTTCTCCTCCGCGGAGTCGGAGATCTACTTCACCTGGTCTCTGGACCGGGCGGCGACCTGGAAAACCCCCATCGACCTGTCCAACGACGCCGATCAATCTCAGACGCCGTCCCTCGCCGTGGATGAGAAGCGCGGGGCCACCGACTTCCTCTACAACCGGATGCACATGGCCTGGAACTTCCGGTCGGCGGGGACTGGGAACAGCGAGGCCCAGTACCGTCACTCCGACAAAGCTGAGGAATCAGGGACGAGCATCGCAATCAAGTGGACCGGACCGCCCCTTGCCCCCAGTTCTGGAACCGCCGCTGCGGTGGATCCGGCGACCGGTCGGTCGTGGATCTTCGGAGGGGTGATTGGTGGAGCGCCCGAAACCTACAGCTCAACGATACTCCAATGGACAGCATTCGACCTTTTCTCCCAGGTTTCGACTCTTCCTCTCGACTCCGGCAAGGCATGGATGCCTGCTGTGTGGGTCGGCCCATCTGAGGCGTATGTGCTTTGGGGGAAGAAGGACCCCACCACGATTTCGGGTTGCATAACTGTGTACAATCCGTCAAGTGGGTCCGTCGCGTGCATCCCTGCCGGTCCGCCTTCAGCCAAGCGTTGGGGGGCCTCCGCGGTCTACGACGGAGTCCGGTACATCTACGTCTTCGGGGGCTCGACGAATTCAGGTGCGCCCGTGGGGAGCCGGGATATCATACGCGTCGACATGTCCCTCGGCATCGCGAACCCGGCGGCGTTCCTGACCCTGTGCCAGTGCCTCCCGGGAAGGCCCACGATGCACAGCGCGGCCGTGTGGGATGCGGCGAACGGGGTTGCCTACGTGATCCAGGGTGTGACGAACAATGGTCTGATGAAGAGCCACCTGCCGGGGGACCAGGACAAGTACATCATCAAGGTGGTCCCCGGCCCCTCCGTGTCCGTGGAGATCGTCGGTCGGCTGCCCACACTAGCCGGGACGGGATGGGGGACTCCGGGCCTCCTCGAGACGGATGAAGCGGGCGATGCCACGTCCCCACGTGTGGCCGTCAATCCCTCCGGCAATGGAATTGCCGTCTGGGCACAGTCGAGCGGCGCTCGAACCGACATCTGGTCGAACCTGTATTCGAGCGGTTGGGGTTCGCCGACGCTGGTCGAGACGGCCATCCCCGACGCATTCAGTCCCCAGGTCGCCATGGATCTGGCCGGGAACGCCCTCGCCGTATGGAGACAGGGCGACGACACAGTGGCGAACCGGTATTCGGCGGGCAGCGGCTGGGGGACCGCCTCCTCGATCGATAGCGACACGGCGTTCGCGAGGCACGCAAGGGTCGCCATGGATAGTTCGGGGAACGGGATGGCGGTGTGGCTTCAGACCGGGGGCGGGTATCCCGTGGCCATCTGGGCCAACCGGTACCTTGTGGGAACGGGCTGGGGGACCGCCGTTGTCATCGGGGGCGCCGTCCTGTCGGGAAGCGGTGTCGCCCTGCCCCCTGACGTTTCCCTCGACGGAAGCGGGAACGCTTTTGCGGTGTGGCCGCAGTACGTCAGCGACGCGTTGGCGTGGCAGGTCGTAGCAAGCCGTTTCGTGCCTGGGACAGGTTGGGATAGCATCCCCGTGAAGATCTCCGGAACGGGGCAGGCTCTGTCTCCCCGGATTGCCACGGGCTCCGGGACGGACGCCATGGCGATATGGCAGGAGCGCGAGGGAGTCTATCCCACATGGCTCTATAACATCAAGGCGAGACGATATCTCGCCGGGTCAGGTTGGGGCACGACGACACTCATCGAGACGGGCAATGCCGGAGATGCCGTAGGGCCAAGCGTGGCCGTGGACTCTACCGGAACTGCCGTGGCCGCGTGGCTGCAAGGGGACGGGACCCGAACGAACACCTGGGCGAACCGCTTCGTTCCCTCCACGGGCTGGGGTGGCGCCGTCCGCATCGAGCTCGACGACGTAGGGTCGGCGATCGCCCCCGGCCCCGAGGTCGCCATGAACGGTGCCGGGGTCGCCGCGGTCGTCTGGACCCAGATCGGCGGCACGCAATATGACATCTGGAGCAACCGGTTCATCCCCGGCACCGGCCCGGGGACAGGGTGGGGACAAGGGACCGTGATCGAGACGGGGCCGGGGTCAGGCCTCCTTCCGGACGTTGGGGTCGACGGAACCGGGAATGCCGTCGCAGTGTGGCAGCAGGATGACGCCTCGGGACCGAAGGACATCCGGGCGAACCGCTTCGTGGCTGGCGTGGAACCGGAGCCGACGCCCTCCTGGAAGTTCTCCGCGGTCTATGACGCGAACATCCAGCGCGTCGTGATCTTTGGCGGGGGAAGCCTCTGCGAAGATACCCAGGGGTACGGGTGCGGATTGCCGGTGGACGAGTGGTACTACGACACGATCTACAGGTTCAACCCGGCAACGAAGGAGGTCTTCCTCGACCCCTGCCTGCGGCTCCCGTCGAAGCGGGAGGGGACATCGGCGACGTTCCGATGGATTCCGAACCCCCCGCCCGTCCCTCCCGCCTCCAGCATCTTCGGCGGCGCCACGGGCGGGAACCTCCAAGGGGGCTCGCCCTGGGTCGGGCTGGACCAGGTGGTCAGATATGTGGGATAGGCGGAGCGTTCTTTGTACACTCATCGCTCTCTCCGCCGCTTTCGCCCTGCCCTCCCTCAGTACTTCCACTGAGACGCTGTCGGCACCCGCGCCGGGGCCTTCCAACTCAAACGACAACCCCGTCGCCATCGCCGGTGCCGACATGACGGCGGCGGTGGGCGAACCTCTCCCCTTCGATGGCACGTCTTCCTACGACCCGGACCAGACAGGAGGGTGGTCAACGGCCCCGGAGCTTCCCGTACCCATCCGGATCATCGCGGGCACGGGGGTGCTCTGGGGGGAGTCCATCTACGTTTTCGCCGGGGTGACCAACGACAGCGGGGTGGGCCCCTATGATGACTTGAACACCACGTGGCGGTTCGATCTCGCCCTCCAGACCTGGGAGCGCATGGCGCCGTTCCCCTCCACGGGGAGGTTCGATGCCGCGGCGGCGGTCGTGGACGAGGGAATCCTCTTCTTCGGAGGGGACGGCAAAGATCATGGAGACCACACCGAGACCTTCCTTTACGACCCCGCCACCGATTCCTGGAGTTCGCGCGCGGACACGCTGTGCAAGGCGGCGGCAACCGCCGCGGTCTTGAATGGTCGGGTCTACACCTACGCGGATGGATACCAGACCTTCTGCTCCTACGACCCGGAGGCAGACAACTGGTCTGTCCTGGCCCCGTATCAGTTGGCCAACCCTTTCTTCTGGGGCAAGGAGGGAGCGACCCTTGTCGCCCTCGACGGCCTCATCTATGCCATCGGCGGCTTGCCCGGAGTTCCCAGCGTCGTCGTCTACAACCCCGCCAACGACTCGTGGTCCGCGGGCCCGAGCATGCCCTACGCCACTGCAGACGGCAGCGTGGCCAAGTTCCAGGGTCGTATCCATGCCATTGGGGGCCAGATCGGGTTCCTCGGTTCTGATGTCAATGAGGAGTTTGATCCGGCAAGCGGCATGTGGGCCTTCCGAGAGCCCATGCCGACCCCACGCGACGAGGCCGCCATCGTCGCCGTCGGGGACACCCTCCACGTGATCGGTGGCTCGCAGGAAGAAGTCAAATGGCAGCTCGCCACCCACGAGGTCTACACGGTCTCCCTGAACTACTCCTGGGACTTCGGCGACGGCTCCAACGCGGATGGGAAGACCGCGAACCACTCCTTCCGCGCCCCCGGCGTCTACACCATCACCCTCACCGTGACCGACCTCAAGGGCGGCGTGGGGACGGACACCCTCCTGGTCACGATCCTCAGCGACAACGAGCCACCCGTTGCGAGCGCCGGCGGGGCCTACCACGCCCTGGAAGGGGACTCCATCCTCTTCGACGCCTCCGCCTCGTCGGACCCGGACGGGGACTCCCTTACCTACCGCTGGGACTTCGAGTCCGACGGCGTCTTCGACACCGCCGACTCCCCCGACCCCACCGCCACACGCACCTGGGGCGACGACTACGCGGGCACGGTGACCCTTGAGGTTTCGGACGGGACGCACCAGGTCACCGCCACCGCCGCCGTCGTCATCGGCAATGTCGCGCCAACCCTCGACAGCCTCCAGGTCTACGCCCCCGCCGACCTGACCCTCCGCGTGGCGGGGGAGAAGTTCCACGACGTGTGCCTGGAGCTGAGCCACGATTCGGCGGTGACGGGGAGCGCCTGCGTCGTCCGCACGCCAGGGAGCCCGGACCGCCAGGCCGCCACGATCCACGGCGGGCGGATCCAGCTCCTCGGGGACACGGCCCTCCGGCTCACGTACACCCCGGACGACGACCCCGTGAACGGGCAGCGGAACGGGGCGAACCCCGCCTGGGTGATCCTCACCTTCGCGGACGGGTCCGAGGTCCGCCTCCACCACACCTTCAACGTCCGGCACCCCGCCACGTGGACATGGACTCTGGACGACCTCCGGCCCCTCCTTGTCGGGAAGCCGATCACGTTCGAGGTGGCGGGGACTGACGTGGGGAGCGACGACCTCAGCTTCGACATCGACTTTGGGGACGGCGGGGTGTTCACCGCCACGGTGTTCAACGACGGCGTCGGACCCGACCCGTACCCGAGCCCCGAGGTGAATCCGATCGCCGCCACCGTCACCGCCGAGCACGCCTATGGAGCGAAGGGGACGTACGCGATCACGGTCACCGCGAGGGACGATGACGGCGGGACAGCCGCCTTGGCGACGTCGGTCACGCTGTAACGACCGCCGGCGAGGACAAGGGCGAACGCTCACCTTGTTCAGACCAATCGGCCGAATCGACCCTTCCCCTGGTGACCCAAGGTGCGTGACTTCGGAGTCTCTCGGAAGACGGGTTAAGTTGACCTGAAGTAGGTGAGATAGGTCCCTAGTCCACTCCTGTCGCCCGCCGTAAGAAGAGAGCCGCCACTGGGCGTGGCCTGCGGCTCCCTTTCCGAATTGCCATCGCCGACGAGCGCCCGCAGTGGATGGACGCTCCGACTGCCATCGCGACCGGTAGTCGGAGGTAGGTACCTCGACGGTATTATCTCGCAGGGCAGGTTAGGGGGTCTATGCTCCCCAGCGAGGTATCACGTGCATATCGCCCCTCCGCCCGGTTCCTCCCCGCGAAGACCCGCCTTGTCCTGGTTGCTCTTACTGTCCTTTCCCTGGGGATCCCGTCCGTGCTTGGTCCCACCCTGATTGTTGACATGGGACACCGTCCTCCTAACTTAAGGACTGCGGACTTGACTCGCCCACAGGTCACCGAGAAGGGCTTCACCAGGAATGCGGGTCAGCTGGCCAACCCGGAGATTCGTTTCTACGCGGATCTCGGCCTCGCGTGGGTGGTGTTCACCCCTTCAGATATTACCCTCGGCGTCCGGGTCGCCTCGTCGGCGGATGACCCCCACGGACGGCAGGATCTGGATGCGCCAATCCAGTCGAGGCGGTGGGCGCCCCTCCTGCGCATGCTGTTCGAGGGTGCAGGCTCGGTCAATCCCACTGGTTGGCACGAGCTGCGAGTCCGACAGCACTTCTTCCTTGGACGCGACCCTATTTCGTGGCGGTCCGATGTCGAGAGCTATGCTCGGGTGGTCTACCGGGAGCTGTACCCTGGAATAAGCGCGGAGTTCTACCTCGTCGGCGGCGAACTCGAGTATGACCTTGTGCTTCAGCCCGGCGCTGACTTGCAACAGGTGAGGGTGCGATTCGAGGGGGCGTCAGCGCTACGTCCCGATGGGGACGGCGCCACGATCCTCGCCACGCCTCATGGGGACGTAATCCACACCGTGGGTGCGTCCTGGCAGGGCTCAGTTCCCGTCGATTGCGAGGACGTTTTCGTCGGGGAGAACGTGCTCTCCTTCCAATGCGTCGGACAGAATGCCGCCGAACCTCTGATGGTGGATCCTGTGATCCACGTGGCCACGGTCGGCGGATGGACAGAGGACATCGTCAAGGCGGGGGTCGTCGGGGCGGATGGAAGCGTCTACCTGACGGGCTACACGGACTCGTTTGACTTCCCTGTTAGCCCGGGTGCTCTCAACGCGACCAACGAGCCCTCAGGGAGCGCGTTCGTGATGAAGCTCGATCCTACGGGGAGGGCACTCGAATTCGTGGCCATCCTCGGGGGTGACCTCAGCGACAAAGGTACCAGCATCGCTCTGGATGAACAAGGGAACGTGGTCATCGGGGGCAGGACGCAGTCGGACGACTTCCCTCTTACGGCCCCGGCGCTCGACTCGACGCGGAATGGGAGTGAGGGGTTCCTGGCGAAGCTCGGGAGCGGTGGCAGCCAACTCCTGTTCTCGACGTTTCTAGGGGGGGAGGAGTGGGATGAGGTGGCAGCAGTCACCGTGGACGAGGTGGGGGAGATCTACGTCACGGGCTTCACGGAGTCGACCGACTTCCCGCCGTCGCCGACGTTCCGGAGGGGGTGGCGCCAGTACGGAGATGTCTTCGTCGTCAAGATCAGCGCGGACGGCTCGGCCATGCGGTACGGGGTCGTCCTGAGCGGGGGATACGGGTCCGAGCGACCCCGCGCCATCGCTGTCGACGGCGTTGGAAGTGCCTACGTTGTCGGGATGACTGAGTCCCTTGACTTCCCCACGACCCGGGGAACGCTGAGCACGGAGCTCCGTGGAATCACCGACGCCTTCATCACGAAAATCTCCCCTTCCGGCACTTCTCTTGAATACTCCACACTGCTCGGAGGGAAGAGCACGGAAGAAGCTACCTCGCTCTACGTCGACCACACTGGTCGAGCGTATGTGACCGGCTTCACCTACTCGGAGGATTTCCCAATGGTGAGCACGTCGAACCGGACGGCATGGGGGAAGACGTTCGTTGCCCTGTTGAGTGCGGACGGCACACTGTTGGAATCCGCACGACTCCTGGGTGGCACCTCGACAGACCATGGAGCTGCGATTGCCGTGGACGCCTCCGGGCGCCTGACGGTCGGGGGCAAGACGAATTCGGCGGACTTTCCAGAGGCTACCTACCTCGTCTCCTCCGCCTCTCCACGTTCCCCCTGGAACTGTTTCGCGACAACCCTCATGGCATCCACCTTGGAAACCCTGGAAGCACACGTCCTGGGGGGAAGCGATGAGGAGGAGTGCGTCGATGTAGGTACGGATGCCTCAGGTGACGTGTATCTGGTTGGAAACACCCGCTCGACAGACTTCGCGCGGAATGTCTCCCTCCCCTGGTTCCGCAACACCGCTTTCTGGGAGGTCTTCGTTGTGCGGCTACGCCCCCCGGCCCCGGAGAACCCTGTGCAGGATGGAACCTCTCTGGTGGGGTACGCCACCCTCGGCGTCATTGTCATGGCCGCGTCCGTAGCCGCCTTCGCGTGGTTGCGGAGACGCAGACGGAATCGCAATGAGGTCGTTGACAAAGAGGTAACAGGACCCTCTGGCACGTTTTCGATGGTTTCACCGATGTCCTGACGTAGGGGGCCTCGTTACTCCCGCAATCGGATGCGCTCTAGCGAAGAGCTGGACGCCGAGGTCTGCACTGCATGCTCATGGCGTATCAGAAGGCGCCCGTTCCGCGCGTCGCGCGCGTTCGACCGAGGGGTGTCCCGGCCGGTTCCCGCGCCCTGGAGGTCGTGGAGGCGCCACTGCCACCGGCCAACGAAGGGCTCGCTCGGGCGGACGCGCTCCGCGATGACCCGGTTCTCCAGTCTCTTCTCCGCATGGAGGGCGACCCGGGAGCGGGGGATGAGGCGGTGCGCGGCGGACGTGCGGCGGGACTACCAATCGGCCGAATCGACCCTTCCCCTGGTGACCCAAGGTGCGTGACTTCGGAGTCTCTCGGAAAACGCGAAAGTCCTTTAGGAGTGTACCGATGCCCGCACCCGGGGTTGAACCGACTGGCCCGACGAGGGAGAAAGCTGAACGCCTCGGAACGGAGGCTGCTGGCCCGGCAGATCACCGCGGCCGTCCCGCGGGGAAAGGCGAACGCCATCACCCACGACGGGCTGTGGCGGGCCTTGAAGGGCTATCTGCAGAAACGCACGATCCCGGTGTTCACCGCCGAGAAGATCCTCCGTGGCCTTCGCTCGCGCAACACGATCGTGGCCTCGACCCGGGTGGGGCTCTGGAGGCCCGGGCCGGGCGATCCGGCGGGGGGCGGAGAGGTCCGTGGGCCAACCCAGGCGCCCCTCCCCGCGGGGTGGCGCGTGCGGAAGTTCGTCCACTACGCCTGCATGACGTGCTTCCTGTCCTTCCCCTCGAAGGAATCGGCCCGCGCCCACTGGTCCGCCCAGCATGGAAAGGCGGCCAAGGGAGCATCTCAGCGATCCTAAGTCGGGGAAGCGGAGCGTCGCGGAGCCCTGCCGTCACCGCCGGGAAGGTCCCCTCCAGGCTCGCCTTGCGCACCCGGTCCGACTCCGCCTCAGCAGCCCGGACCTGCCGGTCCCCCACCAGCTATGGCCGCCACGATCTCGCCCAATCCGACACCTCGGCGGCCATCCTGGCCAAGCGCTCGTGCTCCTGCATCGTCAGGTCACCGGTCACTGTGACGCCTTCGGCCGAGGAGGCGAGGCGGGCGCGCTTTCCGAAGAGATGGCGGACCTCGGCGATGAACCGCTTCCTTCTCTCGAGGTCCCGCACCGGGATGAAGACCTTGGCGACTGTGAACCTCCGGACCTGCACGGCGGAGATGAAGCGATGCGCTTCTATTTAACCCTCCGTCGGGCCCGGCGCAGTCGAAGACACCCTCTCTGCTGAGGAGGCAACGGCGGGACCGTCCCTGTTCCTCATCGGCGTCGCCGGCTTCGCTGCTCATCGCAACTGCGGTGGTGACGCTTTGGAAGCGGAAGCGACGCGGGAGGGAAACCGCAAGCTCACGGACCCGTGTTTCAGTGTCACCACCACAGTTGCAATGAGCAG
>Ga0209342_10006006_pt1 | contig 12385 bp, 9 predicted proteins | sample RifCSP16_2_FD_184023 | JGI IMG/M metagenome (GOLD analysis project Ga0209342, IMG submission 184023) | Soil microbial communities from Rifle, Colorado - Rifle CSP2_sed 16_2 (SPAdes) (version 2) | ecosystem: Environmental > Terrestrial > Deep subsurface > Rock core/Sediment | place: Rifle... | reverse complement strand
ATGCCATCCCGGGGGTCAAGACCGTGCACTTCCTGGCAGGTCCGACCGATGTCATCCTGTTCGTCGAGGGTGCCGATCAGGCGGCCTTGGCGGAGGCCATCGGCAAGGTCAGGGGAGTCAAAGGGGTCGAAAGCACCGATACCCGCATCGTCTGGCCAGTCTAGCCGTCAAGCGGTTGCAGGTCTTTCACCGGCCGCCGGACTTCCGGCAAGTTTCGGATTCCTGGTCGGCCTCCGGCTGAGCGAGACATGAACATCGAGCCATTCCTGCTGGAGCGGTTTTTCGCCAGGCACGAGTTCTCGGCCAAGTACCTGCTCTCCAGCTCCGACTGCGAAGCTCTGAAGATGTCCGACCTGCTGGCAATGGCCGATGGGGAAGCGGCCCAGCTGTGGGAGGAGCTGCGGCTGGGGTACACCGAGTCACCCGGGCACCCGCGGCTGCGCCAGACGATTGCCGGGACGTACTCGACGGTGGTGCCCGAAGAGGTTCTGGTGGCGGTGCCCGAGGAGTGCATCTTCCTGCTCATGCACACCCTGCTCAAGCCTGGTGATCACCTGGTCTGCACCTTCCCGGGCTACCAATCACTGTACGCAGTCGCCCGCTCCATCGGATGCGAGCTGTCCACCTGGGAGCCGGACGAGGGGCGCGGCTGGCGGTTCGACGTCGAGAGACTTCCGGATTTGATCCGCTCCAACACCACACTGATCGTGGTCAATTTTCCCCACAACCCGACCGGTTTCATCCCGCCCCGAGAGGAATTCGAGGCCATCGTCGGGCTGGCGCGGGAACGTGGGATCCACTTGCTGTCGGACGAGATGTACCGGCCGCTGGAGATCGAGCAGGGGGCCACACTGCCGGCGGCCTGTGAGCTGTACGAACGGGCCGTTTCGCTTTCGGGGACGTCCAAGGTCTACGGGCTGCCCGGCCTGCGGATTGGATGGCTGATCGGGCGCGACACGGAGCTGCTCCAGAGGGTCCGGGAACTCAAAGACTACACCACCATCTGCAGCTCAGCGCCGAGCGAAATCCTGGCCATCATCGCACTGCGCAATCGGGACGGAATCATCCGCCGGCAACGGGAACGGGTGCTCAGGAATGTGGGCCACCTCGAGAGGTTCTTCGGGCAGCGCCAGGAGGCCTTTCGTTGGAACCGGCCGGTCGGCGGGTCCATCTGCTTTCCCCGAATGCTGGTCGATGACACCTCCGCCTTCTGCGAGGAATTGGTGGAAGCAACCGGCATCATGGTTGTGCCCTCGGAGCAATTCCAGTTCGGCCGGCACCACATCCGGATCGGGTTCGGCCGGGAGAACCTGCCGGAAGTGCTGGAGCGATTCGGCGATTACGTCGATCGGCGCTTCGGCTGAGGGAGGGGATGGCTGAGTCCGAGCTGGCCTTCGACTCCCTTGCCGGGATGGCCTCCCGCCTGCGCGCCGGCAGCCTCGATCCCGTCGCATTGGTAGAGCAGCTGCTTGGCCGCATCTCCGACCTGGATGGCAAGCTGCACTCCTTCATGCGCCTCACCCCCGAGCGGGCCCTGGCCGAGGCCCAGGCCGCCAGCCGCGCGCTCGCGGCCGGCCGGGACCTGGGCATGCTGCATGGGCTGCCGTACGCGGTCAAGGATCTGTTCGATGTGGAAGGAGCGCCGACCACCGCCGGGACTCGGCTGCGTGATGGGCACCGGGCGCGGGCCGACTCGGCCGCCGTCGAGAAGCTCGGTCGGCGCGGGATGTCGCTGCTGGGAAAGACCCATACGGTGCAGTTCGCCTACGGGGCGGTGGGCATCAACCACGATCAGGGGACGCCCCTCAATCCGTGGCAGCCGGCGCCTTTTGCACCGGGAGGGTCGTCCAGTGGAAGCGGCGTGGCGGTCGCGGCCGGCTTGGTGCCGGTGGCGCTCGGCACCGACACCGGCGGATCGGTGCGCATCCCCGCCGCGTTGTGCGGCATCGTGGGCCTGAAGACTACGGTCGGGCGGATCAGCCGGGCGGGTGTGTACCCGCTCAGCGGGACGCTGGACAGCCTCGGCGTGCTCAGCCGAACGGTGGAGGATGCCGCGCTGGTCTTCGAGGCACTGCAGGGAGGCGATCGAAGGGATGCCGCGACCTTGACGGTGGAGACCCCATACTCGATCGAGAGCCTCAAGCTGGGCGTCCGGGGACTGCGCATAGCCATCTGCGAGACGGTCTTCTTTGACGAGGTCGATCCCGAGGTCGAGGCAGCGGTCAGGGGCACCGCGGAGGTGTTCAGTTCTCTGGGCGCCCGGGTGGACCGTATCGAGGTCTCTGAGGTGGCTGAGGCTGCGGCCGACCCGCTCCGTCCGCTGCTGCTGGCCGTGGAGAGCAGCGCCATCAACGCCGAGTATCTGGACCACCACCTGGAGGCGCTGGATCCCGTGATCGCCCCCCGCATGCTCGAGGGTCGCAAGGTCACGGCGCCTGACTACTACGCGCTGCTGCAGCGCCGAACCCGGCTGGTGGAGCGGGCCCAGTGGACGCTGCGGGAGGTCGACGCGCTGCTGGTGCCGACGACCCAGATTCCCGCTCGCCCCCTGGCGGAAATTGACGCCAGCTTTGAGGTCTATCTCGACCACAACACCCGCTACAACCGGAACACTGGGCTGGGCAACTTCCTCGACCTGTGCGGGCTCTCGGTGCCCTGTGGGTTCACGCGGCTCGGACTCCCGATCGGGTTGATGATCTATGCCAGGCCGTTCCGGGAAGACCTGGCCCTGCGGGCCTACGAGCAGGCCACCGAGTGGCATGCACGGCTCCCGGATTTGTCCTGGGCCGGAAAGACTGAGCACCCCGCCGCCAACGAGGCAAGGTAGTCATGGGTTGCCTCGCAAGCGCCAGGGCCGGGCGATGCTGAAACTGACTACCCGCTGTGTCTTCACCATCGGCTTACTGACGCTGGCGTTGGGCTGTTCGCCGGGCGCGCGGCGGGACAGCTTGCCTTCGCCGGAGAGCACTGCTCTTCTCACATCCCCCACTCTCCGCTCGCAGGCTGCGCCTCCAGCCACCTCCACCTCGGCTGCCCCGGCTGTGACCCCGAGACCGACCTCACGAACTACGCTCATAGAACTGCCGACGCCCACAGCTCTGACCTACGAATGGGAAGGACCAGCAGGACCCGCCCGCTGCGAGGGCTGCCTGGTCTTTGTCTCGAACGTCGATGGGAACAATGAGGTCTACCTGATCGGCATGGCCGGTCCCGAACTGCGCATCACGTACAACCCCGCAAACGACACGGATCCTTCGATCTCCCCAGGTGGCTATCTTCTCGCCTTCGCATCGGATCGCTCCGGGGACTTTGATCTCTTTGCCGCCAATACAGACCTCACGGGGTTTGTCAATCTGACCGATGGGCCGTCCAATGACCGTGAACCAGACTGGTCTCCCGATGGCACCAAGATCGTCTTTCGGTCTGACCGAGACGGCGGTCAAGAGATCTATGTTCTGAATCTCCTGGACAACTCCATAGACCAGCTGACCGAGAACTCCGTCGATGATCTGGATCCTTCCTGGTCACCCAACGGAGAGTGGATCGCTTTCACGACCTGGGCAGGGGGGAGCTACGATATCTTCGCGATCAGGCCGGACGGATCGAGCATGACGCAGATCACCTGTGACCAGGCCAACGACGGCTTTCCGAGCTGGTCTCCCGATGGAGCTCGGATCGCCTTTCACTCGGACCGGGAGGGCAATTCAGACATCTTCCTCGCCTCCTTCGGGGGTGGAGGACATGGCTGTGGGGAGACTCAGTTCACGCAATTGACCCGGGACACTTCCGATGACATGGTGCCTACCTGGTCGGCTGGAGCAATATGGTTCATGACCTCTCGATTTGGGACATTCGACCTGGCCCAGCTTCCCGATCCGAGCCTCGGGGCCAACGATGATCGAGCCCTGCGGTTCGCGGACACGCGTGGCGCCTTGTGGAACTGGCATGAGACCTTCGACGGATTCCCCTCGGCTTCTCCCGTCGACGATTTCACTGGAGCCATGGCGATCTCTATTCCCAGCTCCGTGCTGCGGCCGCTGACGGAGCCCTGGTTGAGGACTTCTGGCGGCGTGTGGTCCCATGACGCCGAGCAGATCGCCTTCGTTTCGGAGCGGAGCGGTGCACCCGCGGTGTATGTGATGGACGCAGACGGGGGCGACATACAGTCACTCGTGAACCTTACGGGTGAGCAACTAGCCCCGTCCTGGCTTCCGGCCTGGTCTCCCGTCGGCGAGTGGCTCGCCTTCCTCGCACGGCGTCAGGACGGGCATGACTGGCTGCACCTGCTCAATCTCGATCAGGGGGTCGCCAGGCCCATCTTCGAGCTCGTTGCGGGGCAGTATGGTGGCGGCCTCACCTGGTCGCCGGATGGCGCCGAGGTCGCCCTTGTGGCGTGGGGCGAGTACCAGAGGGACCCGGTCATGATCCGGATCTCGGTTGAACGGGGGGAGATCATTGCCACCCGCCAGGGCGTGGTCGAGGCTACATACTCACCAGACGGCACGAGGTTGGCGCTGGCGGTGCGCCAGGCCGACGGATATCAGCTCATCACGGTCGATCGGCAGACGGGAGTGGAAAGGATCATCCGCCAATGGCCGAACCCGGGGATTGAGGCCATTGGTTCCGTCCGATGGTCTCCGGACGGTACCAAACTGGCCTACGTCCGCTTTCGAGACATCGAGTTCTCGGCGACAGAATATGAGATGAACTCGATCGGTGCGGACGGCAGGGACAATCGCATTCTCACCGACCTGTGGGGGGCCTCGAACCCGGTATGGCTTCCGGATGGGCAGTTCATCGTGTTTGAGAGCTACGAGCCAGGAGCAGCGCCGAAGATCATGCGAGCTGATGGATCGGACATCCAGCGCCTCTCCGCGCACCCCGCGGCCCTGGAATCCACCGGGTTGGCCCTCTCACCAGACGGCCGATCTTTGCTGTTCACTTCGTTTGTGACGGGCGCTCCATCGTTGTATGTCCTGAGGATCCCGGAGGGCTATTCTCAGGGCGAAGGATGACACCCACCTGCCAAACGCCATCGGCCCAGGCCGAAGGCGATGTCGTACCCGTGACCTTGATGGTTGAGAACGCAGGCATATCACTGGATCGGGTCGCCGACCTGTCCGACATTGACCGGGCCGCGATTCGAGCACTATCGCTGGCCGTGTACCCGCCGGAGGTGGCGGCAGCCTGGCCGGGGCGGCACCTGGAGTGGGCGAGGGGGGAATGGTGTGTTCGCGTCTGGGGACCGGAGGGCAGCCTGGCTTCCTACACCGGCATCATCCTGCGACAGTCCAGCTGGGATGGGCGGTCCGCCCGGGTGGGGGGCATCGGCGGCGTGATGACCCATCCCGCGGCCCGCGGGCGAGGGCATGCCGTGCACGGCATCCGGCGGGCCATAGAGGTCTTCCGCGAGCACGGGGGCGTTGCGTTCGCCCTGCTGGTCTGCGAGCCCGGCCTGCTTGGATATTACGCCCGGCTGGGCTGGAAGGAGTTTGCCGGCAGGCTGGTGGTGAGGCAGCACGGCGAGCCGGCCGACTTCACCTTCAACCGCGTGATGGTTCACGACGTGGAAGCCGCCGGCCCCACCTCGGGGACCATCGATCTGATGGGCCCGCCGTGGTGACACGGGTCTCACTGAAGCCATTTTCCATCAGGGTTGAGGATCGGGTCCTCAAAGACCTTCGGAAGCGTCTGGCGCAGACCCGCTGGCCAGATCAGGTTGAGGGAGCCGGATGGGACTACGGCACCGAACTCGCCTACCTCAAGGAACTCGTGGACTACTGGCTCTCCGGGTTCGATTGGAGGAAACAGGAGCAGGCCCTCAACCTGCTGCCGCAATTCCGCGTCAGGATCGGCGATCTCGATATCCACTTCGTATACATCCGCGGCACAGGTCCAGCACCGTTTCCTCTGATCCTCACGCACGGGTGGCCCAGCTCGTTCTTCGAGATGTACAAGATCGTCGGCCCACTCGCCGATCCCGCCAGCCACGGCGGCGACCCCGGTGACGCCTTCGACGTGGTCGTGCCCTCGCTGCCCGGCTACGGGTTCTCCGGGCGGCCGATCCAGCGCGGCTATCTGCCGGTCGATCCGTTGTGGCGCAAGCTGATGACCGAGGTGCTCGGCCACGGCCGCTTCGGGGCCTATGGAGGGGACATCGGGGCGCGAGTGACCAGCGGGCTCGGCCGATTCCACGCCGACGTCGTTGCGGGCATTCAGCTCGGTTCGGTCGACCTGGAATGGCCGGAGCCGCTGCCCGACCTGGCAGAGCTCTCGCAGGATGAGCGCGACTACCTGGAGCGGGTCAAACGATGGGAGAGGGAGGAAGGGGCCTACGGGGTAATCCAGGCGACCCGCCCGCAGACCCTCGCCTACGGCCTGAATGACTCCCCGGCCGGCCTGGCCGCCTGGATCGTGGAGAAGTTCCGGGTTTGGAGCGACTGCGGGGGTGATGTGGAGAGTCGATTCACCAAGGACGAGCTGCTGACCAACGTGATGATTTACTGGACTACCCAGACGATCAATGCTTCCATGCGCAGGTACTTCGAGTCCAGGCACAACCCGACGCCCAGCCCGCTCAAGCTGGGCGAACGCATTGAGGTGCCCACGGCCATCGCCATGTTCCCAGGGGAGAAGGACCTTGTGGTACCGCGCGAGTGGGCAGAGCGCTGCTACAACATCCGGCGCTGGACCGACATGCCTCGGGGAGGTCATTTTCCCGCACTGGAGGAGCCGGATTTGCTGACAGGGGAAATCCGCGCCTTCTTCCGGGAATTCCGCGACCTGGGAGTGAAGCGGTAGAATCTGACCCCTCGGGCCAGTGATTTCCTTCGCCGCCGGCGTAGGGCGCGGCCGGCCGAGAGCCAAAGGAACACCCGTGGCACAAACCGCAGCCAGCGAAGCTTCTCGCCTGGGCACTCCCCGCCAACCGGCGACTCTGCCGTATCCGCCAAGCTGGATCGACCGCTTCATGTCGTCCATTCAGCGGCTCCCGGTCCCCTACGGAATCGCCTATGCGATCCTCTTCCTGCTGGAAGTCGCCGTGATGCACGCGATCGGCTGGTTGGACGGCTCGCTGCCACCCCTCAGGTTCGATCGGTTGTACTTGCTCTTTCCACTCTGGCTCTGGGGGCCGCTGGCCATCATGACCTACCTGGATGAGGTGGCCCTGCACGCTCTGCGGGACTTCCAGCCGCTCCTGGGAAAACACGAAGAGGAGATACCCCGCCTGCAGTACGAACTGACAACCCTCCCGGCCCGTTCGGTATGGATCAGCGCACTGGTCTGGACGGGCGTGTTTGCGTTGCTGATGTACGTCGGCTTCCCAATCGTCGTGCGGGAGTACTCCTATGGGCCGCTCGCCATCGCCGCTGTCTGGGTTTTCGGGCTGCTGACCTTCCTGAGCGGCAGCATCGTGTACTACCACACAATCCGCCAGCTGCGGCTCGTGAGCCGGACGATCGCCCTGGTGGAGCGGGTCAACCTCTTCCACCTCGACCCGGTCTATGCCTTCGCTCGCTTGACGGCCAAAACCGGGGTGTGTTGGCTGCTGCTGGCCGGTGTCACACTGGCCATCTTCCCGTTTGGGCTCATCAACGTCACCGTGCTCGCCCTGTATCTGACCCAGGTCCTCTTTGCCCTGGGCGCCTTCATCTTGCCGCTGTGGAATGTGCACCAGCGGCTGGTGGCCGAGAAGCGCCGGCTCCTGGCGGGGGTCAACCGCCGGCTGGAGGTGGCCATCCACCGCTTGCACGAGGCCTTGGACGGTGACGATCTGGCCCGCGTGAAGGAGATCGACACTGCCCTGGGAGGTCTGGGCTCGGAGCGGAAGGTGCTCTCGAGCATCCCCACCTGGCCGTGGAGCACTGCCACCCTGTCCGGTTTCGTCTCGGCACTGGTGCTGCCGGTTGCGCTCTTCCTCATCCAACTCGCCCTCAAGAACCTGCTGGGAGTCTAGCCATGGACAAGCTGGAGAAACCCCGTTCGGAATGGCGTGAACTGCTCAAGCCGGAGGAGTATGCGGTGCTCTTCGAGGAGGGCACCGAGCGGCCCTACACGCATCCGCTGAACCAAGAGAAACGCTCGGGCACCTTTATCTGCGCCGCCTGCAGCCTGCCACTGTTCCGGTCGGAGGCCAAGTTCGAGAGCGGCACCGGCTGGCCGAGCTTTACGCAAGCGATCGAGGGGAATATTGAAACCAAGACCGACTTCAAGCTAGTCCTGCCTAGGAAGGAATACCACTGCCGGCGCTGCGGCGGGCATCAAGGCCATGTTTTCAATGACGGCCCCCAGCCGACCGGGCAGCGCTGGTGCAATAATGGGGCAGCTCTGCAGTTCGTCCCCGAAAGCGACCCGCTGCCGAAACTCCGAACCTAGCCCCTTTCTGAACTCAGCAGTCATGGCTAAAGTACGGTTCGCCCCCGGGTTTGTCCGGTGTGGGCCGGTTCTGCGTTCTACCTATGTCGAATCAACCTGGCTCCTGCCCCGGGGAATCGAAAGTATGACCGACTCCGGTCCAATTGTTGCGAATGATCCAGCCTGGACCGCCGAGGATGAGGCGGACCTGGCCCTGCCGGCGCGCAGGACCCCAGCGCTTTTCAAGAAGCTCTACTTGCGCTGGGTTTCCCCCGTCTACCGCTACCTGCTTCATCAGGTTGGCGATACCAGCGTCGCGGAAGACCTCACTTCGCAGGTCTTCCTGACGGCCTTCGAACAACTGCCTCGCTATCGACACCGTGGGACCTTCGCCGCCTGGGTCTTCACCATCGCCCGCAACAAAGCCCGCGACCATTTCCGCCAGTCCGGCAGGCAGGTGTCCATGGACGCAATTGCAGACGCTGCGATTCGACCGGATCTGCTGGGGGAGATCATCCATGCGGATCGGTTGAACCACCTGGACGAGCTGATCCGGGCACTGCCCGAGGGCGAACTGGAGATGATCCGGCTGCGCTACGTGGCCGAGTTGAGCCTGGCGGAGATCGGGGCGCTGGTCCACCGCAGCGAAGAGGCCACCCGCAAGGCGATCTCCCGACTCCTGGCCCGCCTGCAGCGCCAGATGGAGGACGACCATGAGTGATCCGGCTCGCTCGATTCTCGATGAGAAGCTGCGCACGGTCACCCAGATGCGCGAACCACGCCCCGAGTTTGTGGAGGGACTCTGGGCCCATATCACAGCGCAACCGGCATCCGCTCTGCCCTCGGTGCCTGAGCGCCGTCGCCGCAGGCTTGCCCGGCCGGCCTGGTATGCCATTGGTCTGCTGGTCGTGAGCCTGGTCATCCTCACGCTCGTGATCGGCCCTCAGCGCGTATTCGCGGCGGTCCGGGAGCTCCTGGGATACATCCCGGGAGTGGGGATCGTGGATCAGAGCGGGGGGATACGGGTGCTGGCGGAACCGGTCAGCGCCACCCGCGACGGCGTCACGCTCACGGTGACCGGCGCCACCTTGACCGCCGATGGGACTCATCTCCAGTACCGCACCTTCGGCATACCTCGCTCGGCCTATCCCCTGAGCGAGGACGTGTCGGGATGCTACGAGCCGGAGTACCTGCGCCTGCCGGATGGGACGAAGCTCGAAGGCAGGGGAGAGATGCCCCCCGTCCCGGCCGGTGTGGCCGAAGCCGTTTTTGTGCTGCCGTGCATTGGCGGCACCCTGCCCGACACGGTCCCCGAAGACTGGGAGCTGCCGCTGCGCTTCGTGCCGGCCCCGGAGGAGCTGGAGGTGATGCCGGTGGTCGAGCTCTCGCCCTCGATCGGGCCTGGTGCGGAGACCGCCGCGCCCGCGGCTGCTCCGGAAGCGACCGCCGCGACCCAGCCCTCCTCGGGCCGCTCGCCCGTGACCCTCACCCAGGTCATCGAGACCAGCGACGGGTACATCTTGATCGGCGAATTCCACCCCGAAGTTGAGCCCGGCAGGTGGGCTCAGGTGACCGGCGTGCCGCTGATCCACGACGCAGACGGCGAGAAGGTCCCGTACTCGTTCCCGCTGGATATCCAACCGCCCGACGTCAACGACGGCTCCGGCGGATTCGGCTTTGCCTTCCAGTTCCGCTCTGCCGGCCTGGCCTACCCCCTGACCCTCACTTTCTACGGCGTGAATGTCAGCCCGGCCGACCCCGAGGCCACCGCCGAGTTCGAGTTCGACTTTGGTCCCGATCCACAGCCGGGCCAGGAGTGGACTCCCAATCTGGAGATCGAGCTAGCGGGACACACCCTCACCCTGGCTTCCGTTGCCACCGATATCGGCCCTTCGCGCAACGGCTACTCCTTCGAGTTTTTGACCGATCCCAGGGTATACAGCGCCGCGGTGGAGATCCTGGGTCACACGGCAAGCGGCGGCGGGGGCGGCGGTGGGGGCGGGCTGACCGGCGGCAAGTTCAGCGCAAGCCTAGCCTATGAGCGCATCCCCACCGGTCGTGTGACGATCCTGCTCTCCAATCTGACCGTCATCAGCGATCCGCTCACCTGGGAGGGCCAGTGGTCGCCGGCCTCGCCCGCAGATCAGGAGCGCGCCGAGCCGACCCCCCAGCCCGGGCTCTGCCTAGCCTCCGAATCGCTCGATCAGGTTCCGGCCGCCCCGCCGGGGCTGTTCCGCGGGCTGGCGCTAGTTTATAGACAACTGGAGGGGACCGAAGATTGGGGCCTGGTTCTCCAAGATCTGGAAGGGGGTGACGAACAGGTGCTGGTCCGGGGCACGGGTTGGGGAGCGCTCTCGCCAGACGGCAGTCAACTGGCTTACTCAGCAGCCGATGGGATCCGGATCAGGGATATCGCCGGGGGCCAGGAGATCTTGACCGAGGCCGTCGGAGGCTACGACATGCACTGGTCGCCCGACGGTTCGCAGATCGCCTACATCGGCGGGAGTTCGATCAGCACCTGGGTCATCAACGGTGACGGCACCAGGGCTCGCCAGATCTCCGACCAGAGCTACGACGCGGTGATCGGATGGTCGCCGGATGGAGCCGAGGTCTACTTTGCCATCCCCTTCACCGGTGGCGCCGCCTGGCAGGTGCGAGCTGTGAACACCACCACCCTGGCCTGGCGCGACCTGTTCGTCATCGAGAACGGCTCGGCCAAGTCGCTCTCGGCCGCGCTCTCGCCGGACGGCAAATGGATTGCCTATCGCAGCCGTGACCACACCGGCGTCTACCTGGTGCGCACCAATGGCGAGGAGGCGCATCAGGTGTTGGAGAAGGTCACCCAGGGGATCAGCGGCATCGTGTGGGGCAGGGGAGGTTGGCTGGGGGTCAGCATGATCGATCCGAGTGGGGATGACCGACTCCTGGTCCTGGTTCAGCCCGAAACCTGCCTCGCCTATGCCCTGCCGGCGGTGCGCGGCGACCTGGAGGGGCTGCACCTGGAGTGAGACCCTCAGACATCCCCCACCAACGGCTGCGCAACCAGCACCTCTCCGGGCCCGGGCTCAAGTATCCCTCCGAAGTGGTGAGTTGGTTGGTCGCCGTCCAGGCCCAAGACTACGCCGGCGCGAAGTGGGCGCTCGGGCTGCGGATGCGCCGGGCGGTCGACCAGACGGTCGAGCAGGCCTTCACCGCCGGGACCATTCTGCGCACCCATTTGATGCGGCCGACCTGGCATTTCGTCAGCCCGGCCGACATCCGCTGGCTGCTGGCGCTCACCGCCCCCAGGGTGCATCAATCCAACGCCTTTCAGTGTCGCAAGCTGGAACTGGACCGGGCGGTCCTGAGGCGGAGCGTGGCCGCACTGGAACAAGCGCTTCAAGGGGGCCATCGGCTCACCCGTGGGCAGCTGCGGGGCGTGCTCGAGCAGTCCGGTGTCCACACCCGCGGCCCCCTGGGGCTGGGGTACATCCTGATGTACGCCGAGCTGGAGGGGATCGTCTGCAGCGGTCCGCGGCGGAGCAAGCAGTTCACCTATGCGCTGCTGGAGGAGCGGGCCCCGCCAGCCCGAGCCCTGGCGCGTGAGGAGGCGTTGGCGGAACTGGCCCGCCGTTACTTCACCAGCCACGGACCGGCCACGCTGCGGGACCTGGCGAAGTGGTCCGGGCTGACCATTACCGAAGCGCGGCGCGGCCTGGAAACCGTCCGGGGCCAGCTCGAGCAGCAGGCTGCCGAGGACCAGACGTTCTGGTTTGCGGACCTGCCGCGGGCAAGGAAGGCTGCCTCTCCATCGGCTCTCTTCCTGCCCAACTACGACGAGTACACCGTCGGGTACCGGGATCACAAAGCGGTATTCGACTTGTCGCACCGCTTCGACCTCATCTACGGGCACATCCTGGTCATCGATGGCCGCGTGGCCGGGACCTGGAGGCGGACCTCGAAGAAGTCCGAGGTCGTGATCGAGATCAACACCTTTGCTCCCCTGACCAGAGCCGAATCCCGGACCGTCGCCGGGGCGGCCGATCGATAC
>Ga0209342_10006003_pt1 | contig 12388 bp, 15 predicted proteins | sample RifCSP16_2_FD_184023 | JGI IMG/M metagenome (GOLD analysis project Ga0209342, IMG submission 184023) | Soil microbial communities from Rifle, Colorado - Rifle CSP2_sed 16_2 (SPAdes) (version 2) | ecosystem: Environmental > Terrestrial > Deep subsurface > Rock core/Sediment | place: Rifle... | reverse complement strand
TGCCAGGGGAGGCAGATCGGGCACGCGCGCAGGTGGACGGGGAACTGGACGAGGTCCGTCCCGAACTCCTCGGCCATCTGCAGCGCCGCCTCGTTCGCCGCGCTCATCGACCACGTCCGCCCGACCGTCTCGGAGTAGAACCGCAGGCCGTAGCGCCGCAGGACGCCGTCCTTCCCGACGATCGGGACGTAGCGCCCCTCGGCGACGGCGCGGAGTCGTTCCCGGAGCGCGGAGGGGAGAACGCCACGGAGACGTGCGGTCGCCCCGTCCCGCAGGGTCTGGGCGATCCGCCGCCGGAGGTCGTCCGGCGAGAGTCCGAGGATCCGCGCCCGGCCGACCTGCCGGAGGAGGAGCCCCTCCGGAGCGGCCTCCTGCTGCGTCCGGACGAAGAGGTTCCGCAGATCCCGCGGGATCGAGTCGGCGGCCCGGTCGAGGTCGGTGACCAGCCGCTCAGCGACCGCCTCGACCGCCCGGACGTCGACGACCTCGAAGGCGAAGCCCTCCCGCGAGATCGCCTCCGCCGCGTCGGCGTAGGCCCGGGCGATCTCCTCCCGCGCCCAGTCCCGGTGCCCATTCTTCAGCCGGCGGACGACCGCCTCGACCTGCCGGAGGATCCGGTCGGAACGCCCGATCTGGAAGTCCGTCGAGTCCGCCGACCCGAGGATCGCCTCCAGCTCCCGGGAGGCGCTGTCGTAGAGGTCAACCAGCGAGCGGACGAGGGACTCGACGGCCATCCTACGATGACCTCTCGAGCCGGCGGAGCAGCAGGGCCCAGGCGACCAGACCTCCCGCCAGGATCGACGCTAGGGCGGCTAGGATACCCCGGGCCAGGTTCCGCGGCCTCGGGGAAGGGTACGGGCCGGACCACCAGGATAGATAGCCTCTAGGAAGACCGAAGTCCGTCGGAAGTACTCTACGACGCGCCGCGGCGCGTCGTGCGATCTGTCGGGCCCATCGTCGGAGCCCGTCGTTACGGACATGCTCGGGAAGAATCATCCCCGGACCACCGAGACGTCCCAGTCGACGTGCCTGGCGACGAGCGCCTGCGCCTCCGGGCAGAGGCGATCCCAGGCCCGGAGCGACCCCGCGCCGCCCCCGGGCCGGTAGCTCTCGCTCATCCCCTCGACGGAGAACGACTGGACGCCCTGCGCCTGGAGCCTCCGGCGCCGGTCGCCCCCGGACCCCGCGGCGAGGAGGAAGAGGGCCTGCTCGCACTGGGCGTCGCGGACCTCGCGGGGCACGACGTAGTTCCCGTCCGCGTCCGTCTGGTAGGTCCGCGGCCAAGCCAGCGCCTGCGCCCACCGGGAGGGCGTCGCCGTGTCCCAGTCGACGTCCGCCTTCTCACCCTTCCAGGGGATCGCGTCGAGCTCCGCCGCGGCCACGATCAGCGCGCGGGCCCTGGAGCGAATCGAGGTTTCCTCCCAGGACTCGGAGCGGAGCCGCGCCTCGAAGTAGGCGTCCGCCTCGGCGAGCGTGACGTAGCTGTTCGCGTCCGCGGACCCCTCATCGGCGATGACCTCCGGGGCCAACTGCTTGACCGGCCGGCACTTCACCCGGAAGCGTTGGACGTAGTCCAGCCCGAGGGACGTCGTCCCGGTCAGCACGACGAGGTAGTCCTCGCCGAGCACCACGCCAGCCCCCATCGTCACCTTCTGCTGCGCGCGGGGGGAGACGACCTGCGGCGTCCCGGAGAAGAGCCCCGCGGGCGCCGCCGCGCCTGAGGAGTCGTAGCCGGCCGCGGCCGCAGAGGTGAGCGTCTCGCCGGTCGCGAGCACGTCCTCGAAGTTCCCCGGAAGCGGGAACTCCTCGCCGGGGTGCAACTCCACGTCCTGGATCACGTCGCCCATCGCGCCCTCCTAGCTGATCGGCGGTTTACGCCTCGCCTCGGTAATTCTCCGCATCGCTTCGGGAATCTTTCCCCGACCCGCGCCGGGGATCGAGATTCGACGGACCTCGAACGGCGCGATCAGGAAGCGCGCCAGCTCCGCCTCGCGGCCGACGAGCAGATACACCCCCGGCTCGGCGTTCAGGAGGAAGCCGGTAATAACGCCGAGCGTCAGATCCGCGTCCGCGCCGGAGACGACGTAAATCCCGGACTCGGCGATAAAGATCCGGCCGGCGGCGAGCGTCCCGTCCGCGCCGAGGACGACGTAGCTCGCGGGCTGCGCGTCGAGCAGCCGGCCCGCCAGAACCTCGGCGGCCGCCCCCGAGACGAGGTACGCTCCAGAATCCACCGCGAACAGCCGCCCGGCCGCCGCCACCGCGGCGGCGCCCGTCACCAAGTATGATCCGGGGTCGGCGACCAACGTGAACGCCCCCATGACGCCGTGGATCAGCTCGGCGAGGAAGCCCGTCAGGAGGTAAACCCCGGGGTCGGCCGAGAGCAGGCGGGCCGCGAGTAGCGTCGCGGACGCGCCGGCGATCAGGTACGTCCCAGCGTCGGCGGCCAGCGTGCGTCCGGCCAGGAGCGTCCCATCCGCCCCCACGACCAGGAAGCTCCCCGGCGAGGCGTTGAGCAGCAGACCCCGCAGGACCGCCGCGTCGAAACCCGTCAGGGCGTAGCCCCCGGCGTCAGCGGAGAACACCTTGCCAGCCGCGAGCGTCGCGGCCAGCCCCGCCACGGAGTAGACCCCCGGATCGCCGGAGAGCAACCGCGCGGCCAGCAGCGTCGCGTCGAGGCCGGTCAGGAGATAGGCGCCGGAGGAGGCGACGATCAGGAACCCATGCGCCAGCGCCGCGTCGAGGCCGGAGATCGCGTAGGCACCCGGATCGGCCGAGAACAGCCGACCGGCGGCCAGGATCGAGGGAACGCCGGCGAGAGTATAGACGCCGGGGCCGCCGTCCAGGAACCGGCCCGCCGCAAGGTCCGCCGCCGACCCCGCGACCGCGTAGCTCCCCGGATCGGCGGAGAGCGGGAAGCCCCGGTTCAGCGTGGCGGCGAGGCCGGCCAGCGTGTAGGCCCCAGCGACCGCCCCGTCGGCCAGCGCCCTCCCCGCCGGGATCGTCGCGGCCGCGCCCGTCACGGCGTAGGAGCCCGGGCTGGCATCGAGCGTCACGCCTGCCGCCGGTGGGATCAGCGCGAACGTCGTCAGGCCCTTCGACTGCGTCGTGCCGGAGTAATAGGTGACGGTCGTAGCGCCGGTCGCGCCCTCGCCCGCCTTGCCACCTTCCATCAGGCCGAGCCCGCCGCCGTTCCCCTGCGTCGTCCCGCCGTCCATCCGTTCGGTGATGCTCGACAGGTTCGCGTTCGTCCAACTGTTGTACCGTGTGGTGCCGGCGTTGTCCCGCGAGTCCCACGCGATGACGATGACGAGCCGGTCGGCGCCCAGCGTCGTGATCTCGTCCGCTGAGAGCGAGGTCGTCGTGTTATCGACCTGATGCGTCCCGGCGACCTGGGCCTCGTAGGGGTCGCCGCTCGCCACGCACCCGGAGTAGGCGATGATGAACCCGTAGACGTGGTTCCCCGGCACACTCGTCGTCGGGTCACCCTGGCTCCCGTTGTACCGCGACCAGAAGACATCGAGCCGGGTCAGCGCGCCCGTCCCGATCAGGATCGAGGACCCCAGGCGGGTCCACGTCCCGCCGTTCTGGTTGGCGACCGTGATCGGGTTGGCGCTGTCCGCAGACTCGCAGACTAGCAGAAGAATGTCGTTCGTCGAGAGGCCGGTCGGGAGGGCGGGCGTGATCGCCGTTGTCGCGCCGACGCCCGCTCCCGTATTCCGCCAGGCGGGGATCGCCATCTATCCCCCTAAGGCCGGGAAGCCCCGGCTAGCCGATCCGCGAGCCGCGCATCCCGATCTCACCCGCCTCGGCATTCATCTCAATGTGCCGCCGCCCGCAGACGCGACAGACCCGGAGCGTCACCCCCGGGCGGCCGGGGTCGGACGGGTACGTCCGCAGGTTGCGGTGGCCCGCGCAGCAGACGCGCAGGACGCCGTTGGTGATCGTGATGTCGCGGCGCTCGTCGGGCATGGGCCTACGCGAGCGTGAAGATCGTCCCGGTCGGGTCGCCGTTGTTGAACTTGACCGTGAAGGTCTCCCCATTCCCGAGCGTCAGGTCTGAGAGGTAGTCCCACCAGCCGATGAGCTGATCGGTCGGCGTGACCGTATCGTCATTGTGCAGGACGACGTAGCGGAAGCTCTGCCAGTCTGCCGCCCCGGCCGTCCAGATGACCTTCGTCCCGGTCAGGGTCGCGGTCCCGCCCGCCTCGGCGAATGTGTTCTGCGTGTCCTCCCCGCCCGCCGTATAGTTCGTCCCGGTCGGCTGCACGATGTCGGCCAGGACGGTGTCCGTCGCTTGGACGGCCGCGCCGGCGCCCGCCGCCGCGTCGGATCGGTTCAGCGCAATCCGCAGGGTATGCGCACTGAGGTTGTGCCGCACGAGTCCGAGCTGTTCGACGAAATCCTGTATTTTGTTGTAGGCCGCCATCTACCCCTCCGAGTCCCGGATGGCCCGTTGGAGGCGGGCCGCGATCCGCTTCATCTCCACGCCGGCGTCGAAGGCGACCTCCGCCGCCTCGCGCCGCTCCGCTTCGAGCAGGGAGGCCGCGCGGACCTGGAACGAGCGCCCCCGCTCGTCGAGATCCTGCACGGCCTCCCGTAGGCGTTCGAGAACCGCCGGCACCGCCCCGACCCCGAGGGCCTTTAGGTGCTCAGGATCTTGACAGCCAGGGCCGCGTTCAGCGTCTTGACGCCGTAGAGCACGTCCAGCGAGCACTCGGTCCGCTTGTTCTGGATCGACCGGCCGATCTCCAGGCGGACGGAGAGCCCCGACTCCGGATCGACCGCCGTCGCCGTCAGCGTCCCGACCGCCGGAGTCGCCAGCGGCCGCACGACCAGCGCGAAGGCGTCCCGGTGGAAGCCGAGGTTCTGGTAGATCGGCGTGGCCGTCAGGGAGTCGACGAGCTGGCTCCAGACGATCGCGGCGAACCCGTACTTCGGCCCGAGGTTCGCGCTCCGGAGGGCGTCGACGTTCGCCGGATCCCACTGCGCGGAGCTGAACTCCGCCAGCTTCAGGAGCTGCCCGGACGCGGCCGGTGAGATGATGCAGTACCGCGTCTCGGCGGGCGCCTTCTGGTTGTTCAGCGCCGTCCCGGCGTCGACGATGTCGGCGACCTCCATCGCCGAACCCGCCACGCCCACCTCAGTAGCGATGTCGGCGTAGAGGGCGAGGAGGTCGTTGTCGATCGCCTCGGCCAGCGCCTGCGCCGCCGGCTGGATGTGCTCAGTGATCAGCTTCGAGAGGTACGGGCTCCCCGGGTCGCGCAGCGCGTAGGCCAGCTCGTTGTCCGAGACGGCGAACGTGACGTGCTTCCACTTGTCCAGGACGACCTGGACGGTCGCCGGGACCAGAGCCGTGAAGTCGATGGGCGTCGCGACGTCGGAGGCCGTAAAGGTCTGCGGCCGGCGAGCGTCGACGGTCTTCCCCTTCTCCTGGGGGTCGTTCTCGAAGTCGCGGTGGACGAGCCGCGCCATGATGGTCCGGTTCCGGAGCCAGATCAGCGCGGCATCGGCGAGCGGCTTCGGGATATATGCGGAGACGTCTTGCGCCATGATCGGTTCACCTCGGTCGTCTCTGGAGTTGCGCCCCTCCGGGCGTTCGGAGCGCCCTCCTCCGAGGGCCGATCAGCCTTGCGAGAAACCTACCTGACGAGCAGAATCTTCCCCTTCAGGACATCCTGCTGGACCTTCACGCGGTCGTCCAGCGGCAGCGCGTCGATCTCCGCCTCGGTCATCCTCGGACGTGCACCGCGGTCCGCGCCGCCCCCGCCGCCCGCCGAGCCGCCCCCGCGGCTCCCCGCGGCCGCGAAGAGCCCCGCGTACTCCTGGTCGGCCGCGATCTCGGCGACGCGCTCGGCGATCGTCATCCGCTCGCCCTTCGCGTTCAGCCGGGGTCCGTCCTTGCCCTTGACGACCGCAACGAGCTCGCCGTCCTCCTCGAGGACGTCCGCCTCTCGGTCGATCATCATTCCGATGACCTTCGAGCCTCCGGCGGTTGCGCGGTGCTCGGCGGCCGCGGAAATCGCCGCCGCCGTGACCATCTCCTCGCGGAGCCTCTTGAACCGCCGATCCGACGCGGCGCGCGCGTCCTCGATCTCCTTCACATGCTTCTTGTCGCGCGCCTCGAGCATCGCCTTGACCTCGTCCGCCGTGTGGGTCTTCCCCTTCCGGCGCTCGTCAGCCCCCCGGCGCAGCTCCTCGATCACCTGCTTACGCCCATCCTCATCGTCCGGCAGGCTCTCGATCCCGAGAGCCTCCAGCAGGGACGTGAAGAGTCTCTGCCCGGCGTCGTGCCTGCGCGCAGCCGCGGTCGCGTCCCGCTTTGAATTAGCGGCAGCCGTCGCGGCGGTAGCGAGATCCGACTGGAGCTTCTCCAGCTCCGCCTTCCCGATCTCGACCTTCTCCGGATCCTCGGCTCCGCTGACGGCAAGCGGAGCAAGCCCGCTCCGTAATCGCGCCTTCCAATCCTGTCCCATCACGATCCTCGCCTCCCGTTCGCCCCTTCTCTTCCCCAAGTACAGCGCTATTTCCTCCGCTTGAAGCGCGCGACCTGCTGGAGGCGCCTCCGGGCGCCCGCCTTCGTGCGGTACGTCCCGAGGTTCCGCCCCGTCCGGTGCGAGACGACCCGCCAGCCGCCCCGAACCTTCCGGATCACCGCCTACGCCGTTTCGCGGGGTGCCGAACTCGCCACCGCGCCAGCGCGTTCGGGTTCCGGATTCCGCGCTTCCCCTTCATCCGCTCGGCGAGTCCCTTCGCTCGCCGGATCTGCTTCCGAGTCATCTTACGCTTCGCCACCGCCACCGCCTCCCGCCCCGGCGCGCATCCGCTCCTCCATGTCCCGCCGACGCATCTCCGCGATCGCCGCGTCGACGTCGAACTCCGGCGCGGTCGCCGCGGCCTCGATCGCCTCGATCAGCGCCTTCATCTCCTCGGCGGGGAGCTTCGCGAACCGCCGGGCGACGGCCTCCCGCTTGGCTTCCGCCAGAACCTCGGCAGGGAGCTCCGCCTCCTGCATCGCCCGGATCTCCGCCAGGTCGTCGAGCAGCGTCTTGACGTCGAAGTCGTCCGGGTAGTCGACCGCGTCCTCTGGGATCTCGTCGGGGTCCTCGCCCATCCACTTCGCGGCCAGCCGGAGGATCGCCATCTCCGCCGACTGCAGGTTGTCCGCCTGGGTCGCCAGCAGCTTGTTCAACTTCCGGAACTCGTGCTCCTTGCTGATCCCCGACGCCTCGGAGACCGCCTGCGCCATCTCCCCGGCCAGGGAGACGTGCCGGTAGAGCTCGTCGATCTCCTTGTCGATCCGGGCCATCAGGACGCTCGCGGGATCGGAGGGCGGCGCGATCCAGGCCGGCGCGGTCGGCGCGCTTCCGTCGTAGGTAAACGCCCGGCTCGTTGAGATCACGATCAGCGCTCCACGCGCCTCGTTCGCCGCCCCGGTTTCCCTCTGCCCCGCGCCCTGCAGGAGCGCCTGGTAGGGGATGGCGAGCTGCGGGAAGGAGACGTCGTAGAGGATCGCGTCGAGGAGCGAGATGTGGTTGTAGATCGAGCGGTCGAGGTAGGCGACCTCCCAGATCAGCGAGGGGGAGACGAACCACGACTCCGGCGCCCGGTGGTCGATCGCGACGATCGGGACCTCACCGAGCGCGTGAACCCCGCGGTCGACCTCCACAGCCTTGATTGTCGTGTTGCCCTCGGCGTCCGCGACCGCACGCTTCTCCCAGAGGCTCCAGTCGGTCCTCGTCCAGAGACGATACTGCTCGCGGACCGCCCCGGAACTCTTCTCCGGGTCGGCGTCGTCGCGGACCCGCTCGCGAAGGAGGACCCAGGCGGGCGTCCCGTCCTCGATCCGAGCGTCCAGGACGTCCAGCGGCGAGTAGAACGTAACGTAGGGGAAGAGGCGTCGCTCCCGCTCCTCCGCCCGCGTCTCCGCGGCCTCCGCCGGCTTGTCGACCACGGCGAAGTAGCGCCCGAAGGCCATCGCCCACGGCGAGGCCTGCTGCATCATGACGTCGTCGATGTCGTGCCCAGCCCGGTCGGCGTCCGCCCAGAACTCCTGCAGCGCCGCGGAGAGGTCGTCCCGCTTCCGGGTCGGGCGCTGCTCCCAGAGGTACCCGTTCATCAGCTCGACGACCTTCCGGGCGAAGTCGTAGTGGTGCGCGCGCTGCAGCCGGTCTTTGAACTCCTGCTGCCCCTCGCGGAAGAACGAGAAGAGGTTCGCGGCGAGGTACTCGGGCCCGCCGACGTAGGCCTGGCGGAGGAACGCCCAATGTGCCTCGTAGGTGTCGTACTGCGGGTGGCGGCGGTCGACCCAGGCCTCGGTCTCTACTGCAGCCGGCGCAGCAGCCGCCGGGGAGGCGATGGCGAACCCGCCGACGAGCGTCGGGTCTTCCCGCTGGAGGACGCTCATCAGGTCACGACCCTCGAGAGCGCCGGGATCGCGGACGCGAGCTCCACCTTGCTCGGCTCCTTCTCGAAGTAGAGCGGCGCGCCGCAGCCGGGGCAGAGCATCGGCGTGATCCGGACGACCTGCTGGAGGAGGGGCTGCGTCCCCCCAGGCCCCCTCTGACCCGGCATGGGGATCTGGATGGTAAAGGCCGCGCAGTGCTCGGTGATGTCCGCCCCGCAACCGCCCTTCGACGGCTCGTGCCGGACACGCATCCATCGCATCCCGGCGGGCGGGAGCCGCTCGACGCGCGCACCCTCGGGCGCCGCCGGGTCGCTCATCGCTTGTACCCGACGTAGACCGCCTGACGCGGGGCGTGGTAATAGACCCACCGCGCCAGCGCGGCGGCGACGAAGGAGTCGGGCGGGTGTCCGGAACCGTAGAGGTCGTCGTTGCGCACGTACTTGTGCTCCCCGTAGGCGTATTCCACGCGGGGGGCCTTGAACTCCTTCCTCTCGATCGCGGCGACGTACTCGGCGAAGATCGCCTGACGCTGCTTCCGGTTCGTAAAATCGACATCCAGCGCGTTGACCGTCAGGAGATCCTCGATCACGCCGCCCAGCCCGGTGACGTCGTGCGCGGCGAAGCCCGGGAAGCGCCGGACCTGCTGACAGTATGCCTCAACCATCTGCGGCCAGGGCCGCCGGCCGTCCCGCCGGAAGGCGACGAGCCGCCAAGGCCGGACGTCCGTCCGCCAGGTCCAGATCACGGTCCAGTTGACGTCCCGCGCCCAGTCCGCCCCCGTCGCGTAGACCCCGCCGCCGACCGGCGACTCGAACTCGAAGTACCGCCCCGCCTCCCCTTGGACCTGGCCGAGGCCCTTATCGAACATCTCCTCGACCACCTCGGGGACGATCGCCCGGGCCTCCGCGGAGGGCTCCTGGAGCTCGACCTCCGTCTGCCAGACCTGAGCCGTTAGCTCCCCGCGCTTCCGGTCGACCTCGCTCTGCGGGAGCCAGCCGTGCGGCTGCAGCGTCTCGCGGTAGCACCACTCGTAGACCGGCCAGCCCTGCTCCTTCGCCCTCCGGAGGACCTCGGTCATCGTCCCGTCGGGGTTGTGGTGGGTCGAGGAGAGGACCGTCTGCGCCGGGATCTGCCCCGCCGCCATCGTCTGCCCGAGGGCGGCGTCGAGGATCGGGATCTCCGTCTCGTCGACCTCGTCGAGCCGGAGCCGCTGCGGGTGCGGCCCGCGGACGGACCGCTGCGAGGCCATCAGCGCCTCGACCTTCCCCCCGTTCGAGAGGACCGTCTCCGTCGCGGTCGGCTCCCCGACGATGAGGTGGCGCGGGGCGAAGGGCCCGTCCCAGCGCTTCCCCATGTACTCGTGGACGCGCGCAGCCTGCTCGCCGGACCCGCCGAGGAGCCGGATCTCCGCCCCGAGCACGACGAGCTCCGTCAGAGCCAGGAGCGAGAGGAGGGTCGTCTTCCCGCCGAAGGTTCTCGACGCCTTCCAGACCGTGATCGGCTCCCTAGCGAAGAAAGCCCGGGAGAACGCCTCGAAAGGGGGGACGTGGCCACGGCAGATTCGCTCGCGGGGGATCTCTAGCCCCCAGACGGTCGCGACGAACTCCCAGAGCTCGTCGTCGTCCTGCGGCCAGCGGGCGAACTGAAGGCCAGCGACTGGGGCGGTACGGCTCATATCCCTAGCGCCAGACTCCCGAGGCGATGATCGGGAAGAGCATAACCGCCAGGAGGAACAGGAAACCCGCGATCGGATGGCCCCACGCCACCAAGCCGAAGCCGATCAGGGCTCCCGCGAGTGGCCAGAACAGGTACGGGATCCTGGACCACCAACTCAGCCCATCGCCCTTCACAACTCCTCCACGATACCCTTCCCGTCTGGCAGCGCGGGCGCGCCCCCGTCCCTCGCCTTCCGGAGCGCAGCGATGTACTGCTCCGGCGTCCCGCCGACCACGAGGACGAGACCCTTCTGCTCGATCCCGCCTGTCACCTCGAGGGTCGCGCGTTCGCGCCGGCCCCAGCGCTCCGGATGCTTCCGTTCCAGGCGCCAAGCGGCGGCCTGCCAAGCGAACTCGTGGGTCTTGACCGTCTCCCGCACCACGCCGCCCATCTGGTCGATCGTCTCCTTCACTCGCTCGACTGGGTAGCCAGAGGCAGCCTTCTCGACGACGGCAAGCATCCGATCCTCCGCCTCGGCGAGGGCTTTCACTACTGCGTCAACAAACTCCCGGTGCAGGCCCTCCCGTGCGCGGGCACCGCGGCGCAGCCACTTGTAGAGAGCCTGCTTGGAGACGCCGACCAGGGCGCCAGCGGTCTCGATGTAGTTCCCCGCCCTGACCGCGGCGGCGATCCGCGCGGCGGTCTCGTCCGTCAACTTCGTCGGCCTCCCGGTCGTCGCCACGTCTTGCCCGTTAGACCTCAGATAGCCCGCCGCAGAGCGAGCTCGACGAGCGCCCACCCCCAGGCGAGCAGAAGTGCCGTCCATGCGATCCCGTGCGGGATCAGGCCGAAGGCTGGCGGTGTTGGTTTCCAGTAGTCGATCCTCCGCGTCTGCCCCATCCGATCCACCCCCTTCTAGGCTACTATTTCCTCGGGTGCTAAGCTCGCGGCCGTGACCGCCAAGCAGGCGCGGCCGCCATAGCGCTTCATCAACCTAAGATCTACTACCTGCGCATCGTCGAGGAAGAGGATCCCCGTCAGCGCGTCGAGGACCGCGCGGGCCAGCTTGTCGAGGTCCGGCCGCCGCCAGGGATAGGCCCACTCCTCGACCTGCCGCACCGTCCTAAGTGCGGGCGGCCGGCTCTTCGGCGCCGGAAGATCAAAGACGAGCGCCAGCGAGACGGCGCCACGCAGGGGCTCCTTCGTCGCCCGGGCCGCCGCCGAGGCGACGTTCTCCCGCCAGGAGCGGAGCTCGACGGAGCGGTCCTGGATCAGGAGCGGCCGCTTCGTCGAACGGCTCAGGATCGCCCGCGCGCTGCCCTGTGTGACCGGGACCCCGTAGACCTGGAAGGAGATCATCGCGTAAGTGTCCCGTCAGTCCTTATAGGTGGCGCGTCGTCTCGCACGAAGAACCGGCGCTTGCCATCATATTCGGTCCGACACCACCAACTCTCGGCCGTCTCCAGCCACTTCGGAATCGCCGACCGCGCCGAAGCCGTCGAGACATAGTGATGATCGACCTCGGCCAAGATGTCCTTGATGGTCGCGCCTGGGTGCTTGTCTAGGAACTTCCGCACACGATCCATCGTCGAACGGTAGGATGTCCACGGCCGGTAGCCGTTGCCGCTAGGAGAGCCCGCTGGGGCATAGTCCTGCGGGATGTCGGCCAACATCGCCATCATGCGCTTCGCCTCAACGTGATCGGTGCGGAGAAACCTCGCGGGGATGCGTTCTTCGACCTCGAAACCCACCTCCAGCACGCCGATGTACTGGTCACGACAGACCTGGTACGCGAGGGTACGCCCCCTGCCCAGCCGCGCAACGGGCACAGCGATGCTCCGGTAGTGCACGGGCCATAGCCGAGCCTGCGCGATTAGATCGAACGTCAACGCCTTCTTGACCTCGATAATCCACAGCAAGTCGTGGCGGACGGCGCAGATGTCGGCCCGAGCCTCGCCGGAGCGGAACATGATCTCCTGCCAGACATCCCATTTCCACTCGCGGAGCCAACGCACAACAGGAAGAGCAAGATCAATCTCCTTGGTCGTCTGGTCCTTCATCGCACCAGTATGCCTTCCCGCTCTTCCCGCCGCAGGAGGTCGAGCAACCCCGGCCACTTCGATTCGACCCACGGCCAGAGAAGGCCCTTCCGGTTCGAATCCATTTGCCGATGGCATGAACGACCAGCGAGAAAGGCATTCCGGACGTCCTCCCGCAGCGCCGGGTGCGCGCCGCGCGAGAGGATGTGTGCCGCCTCGAGATCGTGGTCCGGACCCGGCCCGCGCCCGCAGACCTCGCAACGGTTCCCCGCACGCAGCCGGACAG
>Ga0209342_10006002_pt1 | contig 12388 bp, 12 predicted proteins | sample RifCSP16_2_FD_184023 | JGI IMG/M metagenome (GOLD analysis project Ga0209342, IMG submission 184023) | Soil microbial communities from Rifle, Colorado - Rifle CSP2_sed 16_2 (SPAdes) (version 2) | ecosystem: Environmental > Terrestrial > Deep subsurface > Rock core/Sediment | place: Rifle... | reverse complement strand
GGCTGTCCCTCGGCACCGTGCTCGCCGGCATCGTCGGGATGACGATCGCCACCTGGGCGCTCTCGGTCCTCGCTGATCGGTTGCGTCCGTCCGGGCGCCCGCCCGCCGGGGCTGGCGCTCAGACCCAGACGGAGTGACGCGACGGGAATGCAGATCGTGTCGGGGGGTTGGGGGGTGGAACCGGGGGTATCGGGGGTATCGGGGCCGCCGGCGCTGCCGCCGGCGCTGCCGCCTCTGTTAGAATCAAGGACGCGCAGTGGCCTATCTCGGCCCCACCCTTCGCCGAACCCCCAGGCGCTCCCGACCATGGCTTCGCGCCACGGTCGCGCTCGTCATCTCCCTCCTGGCGAATGCGCTCGTCCTCGCCGTGGTGCGCGTGGGGAAGCTGGCCGGCCCGGGCGACGCCAGGTCGGTGCCGCAGATCGTGGCGCTGAGTCCCCTGTCGAGGTCGGAGTGGGAGGCGAACCGGAGCACAGGCCGGGCCGCCCCGGCGAAGCCCGTTCCCGCGTCGCCAGAGGTCGTGCCAGCGCCTCCGCCGAGGGCGCCCGGGCAGGTGGTGGACGTTGCCCCCTCGAAGGACTCGAGGCCGCCCAAGGACACCCGGTTCGTCTCGGACAGGGACAACACGGTCGAGAAGGAGACGCGATCCCGGCACGCCAAGGCGGGCTACGCCAACACCCTCCCCAAGCCTTCCGACCCCAAGGTCGTCTCACCTTCCCCGGCCGTCGAGGCGGAGCGCGCACTCTCCCGGCGCTCGGCGGAGGGGGGCGGCGGGCGGCGAGGCGGGAGAGTGGCATCCCCTGCGCAGCCCGGCCAGGCGGCTCGCGAGCGGCTGGCGCTGAAGCTCGACGACGGGGGCGACCTGCGGCTTCGCGAACCGAAGCCCGAGGCCCGGGGGACGCAGGGCTCCTCGCGAGCCAGCGGCAGGTCAGGCGAGGGGGCGACGGGGGAGGGATCGGCCGCGCTGGGCCGCATCCAGCTCCACCCCAGCGCGTCCGTGTACGACCGGCTCGCCGGCGGTCCCGCCCCGGACCACCTCGAAGGGGTCGAGGAGGGGGAGGGGACGTACCTCAACACGCGCGAGTGGAAGTACGCGACCTACTTCAACCGGATCAAGCAGGCGGTGGCGACGCAGTGGGATCCCATCACCCCGTTGCGCCAGCGCGATCCGACGCTGCAGCGATTCGCGTACAGGGACCGGATCACGGTGCTCTCGGTGAAGCTCGACGACTCGGGCGCGATCCGTGGGTTGAACGTCGAGAAGAGCAGCGGCGTCGACTTCCTCGACCGCACCGCGGTCGAGGCGTTCCAGAAGGCGCAGCCCTTCGTGAACCCGCCCCGTGGGCTCGCCGACGGCAGCGGCGAGATCGCTTTCACGTTCGGTTTCGTCGTCGAGGGCGGCGGATTCCGGATCTTCCGCGGCCCCGCGCAGTACTGAGGGTTTGATCACGGCGTCCTCGCCACCCGCGCGGCGAGCCCCCTGATCACCGCGGCGCGCCGCTGGTCCACCGAAGCGCCAGCCGACGGCTCGGGCCCGCGCGGCTCCGCTGTGGCCATGACGCGATCGATCAATGCCTCGGTGCCCATGTACTCGGTCGAGCGGCCGCCGCCCCGCGACGACAGCAGGCCGGCAGCGCTGAGCCTCGCCAGGTCGTTGGTGGCCGTCGCCATCGAGACATCGGCGATCTCTCGATAGTAGCGATTGGTGACGGAACGGCCGAAGAAGGCGTCGTAGAGCGCGTCCGCGAGCCGCGGCGGGGCTCCGAGGTCCTCGGTGGCGATGTCCTCGAGGATCGTCCAGATCTGCCGCTCGACGTCTTGCCTCAGGGAGAGCGCGTCGATCTGCTGGCGCTGGGCCCGAACATGGGCGGCGATGAAGGGGGTCACGTCGGCGTTCGACTTCCACCGATCCCCGAGGCAGTCGAAGGCCGCGTAGTAATCCGCCCGATGGGAACCCCACCATTCCTCGAGGCTGGTGAACTCCGGGCGGGTGTACCCGCCGCGATGCATGACCAGCGACGCCAGCACGCGAGCCGTGCGCCCGTTCCCGTCGGTGAACGGATGGACCCCGGCAAGCCGCACGTGCATCAGCGCGGCGAGGACCGGCGCCGCAAGGTCCGCTTGTCGTCGTTGCGCGAAGGACGCCAGCTCTTCGACCAACCGGGGCACTTGCTCGGGCTCTGGAGGTTGGTAGACGAGTTGGCCCGTTCCGGACACGGCGAGGTGCGCCTGCTTGTTGCGAAAGCGCCCCGCTCCCTGCGCGAACGAGCCGGCCATGACGCGATCGTGGATCCCGAGCATGAGCTCGGCCTGCCACACGAAGGCATCGTCGTCGGCCCGTCGCAAGACGTAGGACATGGCGTCCCGATAGCCCTCGACGAGGCGTGCGTCGCTCTCGGCAACATTCGCCGGCCGATCTCCCGCGAGGATGCGCCGCACCTCTTCGACCGTCACCGGGACCCCCTCCATCGCAGTCGACGCCGCGATGGATTCCGCCTCCAGATCGCGCCGGAGGCGACCGAGCCAGCGGCGTGGCAGGACTCGTCCGCGGTCGAGGCCGCGTCGCAGCTCCTCGATGCGCTCGAGGTCTGCGCGAATGCCGGATGCCAGGCGGAAGGCGTACATGAGAGGCCCTGGGAGAATCGATCCTTAATCTCCTAGCAATTTATGATATTAACGTCCTCGTGGCAAGCCGCCTCCGGGCTGCTCAGGACCACCGCCGCGCGTGGCGAGCGATGCCGTCGATGTCGCGTGACGTCGATCCCTATCTCGAGGACATGCTCGACGCGGCCTAGACTCAGAGCCGCGAATCCTGAGAGCGCCGGGAGAGCAGGACGCGTGAGGTGCGCACGAAGCTCAAGGCCCCTTGCGAGACCGCGGCCGCTTTCCGCTCCGCGCTCTCCCCGCCGCCCCGAGCGCGAGCCGCGCCCAGGGCAGCATCTCATCGGGGTCTTCCAGCGCGCCGTCGGGCGGCGACCAATAGCTCATCTCCACGCTCCTGCCGCGCGCGGAGTAGGTGAAAGGCTCCCCGCCGGCGCGGGCGAAGGCATCCTTCGTCTGCGCGTCCACCTTGAGGTACAGGCGTTCGTCCGCGATCAGGGCGATGGGGAGCGCGCCGCAGTGAATCGTGTGCCCGCCCATCATGGCCCGGGCGCGCACCGGCCCGAGCGGCTCCAGGAGCTCGAGGACGTGCGTGACGTAGCTCGGCGCGGTCACGTTCGCGGCCGCCGTCACTCCACCTTCATCCCCGGCCGCCAGCGCAGGATCGGCTTGCGCGCGGCGCGGGTCTCGTCGAGGCGGGCGCGCACCGGTTTCTGCGGCGCGGCCTTCACGGCCCCTGGATCGGTCCGCGCCTCCTCCGCGATGGCGCGCATGCCGGCGATGAACTGGTCCAGGGTGTCCTTCGACTCGGTCTCGGTCGGCTCGATCATGAGCGCGCCATGCACCACCAGCGGGAAGTACACCGTGGGCGGGTGAAACCCGTGGTCGATGAGGCGCTTCGCCACGTCCATGGTGGTGACGCCGGTGGGCTTGAGCCCCTTGTCGGTCAGGACGACCTCGTGCAGGGAGTCCGTCTCGTAGGGGAGGTCGTAGACGTCCTTCAGCCTGGCCCGCACGTAGTTGGCGTTCAAGACGGAGAGCTGTCCAGTCGCCTTGAGGCCCTCCGGCCCGTACTCGCGGATGAGCGCCAGCGCGCGCACGAACATGCCGAAGTTCCCGTGGAACTCGCGCAGCCTGCCGATGCTCCGTGGCCGCTCCCGCGCGTCGGTGATGAGCCGGTAGCGAGCGCCCTCCTGGATCACGATGGGCAGCGGCAGGAAGGGCACGAGCTGCTCCGAGACCGCCACCGGGCCCGCGCCCGGGCCACCTCCGCCGTGCGGAGTCGCGAACGTCTTGTGCAGGTTGAACTGCATGACGTCGAAGCCCATGTCGCCAGGCCGGGCGACGCCCAGGAGGGCGTTCAGGTTGGCGCCGTCTCCGTAGACCAGCCCGCCCCGGGCGTGGACGATCTCGGCGATCGCGGCGATGTGGCTCTCGAACACGCCGAGCGTGTTCGGGTTGGTGATCATGACCGCGGCGACGTCCTCGTCCATCGCGGCGCGCACCGTCTCGGGATGGAGGCGGCCGTCGGGCCCGCTGGGGAGCTGCACCACCTGGTAGCCGTTCAGGGCGCAGGTGGCCGGGTTGGTCCCGTGCGCGGTGTCGGGTACGAGCACCTTCTTGCGCGGGTTGCCACGCGAGAGGTGCCAGGCGCGGATCATCATGACGCCGCACAGCTCGCCCTGCGCGCCGGCGGCCGGGGTGAGGGTCGTGGCGGTGAACCCGGCGATCTCCGAGAGCGCCCGCTCCAGGCGGAACATCAGCTCGAGCGCGCCCTGGGCCATCTCGGGCGGGAGGAGCGGGTGGGCGTTCGCGAACCCGGGCAGGCGCGCCAGCGCCTCCGAGGACTTGGGGTTGTACTTCATCGTGCACGAGCCGAGCGGGTAGAACCCGGTGTCGATGCCGTGGTTCCAGGCGCTGAGCCGCGTGAAGTGGCGCACCACCTCGAGCTCGCCCACCGCGGGCAGCTCGGCGATCTCGGGACGCAGGACCTCGGGCGGCAGCTCGCGCGCGGGATCGAAGTCGCCGCTCGCCGGCGGCAGCGACACACCCGTGCGCGCGCCATTGGAGGCGCGCTCGAACAGGAGCGGCTCCTCGTAGGCGAGCCCGCGCGTCGCGAGCCCCGCCCCGACCGCCAGGTCGTCGCCAGCGGCCGCGCCCTCTCCGGTGCTCGGCTTCCAGCCGGTCGGGTTCGCCATACCTAACGCCTCACCGCCTGCGCGAATGTCTCGATGAGCTCCGGCTCGTGCAGCTCGGTCGCCACGCACAGGAGCGCACCCTTCATCCGCGGATCGTCGGGGTAGTAGCGCGACAGCGGCACGCCTGCGGCCAGCCCCCGCCTCGCGAGCCGCGCCACGACCTCCTCCGCGTCCCCGACGTCGAAGGCCATCTCGTTGAAGGTCGGGCCGGAGAAGCGAAGCCCGAACCCGGCGCGCTGCATGGCGTCGCGGAGCATGCGCGCGCGCGCGTAGTTGAGGCGCGCGAGCTCGGAGAGCCCGTTCCTCCCCAGGAGCGAGAGGTGGATCGTCGCCGCGAGCGCGCACAGGCCGGCGTTGGTGCAGATGTTGGACGTCGCCTTCTCGCGCCGGATGTGCTGCTCGCGCGTGGAGAGCGTGAGGACGAAGCTGCGGCGCCCATGCCTGTCCACCGTGGCGCCGCACAGGCGGCCGGGCATCTGGCGCACGTTCGCCTCGCGCGCGGCGAAGAAGCCGGGCGCGGGACCGCCGTAATCGAGGGGGTTGCCGAAGCTCTGGAAGGTCCCGGCCGCGACGTCGGCCCCGAGCTCGCCGGGGCCCTTCAGCATGCCAAGCGCCACTGCCTCCGCTGTGACCGCCACCGAGAGCGCGCCCGCCTGCCGCGCCACCTGCGCGGCCTCCCCCAGGGCGTCCACGACGCCGAAGAAGTTGGGGTAGCCGATGACCACGGCCGCGGTGTCGCCGTCGACGGCGCGCGACAGCGCCGCGAGGTCGGTGCGCCCGTCCTGCCCGTAGGGGACGGTGACGATCTCGTCGTGCGTGGACGCGAGGTAGGTGCGCAGCACCCGCTGGTACTCGGGGTGCACGGCGGCCGACACCACGACCTTGCGCCGGCCGGTGATCCGACCCGCCATCAGCACGGCCTCGGCGGTCGACGACGCCCCGTCGTACATGGAGGCGTTCGCGACGTCGAGCCCGGTGAGGAGCGCCACGTAGGTCTGCCACTCGAAGAGGGACTGGAGCGTGCCCTGCGAGACCTCGGGCTGGTACGGAGTGTAGGCGGTGAAGAACTCGCCCCGCAGCAGGAGCTGGTCGACGACCGGGGGGACGTGGTGCGGGTACGCGCCCGCGCCGATGAAGGGGGGATGGCCGGTGTCGTTCCTCGCCGCCAGGCGGCGCATCTCCGCGAGGAGCGCGATCTCGTCCGCGGCCGGGGGGACCGCCAGAGGCCGCTTCAGCCTGAGCTCCGGGGGGATCGAGCGGAACAGGTCGTCGAGGCTCTTCGCCCCGGCGGCGGCGAGCATCTCGCGGATCTCTTCCTCGGTGTGTGGGTGGTAGCGCACGCTTCGCTCCGCGGGGGCGCCGCGGCTACTCCGCCTCTTCCTCGACGTGCTTCCGGTACGCGGCGGCGTCCATGAGGGACTCGGCCTCTCCGGGATCCGCCATCTCGACCTGGATCATCCAGCCCTCCTCGTACGGGTCCTCGTTGATGGCCTCGGGCGAGTCGGTGAGCGGATCGTTCACCTCCACCACCTTCCCGGAGACGGGTGCGAAGAGCTCGGAGACCGCCTTGGTCGACTCGACCACGCCGAAGGACTCGCCCTTCTTCACGGCGTCGCCCACCTCGGGGAGCTCGACGTACACGATGTCCCCGAGCTGATCCTGGGCGTGGTCCGTTATGCCCACCGCCGCCCGGTTCCCCTTGAGGCGGCACCATTCGTGCTCTTTCGTGTACCTGAGGTCGTCTGGGATGTTCATGGGCATCTCCTGACCAGCGGGGGCCTCATCTCTTCCTGGAGTAGAATGGAGTCTTTACCACCTTGGCGGCGACAGCTCGCCCCCGCACTTCGATGGCGAAGGTCGACCCCTCGGCGGCGAGCGCGGGCGGCACGTAGGCGAGGCCGATGGAGATGCCGAGCGTGGGGGATCTCGTGCCGCTGGTCACGGCGCCGACGCGCTTGCCGTCCTGGAGCACCGGGTGGCCGTGGCGCGCGATCCCCGGGTCGGTCAGGGTGAAGCCGACGAGCTTGCGCGCGAGCCCCGCCTCCTTCTGCCGGAGGAGGGCCTCGCGCCCGATGAAGTCGCCCTTCTCGAGCTTCACCACCCACGCCAGCCCCGCCTCGAGCGGCGTCGTGCCGTCGTCCATGTCCGAGCCGTACAGCCGGTAGGCCATCTCCAGCCGGAGCGAATCGCGCGCTCCCAGCCCGGCGGGCCGGATGCCCTCCTGCTCACCCGCCTCCATGAGCGCGGACCAGAGCGCCGGCCCCCGGTCCGACGGGCTGAAGAGCTCGAACCCGTCCTCCCCCGTGTAGCCGGTGCGGGCGAGGAGGCACGCGGTGCCCGCCACATCACCATGGGTGAACCGATAGGTCCCCACGGAGGTGAGCCGGACGCTGGTGAGCTTCTCCAGAACGTGCGCCGCGAGCGGACCCTGGAGCGCGAGCTGCGACCAGGCGTCCGACTCGTTCGTGACGTCCGCGCCCCCGGCGTGCCCCTTCAGCCACTCGAAGTCCTTCTGGCGATTGGCGGCGTTCACGCACACGAGCAGGTCGTCGGCCGCCCGCCGGTAGACGACCACGTCGTCCACGATCCCGCCCGCCTCGCGGCACAGGCAGCCGTACTGAGCCTGGCCGTCGCTGCAGCGCGAGAGGTCGTTCGTGAAGAGGCGCTGCAAGGACTCCAGCGCCCTGGGCCCACGGAAGACGACCTCGCCCATGTGCGAGACGTCGAAGAGGCCGACCCTTGTCCGGATCGCCTCGTGCTCCGCGAGGAGCCCCTCGTACTGGACCGGCATCTCCCAGCCGGCGAACTCGACCATCCGCGCGCCAGCGCGGACGTGGACGTCGTGGAGCGGCGTGCGAAAGGCCATATCGGGGCCTCCGGGAGCGGGGCGCATCATATCGGGGCCGACCTGGGAATCAAGCGCACCGGAACGGGGGAACGGGCGCGGAGAGCCTCATCCGGCGGTGGCTCGCGCCAGCTCGAGCGTGTTCACGAGGAGCATCGCTCGCGTCATCGGACCGACCCCGCCCGGTACCGGCGTGATGGCGGCGGCGCGCCGCTCGGCAGCCGAGAACTCGACGTCGCCGACGAGCCTGCCTCCCTCCAGGCGGTTCATGCCGACGTCGATGACCACCGCGCCTTCGCGGATCCACGATCCCCGTACCAACTCGGCCTTCCCGATGGCCGCCACCAGGATTTCGGCGCGCCCGACCTCGCCCGCGAGGTCGGCGGTCCGCGAGTGCGCGATGGTCACGGTGGCGTGCGCCTCGAGGAGCATCATCGCCATGGGCTTCCCCACGATGTTGGAGCGCCCGACGACGAGCGCGCGCTTGCCCCTGGGATCGCAGCCCGCCTCCCGGAGCAGCCGCATGATCCCCGACGGCGTGCACGGCCGCGGCCCGGGCAGGCCGATCGAGAGCGCGCCCACGTTCCACGGGTGGAAGCCGTCCGCGTCCTTGCGGGGGTCGATCGCCTCCAGGACCGCCCGTTCGTCGAGCCCCTTCGGTAGGGGTAGCTGCACCAGGATCCCGTGCACGGCGCGATCGGCGTTGAGCCTGGCCACGAGCGCCATGAGCTCCGCCTGCGAGGTCGAGGCGGGCAGGTGGTGCTCGTCCGATCGGAACCCCACCTCCTCGCTGTCCTTGCGCTTGCCCCGGACGTAGATGGCGGAGGCCGGATCCTCGCCCACGCGCACGACCGAGAGCCCCGGCACGATCCCGCGCCCGGAGAACTCCTTTACCGCCACCGCCACCTCGGCGCGCACCTGCGCCGCGATCCGCTTCCCGTCGATGATCTGCGCCATAGGGCGGCGCAGTATAGCGGCGCGGCCGCGGCAGGTCACGGCTGGGTGGCGCGCTGACGCAGGTGCGGCGGAAGGGGGTAGGATGGTAGCCATGCCAGACGTCCCGACCTGTGATCGGTGCAACACGCCGCTCGACGCGCAGGAGGCCTGCGTCACGTGCCGCGCGCAGGGCGATGGCCTCGTCGTGCTCTCGCGTTCCGGGTACGCCTCCGTGCGCGAGGTGATGGAGCTCCTCGAGGAGCAGGGGCTCGCGCCCGAGATCGAGCAGGTGCCGCCCCGCCGCCCGGAGGAGCGATTCCACCCATTGTGGAATCTGTGCGTCCCGCAGGCCGAGGCCGAGCAGGCGGCGCGGTTCCTGCGCGACGACTGGGCGGAGCTGCTCGTGAACGCGGAGGCGGCGAGCGCCGCGGCGCGGGGCCTCGCGGGAGTGGACCTCGACTCGGGCAGCGAGATCGACTGTCCGGCCTGCGGGCACCGGTTCCTGCCCGGGCCGGGGAAAGCGGAGTGCCCCGACTGCGGGCTGGCGCTCGGCGCGCCGGCAGAGGCGGCGCCGGACGAGGCGGAGAGGTAGGGCGGGCCCGGCGGGGCTTGGGTCCTGGCGAGTCGATCCGGCTATTCCGCGGTGGTGGGGTCGATCAAGGTCTTCACCTCCGAGACGGAGTTGGCCGGGAACCCGCCCTGCCGGGCGTGCTCGAGGACCAGCTCCTTGTTCGGCGCGATGTAGACGCAATAGACCTTGTCGTCGGTCACGTAGCTCTGCACCCACTGGATCTGAGGACCGAGCTTGCCCAGGACGGAGCACGACTTCTGCGAGATGGACTTGAGGTCTTGGGGCGTGAGCTTCCCGGCTCCGGGGATCTCTCGCTCGATCACGTACTTGGGCATGGTGTGCGATCCTTTCGTGGAATGGAGAGCTTCCAGGGTGAGCGCGGCAATTTGTCACAGCTGAGGCCGACTCGGCAAGGGACGCCGGTACCAGGCAGGCGCGCGCGAAAACTCGACGGATCTTGGCGCTTCGCCGACGGGGTTCTGATTCACCCAGTGTGCTCACCAGCCCACGATGAGCGCGCTCACCAGCCCCGGCCGCGGGGCCGCGCCATCTCTCAGCGGTGCCAGCTCCGCGGCCCGCGCCTCCGCCATTCCGGCCAGCACCTCCCCCGGCTCGCCTTCGGCGGCGAGGCGAGGGTCGTCGATCCGCTCCAGGGCGCGTGCCGCCGCGGGGAGGTCCGCCGCCGGGATGGGGTGTGGTGAGAAGCGCCGCCCGAGCCGCTCGTTCGCGAGGGCGGTGAGGTAGAGCGCGACGAGGCCAGGGCGCGGCCCCTCCAGGCGCTCCGGCACGATCTTCAACCGGCAGGCGAGGGCGACGAGCTTCTCCGCCAGTGCGAGCGCGTCCGCCGTGCGCGAGACCTCGCGCTCGGAGAGGAACCCGCGCGGCTCGAAGGCGCCGGCGGCGGCGGTGCCCCACGTCTCTCGCGGTGCCTCCAGGCCGGGGAAGTAGGCTGGCCGCCGGCGCGACAGCGCGGCGATCGCCTCGGAGAGCGGCGGATCGAGGGACGGAGCCGGGAGCGCCCCCTCGTCACGGCCCAGGAGGTGCTCGGCGCGGAACCGCAGGCCGAGGACCCGCCCGAAGCCGCGCTGGAAGAGCGCCTTGACGGACGTCTCCCCGAGCACCTCGGCGGCCCGCGCCTCGTCGTGCGCCGCCTCCTCGTCGAGGCCCATCTCCACGAAGGCCCGCGCGGTCTCGACCGAGCGGCGGACCGCCTGGAGGTTCCCCGGGTCGATCGCGTCCGCGACCATCACCGCGTTGGCGGCGGTGACGAGCTCGAGCTCGAGGTGCCCCTGTTCCTCCGGCGGGAGCCGCGCCCACGCTCGCGCGAGGAGCGACCCCGCGCCCACGCGGTCCATCCAGAACCCGGGCGAGCGCGCCGGTGCGCCCGGCCAGGACGCGCGGCGCGGCGGAGGCCGTGCGTACCACGAGAGCGCCTCCTCGAGCGCCGGGTAGCCGAGATCGGCGAGCCTCGCCGTCCTCCATCGGAGCTCGGTCTCCTCGAGCTCGCTCGTCGTTTCCCAGCGCAGCGAGGAGAGGAGGCGCGTGGCGTTGAGCGTATGCTCGGCGTAGAGGTCGTCGACGATGCCGCGCACCGAGGCGTACTCGGCGCCGTCCACCAGGAACTCCACGATGTAGTGCCCATCGGGCGTCTCGAGGAAGCTGTCGCGCTCCAGATAAGGGTCGGGGTCCTCGTCCAGATCGTGGACGCGAAGGGCATCGCGGAGCACGAGCGCGAGCATCCCGTGATCGAGCGCCCGGAGCTTGGCCCGCCACCTCGCCGCGGCGCGCGGATCGTCGAGCGGCCCCGCGCGAGCAGCCCGGAGCCAGGGGAGCGCCCGCCGCGGCTCGATCTTCCTCCCGGTCCAGCACGCGAGGTCGAGGAACGTGCGGAACTGCCGGGCGCTCGCGAGCCGGACCAGCTCGCTGGCGTCCGAGAGCCCGATCTCGCGGATCGTGAAGAAGAGCTCGTCCGGAGGGAGCCCCCGCACCAGGGCGGCGGGCTCGCGCGCATCGAGCATGAGCGCGAGCCGCGCCTTCCCGCTGGTGGCCTGGCGCAGGTCGGCCCGGATCGTCGCCAGCGCGGCCGGTTCGAGCGTGTGACGCGGTCGTTCAGTCAATGGCTCCTCCCTGAGGACTCCAGCCGCGCCAGGGCGCGGCGCACCCGCCACCCGCTCTCGCCGAGCGCGGCCTCGGCCCGTGCCGCGCTCGCACCCGAGAGATCCATGACCATCCGCACGGCCCGGCGCCGCAGCTTCTCGCTGGTAGGGGTGAGGTCCACCATGCGGCCGGCCTCCACCCGCCGGAGCTCGATCATGGCGGCCGTGGAGAGGAGCGACAGGGCCATCTTGGCGGCGGAGCCGGCCTTGAGGCGCGTCGAGCCGGCGACGAGCTCCGGCCCGGTGTCGAGCAGCACGCGCCGATCGACCGGCGGCCGGGCGGCCGGGTTGCTGGTGACGAGCGCGGTGGCGGCCCCGCGCCGGCGCGCCTCGGCCAGCGCCGCGAGCACGTAGGGCGTCGTCCCCGAGGCGCTGATCCCCACGAGGAGGTCGCCTCGCCGCAGGCGCGCGCCTCGCACGGCCGCGCGGCCGGCGACCGCGTCGTCCTCCGCCCCCTCGACGGCGCGCCGGAGCGCTCGGTCGCCGCCCGCGACGAGGGCGAGAACGCGCGACGGCGAGATGCCGAAGGTGGGTGGACACTCGGCTGCGTCGAGGGCGCCGAGGCGACCGGAGGTGCCCGCGCCGGCGTAGACCAGCCGCCCGCCGGACCCGAGTGCGCCGGCCGCCAGGCGGGCGAGCCGCGCCAGCGACGGGAGGGCCCGCCCCACCGCGCGCGCGGCCTCGAGATCGCCCCGGTGCAGGAGCTCCAGCGCCCGTTTCGTCGACGACGCCCCAATGTGCGCCGCCGCGGGATGTAGACGTTCGGTGACCGGGACCCGCGAGCGGAGCTTCACGCGTCCAGGGCCGGTGGCCGGCCCTGGAGTGCGAGATCTGCTCGGTCGTCCGCCAGGCACCTGTTCGGCACGGCCCCGCCGTATCGGTCAGGCCGCCGGAGCCGGCCTCGGGCCCCGGGCCGCCTTCACCACCCGCCCCGCCTTGAGACAGCGGGTGCAAATCCGGACGTGCCGGACCGAGCCGCCCATGACGGCGCGGACCGAACGGAGGTTCGGCAGCGAGCGGGTCTTTGTCTTGTTGTTGGCGTGGGAGACGTTGTTGCCGACGAGCGGCCCCTTCCCACACA
>Ga0209342_10006000_pt1 | contig 12391 bp, 10 predicted proteins | sample RifCSP16_2_FD_184023 | JGI IMG/M metagenome (GOLD analysis project Ga0209342, IMG submission 184023) | Soil microbial communities from Rifle, Colorado - Rifle CSP2_sed 16_2 (SPAdes) (version 2) | ecosystem: Environmental > Terrestrial > Deep subsurface > Rock core/Sediment | place: Rifle... | reverse complement strand
CCCGGCGGTCATGCCGCGGCCGGGGGGGTCAGACGCCGATGGGGTGCCAGACCGTCTTCATCTCTAGGAAGGCGGCGATCCACTCGGGGCGCTGGGCGGCGCGGTCATCGAGCCAGTCGATGCGCTCACCACCGCCGCGTGGCGCCCGGGCCACGCGCTTCACGTTCTCGATGGCCGCCTCCTCGACGGCCGCGACCATCTCCGCCGGCACGCCCCAGGCATCGATGGCGTTGACGTCCATGTGCGCCGCGAGCGGCGGCACGAGCTCCTTGCGCAGCCCCGTGATGAGGTTGACCACGCCGCCCGGCACATCGCTCGTGGCCAGGACCTCGGAGAGCGTCACGGCCGGCAGCGGGCGACTCTCGGACGCCACGACGACCGCGGTGTTGCCGCCGACCAGCACCGGCGCAAGCCGCGAGACGAGGCCCAGCAGCGAGGACCCCTCCGGCGCGACGACGCCCACCACCCCGGTCGCCTCGGGGATGGTGAAGTCGAAGTAGCTCGCGGCCACCGGGTTCACGGTGCCCAGCACCTGGCTGATCTTGTCGGCCCAGCCGGCGTACCAGACCCAGCGGTCGATGGCCCGGTCAACCTGGGCCCGCGCCTCCCCAGCCGACAGCCCCTCGGCCTGGCCGACCTCGGCCTCGAACTGGTCGCGTCGCCCTTCGAGCAGCTCGGCCACGCGGTAGAGGACCTGGCCGCGGTTCATGGCCGTCCTCGCGTCCCAACTGGGAAACGCGGCCCGCGCGGCACGGACGGCGTCGCGGACGTCCTTGCGCGAGCCGCGCACCGCGTTGGCCAGCGGCGTCCCGTCCGCCGCGCGCACGACGTACGAGCGGCCCGACTCGGAGCGCGGAAACCCCCCGCCGATGTAGATCTTGTACGTCTTGCGCACCGCGACCCGCTCGGGGGCCTCGGCAGCCTGGGGCGCCGACTTGGCGACGGCCCTGGTCGGTCGGGCCATCAGCGGTCCTCCAGCCGGACGTACGCGAGGAGGCCGTGCAGGCCGCCCTCCCGCCCGAAGCCCGATTCCTTGTAGCCGCCGAAGGGACTCGTCGGGTCGAAGCGGTTGAAGGTGTTGGCCCAGACGACGCCGGCGCGCAGCTCCTTGACCATCTTGAGGATGCGGCTCCCCTTCTCGGTCCAGACCCCCGCCGAGAGGCCGTAGGGCGTGTTGTTCGCCTTCTCCACCGCCTCGTCCGGGGTGCGAAAGGTGAGCACCGAGAGCACCGGCCCGAAGATCTCCTCCTGGGCGATGCGGTGGCTCTGAGCCACGTTCGTGAACAGCGTGGGGCGCACCCAGTAGCCGCGCTCGGGCAGGTCGCAGGCCGGCTGGTACAGCTCGGCGCCCTCGGCCACGCCCGCCTCGATGAGCTCCTCGATCTTGGCCAGCTGGGCGGCGTTGTTGATGGCGCCCACGTCGGTGTTCTTGTCCAGCGGGTCCCCCACGCGCAGGGTAGCCAGGCGGTCCTTGAGCTTCTCGACGAGCGGCTCGGCGATCGACTCCTGGACGAGCAGGCGGCTGCCGGCGCAACAGACCTCGCCCTGGTTGAAGAAGATGCCGTTGACGATGCCCTCGATGGCCTGGTCGAGGGGCGCGTCGTCGAAGACGATGTTGGCGGCCTTGCCGCCCAGCTCGAGCGTGAGCGCCTTGCCCGACCCGGCGATGGCCCGCCCGATCTGCTTGCCCACCGCGGTCGAGCCGGTGAAGGCCACCTTGTCCACGTCGGGGTGCTTCACGAGCGCAAGCCCGATCTCGCCCGGGCCGGTGACGATGTTGACGACGCCCGGAGGCAGGTCCGCCTGTCGGCAGACGTCGGCGAAGAGAAGCGCCGAGAGCGGCGTGGAACTGGCCGGCTTCAGGACGACGGTGTTCCCCGCCGCCAGGGCCGGCGCGATCTTCCAGGCCAGCATCAGGAGCGGGAAGTTCCAGGGGATGACCTGCGCCGCCACGCCGAGCGGCTGCGCGGTGCGACCGGGGAAGGCGTAGTCGAGCTTGTCGGCCCAGCCGGCGTAGTACCAGAAGTGCGCCGCCACAAGCGGGATGTCGACGTCGCGCGACTCCTTGATGGGTTTGCCGGTGTCGAGCGTCTCGAGCACGGCGAACTCGCGGCTGCGCTCCTGGAGGATGCGCGCGATGCGGAAGAGGTACTTGGCGCGCTCGCGGCCGGGCAGCTCGCCCCACGAGCGGCGGAAGGCGCGGCGCGCCACCGCCACCGCGTTCTCCACGTCCTCCACGCCGGCCCGCGCCACCTCGGCCAGCGGCTCCTCGGTGGCAGGGTCCAGGGTCGTGAACCACTGGCCGCTGCGCGGAGCGATCTCCTTGCCGCCAACGAAGAGCCCATAGCGCGACTGGAGCTTGACGATCTCGCGGGACTCGGGTGCCGGCGCGTATTCCCAGGGGATGGCCTGGCCGTCGCCGAACCCCCAGCTCGAGGGGCTGGCCGTGCCGCGGCCCACGGCGTCGGATGCGGGGCGTTTGGTGACCGTATGGTCACGCGACGTCGTCATCGGTCAATCCAACGTGAAATAGTCTACGCCGGAATAGCGGCCATCGCGTTCCTTGCGGATCTGCATGAGCACATCGTTGAGCAGGCTGCTGGCGCCGAAGCGGAATCGGTCGGGGGTCATCCAGCGCGGACCGAGCGTCTCGTACAGGACGACGAGGTAGGCGATGGCCTCTTTGGAGGTGCGGATGCCGCCGGCCGGCTTCATGCCCACGGCCCGTCCCGTGCGTCGCTCGAAGTCGCGGATCGCCTCGAGCATCACGAGGGTCACGGGCAGCGTCGCGGCCGGCGTCACCTTGCCGGTCGAGGTCTTGATGAAGTCAGCGCCGGCGGCCATGGCCAGGATGCTCGCCCGGCGCACGTTGTCGTAGGTGCCCAGCTCGCCGGTCTCGAGGATGACCTTGAGGTGGGTCTGGCCGCACGACGCCTTCACGGCCACGATCTCGTCGAAGACCGCGGCGTAGTCGCCGGAGAGGAACGCGCCGCGGTCGATGACCATGTCGACCTCGTCCGCCCCGGCCTCGATCGCCCGGGACGTCTCCGCGAGCTTGATCTCGAGGAACGTCTGGCCGCTGGGGAAGCCGGTGGCGACGCTGGCCACCTTGACGCCCGAGCCGGCGAGGGCCGCTTTCGCATCCGCGACGAGCGCGGGATAGACGCACACGGCGGCGACCGACGGGATGGTCGGGTCGCCCGGGTCGGGGCGCTTCGCCTTCTGGCACAGGGCGTGGATCTTGCCCCGGGTGTCCTTCCCCTCGAGGGTCGTGAGATCGATCATGCGGATGGCCAGGTCGAGCGCCCAGAGCTTGGACTCGCGCTTGATGGAGCGCTTCGCCAGGCCCGCCGCGCGCTCCTCGACGCCGACCTGGTCGACGTTGCCGATCCGCCCCAGGAACCCGCCCAGCCCCGCGGCGCGGCCGTCCCAGGCGCGCACCAGCTCGTGCGCCTCGGACTCTGCCAGCTCGCGCGCGATGCGGTCGACGGTCGTACTCACCGATCGATCGTACACCGTCCGCGCAATGACGGTCCGGAGCTTGACGTGCCAGCCTCGTCATGTGACTATCAGGTCACTATGACGACGACCGACGACTCCAGGCTCGATGTGATCTGCCGCGCTCTAGCCGACCCGACGCGCCGCGCGATCCTGCGCCGGCTGGGTAGGACGCCGGGGATGACCACCTCCGAGCTGGCCGCCGTGGCGCCGGCCATCAGCCGCTTCGCGGTCATGAAGCACCTCGAGGTGCTGCGGCGCGCCGGCTTGATGCGCACGATGGATGAGGGTCGGCGACGGCGCCACTACCGTGAAGCGGCCGCCCTGGAGCCCCTGCTGGCGTGGCTCGAAGGCGTCGACCGCGCCGCTACGTTATGACCGGCGGGCATGCCGGCGGACGAACCCGTGCCTGGCTACCCGACGATGACCGCTCATCGCGAGGCACGAGCGCTCGGATCCCCGCTCCCGCATGACCCCCCGGCATGCGGTCAGCCGCGTCGCTTCGGGACCGGTGGCAGGCGCGGCTTGCCCTCGACGAGGAAGTGGCGGAACCAGCCGCGGATGATGGCCAGGTTGTCCACGCGGCGGAAGGGCGTGCCGGAACGGGTCAGCTCGTGCGTCTCGTCGGGCACGCGCATCAGGCGCACCGGGCGCTTCAGCGAGCGCAGCACGGTGAAGAGCTGCTCGGCCTGGCCGATCGGCGTGCGCAGGTCGCGCTCCGAATGCTGGATGAGGAGCGGCGTCCGGATATTCGGGGCATACGTGAGTGGCGATTCGCGGTGGTAGAGGTCAGGGTCCTCCCAGGGGTTCTTGCCGTACTCGAGGTGGCCGAACTGCGGGCCCGCGATGTCGCCGGTCTCCATCTGCGAGGTCATGTCGTTGACCGAGCGGCAGGTCACCGCGGCCCTGAAACGGTCGGTGTGGCCGACGATCCAGCTGGTCAGGTAGCCGCCGTAGGAACCGCCCGTCACGCCCAGGCGCTCGGGGTCCGCAAGCCCGTCGGCGATGAGGGAGTCCACTCCGCCCATGACGTCGGCCATGGGGCCCGTGCCCCAGTCACCGAAGTTGGCATAGCAGAAGTCCTGCCCGTAGCCCTGTGAGCCCCGCGGGTTGCAGGCGTAGACGCTGATCCCCCCGCCGACGAGGCACTGCCACTCCCACATGAGCGACCAGCCGTAGAGTGTGGCCGGGCCGCCGTGGATCTCGACCACGAGCGGCGAGGCCTTGCCCGGAGCCGTGCCCGGCGCAGGAAGGAACCAGCCCTGGATGCGGCGACCGGCGACCTCGTGCCAGCGGGACTGCGGCTCGACCAGCTCGATCTCCTTCCAGGCCTCGCCCATCAGGTCGGTGAGGCGGCGGAGCTCGACCGTGGCCCCCTTCGGCAGAGGCCCGGGCGGAGCGTCGCCGACGTAGACGTCCGGCGGGGTCGTTCCGGTGGTGCGCGCAGCGGCGACACGGAGCGAACGGTCGCCGAGCGTGGCCTGGTCGACGCCGTAGAGGAAATGCCGATCCTCGGTCAGCCGCTCGAAGCGCTTCGTGGCGGCCTCGACCCGCCACAGCTCGTAGCTGCCGTCGATCGGCGCGCTGAAGGTGATCCAGCGGCCATCGCCGCTCCAGTGGACCGGGCTGCCGCCGGCGCCGAGCAGGTCGGAGTTCAGGTGCGCGTCGGCGAAGAGATCCGCGTCGGCGGTCAGGTTCTCGCCGGCGTCGCCGGCCACCGGCCGGAAGCGCCAGACGTCGCCGCGTGAACCCGCCCTGGCCGGGAAGCGGTGGCCGATGGCGGCGATCCAGGCACCGTCCGGGCTCCAGGCCGGCGATTCGAAGTACTGCTCGCGGCGGCCGCCGGTGATGCGCACCACCCGCCCGCCCTCGGCCGGGACAGCGTAGAGGTCCTGCTGCCAGGTCAGGTCCGCGTCCCGATGGCGGGACGAGACGAAGACGATGGTCGTCCCGTCCGGGCTCCAGCGGGGCTGCCCATCCGAGGCGGCGCCTCTCGTGAGGCGGACGGCCTCGCCGGTCGCCGCGTCGACGCGCCAGAGGCGGCCCGGGCGGTCGTACGTGAAGCCGGTCGCGTTGTCCATGTACATGAGCCGATCGATCTGGCGGATGTCGCTCTCGGGCGGCGCGTCGGGGGCACGCTCGGGCTTCGTCACGAGACTCGTGGCCGCGCTGACGACGCACAGGCGCGCGCCGTCGGCGCTCCAGGCCAGGTCGCTGACGTCACGCGGGAGGCGGGTCAGCTGGCGTGCCTCGCCGCCCTCCATCGGCAGTAGCCAGACCTGGGCGGCTCCCTCCTTCGGCGCCTCTGCCCGGCCCGGCTTCTCGCCCGCGCCGCCGGCCTGCAGGACGCCCGCGCGGTCGCTGATGAAGGCCAGCGTGCGACCGTCCGGGCTCCAGCGCGGCGCGGCGTCGCTCTTCCGCCCCAGCGTCAGCTGGCGGGCCGGCCTCGAGCCATCGGACGGCACGAGCCAGAGGGTGTGGCGGTAGCCGTCGCGAGCGGGCGCGATCGAGCGCAACGTGAAGACGACGGTCGAGCCGTCGGGCGAGATGCGGACCTGGGTCGGGACGCGCAGGTCGAAGAGGTCTTCCGGGCGCGGGGCGCGCGACATGCAGGGGCTCCGTTGGCGGGGCGTGGTGGACGGGTCAACAGTCTAGCGAGGCGCCCGGCCGGCGCGTGGCGTTCCGCGGGAGGTGGCGGGGACATGGGGCGTGGCGATGGGAGACCTCCGCGTATGCTCCCCACGTGCCCGCACCCTACACCGACCAGCTGCCGCTGGAGCTCGCGGCCGAGCCCACTCGTGCGCCGATCGACCTGCGCCCGATGCTCCCCCGTGCGGCGAGGGAACTGCCCACGGACGGGCGTTACCTTTTCGACCCCCACTGGGGAGGACCGCGGACGCTGGCGCACGTGGGACCCGAGGGCGCGCGGCTGATCGTCGGGGCGCGCGAGGTGACGGCGGCCTTCGCGGAGGTCGTGGCCGCCCTGGCCGGGGCAGCACCGCCGGGCACGATCCTCGACGGGGAGCTGGTCGTGCCCGACGCATCCGGCCATCTTGATCGGCCGGCCCTGCGACGGCGCCTGCGCGGGCGCACCGGCGCCGCGGTCGCGACGGCCACCTTCGTCGTCGGCGACCTGCCCTGGCTGGCCGGCGTCCCGCTGCTCTCGGAGCCCTTCCGCGTCCGCCGGGAGCGGCTCACCGCCCTGGGGATCGGGCGGGACCATCTCGTCGCACCGGCACCGCTCTCCGGCCAGGGTGCCGCGCTCCTGGCGGCCTGCCGCGAGCGCGGCCTGGAGGGCGTCATCGCCAGGCGCCTGGACTCCCCCTACCTGCCAGGCGTCAGGAGCCGCCTGTGGCGGCTGGTACGGGCGGCGCCTCGGCCGGGGGACACCGCGGAAGAGGACACGGAGACCGGTAGGCCTGGCCCACTCCTCGCGCTGCTGCGGACCCTCCCCTTCGGCGAGGAACCCTGATCCGGCCTAGCATCCGCCCATGAGCAGCTATGTCACCGGCGGCGAGTACCTGACCCCCGTTCGCATCCACGCCGACCGGCCGGGCGGCCGGCTCGAGATCGAGTGGGCCGATGGCCACCGCACCGAGTTCGACACCGTCACGCTGCGCTGGCTCTGTCCCTGCGCCTACTGCCGCGGCGAGGCGGGGATGCCCGGCTGGCTCGATTCGGCGCCCGTGCTGACGCCGGAGCAGACGCAGATCGTGGACATCCAGCTCGTGGGCCAGTACGCCGTCTGTCCCAGCTGGGCGGACGGCCACCACACCGGCTACTACACGTTCGAGCGCCTGCGCGAGGCCTGCCCCTGCCCCGAGGACACGGCGCGTCGCGCCTCCAGGCCGCACACCGCCCACCGCTGAACGGGACGGCGCCCGGGGGCGCCGACGTGGACCTAGAGCCAGCGCACCGCGTCGATCGGGCGCGAGTCCACGCCGACGCGCGAAACCAGCACGTCGAGGAAGGCGAGCGACCCGACGATGAGGCCGATGAACAGGATGAAGTCGGCCGACATCTGGGGCCTACCTTTCGTTGCAGCGCTCGCGAGCTACCAGCTCGCGATGTCGAAGGCATGGTAGCGCCTCACAGCTAACCTGTCCAATGGGCCGAAAGGGTTAGCCTCCGGGGGCCGGAGGTCCCGAACTGCCGAGACGCCGAGGCCGTCCGCTAGGATACGGGCACTCACACCCCACCAGGTCGAGAGCGCAGGCCGCCCCATGTCCGCCGTCCGCACCCCCATCGCGCGCCGAGCGGCGCGACCGCGATCGCGACCTGCCGTGCCGTTCATCAACCGCGAGCTCTCCTGGCTCGACTTCAACGCCCGCGTCCTGTACGAGGCGACCGACCCCCGCAATCCGCTCCTCGAGCGCACGCGCTTCCTGGCCATCTTCGCGCGCAACCTCGACGAGTTCTTCCAGGTCCGCGTGGCGGGCCTGAAGCAGCAGCTCGAGGCGGGCCATTCCTCCCCCTCGCCCGACGGGCGCCCGGCCGGAGAGACGCTGGCGGCGATCCGGGAGGCGGTCCTCGAGCTCACGGCCCAGCACTCGGCTGCCTTCGCGACGATCCGCGATGGGCTTGCGGCGGACGGCGTCCGCATCGTGGGCTACGACGAACGACCCGAGCGCCACCTCGAGCTGCGGCGTATGTTCATCGACCAGATCTTCCCCGTGCTGACGCCGCTGGCCGTGGATCCGGGCCACCCGTTCCCGTACATCAGCGACCTGTCACTCTCGCTGGCCGTCACCGTCCGCGATCCCGAGTCCAGGGAGAGGCGCTTCGCGCGCATCAAGGTGCCGCCGGTCCTGCCGCGCCTCGTCGAGGTCGGGGTGCGCACCTACCTGTTGCTCGAGCAGATCATCGCGGCCAACCTCGATGCGCTCTTCCCGGGCATGGAGGTCGTCGAGCACCACCTCTTCCGGGTGACCCGCAACGCCGACCTGGCCATCGAGGAGGACGAGGCGGACGACCTGCTGCTGGCCATCGAGGAGGAGCTGCGCCGCCGCCGCTTCGGCGAGGCCGTGCGGCTCGAGGTCGAACGGTCCATGCCGGAAGAGACGCGCACGCTCCTGCAGCGGGGCCTGGACCTGGCACCGGGCGACGTCTACGAGATCGCCGGCATGCTCGACCTGACCGCCCTCGATGCGCTGGCCGACCTGGACCTGCCCGCGCTCCAGCCGCCGCCGTGGCACGCGGTCACGCCGCACCGTCTCCTGCCGCACGACGAGGACGAGGAGGCGGACGTCTTCGCCGCCATCCGCGAGGGCGACCTGCTCGTGCACCACCCCTACGAGACCTTCGTCGGCTCCGTCCAGCGCTTCATCGAGCAGGCCTCCGACGACCCGGACGTGCTGACCATCAAGCAGACGCTCTACCGCACGAGCGGCGATTCGCCGATCGTCAAGGCGCTCATCCGGGCCGCCGAGAAGGGCAAGCAGGTCGTCGTGCTGGTGGAGATCAAGGCCCGCTTCGACGAGCAGGCGAACATCGAGTGGGCGCGCGCCCTGGAGCGCGCTGGGGCGCACGTGGTGTACGGCCTGGTGGGCCTCAAGACACACTCGAAGACGGCGCTCGTGGTGCGCCGCGAGGGCCGGGGGCTGCGCCGCTACGTCCACATCGGGACGGGCAACTACAACCAGCGCACGGCGCGCACGTACGAGGACCTGGGGCTCTTCAGCTGCGACGACGAGCTCGGCGCCGACCTCACCGACCTCTTCAACTTCCTCACTGGCCTCTCGCGACAGCGGCGGTTCCGGAAGCTGCTCGTGGCGCCGGCCGGCCTGCGCGAGCGGATCATGGAGCTGATCGCCGGCGAGGTCGAGCGCCAGCGCACGAAGGGCGACGGCCGCATCGTGATGAAGCTCAACTCGCTCGTCGACCCGGGCATCATCACCGCGCTGTGCGAGGCCAGCCAGGCCGGCGTGGCCGTGGATCTCATCGTGCGCGGCGGCTGCTCGCTGCGGCCCGGGGTGCCCGGCATCAGCGAGGGCGTCACCGTCCGCTCGATCGTCGGGTCGTTCCTGGAGCACTCGCGCATCCTCCGCTTCGGGATGGGCGAGCGGGCGACCCACTGGATCGGCTCCGCCGACATGATGGAGCGCAACCTGGACCGCCGGGTTGAGGCGGTCGCGCCCATCCGCGACCCGGTCATCCGGGCCCGACTCGACCGCATCCTCGAGGTCCTGCTCGACGACGACCGCCGCGCCTGGCAGCTCGGGGCCGACGAGCGCTGGCGGCGCGTCGAGACGCTCACGGCCGCTCCGCGCGGCGTCGATACCTTCGCGGAGTTGAAGCGCGACGCGGTCGCCTCGGCGGTCGCCGGATCATGAGCGGCGCCCCGCTCGAGGTCGAGCTGAAGTTCGCGGTCCGAGATGCGGCCGCGCTCGAGGCGCTCCTCGACGCCGACCGCGTGGCGGGTCTCGTGGCCGGCCCCTGGCGCGTGGCTGACGTCGTCGACCGCTACGTCGATACCGCCAGTGGGGCGATCGCGCGCGGCGGGTACGCCGCCCGGCTGCGCGCGTCGGCGAGCGGAACGACCATCGACCTGAAGTCCCTGTCCGACGTGGATGGCTCGTCGAGTGGCGCCATCCGGCGCCGGCGCGAGCTGAACGGCCCGGCGGGCGACGAGCTGGACCCGGCCGCCTGGCCGCGGAGCGACGCGCGCGCCCTGCTCCTGGAACTGGCCGGCGACGCACCTCTCGCCGAGCGCTTCACGCTCCGCCAGCGCCGCCGGGAGCGCGATCTGCGGGGTCCCGAGGGCTGGGCGGTGCTGAGCCTCGACGACGTCGTCGTCGAGCACGCCGGGGCCGTGCTGGGCGACCTGGCTGCGCTCGAGGTGGAGATGCGCGGCGGGGATGAGGGCATGCTCCACGACCTGGCCGCGGTGCTGGAACAGAGCGGCGCGGTGGGAGGCGCGCCGGTCTCGAAGCTCGGCGCCGCCGAGATGCTCCTCGCCGCCGCGACAGGCACGGCGCTCCCCGGGTCCGCGACCGCGACCGCCGACGACGTGGCGCCGACGCCGCCGCACGAGGAGCCGCCAGAGGGGCCCGCGCCACCGCCGGTGCCGAAGCTCGAGGTGGGCCGGTCCCCGGGCCTGACGCCCGACGACCCGCTGGCCGAGGCGGGTCGCAAGGTGCTCCGCTTCCACTTCGCGCGCATGCTCGGGTACGAGGCCGGGACCCGTTCGGGCGAGGACATCGAGGACCTGCACCGGATGCGCGTGGCGACCCGCCGCATGCGCGCCGCGTGGCGCGTCTTCGGCGATGCCTACCGACCGAAGCGGGCCGCACGCTACGTCGAGGAGCTGCGCGGCGTCGCTACCCGCCTCGGCGCGGTGCGCGACCTCGACGTGCTCCTCGACGGGCTGAGCAGGTACGTGGCTGGCCTCTCCGCCGAGGAATCGGCCGCCCTCGAACCGCTCGTCGCCGCTTGGCACGGTCAACGCGAGGTGGCGCGGCGCGAGCTGGCCGCGACCCTCGACTCGAGCGCCTACCGGCGCTTCGTGGCCGACTACCTCGCCTTCGTCGAGCAGTCGGGGGCCGGCGCCCGGGACGTGCTGGCCACGACGCCACATCGCGTGCGCGACACGGCCGCCAGCCGGGTCTGGACGGCGTACGAGCAGGTGCGGGCGTACGACGCCACCCTGGCCTGGGCGGACGTGCCCACGATCCACGAGCTGCGCATCGCCGGGAAGCGGCTGCGCTACACGCTCGAGTTCTTCCGCGAGGTCCTGGGCCCGGACACCGCGGCGCTGATCGAGAAGGTGACCGCGCTCCAGGACCATCTCGGGGCGCTGAACGACGCGGACGTCGCCACGCGGATGGGGCGCGAGTTCCTCGTCGCCTCGGCCGCCCGGCTCTCCCCGCCCACCATCGAGGCCGTGGGCCGCTACCTCGGCGCCCGCGACCAGGAGATGGCGCGCCTGCGCCGCTCGCTGCCAGCCGTCTGGCGGCCCGTCGCCGCCGAGGCCTTCCGCCGCTCGCTGGGCCGCGCGGTCAGCGTCCTCTAGGTCCCGGCCGCCGCTCGTCGGGGCAGGCCACGATCACCGAACGTTAACGGAGCGCCGACGGCGGGAAACGCCCCGTTGACGGCGCCACGAGAGCCTTCCCCCGAACGGACGACAGATGTCCTCGCCGCGGCCGGTCCCCTGCGGGCTCCAGGCCCACGCCGGGCGGCGAAGGAGGAGGTACCCCAGGCATGTTCCACCCGAGACAGGCCCGCATCGGCGCCCTGCTGGCGACGGCACTCATCGTCGCCGGGGCCTGCACCACGAGCGGCGCCACGAGTAAGCCCACGGACGGCGCTTCACTCACTCCAGCGCCGACGGCGGCGGCGAGCCCGCTCGGCGGGGCGATCGCCATCGACGGCTCGAGCACCGTCTACCCCATCAGCGAGGCGGTCGCGGAGGAGTTCCAGAACGCGAACCCGGGCGTCAAGGTCACGGCTGCGTTCTCCGGCACCGGCGGCGGGTTCAAGAAGCTCTGCGCCGGCGAGACCGACATGAACGACGCCTCGCGCCCGATCAAGACCGAGGACAAGCCCGGCGCGAAGTCGGAAGCGACGCTGTGCAAGGAGGCCGGGATCGAGTACGTCGAGCTCGAGGTCGCGCTCGACGGCTTGTCCGTCCTGGTCAACCCGCAGAACAGCTGGGTCGACTGCCTCACGACCGCCGAGCTCAAGAAGATCTGGGACACCGGCAGCACCGTGGCGACGTGGGCCGACGTCCGGGCGGGTTGGCCGGCCGATCCGATCAAGCTGTTCGGCCCCGGCGCCGACTCCGGCACCTTCGACTACTTCACCGAGGTGATCAACGGCAAGGCCAAGCAGAGCCGCTCCGACTACACCCAGTCGGAGGACGACAACGCCCTGGTCATCGGCATCGCCGGCGACA
>Ga0209342_10005999_pt1 | contig 12392 bp, 13 predicted proteins | sample RifCSP16_2_FD_184023 | JGI IMG/M metagenome (GOLD analysis project Ga0209342, IMG submission 184023) | Soil microbial communities from Rifle, Colorado - Rifle CSP2_sed 16_2 (SPAdes) (version 2) | ecosystem: Environmental > Terrestrial > Deep subsurface > Rock core/Sediment | place: Rifle... | reverse complement strand
AACTCGCAGCAGACTTCACTTACCAACTAACAACACCAGACGGAACAATGCTGTTCAAAAACCAAAATAAGTCATCGATAACCAAGCTGATGTCGCTAAAAACCTTTAAAACTACCTTCTTTTATAGAAGGATAACGAGCAAACGATGCCTAAAGTGCCTAAAGTATTTATGTCCCACAGTAGACTCGACAAAAACTATTGTGATGCTTTTCAAAAGGCGTGCGAAAGCATTGGATTTAAAGTCTTTAGGTCTGAATTTGAAAATATTGAAAAACCCCCTTGGGAAACACTTAAGAGGCAAATTAGCCAATCGCCTGTTTTATTCCTTTTAATCGGAAAAGAGTTCACTAAGATACAAAAAAGCTTGACCATTAACACCCCTGAATATGATAGATGGATGGCTACACAAAACTGGATTGCTTATGAAATAGGCGTCTCAGCACAAAAAGGCATAGACGTTTGGGTCTTATGTGAAAACATAGATATCTATTTCCCAGTACCATATTTTACTAATCTCTATTTTTGGGAAGGCAATCTCGCTGAGCAGAAAGAATTGTTTTTTTACTTAGAAACTTACAAAGAAAACAAGTATATCTTATTTGATAAAGGAATGAGACATACATGTACTAACCCTAATTGCGGAATTAAATACATCATAATACAACGACTTGCAAAAGGTGTAAAAATAAAATGTCCAAGCTGTCTGGAAATCAATGAATTTCCAGAGGGTTTCAATTTATATAATAAACAAGAATTGAGAATTTTAAAGAAATTAGCGGGCGTGCGCTTAATAGACACGAAGCCTTAGTTGATGAATACTTCTCAGATTGAAAAAACCTTCTGTAGACTCGGCGTCGCTTGCGCTCCGCCTCGCACGTTCCAGACGAACCGCACAAGCCAAACGCCCTAGTGCCTCAACATTCCTGGGTTCTGGTACCTCTTCGGTTGATAAGACTTTTCTGAGTGACTGTTACCTTTCGGTTGAAAACTCTGATTCAAAACGCAAGCCAAAACAAGACAAACTCTCCGTAAAACTCTTTTATCAAGAAGAAAGCTCCATTGAACAATCACTCTCTCCACAAGAAATAGCGAGGAACCGCGTATGCGTAGGCAAATACTAAAGCAATAACCAAAATACCCAATGCTAGGTACATTTCTAGGAAGATTAAGAAGAAAGCCACTCCAACCGACCAAACCAGAGTACCTACCAGTGCCAGATACTCACCTTTTTTAAAATAGCTTTCACGCCGACCTATTGTGATTTTTCCCGTCTTTCTGTTTTTCCGCTTTAGTACGTATGGTGAAGCAACCAACTCGAAAATAACCCAGCTTACTGCAAACCATACGCCTGAAAGAAGAAATAATCCAGTGGCTATTTCAAAGAGGAGGTTTATTTTGACTGAGAACGCTGTGAATATGCTGACAACTAAAACAAAATTTGCAAGTCCAAAACCCGCCCAAGTTAAAGCGTTACTGCTCCAATTACAGGCTAAGCTTTTGAACTCTTCATCCCTTTCTTCTTTCTCTGACAATTACCCTCACTAAACTCTAGTAGTAATTCTTTCATTATAACACTTTTGACAAGAGCAGAGGCTATCAACCGAAAAGTAACAGCTTAGCAGAAAAGGCTAATCAACCGAGGATGTACCAGAATCCATTCCTGCTTTATATAAGGGGGGTATAGTCAAAAATCGCACAACAGTACGAGCACTTCACGAAAATAATAGAAAAGCATACGCTGCACCCAAGAATACTAGAAAGCATCGTAAAAGACCCGTAAAGACCCAAATTACGACAGACAGACACACAGCCCAGCTTAGGCAACTCTTAAATGTGCGAACACTATTTTCCACTGTGAAGCAAAAACTTCAGCTAAAGCAATTGTGAGTGTTGTGCAATGTCTGAAATCGGACTAAGACAAAAAATGGTCGTCAAAGACGTCATGACAAGCCCAGTCGTAATCACAGAAGAAAATGCATCTGCAAACAAAGTCGCCAAGCTCATGCAGGACAACAAAGTCGGCTGCGTCATAGTCACAAACAAAACGGGAAAACCACTCGGAATAATAACCGAACGCGACCTAGTAGTGCGAGTTCTCGCCGCAAAAACAAATCCAAGCACCTGCAAAGCCGAGGACTTCATGACTTCACCACTAGTAACTGTCGACCCGGAAACACCCATAAACGACGCCGCAAAAAGAATGAGCAGACTCGACATCCGACGTTTAGCGGTACTCTACAAAGACAGTTTAGTCGGGATAGTTTCCAGCAAAGACATACTCGACGTAATGCCAGAACTCTTGGAAATAATGCAGGAGCGAACACGCATCGAAGGCGCTGGTGGTCCCGAAGCAACCGAAGCAGCAGAGGAGGCACCTCTCTCAGGGTACTGCGACCGCTGTGGCGTGTACTCGGAAAACCTGAAAGACGTTAACGGACAGAGCTTATGCGAAGACTGCCGCATCGAACTGGAAGGCGAAAAATAAGCAACAACACATTTACCCATTCTTGACCTCAACAATCATTTAGACGTGTCCTTTTAGGAAAAACAAGTTTAATTACGTGCAAACCCGTATTTCTCAGTGAGAGCGCACCCCCGTGATTGCTGACATAGTGCTAACAAACGCTAAAGCTTACTTGAAAAAAGAAATCGTCGACTGCAGCATCGCGATTGAAAACGGCGAAATCTTAAAGATAGGCAAAGAGACCAACATGCCCGACGCCGACGAACGAATTAACCTTGGAGATCATCTGGTTTTACCTGGCTTAATCGACTGCCATGTTCATCTTCGCGACGAAGGAAAAGCATACAAAGAAGACTTCTTCTCGGGAACTGCCGCAGCAGCCGCGGGAGGGGTAACCACGGTTCTGGACATGCCTAACAACGAGCCCGTGACTATGAGCGTTGAAGCGTTGCGGAACCGCATGGAAATTGCAGAGAGAAAAGCGTTAGTTAACGTCGGGTTTTACTCCGAGTTCCCTCGAACCCTCGACCAGGTTAACGCGATTGTTGCAGAGGGTGCAATTGCCTTCAAACTATTCATGGCAAACCAAGTCGGAGGCGTAGACGTTGACCACGACGCGGCGTTGGAGGAGGCATTCAAGAAAGCTGGCGAAGCTGATGTCCCCGTGGCGGTGCATGCCGAAGACAAAACCCTGATTTCAGCGAAAGAGCAAGAGCTGAAGCATGCCAAACGTGAAGACGCCCGAGCCTTCCTTAAAGCGCATCTGGAACAAGCCGAGCTGAAAGCAATAGAACGCGTCCTAAAATTGACCGCACACGCTAAAACAAGAGTACATTTCTGCCACGTAACAATCAAAGAGGGCTTAGACCGCATAGCAGAAGCAAAAAAAACTGGGAGGAAAGTAACCTGCGAGGCAACTCCTCACCACCTGTTGCTGTCGAGTGCTGATTTTGAACGCCTCGGGTCAATGTTAGCGGTTATGCCTCCGCTCCGCGACAACACCCACATCGAAGCTCTCTGGAAAGGCATTTCCGACGGCGCGGTTGACGTGTTAGGCTCCGACCATGCTCCGCACACGTTGGAAGAGAAGTCTGCAAGCAGCATCTGGGACGTTAAGGTCGGCGTGCCCGGGTTGGAAACGATGCTGCCCCTTTTGTTGACGATGGTTAGAAAAAACCGCTTGTCGCTGGAAAGGCTTGTTGGTTTGGTTGCTGAAAAACCCGCGGAGATTTTCAACCTGACGGGCAGGGGACGACTGGAACATGGGTGCAAAGCAGATTTGGTGGCAATCGACTTCAACAGGAGATTTAAGATTAATGCTTCAAAATTCCATTCGAAAGCTAAGTACTCACCATATAATGGATGGGAAGTTCAAGGCAAACCAGTTAAAACCTTTGTGAATGGACAGTTAATCATGGATGAAGGGGAAATCGTGGCTAAGGCTGGAAGCGGAGATATCCTCCGGAGATGCCGCGCGTGAAATTTGTCGCGGATGGAATGTTGGGAAAACTCGCAAGGTGGCTGCGAATGATGGGGCACGATGTCGAATACTCAGCCACGTTCAACGATTCTGAGCTGATGGCGATTGCTAAGAAAGAGGGCAGAGTTCTCCTCACAAGAGATCTGGAGCTTTTCCAGCGCTGCGCCTCAAAAGGAATCGACGCGTTCTATGTTGAAGGTGCAAACGAGGCTGCAAGGCTGGCGGAACTCGCCGAGCGTTTCAAGTTTCCTCTGACGATAAACTTGGAAGTTTCCCGTTGCCCAAAATGCAACACTCAGCTTCGTTCAGCCCCGAAGGAGACGGTTGCTGGAAAAGTGGAAGACAAAACGTATGCTTATTACAGTGAGTTCTGGCAGTGCCTTGGGTGTGGGCAAGTTTACTGGCAGGGAGCGCATTGGGAGAAGATTCGCGGTACTCTTCGGGAAGCTGAAGAAAATCTAAGAAAGCGGTTTTAGGCTTGTGGGATGAGCCACTTCAGCGGGATATCTTGGAAAGTCCCGTCTGGCAACGTTCTCCTAATGGTTATGGGCAGGATGCCGGCTTCAAGTTCCTGCAATGCGATGTCGATTGGGCTGGTGAAGCCGCCTTCAACGCCGACAAGTATGGGTGCACCCATGGAGATTTGGAGCGCTCTAGCTCCGACTATTCTTGCTTTCTCGAACCTGGTGATTTTTGGTGGACCCACGGTTATTCTTTGTTCTGACGTTTAGTAGTCCCCCATGCCACCCATGCCTGGGTATCCTCCGCCGGGTGCTCCTCCGGGCGGCATTGGTGGTGCCTTCATTTTGCCCGAGGCGATTACGTCGTCGATTTTCAGAATCAGCGTTGCCGCTTCAGTTGCGGATTTGATAATTTGTTTTTTTACTGTGAGTGGTTCGAAGACGCCGATTTTGGACATGTCTTGGATTTTTCCTTCTCTTGCGTCTATTCCAGCCCAGGTTTCGCCTTTGTCGTGTCTTGATCTCAATTCTGATATTACGTCGATTGGTTCTAAGCCTGCGCTTTCAGTGAGAATTGCCGCGATGGTTTCTAGTGTTTCTGCGAAAACTTTCACTGCCAAGCTCTCTCTGCCGGGTAAGCTTTCTGCGTATTTTCTGAGTACGCTGGACATTTCAAGCTCGGGAGCGCCTCCTCCAGCTACAACTCTGGGCTCTTGGATGATATCTCGGATTACGCATAACGCGTCGTGGAGTGAGCGTTCTGCTTCGGCGGTGATGCGTTGCGTTCCGCCTCTTATCAGGATGGTGACTGCTTGAGGGTTTTTGCATCCTTCGATGAATGTTAGTTTGTCGTCGCCTATTTTGCGTTCTTCTACAAGTGCGGCGTAGCCTAGGTCTGCTGGCGTTATCTCGTCCAGCTTGGTTACTATTTTTCCGCCTGTGGCTTTCGCCAGCTTCTCCATGTCTGATTTCTTTGCTCTTCTGATTGCGACTATTCCTTTTCTTGCGAGGAAATGCTGAGCCATGTCGTCGATACCTTTTTGGCAGATGACAACGGTTGCGCCTGACTTTATGATTTTTTCCGCCATGTCTTTGAGCATGGCTTCCTCTTCGTTGAGGAAGGCTTCAATCTGTTCTGGGCTTTCAATGCTGAGTTTCGCGTCGTACTCGGTTTTCTCATTTTCTAACGAGGCATCGAGCAAAGCGATTTTTGCATTCTCCACGCGTTTCGGCATGCCCGAATGAACGATATCCTTGTCCAGAACTATGCCGCTTACGAGAGTTGTCTCTCCGAGTGATGCGCCTGTTTTCTTTTCCACTTTGACATCGTCAACGTCCACTTTCCATGTTTTTCCTTCCTTTTCCACAACTTCAAGCATTGCTTTTACTGCTATGTCGGCGAGGTATTCCTTGTATTCAGCGACGAGTTTACTAGCCATGGATGTTATGGCTGCTTTCCGCAAATAGTCAGGCGTTTTCAGATCTACTTTTATGGCTATTTTCTCAAGAGTTTCCAGCGCTTTCTCAGCGGCTTTCTTGTATCCGTCGATGATTATGATTGGGTGAATGCTTTTGTCTATTAATTCTTCAGCCCTGCCCAAGAGTTCGCCCGCGATTATGACGGCTGACGTTGTTCCGTCGCCCGCCTCGTTATCCTGTGTTTTCGCCACTTCGACCAGCATCTTGGCTGCTGGATGTTGAATATCCATTTCATCCAGGATTGTGCGTCCGTCGCTGGTTATTGTTACGTCGCCGAAGCTGTCGACGAGCATTTTATCCATGCCTTTTGGCCCTAAAGCGCTCTTAACGCTTTCAGCTATGATTTTAGCCGCCATTATGTTTGAGTGCTGAGCTTGTTTTCCTCGAGACCGGTCAGAACCCTCTCTTAAAACCAGAACGGGAACTCCGCCTGATTGTGTATTAGATGACAAATTGAGCAATTCTCCTTGGTGCGAACAACAACAGTATATCATTGCAATATAAGTTTTTCTAGCGTAAGCTCTGAAAGAAGCCAAAAGCGTGGCAGAAAGTAAAAGATAAATCCTAACCCTGGATAGCGTGGAAATCGCCAAAAATATTGTAAATTAAACTAGTCAGAGGTGCGAGAGTTATAAATAGACCTTAATGTCAGCCTCTGGGTGTTTTCTTCTGCGTTTTCGGTGAAAAATCGAAATGGGGTTGAAAGTCAAGTGGACAGCTTGATTCATGACACGGCTGTTCGGAGAAAGTCCGCTTCAAAGGACAATCGTGAACTTGCGCTGCAACTGCACAAAGAATCAAGTGACATTCTGCACGAGTGCTGATTGAACCCTTCAAAAGTCTAAGAAAACGCTCGTAGACCAAACATTTCCCGCCTCTGCAAACGCCTAGCCTTTAAATGAGGGGGCTATAGACAAATTTCACACTAGAGCTTAGCAGACTATGACTTTGGCTACGCCTTTAACTTTCAACAGTTCAGGGATTAGTTCTCCAGGAATCTTCTTGTCCACGATCAATGTTAGTTTGGGTTCTGGCGAAAGTTCTGGGTCGTCAACGATTGCTTGCCTGATTCCTAAGCCACCCTTCGTGAGCACCATTGCTGAGTTCGCCAAGATTCCAGGCATCTTCGCATCAACAGGCACAATCTCAACAACGCCTAAGTTCAGGTGCTTCGCAATTTCCCTAAGCGAATGACCTGCTGGACGAATTTCCTCAAAAATCATTCTAAGCTCAGGATTTGCCTCAATGATTCTTAATGTTTCGTTCACTGTTCTCCTGTCCACTCCAGCAACCCGAGCAACTCGCACAGGCGGAATCTCGATTTGATTAAGGAAAATCTCCCCTTTCTTAGCACTCAACCCGTTCTCGACAAGTACGCGCACTACCCTGAGACGTTCAGGATGCCCTTCAAAGTATTGCCTAATCGCGTTCCACATGGGTGTCTCCCGTGTACATTTCTGTTCAGTCAAGTATAAAAGTGTTGGCAAAGCTTATTCCTGATTTTCGCGATTTAGAATTCACGTTCTACAATCACGTACAAATATGTACACAATAGCTTTAAAAAAGCTCAAACGTATACTTTACAACACAAAACAGGTGAAACTAACATGCCAACAAGAAAAATAATCCTCAGCGAAGAAGACCTACCAAAACAATGGTACAACATAACACCCGACCTGCCAAAACCCCTCCCACCATTCATCGACGCCGAAACAAAAGAACCCGGCGCAGGAATCGTCCCCAGAATATTCCCAGGCGCAATCCTTGGCCAAGAAATGAGCAAAGAACGATGGATAGACATCCCTGAAGAAGTAAGAGACGTCTACAAAATGTGGAGACCCACACCACTCTTCAGAGCAATCGGACTCGAAAAAGCACTAAAAACACCAGCCAAAATCTATTACAAATACGAAGGCACAAGCCCAGCGGGAAGCCACAAACCCAACACCGCAGTGCCACAAGCATACTACAACATGAAAGAAGGCACCGAACGACTAACCACAGAAACAGGAGCAGGACAATGGGGTTCAGCCCTAGCCTTCGCAGCCGCAATGTTCGGACTAAAAGCCACCATCTACATGGTCAGAGCAAGCTACGACCAAAAACCCTACCGAAAAATGCTCATGAACGCCTTCGGAGCAACATGCTACGCAAGCCCCAGCGAACAAACAGCCAGCGGCAGAAAAATCCTAGCCGAAGACCCAAACAGCAAAGGCAGCCTAGGAATCGCCATAAGCGAAGCCGTCGAGGATGCACTCGTTAACGAAAAAGAAGCTAACTACGCCATAGGCAGCGTATTCAACCATGTTCTCCTTCACCAAACCGTCGAAGGCTTAGAAGCTAAGAAGCAGCTGGAAATCGCAGGAGACTACCCAGACGTAATCTACGGCTGCATAGGTGGAGGAAGCAGCTTCTCAGGACTCTTCTGGCCATTCTACTACGACAAAGTCTCAGGAAAAGCACCGAAAAACACAAAATTCGTAGCCGCCGAAGCAACAGCCTGCCCCAAAGTCACTAGAGGCGAATACGTATATGACCACGGCGACACCGCAAGAATAACTCCGCTAGTTCCAATGCACACCCTTGGTCACGACTTCATTCCAGCTCCAATCCACGCAGGTGGTCTTCGTTATCATGGAATAGCTCCTACCATAAGCCTGTTGGCGGCGGAGAAACAGTTGGAAACCAAAGCTTACAACCAGATAGAAGTCTTCGACGCTGCCAAAATCTTCATCCAAAGTGAGGGAATAATACCCGCACCTGAACCAGCACACGCAATCAAAGCAACCATCGACGAAGCGTTAAGATGCAAAGAGACGGGCGAAGAAAAGACCATTCTCTTTGTGCTGTGCGGACATGGCTTCTTCGACATGGCAGCATACGATGAATACTTCAGCGGCAGACTGCAACCATACGAGTATCCCGCAGAGAAGGTGGCTGAATCGATGAAGAAACTTAGCGCGCTGTATCCATGGCTTGCTGACGTTAACAAGAAATACATAAGCTGCGAACCAGTCTAACGCGCCCAACGTAAAGCAAAGGCCATCAACCCTTCCTTTCTATTTCCAAATTTGCTGTTGTAATTTCAACGTTTGTTTTTATTCTCCATTCTCACTAATACACGTGCAGATAACGGCGTTGCCTATGACTGCCGAAAAGCCATCGTCCCTCAGCACAAAAAAGAAAATTGGCTTCATCGTAAATCCAGTCGCAGGCATGGGCGGCGCAGTCGGACTCAAAGGAACAGACGGCAAAACCATCCTGCAAAAAGCACGGTCACTAGGCGCAAAACCCGTTGCGTCCGCGAGGGCAGAAGTTTTTCTCTCCGAACTCAAATTGGCACAAGACAAGATTTGCTTGCTCGTTGGCGCTGGGGCAATGGGCGAAGAAGAAGCCCGAAACTGCGGTCTCCCCTGCACCGTGATTGGGCAAAGGAAGGACGAAACCACCGCTGACGACACCAGAAGAATCGCGGAGGAAATGGCTGAGGCGAAGACGGACCTTCTTGTGTTCTGCGGCGGAGACGGAACCGGCCGAAACATACTTGAAGCCGTTGGCACGCGTGTTCCCAGCCTTGGTGTTCCAACAGGCGTAAAGATGCACAGCGCCGTTTTTGCCGTGGATCCGAAGGCTGCGGCACAGATTGCACTACGCTTTTTGTTTGGCGAACTTCCGCTGCGCGAAGCAGAAGTGATGGATGTTGACGAAGAAGCCTTCAGGGTAGGCAGAGTGTCGGCGGAATTGTATGGCTATTTGCTGGCGCCGTATGAACCGTACTTGATTCAGGAAGCTAAGATGGCTAGTCCGCTGTCGGAGAGTGACCTGCGCAACCAAGCAGCCATAGCGATTTACATTATTGAATCAATGAAGCCAGATGTGTTTTACATAGTTGGGCCGGGTACGACTACTCGCACCATCGGCGATCTCTTGGACACGAAAAAAACTCTTCTCGGGGTGGACCTTTTCCTAAACAAAACATTGATTGCCAGAGACGTGAATGAGGAACAGATACTCGATGCCATACGCGGAAAGAAAGCCGTGATAATCGTCACGCCCATCGGCGGTCAAGGCTTCATATTTGGCAGGGGCAACCAGCAGATAAGCCCCAAAGTGATTCGCGAAGTAGGCTTGGACAACATAATTGTGGTCGCCACGGAAGCAAAACTTCGAAGCCTACGAAGCCTCCACGTCGACACTGGCGCCCCAGAGTTGAATAATGCCTTTCGAGAGCGTAAGCTAAGGGTCGTAGCCGATTACAAGACCGAATATCTAGTTCACGTTGAGTGAGCATAAGATTGTGATGGTAGCGGGGACTAGATTTGAACTAGTGATCTCTGGGTTATGAGCCCAGCGGGTTAATCCTGGCTACCCCACCCCGCTTCTTTTGCGGACAGCGTTTTCTCTTTGTCTTCGTGGAATATTAATAGTTTCTTTTTCCGAACTCGGCAAAAGCCTTTTAGTATGTGGCATCATTCTGTAGGCGTGGCGCAATAGCGAATGGATAAGCCGTATTTACGCGAGATCAGCAAGCCAACCCTTGAGAACCCGATTTTCGTTCAGGGGCTCCCCGGGTTCGGTAACGTGGGGCGGATAGCGGCGCACCTTTTGATTAAGTTTTGCGAGGCGAAACCTTTCGCTGAACTATATTCGCCTTCGTTTCCCGATTACGTTTCAATAAGCACGAAGGGTATCACGCATTTGCCGCGGTACGAGTTTTACTCAGCACCCATGGATAAGAACAACCTTATCATCATGACTGGGGAAACGCAGCCCTCGTTTGACGATGTTCTAGCGCATTATGAAGTGTGCGGTGAAATCGTGGATTTCGTGGAGAAGCTGGGATGCCGATTTGTCATGACAATGGGCGGAGTGCCGATAACGGAGGAGAAAGCTCAAGTGTACGTGGCAGCAACGTCCCCGCGGCTTGCGGCGGATTTCATGGCGAAAGGCGCGGTCATCTATAGCAAGGGCAGGATAGTGGGCGGAACGGGCTTGACGTTGGCTCTTGCACGGGAACGCGGGCTTGAAGGCGTGAGCTTGCTGGGCGCAACTACCGGTTTTAAGGCTGATAAGGGCGCTGGGTTTCAAGTTTTCAAGTTTTTGATGAAGGCGCTAGGCAAAGAGATAAAAGAAGGGTTACAAGAAAAAACAGTTAACTCTGGAGAATAGCAACGGGGAACAAGCCACATGACTGAAGACGAAGAAACCGGAAACACTGGCATGATCGATTTAGAGTCGAAGTTTTGGAGAACTACGCTCTTAATTGTTTCAGTGGTCTTGATTTTTGCTGGCCCAACATACGTTCCGTACGTGCTCAACGGCATTCTTAATTTGGATTATATTGCTTCGATAGTCACTGGGATAGTTCTTTTAACTGTTGGATTGCTAATGATGTGGTACCTGATTCGCAAGAAAGTAATCGTTTAGCGGAAGGTTTGCCTCAGATACCCCAGGGTGCATCATCGGTTTCAGCTTTTTGGATTCTTCATCGGCGTTTTTCCTAGAGGCAATCGGGCTTTTATTAACTCTTCTTAACGCGTAATGGAAAAGCATATAACGGGTATACGCGGATATAGCTTGTATGCAAGCTGACAGGAAAAAACGCCTCGAAGAAATGGTAAACAAAGACAACGACACAGCCAAGAGGACCACAATAATTCTGGAGAAAGACGAAAGAAACTTCATAGACCAACTAATCAGAGAGGGAAAAGAACCAGGAATCAAACCACTCATCAGCAAAATGCTCGACGTTTACAGAAGCATGATGATTTACGATTGGCGGTTCCCAGGCGAATACTACTGTGGAATAAGCCGCATTGCCTTCGTCAATGTAGAAATCCTGAGTATCCTCATCCAGCAAATCCCCCGGGAAAAATGGCGTGAGAACGGGCGAAAGATGGGTGAGGCTTTGAAGGTTTCGATGGAAACAACGCTTGGCCTAAAAACTGAAGAACAGGAAAACTGGGGCGCCGTATTCAACAGACTCAGGATACAGGGGTTCGGAGACTTCCTTCTCAAGGACAAGTACATCCTCATAAAAACGCCGTTCATCAACGACGCGGAAATCTGGACAGGGCTTCTAGAAGGATTATTCGAATTGCAATTGGATATGAAGACCACTACTCAGCCGCTGGTTTTCGAGATAAAAGGAAAGCAACACGTCTAAGCAAAACAGGCAATTGCGAAGTTCCGACTTCTTCGTGTGTGAAGGTAGGTTTATTAGGAGCAGAACCCGTATTGCGGTTCAGTGGTTAACATGAGGGATCGCGTTCATGCAAGGCGATTGCATTCATCAACAGTAAAGGCAATATACGCCTAGAAACGAATATTTATTCTGAACCCCGCATGTCAACTCAAAGAAAAATCACGTTTTTAACGAAAGCAGAGTTCATCATAAAGACGCAATCATATATTTCTGTAATGAGCAAAATAGGAGAAATATTATGGAAAAAGTAAAATTCGCAATACCAGCAGGCTCCTTGTCCAAAGCAACCTTCGAAATCCTGCA
>Ga0209342_10005997_pt1 | contig 12393 bp, 13 predicted proteins | sample RifCSP16_2_FD_184023 | JGI IMG/M metagenome (GOLD analysis project Ga0209342, IMG submission 184023) | Soil microbial communities from Rifle, Colorado - Rifle CSP2_sed 16_2 (SPAdes) (version 2) | ecosystem: Environmental > Terrestrial > Deep subsurface > Rock core/Sediment | place: Rifle... | reverse complement strand
CCGCGATCTCCCCTCCTCCCCGAGGAGGGGTGGCGCGAAGCGCCGGGGTGGTCATGCGGCGACTTCCTTCACCAGGTGAGCAGCCTCCCAGCACGCGGCCATGTGGCCAGCGGCGCCGAACGGCTCGAGCGGCGGGGCCTCGACGCACCGCTCGACGCGATAGGCACACCGCGGCGCGAACGCGCAGCCGGGCGGCAGGCGGGTGAGGTCCGGCGGCTGACCCTCGATCGGCGCGAGGCGCGCGCGCCGCGGCTCGTCGAGGCGCGGCACCGAGCGCAGCAGCCCGAGCGTGTACGGGTGCCGCGGGTCCGCGTACAGCTCGGCCGCGGTCGCCCGCTCGATGATGCGCCCCGCGTACATCACGTTCACGCGGTTGGCGTAGCGCGCCACGACGCCGAGGTTGTGCGTGATGATGAGCATCGCGACGCCGAGCCGCCGCGCGAGGTCCTGCATCAGCTCGAGGATCTGCGCCTGGATGGTGACGTCGAGCGCGGTCGTCGGCTCGTCGGCGAGGATGAGCGACGGATTGCACGCGAGCGCCATGGCGATCATCATGCGCTGGCGCATCCCGCCGCTGAACTGGTGCGGGTACTGCGCGAGGCGGCGCTCCGGGTCGGGGATGCCCACCATCCCGAGCAGCTCGACCGCGCGCGCGCGGGACTGCTCGGGCGTCATCTTCATGTGGATCTCGAGCCCCTCGGTGAGCTGCCGCCCGATCGTGAGCACCGGGTTGAGCGAGGTCATCGGCTCCTGGAAGACCATCGCGATCTCCTTGCCGCGGACATCGCGCATCTCCCCCTCGGTCAGCTTGAGGAGGTCGCGCCCCTTGTAGATGATCTCGCCCCCCTCGATCCGGCCGGCCGGCGGGGCGACGAGCTGCATGACGCTCAGCGCCGAGACCGACTTGCCGCAGCCCGACTCCCCGACGAGCGCGACGGTCTCGCCTTCCTCGACGTCCCACGAGACGCCGTCGACGGCGCGCACGACGCCCCCGGACGTCAGGAACGTGGTCTTCAGGTTGCGGACTTCGAGCAGCGTCGCCATGGGGCGGGGAGTCTAGCCCGGATTTCCCTGTTCCGGCCACTCGGCCGATGCGATTGTTACAGGACCGTCACGCGGTGGCGTGGGAACAATGCGGCCGAGCTAGTTCCGGCCGCCCGGAAGCCCGAGCGCCCGCGCCAGCCAGGACGACACGATCGCCGCGACCGCGTCCTCGCGTCCGACGTAGAAATGATTGCATTGCGACACGATCTCCACCGTGCAGGCGCCGGCGGCGCGGCGCTGGAATTTCTCCGCCGGGTAGAGGTCCGCAGGCTCCTCGTCGCCGCGCAGGAACAGCGTCGGGCACGCGATCCGCGGCGCGAGCTCGAGGATGTCGGGCAGCTCGGTGAGGAGATCGAGGAAGCTCTCGGCGGTGGCGACGTACCACCAGCCCGGCAGGAGCATCAGCGCCTTGCCACGCCCCGCCGCGACGAGCGCGCGCGCCTGTGCGGTGAGCGCCTCGAGCCGGTCGCCCGCGAGCAGGCCGGCTCGGCTCGCGCGCCGCACGAGGTCCCTGCCGCCGCAGTGCGCCGACAGCAGGACGAGCGCCGGCGTCTGCGGACGATCGGCCACGTGCCGCACCGCGAGCATGCCGCCGTTCGAGTGCCCGATGACGACCGGGCGGGGGAAGCCGCGCGTGGCAAGCCACTCGGCCGCGATCCGGTTGTCGGCGATCGCCTCGCGCGTGGTCTGGAACGCGGCGCCCTCGGCCGCCCGGCTGTCGCGGGTGCTCAGGATGTCGTGGCCGCGGCGGTTGAACGCGAGACACGCGAGCCCGAGGCGGGTGAGCGCCCGCGGGAGGAAGCGCAGCGCCCCCACGTAGAAGTTCATGGTGTTGCCGTGGAAGAGCAGCGCGGCGCCTGCGGCCGCGCCGCCTTCGGGCTCGTACCAGGCGCCGTCGAGCGGCAGCGTGTCGGTCGGGATCGAGACGAGCGTGGTGCGCATCGACCGACCCGCGGGCCCGCCGCGCGCCTACTTCGCCAGCGCGTCGGCCGGACGCTTCTGCGCGCCCGCCGGGGCGGACGCGCGGAGCTTCTCGAAGAGCTGCTCGTTGGTGACGACCCAGCCGAGGCACCGCGCCACGTTCTGCAGCCCGAGCGCGTGCAGGTCGTCGCCGTACATGCTCGCGACGCAGTCGGACAGCACCACCACGCGGTAGTCGAAGTTGAACGCGGTGAACGAGGTGTTCAGCACGCAGGTGTTGGTGTTGATGCCCATCAGCACCACGTTCTTCACGCCCAGCGTGTCGAGCAGCTGGCGAAGATCGGTGCCGTAGAAGCAGTCGAGCCGCTTCTTGTTGTCGATCACGTAGTCGCCGATCGCGTAGAGCTCCGGGATGATCTGGGTGCCGGGCGAGCCCTCCACGTTGTGCTCGCGCACGGTGCTCTTGCGGCCCGGCACGAGCCGGTCGAGCTCGCCGAGCGCGGCGTGCATCGCTTTCCAGAACGGCGAGACCATGCCTTCGCTTCCCAGGCCGGGGAGCCGGCGATAGACCAGGATCACGTGGACGACCGGGATCCCCTGGCCGCGGGCGAAGTCGAGCGCGACGCGCGCGTTCGCGATCACGCGCTTCGCGTCCTCGGGCTTCGCCGGCATGGTCGCCACGTCCATGTCCAGGTGGCCGCGATGCATGTCGATGGTGACGATGGCGGTCTGCTGCGGGTCGAGGACGAGCTCGCGGTAGAGGCCGGCGATCAGGCTCGAGCGGTCGACGATTTCAACGGCAGCCATGAGGGGCTCCTGGTTCGGTAGCGGTTCGGGAAGCGCTACATCTTCGCTTCGCTGATCTGGATCGTGGGCTGGATGTCGGTGTAGTTCGGGATGTCGGCCATGATCGTCTTCGCGTGCGGCCCGAAGGCGGCCTGGAACGCATCCACGGAATCGAACAGCATGTGAACCATGGCGACGAACGGCGGCTTGGATCCGGGCTGCCCGCCGCCCAGGCCCTGGTCGAGCGTCATGCCCTTGCACGCTGCGCCGAGCTTCTGCCGGAGCAGGGGCAGGTGCTTGTCGGTGTAATAGGCCATGTCGAACTTCTTGCCTTCGCTATTCGCGTAGAGCACGCTGACCCGGATCATGTTGACGCCTCCTTTCGTCAGTGCGACACCTGGCTCGGTGCGCCGGGCTGCTTGAGCGGCTGCGCCCGGTCGAACGCCTCGATCTTCATGCACTCGGCGAAGATGCGGTTGACGGTGGGCACGCCCGAGAGGTCGCAGTTGAAGAACTTCCCGCCGAACACCTGTCCGGCGAGGCAGATGTCGGCGATCGTCGGCACATCGCCGTGGCAGAAGCGCCCGGTCTCGCGCTCGGAGGCGAGGTGGCTCTCGTACGCCTCGAGCGCCTTCAGCGTCCAGTGCTGCAGCCACCTGTTGCGGCCCGCCTCGTCGACGGCGAGCTCCTTCTCGAGGAAGTTGCGGATGCGCGGCACGACCAGCGGATGCCCGTCGGCGGCCGAGATGAGCGCGAGCCCGCGCACGCGGGCGCGCCCGCGTGCGTCCTTCGGCAGCAGCGGCGGCTGCGGGTGCGTCTCGTCGAGGTACTCGAGGATCGCGAGCGACTGGAAGAGCGGCGGCCCGCCGTCGTCGAGGATCAGGGCCGGGAGCAGGCTCTGGGGGTTGAGCGCCTTGTAGGTGTCGGCGAACTGCTGACCCTTCAGGAGGTCGACCGGGGTCTCCTCGAACTTGAGCCCCTTCAGGCTGAGCGCGATCCGCACCCGCAGGCTCGCAAGCGAGCGCCAGAAGCCGTAGAGCTGCATCTTCCTTCTCCTCCGCGTGGGGTTGCGGAATGCTAGCAGGCGGCGATAGCGGTTGACAGCGATCCCGGCACCGATATTCTGTGCGGCCGGATCGCTCGAACTTCAAGGAGGCCGTACCGATGGTCAATGCCGCAATCGTAGGGCTGGGCTGGTGGGGCAAGACGCTCGTCAACGCGGTCCAGGGAAAGAGCGACCTCATCCGCTTCGTTGCGGCGCACACTCGCACGCGCGCCAAGGTCGAGGACTTCTGCCGCGAGAAGAGCATCGTCTTCCAGGACCGCCTCGAGGCGATCCTGCGCGACCCGAAGATCGACGCGGTGGTCTACGCGGCGCAGCATCTCGACCGGAGCGAGCAGGTGCAGCAGACGGCGGCCGCGGGCAAGCACGTCTTCGTCGAGAAGCCGTTCGCGCTCAATCTCGAGGCCGCCGACGCGGCGCTCGCCGCGGCGAAACGCGCCGGGATCGTCCTCGGCGTCGGGTATCAGCGCCGCTTTCCGCCGAGCGTGGCGGAGCTCCGCGCGCGGGTGAAGGATGGGCGCCTCGGCACGATCATCGCCGCCACCGGCGAGGCGAACGCGCCCGCGGGGCCCAGCCTGCCGAAGGATTTCTGGCGCGCCGATCCGGTCCAGGCGCCCGCCGGGCCGATGACCGGGCTCGGCGTGCACGTGCTCGACACCTTCGTGGATTTCTTCGGGCCGGTCGCCGAGGTCTACTGCATCACCGCCCGGCGCGCGGCGCCGCACATCGACGACGCCGCGAGCGTCCAGATGACGATGAAGAACGGCATGCCGGCGAGCTTCTTCTGCTCGCTGTCGACGGCGGTGAGCTACCGGATCGCGGTCTTCGGCTCGAGCGGGTACGGCGAGGTGCTGCGGCCGAACTTCGACACCTTCCAGTTCAGCCCCGTGGCGACCGCCCCGATGACCGGGCAGTTCAAGCCGGCCGCGGCCGAGCTCATCGTCACGAAGGACTTCGACCCGGTGCGGGCGGAGCTGGAAGCGTTCGCAAGCGCGATCCGGGACAAGCAGCCGTTCCCCATCTCGCACGACGACATCCGCCACGTCACCGCGGCGTTCGAGGCGATCGTGAAGTCGGCGGCGACGAAGCAGCCGGTGAAGGTCGCGAGCACCGGTTGAGTCGTTCCCCTCCTCCCTGAGGAGGGGTGCCCGAAGCGGAGCCGAGGGCGGGGTGGTCCACTGGGATTTCCTGATCGTCGGTGCCGGCTCGGCCGGCTGCGCGCTGGCGAACCGGCTCTCGGCGGGCGGGCGCCGCGTCCTGCTGCTCGAGGCGGGCAAGGACACGCCCCCGGGCGCCGTGCCCGCGGACATCCAGGATCTCTATCCGCGCTCGTACTCGAACCCCGACTACTTCTGGCCCGCCCTGACTGCCGAGCTCGGCCCGGTCGGCCGCGCCGGCGCGCGGCACTTCTTCCAGCAGGCCCGGGTGATGGGCGGCGGCTCGAGCGTGATGGGCATGCTCGCCCTGCGGGGGCTGCCGGACGACTACGATGGCTGGGCTGCGGCCGGCGCGCGCGGCTGGGCATGGAACGACGTGCTCCCGTACTTTCGCCGCCTCGAATCCGATTGGGATTTCTCCGGTCCCATGCACGGTGCGGACGGCCCGGTCGCGATCCGGCGTATTCGCGCTGCCGACTGGCCGCCGTTCTGCCGCGCGATCGGCGCAGCGGCCAACGCGCGCGGCTATCCGATCCTCGCCGACCTGAACGCGGAGTTCGGCGACGGGTACTGCGCGCTGCCGTTGAGCGCCACGCGGTCGACCCGCGTCTCGTCGGCAGCGGCCTATCTGGACGCGGCGACCCGGGCGCGCGCGAACCTCCGCATCGAATGCGAGACCTTCGTCGAACGCCTGTTGTTCGACGGTCGTCGCTGCGTCGGTGTCGAGGCCGTGGCGCGAGGCGAGAAGCGGGCGTTCAAGGCGGCCAACGTCATCGTGTCGGCGGGCGGCATTCACTCGCCGGCGGTGCTGCTGCGCTCCGGGGTCGGGCCAGCCGAGGAGCTGCGTCACCTCGGCGTTCCGGTCGTGGCGGCCGCGAATGGCGTCGGGCGCAATCTGCAGAACCATCCGGTCGCCTACGTGGCCGCACACCTCCGGGAGGAAGCGAGGCAATCGACGCTCCTCAGGCTGCCCATCCTCACCTGCCTGCGCTTCAGCTCCGGCAACGACCCGGCGCTGCGCGCGGACATGATGATCATGGTGCTGAGCCAATCGTCGTGGCACGGCCTGGGGCGCAGCATCGCCGCGCTCGGCGTGTCGGTCTATCGGCCGTTCTCGCGCGGTACGGTGAAGCTTGCTTCACCCGATCCGCGCGTCGCGCCGGAGATCAGGTTCGAATTGCTGAGCGACCCGCGGGACCGCAGCCGCATGGTGTCCGGCTTCCGTCTCGGGGTCTCGCTGATGATGGACCCGCCGGTGCGCGCGTTGCGGCATCGGGCGTTCTCGTCCGGCGACGCGGCGGCCGCGCGCCGGCTGAACCGCCCCGGTACTCTGAATCAGGCCGCGGCCGCGCTGCTCGCGGCGAGCCTGGACGGTCCGGAGTGGTTGCGCGGACTCGTCATGCGGCGGCTGGTCGCCCCGGGCGAGCCGGACGAAATTCGAATGCTCGACGAGGACTGGCTGGCCGCGACGGTGGGCGCCAGGACGTTCGGGATGTATCACCCCTCGGGGACTTGCCGGATGGGCGGCGAGAGCGACCCCGATGCGGTCCTCGATCCGGCGTGCCGGGTGCGCGGCGTCGATCGCCTCAGCGTGGTCGATGCGTCGGTGATGCCGGCGCTCATTCGCGGCAACACCAACATCCCCACCATCATGGTGGCGGAGAGGGTGGCCGATCTGCTGCTCGCGCTAGGCTAGCGCCGCCGCGCGTGCAGCTCCCGCAGCGCGCGTGGCACGCCGTTCAGGAAGGCGGTGACGAGCGTATCGATCACCGCGCCGGTGTCGCCGGGAACCGCGACGTTGTAGACCCACCGGCGCACGCCGAGATAGAAGATCTTCTCGTTCAGCAGGCGCGCGAGCTCCAGCTCGAGCTCGTCGAGCGGCCGGCGGCGCAGGTCCGGGAGACCGCAGTGCGCGCGCAGCTCCTCGCCGAGCCGGGTGTAAACCCGATCGCTGATGAACTTGAGATAGCGCTGGTTGAGATCCTGGCCGGTCAGCCCGGAGAAGAGAAAGATCCGCACCCACTCCGGCGTGAGAACGACCCGCGCGTAGTCGCGGTAGAAGTCGACCAGGCGCGCCCGGAGCGGGCGCGAGCGGTCGGCGAGGATCCGTTCCCACTCCGGATTCCAGCGGCTCACGAACACTTCCTGGTACACACGCTCGATCAGCGCGTGCTTGGTCGGGAAGTAGCGGAACAGCAGCGGCTGCGTGACGCCGAGCCGCTTCGCGAGCGCCCGGGTGTCGCCGCCGAACCCGACCTCTGCGAAGTAGCGGATCGCCTCCGCGACGATCTGCTGCTCGCGCGCCTCGCGCTTGAGGCGGCGCGGGCCCGGCAGCGCCTTCTCGCCCTTGCGCGGGCGTCGGGTCTCCGGCACGGCGGCGCGGTGCGTCGGTTTGACGCGCACGCGCGCGAGCAGGCGTTTGAGGGGCGTCGGGTCGTTCATCGGCGTCGCGCGAGACGGCGCGCAGCATCATATGGCATATAGTGGCCAGCAGCACGCCCCGCATGATCCAGACGACCGACACCATCGACGGCTCCGGCCACCCGCTCGCCTTCAAGGTCCGCGCGGGCGAGCGCGCTGCGAGCGTGCTCGCCGGTGCGCCCGGGCACGACGTGTTCCGCGTGGAAGCGCGCGCGATGGGCGCCCACCAGAAGGAGGCGCTCGTCACGGAGGGTGACGGTGGAACGACCTGGCGGGTGGCGAGCGACGAGGGGCCCTACCTGCACGGGACCGATCTCGCGCCGTTCCCGCTCGGGTTCTTCAACGCCGGGCTGCAGGCGGAGCTCCTGGACCGACTGCTCGCCCGCGCCGCCGCGCACGGCGTTCGCCTCGACGCGGTCGCGATCGACCTCGACAACCGCTACGCGTTCGAAGGGTCGTTCCACAAGGGGACCGGACGCGGCTCGGCGCAGCCGCCGGAGGCGAGGTTCACGCTGCGCTCGGGCGCGGGCGCCGAGCGCGTGGCGCAGGTGGTACGGGAAGCTGTGTCGTCGTCACCGCTGCTCGCCGCGCTGCGCACCCCCTTGGAGAACACGTTCGCGCTGTACGTGAACGGCAAGCGGCGCGAGGTCGTCTCGGCCGCGCCGTCGACGGCGCCCGACGCCCGCGATCCGCTCAAGGCCCATCCCGAGCCGCCGCGCCCGCTCGCCGCGGACGGACCAACGGATCTCATCGTCAAGCTGCCGGCCCATGGCAAGCCCGCGGCCGGCGGGCCCATGTCGGCGTCGAGCCGCGTCGAGATCGGCGTGCTGGGGCATGGGCGCTTGATCGAGCCCGCGCTCGCCGAGCACGACACCTGGCTCGCACGTCCCCCGGGAAGCCGGTTTCGCTTCCGCGCCGCGGTGGGCGAGGCCGCCGCGGGCGCCGCGCCCTCGGGCCTTGCGCTCGCCGCGGCGGGGATCGCGTTCTGCTACATGACCCAGCTCGTGCGCTACATCGGCTATCTGAAGTACCGCGTGCGGGCGATCCGGCTGGTGCAGCTCAACCCCTTCGGGCTCGCGTCGAACGGCGCGGCGCTGACGGGCGAGGCCGGGCCCGTCGACACCCATCTCTTCCTGCACGGGGACGAGCCGGACGACGTCATGCAGCGCCTGCTCGCGATGGGCGCGAACACCTGCTACCTGCACGCGTCGCTCGGGGCCGCGCTCGAGGCGAGCATCCACGTGACGCTGAACGGGGCCGCCGTGCCGCGCGGACTGCTCAGTCCGGGTTGATCAATCCGCCGCCTCGCCCTACCATCCGCCGGATCGGGGACCCGGGAAGCGCGGACGAGCGTGGAAGTCAGGCAAGCTCACCAATGGCCCGCGCAGGGCATCGCGCGGGTGCCGTTCTGGATCTACTCGGACCCCGGGATCTACGCGCTCGAGCAGGAGCGGATCTTCTGCGGCCCGAGCTGGAGCTACGTCGCGCTCGCGGTGGAGATCCCGCGGCCCGGCGACTTCAAGCGCACGTTCATCGGCGAGAAGCCGGTGGTCGTCGTGCGCGACGCGGACGGCGCGATCAACGTGTTCGAGAACCGCTGCGCGCACCGCGGCGTGCAGTTCTGCCGGAAGCACCTCGGGAACGCGGCCGAGATCGTCTGCCCCTACCACCAGTGGACCTACGACCTCAAGGGCAACCTGATCGGCGTCCCGTTCCGGCGCGGCGTGAAGAAGCAGGGCGGCATGCCGGCGGACTTCGACCCGAAGGACCACGGGCTGCGCGTGCTGAAGACCCACGTCCGGAACGGCGTGGTGTTCGCCTCGTTCGCCGCCGCGCTCGAGCCGTTCGCCGACTATCTCGGCGAGTCGATGCTGAAGCTCTTCGACCGCGTGTTCGACGGCCGCGAGATCGAGGTCCTCGGCTACTCGCGCCAGCTCATCCCGGCGAACTGGAAGCTGATGTTCGAGAACATCAAGGATCCGTATCACGCGAGCCTGCTGCACGTCTTCCTGGTGAGCTTCGGCCTCTTCCGCGCCGACTCGCCGTCGAAGTGCCAGATGGATGCGACCGGCCGGCACGGCGCGCTCATCTCGTGGAAGGGCGAGGAGAAGCGGACCGACGACCACGCCGACATGCGCGCCTTCCACGACGGCTTCAAGCTGAGCGACCAGAAGATGCTGCAGCCGGTGCGGGAGTTTCCGGAGTACACGGTGGTGATGACCACCCTGTGGCCGAACCTCATCATCCAGCAGCAGTCCAACACGCTCGCGATGCGCCAGCTCGTCCCGCGCGGGCCGTCGGCGTTCGAGCTGGCGTGGACGTTCTTCGGCTACGCCGACGACGACGCGGAGATGCGGACCCGCCGGCTCCGCCAGGCGAACCTCATGGGGCCGGCCGGCTACGTGTCGGCCGACGACAGCGAGGTGATGAAGCTCTCGCAGGAAGGGGTCCAGCCCTATCCGGACGCGATCGGCGTGATGGAGATGGGCGGGCGGGACTGGCACGACGAGCCGCACATCGTGACCGAGACGGTGATCCGCGGGTTCTACGACTACTACCGCAAAGTGATGGAGCTCTAGCGTGGCGGCGGCCGAGCGCTACCTGCAAATGAACGCGCGGGAGCTCCGCCTCGAGCTCGAGGAGCGGTACGCGGCCTACTCCGCCTGCCTCGACGAGGAGCGCTTCGAGGACTGGCCGGCGTTTTTCACCGACGACTGCATCTACAAGATCATTCCCCGCGAGAACGTCGAGCGCGGGCTCCCGCTCGCGACCTGGTTCTGCGAGGGAAGGGCCGGCCTCCTCGACCGCGTCGTGGCGATCCGGAAGACCATGATGTACGCGCCGCGCTACGTCCGGCGGCTCGTCACGGGCCTGCGGATCGTCGGCTGGGAAGGCGAGACGCTGGCGGTGCGGGCGAACTACCTCGCGCTCGAGACGCTGCTCGACGAGCCGACGCGGATCTTCAACTGCGGCGAATACCGGGACCGGCTGGCGGTGGTCGGCGGGGAGCTGCGCTTCCGCGAGAAGCTGTGCGTCTTCGACAGCCTGCTCGTGCCGAACAGCGTGATCTTTCCGCTATGACGGAGTGGACCGCGGTCGCGAAGGTCGACGAGGTGCCCGAGGACGGCACGTTCCGGACGTTCCTCGGCGCGGAGCCGGTGTGCCTCTACAACACCGGCGGCAGGATCTACGCCACCCACGACACCTGCACGCATGGCCAGGCGAGCCTCGCCGACGGCTTCATCGACGAGGACAAGATCGAGTGCCCGCTGCACCAGGGGATGTTCGAGATCGCCACCGGAAAGGCGGTCGGTGCGCCGGTCACGGTGGACATCAAGGTCTACCGCGTCAAGATCGAGAACGGCGCGGTGCTGGTGCGCGAGCCGGACTGAAAGGGTTCGAGAATGAAGATCTGCCGATTCGACGACGACCGGCTGGGCGTGGTGAAGGGCGACGAGGTGCTGGACGTCACGCCCGCGCTCGAGGTCATCCCCGCGCAGCGCTGGCCGCTCGCGCCGGGCGACCCGCTGATCTTGAACCTCGACAAGGTCATCGAGCGCATCCGCGCGCTCGAAGCGGGCGCGCCGCGCCGCAAGGTCGTGGACGTGAAGCTCCGCGCACCGGTCGCGAATCCGACCAAGATCGTCAACGCGCCGATCAACTATCAGGCGCACATCGAGGAGGCGGCCAAGGACAAGGGCATCGCGCACGGGCGCGACATGACCAAGACGATCGCGGACTGGGGGCTCTTCCTCAAGGCGACGAGCGCGCTGATCGGCCCGAGCCAGGAGATCCGTCTGCGCTTCCCCGACCGCCGCAACGATCACGAGGTCGAGCTCGCCGTCGTGATCGGCAAGCAGTGCAACCACGTCAAGAAGGAGGACGCGCTGAAGTACGTCGCCGGCTACGCGATCGGGCTCGACATGACGATCCGCGGGCCCGAGCTGCAGTGCTTCCGCAAGTCGCCGGACACTTACGCGGTGTGCGGGCCGTGGCTCGTGACCAAGGACGAGATTCCCGACCCGAACGGGCTCAACCTCCTGCTGTGGGTGAACGGCGAGCTGCGGCAGAGCTCGAACACGCGGCGGCTCGTCTACAACGTCCACCGCCTCATCGAGTACGCCACGAGCTTCTACACGCTCCATCCCGGGGACCTGATCTTCACCGGCACGCCCGAAGGCGTCGGCCCGGTGAAGCCCGGGGACGTGATCACCGCCGACATCGAGCGCGTCGGCCGGTTCGACATCCGGGTCGCCGACGCGTACGACGGCTAGAAGTTCAGCAGGCCCGCGGCGCGCGGGAGCCAGAGCACGAGGCTCGGGAACGCGATCGCGAGCGTGAGCCCGACGAGCTGCAGGATCACGAACGGGACGATGCCGCGGTAGATGTGCCCCATCGTCACGCTCGGCGGCACCGTGCCCCGCATGTAGAACAGCGTGAAGCCGAACGGCGGCGTGAGGAACGACGTCTGCAGGTTGATCGAGATCGTGATGATGAACCAGACCATGAACACCATGCTGCCGCTCTGGCCGAGGTGGGCGGAGAAATCGACGTCGCGCAGCACCGGGGCGAAGATCGGCAGCACGATCAGGCAGATCTCGATCCAGTCGAAGAAGAAGCCGAGGGTGAAGACCAGCACCATCAGGAACGCCAGGATCTCCCACGGCGTGTCGATGCCGATCGCCTTCAGGATCTCGGTGACGAGCTCGTCGCCGCCGAGCGACCGGAAGACGTAGGAGAAGAGCGTCGCGCCGAAGAAGATGAAGAACACCAGCGCGTTGGTGAGCCCCGCGCTCTGGATCACCTCGCGCACGGTCTTCATGTTCAGGCGCCCGTTCATCCACGCGAGCAGGATGGCGCCGAGCGACCCGACGCCGGCCGCCTCCGTGGGCGTCGCCCAGCCGCCGAAGATCGACCCGAGGACGAGCGTGATCAGGAACGCGGGCGGGAAGAAGCTCTTCAGCAACATGCCCCAGAACTCGGCGCGCGACTTCGGGCCGA
>Ga0209342_10005996_pt1 | contig 12394 bp, 11 predicted proteins | sample RifCSP16_2_FD_184023 | JGI IMG/M metagenome (GOLD analysis project Ga0209342, IMG submission 184023) | Soil microbial communities from Rifle, Colorado - Rifle CSP2_sed 16_2 (SPAdes) (version 2) | ecosystem: Environmental > Terrestrial > Deep subsurface > Rock core/Sediment | place: Rifle... | reverse complement strand
CGTCAGGTGGATGCCCTCGCCGCGCACCCAGCGCGCGCCGCGGGCCAGTGGGCGAAGGCGCTCCTTGAGCTCGGCGATCGCCCTCCGCATCTCCGCCCCGATCTCGACGGCAATGAAGGCCCTCATGTCACAGCGGCGGCAGCCGAAGCAGGCCGCGGCGCAGCATCTCCAGCGCCACCTGTGTCGCCTGGAAGCGCACCCGCTCGCGCCCGCCCGGGTGGCGCCCGTGGCGGACCCGAGTACCCGCGGTCCCGTCGAGAGCGACGAAGACGAGCCCGACCGGCTTCTCCGCGGTCCCGCCCTCGGGTCCGGCGATTCCGGTGACGGCGACGCCGACGTCGGTGCGCGCCGCCCGGCGGGCCCCTGCCGCCATCGCCGCCGCCACCTCCTCGGAGACGGCGCCCTTCCTCTCGAGGAGCGAGGGCTCGACGCCGAGTTCCTCCACCTTGGCGCGGTTCGAGTAGGTGACGAAGGCGCGCTCGAGGAAGGCGCTCGCACCGGGGACGTCGGTGAGCCGCGCCGCGAGGAGACCCCCGGTGCACGACTCGGCGACGGCGAGAGACAACCCGCGCTCGCGGAGGAGCGCGGCCACGACATTGGGCAGATCTCGTCCGTCCTCGCTGTAGATCCTCTCCGCCAAGCGCTCCCGCATTCCCCGCGCCAGCGACTCGATCCTCTCCTCGGCCTCTTCCACGGAGGCCCCCTCGCCCGTGAGGTGCAGCTCGACCTCGCCCGGGGCGCCGAGGATGGTCGTGCGGGGGTTGCGGACGTCGCGGTAGAGGGGAGCCACGAGCGCATCGACCTCGCTCTCCGGCATGGCGGCGATCCGAAGCACACGCGTGCGCAGGATGCGCCCGCCTGCCCGCCCGCGGAGGAGCGGCAGCACCTGCTCCTCGAACATGGGCTGCATCTCGCCCGGCGGCCCCGGCAGCAGGACGAGCATCCGGCCTTCGTGCTCGATCCGTTGCCCGGGGGCGGTGCCTCTCGCGTTGGGCAGCACCACCGCGCCCTCGATGACGTCCGCCTGCTTCTCGTTGACCGGCGACATCCTCCTCCCAAAGCTGGCAAAGCGATCCCGCAGGGCTTGGAGGAGGCCGGGATCTCGTCGAAGGCGACGGCCGAGGGCGGCTGCCGCCGCCTCGCGGGTCAGGTCGTCAGCGGTGGGGCCGAGCCCGCCCGTCGCCAACACCACGTCCGCTCTCTCGAGGGCGGCTCGGAGCGCGTGCTCGAGGAGCGCCGCGTCATCGGTGATCGTTCCCCTCGCGCCGACCTCGATGCCGGCCTCGAGCAGACGCGCCGTGAGCCAGAGCGTGTTCGTGTCGGAGCGTAGGGGGCCGAGAAGCTCGCTGCCGATGGCGAGAAGCTCCGCCCTCACCGCCGACCCTTTGCGCTCACGCGCCCGGCCAGACCACGAGGGCGAGGCGCACGAGCAGGTTGGCGTAGACGCCGGCCATGACGTCGTCGGCCATGATCCCCAAGCCGCCGGGGAGACGCTCGAGGTCGCGCGCGGGCCAGGGCTTGAGGACGTCCATCGCCCGGAAGGCGACGAAGGCGAGAAGGAAGGCCGCCGGCCGCGGCGCGAGGCCGAGCAGCGACACCCACATCCCGGCCACCTCGTCCACCACGACGAGCCGGGGGTCCTTCTCGCCGAGGCTCTCCGCGAGGCGGGTGGCGGCGACCGCACCGAGGGCGAGGACCGTCGTCACCGCCGCCATCTGGGCGGCCGCGGGCGCGGAGGCGAGCGGCCAGAACAGCAGCGCGCCCACGGCTGCGCCCGCGGTCCCCGGGGCGAGGGGCGAGCGGCCGGAGCCGCCCGCGGTGGCGAGGAGCCACGCGGCCCGACCGATCCGCCGCGACATAAGCGGATCATAACGTACGCGGCGGCCAACCCCTCAGCGTCGGCGTAGGTGTCCCTCGGGGTCGCGGGGGACGACGCGCAGGGTCTCGGAGTGCGCGACGAAGACCCGTCCGGGGCCTCCTTTCGCGGGCCGCACGTGCTTGCGCCGGGTCACGTGCACGTCGACCTGTGGTGCGCTCCTCGCCTCGCTGAAGAAGGCCGCCACCTCCGCCGCTTCCCGCAGGTCCTCGGCGCCCGCGCGACCCTCGGGGTCGCGGAGGATGACGTGTGCCCCCGGAGCGTCGCGGGCGTGGAACCAGAGGTCCTCCGGACGGGCTACCCGGAACGTCAGGTGGTGGTTCTCCTTCGCGTTGCGCCCGACAAGGAGGCTGAGGCCGTGGCGGCCCAGGTAGTGGAGAGGACCGGCCTTCGCCCCCTCCCGATCCTTCGCCTCGTCTCGCTGCGGGTCGGCGAGGTCCTGTATGTCCCGCGCCTCCAGCAGGCGCGCCTCGCACGACCGCCCGGCCGTCAGCGCGGAGCGCGTCTCACGCTGACGCAGAGCGATCTCACGCCGCGCGCGCTCGATGCGCCGCGCCTTCTCGAATCGACGCTCGGCGTTCGCGATCCCCCCGAGGCGGGGGTCCAGCGCGACCCGCAGCCGAGCCTCGGGATCGCGCGGATCGGGGACGACCCCCTCGGTGTGCCCGGCCTGGAGTTCCCGGCCGAAGGCGAGGAGCGCTTCCGCCTCGTGCCGGAGCTGGTGCTCGTCGGCGAGGCCCGCGAGGTCGTGCGAGAGGTTGGCCTCGAGCTTCTCGAGCCGCCTCAGGCTCCGCCGTGTCTTCTCCAGCGCTTGCCGTCGTCGCTCCTCGAATGCAAGACCCCGGCGCCGCGCCTCGAGCAGGAGCGCCGCCGCCTCCCGCCAGGATGCGGGATGCAGGATCGTCCGTCCCTCTCGCTCCAGAGGCAGCGGGACGAGGCTGACCGCGTCCGAGGTGACGAGGTCCGCGTCGTGCCACGACTCCGGCGGGCCGGGCACGAGCAGCGTCGGGAAGGGCGCTTGGAGCCGCGCGCGCAGGGCCGTGAACGAGGCCGCGCTCCCGTCGAGTTCCCTCGCGAGCACGGGACCGAGCCCCGGGCAGGCGCCCAGGACCGCGCGCGGCCGCGATCGGCCGGCGGCGAGCGCGGCTCCGGCCGCTTTCTCGAACACCGCCGGTGGGAGCGTGTCCCACTCCCGCTCCGACGCCGGCGGAGGAGGAGGCCACGCCGGCGGGCCGTCGCCGAGAGTCGCCAGCCCCTCGCCCTCGCGGGCGAGGGTAAGCGCGGGCGCAGGACCGGACAGGCGCAGCACGAGCACGGCCGCGCCCATGTCCAGGATCAGCGTGCGCTCGCCGGGCACGCGCCCGATGTGCGCGAGGCGGGCTCCGTCGAGATGTCGGCGCAGGAGAAGCAACGCCTGGCGCGTGCGCCCGGGGGCGTGGGCCTCTGCACCCCCCGCGAGCCGGCGCGACCTCGACCGAGGAAGCAGATAGATACCCGCGGTGCCGCGCCCGGCGTCGAGCCAGAGGGTGGGAGCGCGCGGACCGGACAGCTCGAAGGACACCGCGTGGGCCCCGGCGATGCGGGGGCGTGAGAGGTGCCGCCCCCGGACGAGGGGCCGCATCTCGGCGAGCAGGCGATCGAGGGTGATGGCGTCCACTGGAAACGGCGCGCCGGATGGGCGGCGACGCCCCCGCTTCAGCGCCGGACGACGCGCGTGCGGAAGAGCCGGTCGTGCAGAGCCCGGACCGCGGGATCGAAGGCCATCGTCAGCAGCCCGACCCCGGCAACCGTCGTGCCAATGACGCCGAGGATCGCGCGCGCCAGGGCGCGCGGGTAGCCGGGGGGACGCCCGGAGCCGTCCACCACTCGCAGATGGGTGATCATCTTGCCCGGGGTCTGGCCGGTGGTCCCCGTGAAGTAGGCCGCGTAGGCGAACCCGAGGAAGCCGAGGTACGCGGCGAGCCAGGGCCAGCTCGAGGCGAGGGCGGCCACCTCGACGCGCGCGGCGCGGCTGGCGAAGTACGCCACCAGCGTCCACAGCCCCGCCAGCAGTCCGACGTCGACGAGCGCGGCCTGCGCGCGCTCGGCGGGACGGGCCGGCCGCTCGAGCGGACCTGCCTCTGCCGCCTCTACGCGCAGCTCCACGGGTTCCTCCTTCCCGACGGCGGCGATCTCCGGCTCCTCGCCCCGCCGCAGATCTGCGGGCAGCGCTCCGGCGGCGAAGCGCGCGCGATCGGGATCATCGGATCCCGCCGACGTCTCGGCCTGCAGCGGCAGGTCGGCGAGCTCGGCTTCGCTGAGATCGGCGGGCCTGAAGTCCCCCGGCGCAGCCGCGACCTCCGTAGGGGAAGGCCCGACGGGCGCGGCGGCGGAGGGCGACGTCGCCGGCTCCGCCCCCGGGGCCTTCCGAGCGGCGGCTTCCTGCACCTCGGGTTGGGTGAACAGCGGGAGCTCCGTCGCTGCCCGCTTCTGCCGACGGGAGCGGACGCGCTCCCGTACCTCATCGCGCCAGGACTTCTCGCGCCTGCGCACCCCGGGCAGGTCGCGCTCCGGCTCTCCGCGGTCACGTGGTGGCGGGGTCACGGTCCGCGGGGCGAGGGCGCCTTCGATGCGTGGCGCGACCACGGCCCCACAGGACGGGCAGCGCTCGCCATGGGGAGCGAGGGCCTCCCCGCAGGCGGGGCAGGTCAAGGACGAGCCTCTCCCGGGCCGACCGCGCCCTCGCCGGCCGACGCCACCTCCCGGGGCGCGACGAGGGAGGACGACGGGGCGGGAGCGTTCGTGAGGTCGCTCACCAAGCGCTCCCAGCGCGCGACCACCGTTGCCGCGAGGAGGGCGAGGACGAGGGCAAAGAGCCCGAGGAGAGCGCGTCGCGGCCACGCACGTTCTGTCCGACGCGGCGGCACGGGTTTGTCTTCCCTCTGCATTCAACAGCGACGGTGGCGTTCGAGCGGCCTCATTATGCCGGCAAGCGCCCGCGGCTTTCAAGCCTCCTCGCGCCGCGTGTGGAGCAGCCCAAAGGCCCGCATCTTCCGGTAGAGGTTGGAGCGCTCCACCCCGAGGGCCTCGGCGGTGCGGCTCATGTTCCCGCCGCACTCGCGGTACTTCTGGAGGATGTATCGTCGTTCGAAGTCCTCGCGGGCGTTGGCGAGGGATTCGAACTCCGCTTGCTCGGGCGCTTGCCCTCCCACCGGCAGCCCCCCGAGGAGCGAGGCGGGCAGGTGGTGCGCCTCGATCCTCACGTCCGGGGTCATGATCACCATCCGCTCGATGATGTTGCGCAGCTCCCGGACATTGCCCGGCCAGGGGAGCCGGGCGAGAAGGGCGAGGGCCTCCGGCGAGACCTCCTTCGGCCGCCGCCCGTGCTCGGCGCTGAGGGCCTCCATGAAGTGCCGCACGAGAAGCGGGATGTCCTCCCGCCTCTCCCGCAGCGGAGGCACATGGAAGGGGATCACGTTGAGGCGGAAGTAGAGGTCTTCCCGAAAGCGGCCCTGGCGGATCTCCTCCTCCAGGTTCTTGTTGGTGGCGGCGATCACCCGCACATCCACCGCCACCCAGCCGGTGCCCCCGACGGGCTCGATGCGCTGCTCCTGCAGCGCTCGCAGCACCTTGGCCTGGGTCTTGAGGCTCATGTCCCCGACCTCGTCCAGGAAGAGCGTCCCCCCGTCCGCGAGCTCGAACTTCCCTTTGCGGGCGGCGAGCGCCCCCGTGAAGGCGCCCTTCGTGTGCCCGAAGAGCTCGCTCTCGATGAGCTCCTCCGGTATGGCGGCGCAGTTGACCTCGACGAAGGGGCCCTGCCCGCGCTGGCTGCGGGCGTGGATCGCCCGCGCCACCAGCTCCTTGCCGGTTCCGTTCTCCCCGAATATGAGGGCACGGCCGCTGGTGGGGGCGGCCTGCGCGATCTCCGCCCGCAGCCGCCGGATGGCCAGGCTCTCCCCCACCATCAGGTATCGCTGGTCGAGCTGCTCCCTCAGCGTGCGGACTTCGCCCTCGAGGTGGTGCTGGCGCAGGGCATTGCGGACGGCGAGCAGCGTCTTCTCGAGGGCGAGCGGCTTCTCGACGAAATCGCGCGCCCCCAGCCGTACCGCCTTGACCGCCGTCTCGATGCTCCCGTGCCCGGAGATGACGACGACCGGCAGCTCGGGATCGAGAGCGAGGGCGCGGCCCAGGGTCGTGAGCCCGTCCATGCCCGGCAGCCACACGTCGAGGAGCAGGAGGTCGTACCGCCGGCGCTCGAGGGCGGCGAGGCAGGCCTCGCCGCTCTCCACCGCGTCGACCTCGTAGCCCTCATCGCCGAGGATGCCCGCGAGCGAGGAGCACACCCCCGGCTCGTCGTCGACCACCAGAATCGCTTCCCGCATGCCTTCTCCTACGCCGGCAGCTCCACGACGAAGCGGGCCCCCCGCGGGGCGTTGTCCTCGGCGCGGATGGTCCCATGATGCTCCTGCACGATCCGGCTCACGATCGCCAGCCCCAGGCCCCTCCCCCTCTTCTTGGTGGAGAAGTGAGGGACAAAGAGCCGGTCGCGATTCTCGAGGGCGATGCCAGGACCGTCGTCGGCCACGCTCAACCGCGCACGCGCTTCCGCCCGGTCGTACTCGGTCGCGACCAGGATCTTCCCCCGGCCGTTCATTGCCTCGATCGCGTTGTCCACGAGGTTGATGAGCAGGCGCTTCATCTGGTCGGCGTCGAGGCGCAGGGCGGGCAAGTCCGGCGCCAGTCGCTTTTCGATGGTCAGCCGGGGAAACAGCCCATCGTAGAGCGAGAGGGCCTGGTCGACGACCTCCCGCAGGCCGGTGGGCTCGAGGTTGGCCGCCGGCAATCTCGCGAACTGCGCGAACTCGTCGACGAGGTTCTTGAGGGCCTCCACCTCGTCCACCACCGCCCGGCTGCACTCGCTGAGGACCCGGTCGAATTCGGGGTCCGACTTGAGCCAGGCCTTCCGGATGCGCTGGGCCGAGAGCTGGATGGGCGTGAGCGGGTTCTTGATCTCGTGGGCCAGCTTGCGGGCCACTTCCGCCCACGCCGCTACCTTCTGTGCCCGCATGAGCGGCGTGAGGTCGTCGACGACCAGGAGGGCCCCGGGGGGCGAGCCGAGCGACCCGGGAAGGCTGACGACCGTGACCGCCAGGTGGTGGTCCTGCTCGCGCGCGGGCACGACGACCTCGCGCTCCTGGCGCGCCACCCGCCCCGACAGCAGGCGGAGAATGAGCCCGCGGATCTCCTCGCGGCCCGGCCCCTCGAGCGCCCGCTCGATGCCCAGGCCCGCCGCCGCCGGGTCGAGCTCGAGCAGGCGTTGGGCCGCGGCGTTGACGGCGGTCACCGTTCCCTCGTGGTCCACGACCAGGACGCCGGTGCCAACCGTCTCCACCACCGTCTCCGTGAGCCGACGGCGCTCCTCGAGTTCCTGGTTCTTCCGAACGAGCCCGGCGCGAGAGAACTCCACTTCCTCTTCGCTGCGGGCGAGACGCTCGGACATGCGGTTGAAGGAAGCGATGAGGGCCCGGAACTCCTCGCTTCCGGCCGGAAAGTCAACCCGCACCCCGCGCTCCCCGGCCGCGATGCGCTCTGCCCCCTCCGCCACGAGCCGCATGGGCGTCGTGATGCGGCGGGCAAGGTAGAGCGCGAGCCACACCGCCCCGAAGAGGAGGAGGAGCGCCGGGAAGAGGTACAGCGAGAGGTAGAAGGCGAGGATCGGCTCCCGATAGGTCTGGGTCTTGCGGAACTTCGTGTATCGATCCTCGATCTCGCGTGCGCCCGCCGCGACCTCGGGGGGCAGGTAGGCGGAGACGACCACCGCCCCCGCCGCGGCGCCGTCCTTCCCGCGGACGGGAACCGCGAGCCGGACGAGCTCCCCCGCCCCGAAGGCCACGGTGGCTTCCGCCTCGCGCCCCTCAAGCGCGGCCTCCGCGAGCGCTTCCCCCGAGGCGGCGTCCCAGGAGGCGGCGGTCGGAAGGCGTGGGTCCATGACGGCGACGATCTCGCCCCCGCGAGAGTAGACGTCCACGAGGTCCAGCTCGAGCTCTCGCGCCCGGGCCTCGACCGTCCGCCGCAGGGGGCCCTGTCCCTCCCCCTCGAGGAGGCGGCGCGCCCGCAGCTCGCGGGCGAGGGCCCGGGCGTGCACGCGGCAGCGATCGGCCACCGATTCACGAAGCGCCGTGCCCAGCGCCTGGGACGAGGACAGGATGCGTTCCGCGTCCACGTTGAACCACCGGTCCACCGTCTGGCGGATGAGATCGCTGCCGACGAGGATCAGCAAGAGCGAGGGGGCGCCGGCCATTAGGAGGAACACCAGGAGCAGCTGCATGCGCAGGCGCGCCCCGAGCACGCCCCGCCGCCACTCCATGAGCGCGCGGACGAGGTTCCTCCCGAGCACGAAGAGGAGCACGAGGAGGAGGGTGAGGTTGAGGACGGTCAGGCCGTAGAGCAGGGCCGAGGCCAGGAAGTCCGGCTGGAAGTCGCGGCTCTTGCGCAGCACCAGCGCGGAGAGCAGGAACACGAGCAGGAGCCCGCCGGTGATGGCGAGAACGAGGCGCGCGTTGTTCTGGAGTCTCTCCCGCGGCACGGATGGACGGCCCGGGGGCGAGCCGAGGTTTTCGGCCGCCTCCCCCCCACCGCGAGTGTAGCACCGGAGCCACACCTAATGGAACCTGCTGAACAGGTGGGAGATACAGTGCCGACGCGATGTCTAGTCCTGCAAACGCTGCAGACCACGCGGCAATGGGCTCGGCGGGCGAGCCCCCGGCGAGGACGCCGCTGTGCTTCGAAGCTGCGCGCCCGCAGACGGGGTGCACGCCGAGCCCACCCCACGGTGAGGCGTCAGTCGCGGGCCTCGAGGAGCCCCTTCAGGGTGGACATGAACTGGTCGACGTCCTTGAAATCCCGATACACCGAGGCGAAGCGTACGAACGCCACCTTGTCGAGCTCCCGAAGGCGCTCCATCAGCAGCTCCCCGACCTGGTCGGTCGGGACCTCGCGGTCCGGGCTCTCGTGGACCATCGCCTCGACGCGGTCCACGATCCCCTCGAGCGTCTTGACGGGTACCGGACGCTTCTCGCAGGCCTTCAGCAGTCCCGCGAGCACCTTCTCGCGGTCGAACCGCTCGCGCCGCCCGTCCTTCTTCACCACCAGGTGGGGTATCTGATCGATGCGCTCGTAGGAGGTGAAGCGCTTCCCGCAGCCGAGACACTCGCGCCGCCGCCGGATCACGTCTCCCTCCTTGCTCTCGCGGGAGTCAACGACCTTGTCCTCGAGATGGGCGCAGAACGGGCACTTCAAGGCAGCACCTCCTGGCTCGGTGCGGAGACGCCCACGGGCCCTTCCCCGGCCACCTCCGCCACGCGCGCCAGGCTCAGGCCCTCACGACGGAGGAAGAAGAGCCCCAAGGCGAGGACGGGCAGGCTCGACAGGGCGTGGGCGACGGTGCCGGCGGCCCTGGCCGACTCCCGGTCCACGCCGAGCACGTCCGCGAGCGCGATGAGGTAGAACGCGTGGAAGCCTCCCACCATGCCGGGGGTCGGGATCGCCACCCCGACGGTGAGAAAGGTGATGAGAAGGAAGGTGGCTCGGAACGGTAGCGCGAGGGAGAACGCGAGGTGGTTCATGTGAAAGCCGACCGCGATGAGGAGCCACAGCAGGAGCGACTGGGCGACGATCGCCAGCCAGTGCCAGGCCGGCGCCCGAAGGACCGCGAGCCCCTCCGCGAACGCCCGTAGCGCCCGGGCGAGCGGCCCGCCAAGCCACCGTGGGGCGCGGCGGAGGACGTGCTCCAGGAGCCCCCCCGCCCGATCGCCGTGCGCATGGAGGGCGAGCAAGACGGCCAGCATGGCCAGGGCCGCCACCCCGGCGACGGCTGCGGCCACCTTCAGTGGATTCAAGACGCCTCCTCCGGCCGGAGCGCCAGGGAGGATGAAGAGGTAGAGACCGAGAAGCACGAGCACGGTGCCGAGGTCGAGCAGCCGCTCGAGGATGATCGTCGCGAACCCGGCCGAGACGGCGATCGGGGCGCGGCGGGAGACCAACCAGGGCCGCACGATCTCGCCCGCCCTGGGCACGAGGAGCCCGGAGGCGAACCCGACCATCGTCGCGGAGAACAGATCCGGGAAGCTCACCCGGCCCAGCGGGGCGAGCAGGTAGCCCCACCGCCAAGCCCGAACGAGGTAGACCAGCACCGTGACCCCTGCCAGGCCGGCGAGCCATGCCGGCCGCGCCCTTCGCAGGGCCTCTCCGAGTTCCGGCCAGTTCGTTCCCCTGAAGAAGACGCCGAGGAGGACGACGGCCAAGAGCGCGCCGAGCAGGAGGCGCCCGCGATGTGCGCTCACGAGGCCCTCGAGATGGTCACAAAGTCTTTTCCTTCAGGCACTTGATAGCAGGCCGGGACTTTACTACACTGCGCGGTCGAGCGTCAAACCGTCCCCCGGGAGGGACGTTTGGCCCTCGTCTTCCGCGAACACGCGGCCCGTCCCGCGCGTTCCTCGGTGTGACAGGCTGTCGGCGGGAGCGCGGGCACGAGACTTGAGCGCGAGCGACGCCGACCTCCTGCCACGGTGCCGGAGAGGTGATGAGACCGCCTGGCGCGAGCTGGTGGCGCATCACACCCGGAAGGTGTTCGCCCTCGCCTACCGGTTCACAGGCCGGGTCGACGAGGCCGAGGACCTGACCCAGGAGGTCTTCGTCAAGGTGTACCAGACGCTCGATCGCTACCGCGAGGCCGACGGCTCCTTCGTCGGTTGGCTGATGACCGTGGCGCGGAACCGCGCCATTGACCACTACCGCCGGCACCGGGAGGAGCGGCGGCGGCGCAGCGAGGACCCGCAGCTCCTCGAGGCGATGCCGGCGCGAGGGGAGCACCCGATCGCCCGTCTCGAGAGAGAGCAGCGGGCGCAGCTCGTCCACCGCGGCCTGCGCGCGCTGCCGTCGGAGCTGCGCCTTCCGCTCATCCTCTGCGATCTGGAGGGCCGCCCCTACGAGGAGATCGCGTCCACGCTAGGCATCCCGCTCGGCACCGTCAAGAGTCGCCTCAACCGCGCACGGCTCGAGCTCGCGAAGCGGCTGCGGCGCCGGAAGGCGGAGCTCGAGGGAGAGGCCTGAGGACGCACATGGACTGCCGACACGCCCTTCCTCTGCTCTCCGATCACCTCGAGCGGGGCCTCCACCCGATCGCTCGGGCCGAGCTCGAGGCGCATCTCACCTCCTGCGCGAATTGCCGCGCTCTGCGGGAGGCCATCGCGGAGGTCGTGGAGGAGCTCAGGGCCTTCCCGGTCCTCGAGCCACCGGCGGGGCTGGCCGAGCGCGCGGCGGCGGCCGCGCTGGCCTCGGGCACGTCTCTCCCACGAGTTGTGATCGTGCGCCCCGCGATCCCGTCCTGGGTGCAGGCCGCCGCTGCGGGCTTCGCGCTGATCGCGCTCGGAGCGGGTCTGCTTCTGGTCGGACCCGAGGCTCCTTCCCGGACCGCGACCCGACTCGTCGTCCACACCGTCAGCGCCGGCACATACCTGATCGAGCGCAGAGACCGCCTGGTCGAGGAGGTGCGCGTCCTGGGCCTCAGCGTCGGCACCGCGGTCGAGAGCGGTCTCGATCGCCTCGAGGACCGCGTGCAGGACTACCGTCGCCTCCTCGACCGACAGCGGGGCGGGGATGGGGATCGTGACGGGAGGAGGGGCGGCACGCAGCGACTGCTTCCGGACCGCCTCGCGGCAGCTTTCAGAACCGATCCCGCCTCGAGCTCGTAGTCCCTCGTGGACAGAGGGCGCGCCGGCCGAAGCGGCTGACCGCCCCGGAATGGAGACACTGAAGATGACCAGTGAGCCGTCCCGTAACGACAGCCCCGGTCTTCCGCCGGCGACGCCCGCCCTGCCGACGGGGCCCCCGCCCGCCTCCTACGTCCGGCTGCCCAAGAGCCCGGGCCTCGCCGCTCTCCTGTCGCTTCTCTTCATGGGCCAGGTCTACAACGGGCAGATCGCGCGGGCCTTCGTCTTCTTCTTCGCCTTCGTCGGGAGCATCTACCTCACCGCCAGCGGGCACCCCTTCCCCTTCGCGTTCCTGATCCCCTTTGTCTACCTCTTCAACGTCATCGACGCCTGGAAGGGCGCCTCCGCAATCAACGCGCGCTTCCTGGGCGGCAAGGCGGAGCCCGAGGAGGAGGCGGTGGAGTCGCCGGCGTGGGGCGCGTCTCTGGTCGCGATCGGTCTCCTCGTGCTCTTCAACAACCTCGGGTGGCTCGACCTCGATCGCCTTGCGCGCTGGTGGCCGCTCGTCCTGATCGCGGTGGGCGCCTACTTCGTCTACGCCTCCCTCCGGAAGCGGAAGGCGGGGGAGTCGTCGGATGAGCCGACCCGGCTTTAGCCCCGAGGGCAGCGCCCTCGGGGCCTGCTTGATCGCGCTGGGCCTAGTTTGGATGCTCGCCAACGCGGGACGCCTGGAGCTCCTGCCGACACTCCGGACGTGGTGGCCGCTGTCGCTGGTGCTCTGGGGGCTGCTGGAGCTCGTCGCCTTCGCCGCCACCCGCTCCTCGCGGAG
>Ga0209342_10005993_pt1 | contig 12398 bp, 12 predicted proteins | sample RifCSP16_2_FD_184023 | JGI IMG/M metagenome (GOLD analysis project Ga0209342, IMG submission 184023) | Soil microbial communities from Rifle, Colorado - Rifle CSP2_sed 16_2 (SPAdes) (version 2) | ecosystem: Environmental > Terrestrial > Deep subsurface > Rock core/Sediment | place: Rifle... | reverse complement strand
CGCGGACCGGGAAGCCGTTCGGGCAGCGAATCCGCAGTCTGCCTGCGCTGGCCGAGGTGTTTCGTTCCGGCCGCCAGTTGGTCACGCCGTTCGACGCGGAGGCCGGCCCGCGCATCCTGATGGCGGTGCCGGTGCGGGACTGGGAGGGCCGGCTGAGCCGCGTCCTGTGCGCGGTCCTCGACCCCCAAGCGCCGCATGTGATCGGCCTGCTGCAAGTCAGCGTGGTGGGCAGCGGCTCGGCGGACCTGGTGGACGGGGAGAGCCGAGTGGTGGCCAGCAGCGATCCGCAGCGGTTGGGGCAGGCTGCTCCCGTCGGCCGCGGGGAGGTGACCGTCTCCGCCACCCTGGAGCTGGCTCCCTGGCGGCTTCTGCTGCGGCAGCCGGAGAGCGAGGCCATGGCCCCCGTACGCTCTCTGCGCCAAACGCTGCTGCTTATCGGCCTGCCGCTCCTGGCGGTGGCCCTCATCTTTGCCTGGGGGGCCGCTCGCAGCGTCACCGAACCGCTGGCTGAGTTGGGAGAGGCGGCCGAGCGGATCGCATCCGGCAACCTGGAGACCCCGGTGCCGGCCCTGGGGGAGGACGAGGTGGGGCGGCTCAGCCGGTCCTTCGAGCTGATGCGTCAGGCGCTCTGGCAGTCCCTGGAGGACCTGACGCAGGCTCGAGAGCTGCTGGAGCTGCGGGTCACCGAGCGGACACGCCAGCTCACCGAGATCGTGAGCAAGTTGGTCACCGCTCAGGAAGAGGAGCGCAAGCGGCTGGCCCGGGAACTCCACGACGAGACCTGCCAGACCCTGGCCGCGCTCGGGATGAAGCTCGACGCGGCGCTGGCCGAAACCAGCGCCGAGGCCGTGCGCAGCCGGTTGGGGGAAGCCAAGGCCTTCGCTGGCCGGACGCTGGCCGAGGTCCACCGCCTGATCTACGACCTGCGGCCCTCGGTCCTCGACGATCTGGGCCTCTTGCCCGCCATTCGCTGGCTGGGCGAGCACAACCTGGAGCCGTTAGGGATCGCGGTCCGCTGCGAGATCGAGGAGCCGCCGGGGCGTTTGACGTCCCAGGCGGAGACTCTGCTGTTCCGGGCCGTGCAGGAGGCTCTGCAGAACGTGGCCCGGCACTCCGGTGCCGACAGCGTGCTGATCCAGGTGGCCGCGCAGGGCGGCAAGCTGGAGGTGGAGATCGAAGACGACGGCCGGGGTTTCGATCCGGCGAGCGTGGCCAAGCCCGCCCCTTCGGGCCGGGGGCTGGGCCTGGCGGGCATGAAGGAGCGACTTGCGCTGGTGGGCGGATCGGCGCAGATTGACTCGGCACCGGGCTCCGGCACCCGGGTCGTGCTGACGGTGCCGCTGGTGGGGGAGGGGGGCGGTGGCTAGCATTCGCATCCTGATTGCCGACGATCACGCCCTGGTCCGGGAGGGCGTGCGGGCGCTGCTCACCCTGTCCCAGGACTTCGAGGTGGTGGGGGAGGCCGCCGACGGCCAGCACGCCATCGAGGCCTGCCGCCGGCTCAAGCCCGACGTGGTGCTGATGGACGTCGCCATGCCTGGGTTAGGCGGGCTGGAGGCCACCCTGGCCATTCGGGGTGAGAGGCCGGAGACCAGGATCCTGGTGCTCACCCAGTATGCGGATCGGGAGTACGTCTCCCGCTTCCTGAAAGCCGGGGCCTCAGGTTATGTGCTGAAGCGTGCAGCCGGTTCGGACCTGGCGGCCGCCATCCGCGCCGTCCACAAGGGCGGCCTGGTCCTCGACCCCGAGGTCGCGCGCGACGCCGTGTCGGGGGCTTCCGCCAGTGCAGGGAACAGCAGCCACTCCGCCGAGGAGCCGTACGAGAGTCTCACCGATCGCGAGAAGCAGGTGCTGAAGCTGGTGGCCGAGGGCAAGTCCAACAAGGAAGTGGCCCAGCTCCTCGACATCAGCGTCAAGACCGCCATGTCCCACCGCGAGCACCTGATGGAGAAGCTCGGCCTCCACAGCCGCACCGACCTCATCAAGTTCGCCCTCAAGCGCGGCGTGATCCAGATCTAGCGACGCACGAACGGGAACCACAGAGGCACGGAGACACAGAGGACGCGTGCGGTAGGCGAGTGACGGGACCGTCGTAGCGAAAGCAGCGAGGCTCGCCCCGTGGCGGTGAGGGTGGAGTGAGGGGGGCTTGCTCTTGCTCCCACTCCAAGTGCCACCTCACCTCGCGCGCCGACTCGGGGCCACGTGCGGTATGCTGTGGCCGCGCAGGCGACGACGCCGAAGAGAGGCCCCCCTTGAAACTCCCCGCTCCCAGACCGCTGCTCCTGGCCGCCTGCCTGCTCGTGCCCGTGTGGGGTTGCGGCGGATCGAGCCCGTCGACCCCCTCGACCTCCCAGTCGTCTCCTTCGCCCAGCCCCACCGCAACCACGTCCCCGGTGAGCCTCGATGACATGCTGGCGGACAAGGTCCTGGGCTCGGCGACCGCACCTGTCGCCATCATCGAGTACTCGTCGTTGACCTGCCCGCACTGCGCCAGCTTTCACCGGGACACGCTGCCGCAGCTCCGCGCCGCCTACATCGAGGTGAACCGGGCGCGCCTCGTGTACCGCGACTTCCCGCTGGATCCGGCGGCGCTCTCGGCCGCCATGATCGCGCGCTGCTCCGGCCCCAGGTACTTCAGCGTCCTGGAGCTGCTCTTCGCCAAGCAGAACGCATGGGCCTGGAGCGCCGACACGGTTGGTGCGCTGAAGCAGGCGGTCTCGGCCGACATGGCGGCGGCGGAGGTGGACGCCTGCCTGGCGAACAGCGAGCTCAGGGCCGGGATCCTGCGCATCCAGGAGGCGGGCCGCAGCGAACACAAGGTCGGCGCCACGCCCACCTTCATCATCGGCAGCCAGACCCTGGTCGGGGCGTATCCGTTCTCCACCTTCGACGCGATCCTGAAGGGCCTTTGACAGGCCATGACGACCACGATCGGCGGTCGAGGGCGGTCGACCGCCAGACCGCGAGGGCTGCCGCGGTGTTGACCTCAGTCCAACGACGCGGACCATCGCCACTGGGCTCACCCGGGACGCGCGGTGGTCAAGACGGTATCGAGCGCCTACTCCGTTGCGTCCCAGAGCGGGACGATGAGGAAGCCTGCCAGCTCGCGGGCGTCGTCGCGCAGGGCGGGCAGGTTGCCGTGGTCGACCAGGTTGCGGCGGCTGCCGTCCTTGAGCACCAGGTTCAGCTCGTAGCTGGTGAACGGCCTATTGGCGCTGACGGAGAGCCTCCATCCGGGCATACGCGCGCGCGACGGATCGCTCCTGCTGTCGCTGTGGGTGAACTACGGAGACACCGCGGACAAGATCGCCGTGAGAGCCGTGGGCCTGCTCGTGAACTGACGCGTCGATGGGCAGCGGCCCGGGGCCGTCGGCCCGCCCCGGCGCCGCACCCACCCCGAGCGGTGAGCACGGCACGGTCGATGCCTCGATGCCGATGTTTCGATGCCCCTCGGGCTTGACCCCCCGCGGGGCATCGGCTAGCCTCCGCCCCAAGAGAACCACTCATCCAGTCGCTCGTGTGCGAGGAGGCTCGATGCGTCATCTGCGTCTGCTGGTTGCGTGTTCCCTGACGCTGCCGGTATCGCTGGCTGCCCAGGAGGAGCCGGCGCCCGCGTACTTCGGCGAGAAGAAGCAAGAGGAAGGGGGCATTTCGGTCCGGCTCTCCGGCGAGCTGAAAGCCCACTACCGGTGGTCCGAGGACGATCGCTTCCCGATTCTCACACCGCTCCCGCCGACCTTCGTCCCGGTCGGCGAGCCGAACGTGGCCCTGCACACGGTGTCCCCCGGCTCCTCGCTCGAGCTGAGCAAGGCCAGCCTGGCCGTGGACGTCGCGCTGCCGCGGCAGATCGCCGCCCGGGTGAGGCTCGACTTCATCGACCTCTACGACCGCAACCCGACCAGCACCGACAAGTACGTGGACGTGGACGAGGCGTGGGTCTCCTTCGGCCCTCGTCAGGCCTCGCTTCGCCCACCCGAAGGCACGTCGTTCTACGCGCTCGTCGGCAAGGCCCCGAAGTTCGAGCGCCAGCCCTTCCGCCGCCTCGAGAGCTACGGCCTTGTCTCCACCGCGTTCAACCGTTTCCCCGACATCCAGCTCCAGGCGGGCGGCTCGCTGGGGTCCAGGTTCTACTTTTTCGGCCAGGTCTCGGCCGGCAACCCGATCTTCATGCGCGACCCCAACGTCCTTGCCGGCGACCACGGGACCGGCTCGCCGCCGCCGCCTAACCCAGAGCACTCCCGGAACACCGGCTTCCCGATCTTCTACCACGCGGAGGTCGAGGACCTGGGGCGCGGCAACTTCGAATACGGGGGCGGGGCGGGGGTGCGCTTCCTGAGCGGGGACCGGGGTGGGGTGGACATCCTCGGCTTCTACTATGAGACGACGCTCGCCGAGAAGGCCCGGCTCAACGGGACCTACTACCAGGGCGACCTCGAGATCCTGCGCGGCGCCGGCATCCTGCCCGACCAGCTCCAGGGCGACGAACGCACGGAGTACGGAGCGAACCTCGACCTCCGACTCGGCGACTTCACTGCGTTCGCGCAGGTGGTGAAGGAGAAGGCGGCCAACCTCCCCCGCACCGGCTTCGAGGTCGAGGCCGGCTACCGCTTCGCCCTCGGCGACCTCGCCGATCCGAAGGCCCTGTTCCCCGCCATCGAGCCGGCCGTCCGCTACAGCCGTCTCGACAACGACTGGACGGCCCCGCCGATCTTCGTCACCCTGAGCGCGCTGTGGGACTGGCAGAAGTGGGACTTGGGCCTGCGCACGACGATCGTCCGGGGGCTCGACCTGACCCGCGAGTACTCCCATAGCGACATCGACGCCCCCCGGCCGATCGAGCACGACGAGTTCCTGGCCACGCTGCGCCTGCGCTTCTGACGGGGACGCTCATTTGGCGCGGCGGGGGCTACAACCGTTGAGCGCCGAGAGCGCAGGCGGTGAAGCGCCGGCTCGATGCGCGACCCGATCCCATCGACTCTCGCGACCGTATGTACGTGGCGACGCTGGTCGAGGTGCCGACGGAGCGATCGCTTGCCGCCTATCGCGCGCTGCAAGGTCTTCGAAGCGGCCGCTGGGCGCCTACTTCCGCGTCAGCCACCGCGACGCGGTGGGGATGTAGGCGGTCATCAGCGAGGCCGGCATCCTTCTACGCAACCTTCGCTCGGATCTCGTACGACGATTGGGTGCAGAACGGGACCGGCGTCTTTGTGGCACGTCTGGGTGTTCCGGTCGTGCTGCAGGACGCCAAGAGCCAGGCGCTCGCCCGAGGGAACTGGAAGCCGTGGATGACGGCTTGCGGCGTTGGCTGGGGCTTGCCTGAGGCGGCCGCGGCGCCCTGGGGGCCAAGCGAGTCGGCTCCCGACCTTGACCCGGGGGCGCGAGGGGTAGTAACGTGCCTGGCTTTCGAGGCACCGCCTCATTCATCTCCAGAGGGATTGTCGATGCTCAAGAACCACGACCTTGTCGACGTCGAGCAGCTGGGGGGAATCCGCTACGAGCTGCGGCCGGCCAAGACCCCGGACGGGAAAGTCGCCGCCGGGCTTCACAACGCCTGGATCTGGCTCGACAACCCCAGCCAGTACAACTCCTACACGACGGAGATGGTGAAGTCGGTGATCCTGGCCGTGCGCAAGGCCGGGAACGACCGCAGCGTGAATGCCATCGTGCTGACGGCGGTGGGGGACAAGGCCTTCTGCACCGGTGGCAACACCAAGGAGTACGCGGAGTACTACGCGGGCAACCCCGGCGAGTACAAGCAGTACATGCGGCTCTTCAACGACATGGTGACCTCGATCCTGCTGGCCGACAAGCCGGTGGTCTGCCGGGTCAACGGTATGCGTGTCGGCGGCGGCCAAGAGGTCGGCATGGCCTGCGACTTCTCGATCGCGCAGGATCTGGCCCGCTTCGGCCAGGCGGGCCCGCGACACGGCTCGGCTCCCGATGGCGGCGCCACCGACTTCCTGCCGCTGTTCGTGGGCATCGAACAGGCGATGGTGGGCTGCACGCTGTGCGAGCCCTGGAGTGCCCACCAGGCCTATCGCCTGGGCGTGGTCAACGAGATCGTGCCGGCGCTTCGCGTGGACGGCAAGTTCGTGGCCAACCCGATGGTGGTCACCGATCGCTGGCTCGACGAGTACGGCCGCATCGTGTTCGGCGAGCCCAAGACCGGCGCCGAGCTGGCCGCCGGCAAGGAGATCGTGAAGCGGGGTACGGTGGATCTCTCCCGTCTGGACGAGGCGGTGGAGGCCATCTGCGCCAAGCTCTTGATGACCTTCCCCAACTGCACCATCAAGACCATCGGCAGCCTGCGCAAGCACAAGCTCAACCACTGGATGAATAACGCAGAAACAAACCGCGAGTGGCTGGGCCTCAACATGATGACCGAGGCCAAGGCCGGCTTCCAGGCCTTCAACTCCGGCCCCAAGGACAACCGCGAGGTGGACTTCGTCCGCCTGCGCCAGTTGCTGGCCGAGGGCCGGCCCTGGAACGACGAGCTGATCCGCGAGGTCTCGCCCCAGTACAAGTAGGGTCGATCGGGCCGTTGTCAGAGCAGTGTGAAGCCAGCGGCCTTCCGGAGGTCTCGGTCGAAGGTGTAGGTCGTGCGCGCTCCAGCGGATCGGGCCACTTCGCCGAGCAGGTAGTCCGTGAAGTCTCCCTTGCCATTCGTGTACTGTGCCAAAGCTCGCTGCACTGCTTCTGCATCCTCGACCTGGAACGGCGGCTCGCTGGCCAGAGCCTGGATCGCCGAGGCGACCTCGGCTCGGGAAGCCGAGTAGAGGGTCTCCAGCACCCACTCGAGTTCGCAGAGGACCGGGTTGCTGACGAAGCAGGTCTCGTTGCCTTCGGCGCAGGCATCGATCAAGTGGCGGGCCTTCGCGCCCTGGACCTCATCATCGCCAACGATCAGGCGCACCAGCACGTTGGTGTCGACGGCGATCACGCTCGCTTCCCACCGTGTTTCCGCTTCGCTCGGAGGCGAAGGGCCGCACGCATGTCGGCGGCAGAGACGGGTCGTTTCTTCGCCAACTGTCGGAGCAAGCCGTAGATCCTATTGGTGGGCGGCGCCGGCTCCCGCGCCAAGGTGACTCGCCCACGGGTGTCCACCTCCACCCGCAGGCGGTCGCCCTGGCTGAGCGCCAAACGATCGCGAATCGCCTTGGGCAGGGTAACCTGGCCTTTCGAGGTCAGGGTCGTGGTCGGCATCTCGCCTCCTTACAGGAGCCATTCTAGCACGCAATTGGTAAGGAGGGGGCTCCGGTGCCTTGCAAGGGCGGGAGAGGGTCGTCGGAATGGCTGCGGGGGGGGCGACGTGGCTGAGCCGACGTTGGGTCGGCTGCCACCGACCCACCGAAATCACGCTGGCTCGAGTGTCGATCTCAGCGATCTGCGACTCCAAAGGGCTCCGGCCATCCGTGGATCGCGCAAGTCCCGTCCGCGCGGATCACCACCTCCACCGTGAAGTCGGCCGCCTCGGCAGTGGCCTGCTCGATCGATGGGTCGTAGCGTTGGGTTAGGTAGTGAAAGCGCTGGTTGTGCGAGCCCACCCAGCGACGCGCGGTTTCCGGCTCCGAAGCCAGGTAGGGCCCGTCGACCAACACATCGGTCGCGGCCAGCGCGGCGGCGACCGCCGGATCCCGCCGCGCCCGGAGCTCCTCGATTCGAAACCCCGAGAAGACGATCACGCCGAGCCCGAGGCTGCGAACCCGTTGCAGGAATTCAGCCAGCGAGCGCGCCTGATCGAAGGGCTCGCCGCCCACCACGGTCACCCCTTCGATCGTGCCAACAAGCCCGCGCACTTCTTCGAGAAGTGCCGTCACCGGGACCGACTCGCCCCCCCGAGGGTCGAAGAGATGGGGGTTGCAGCACTGCGCGCAGCGGATGGAGCAACCCTGGAGCCAGATCGCGTAGCGGCAGCCCGGCCCTTCGGCCGCGGTGGAAGCCACGCGGTCGGCGACGCGGAGGGTCTCACGGGCGCTCGACAGGCTCACGGCCCATGCTACCATCGAGCCCGCGGTGAGCCCGGAGGAGACCAGCAGCCCGAACGCCGGCACGACCGACGCGGCGGGGCCCGCGCCGCCCCGTTTCGCTCGCGACCTCGACACCCTGATCCGGGCGCGCTACCCGCTCCTCTATTTGGTTTCCTGGGAGGAGCAGCGCCTGGACGTCGTCCTGGAGGGCCTGGCGCAGCAGCACGGCAAGGCGTTCTACGCCTGGTCGATCACCCAGGGGCTCCACAAGCTCGACGGGGCGCGTTTCTTGCCGGGGCAGGAGGGCACCAAGGATCCCGTCGAGGCGCTGCAGAAGGTGGCCAAGCTGAGCGATCCGTCGCTGGTCGTGTTCAAGGACTTTCACCCCTTCCTGAACGACCCGATCGTCGTGCGCTCCCTACGCGAGTTGGCGCATCAGCTCAAGGCGACCTTCACCACGCTCATCCTGCTCTCGCCGACGCTGCAGATCCCGGTCGAGTTGGACAAGGAGATCACGGTCCTGGACGTGCCGCTCCCCACCTTTCAGGACCTCTGGCAGCTCCTGCGCGAGATCGTCGGTGTGGTGCGACGCAACAACCGTGCCCAGGTCGAGCTGACGAAGGCCGAGGGTGAGCAGATCGTCAAGGCAGCCCTGGGCCTGACGATGTCGGAGGCGGAGAACGCGTTTGCCAAGGCCATTGCCACCGACAACCGTCTGGACGTGGCGGACGTGGCACTCATCCTGGAGGAGAAGCGCCAGATCATCCGCAAGAGTGGTCTGCTCGAATACTTTCCGGCCGAGCAACGTTTGGCGGACGTGGGCGGCCTGGAGAGTCTCAAGGAATGGCTGCGGGCACGAGGGACGGCGTTTGGCGAGGAGGCGCGTCGCTTCGGCTTGCCGGCGCCCAAGGGCCTGCTGCTGCTCGGCGTGCAGGGGTGCGGCAAGAGCCTGACCGCCAAGGCAGTGGCAGCGCAGTGGGACCTGCCGCTGCTCCGATTGGACATAGGCCGCATCTTCTCGAGCCTGGTCGGATCGTCGGAGGAGAACCTGCGCCGGGCCATCCAGGTGGCCGAAGGGATCTCGCCGGTGGTGCTCTGGATCGACGAGATCGAAAAGGCGCTCTCGGGTGTGGCCTCGTCGGGCTCGACCGACAGCGGGGTGACGGCGCGGGTGTTCGGCTCGCTGATCACCTGGCTGCAGGAGAAGACGGCCCCGGTGTTCGTGATCGCGACCGCCAATCGCGTTGCCAGCCTGCCCCCAGAGCTCCTGCGCAAGGGGCGCTTCGACGAGATCTTCTTCGTCGACCTGCCGGCTCCCGAGGAACGCGCCGAGATCCTCCGCATCCATCTGGCGCGACGCCGGAGGGACCCCGGCCGTTTCGACATCGCCGAGTTGGTGCGGCTGACGGACCGCTTCTCGGGCGGGGAGATCGAGCAGGCGGTGATCGATGGCCTGTACCTGGCGTTCGCCGAGCACCGCGACCTGGAAATGACGCACCTGGCGCGCGCGATCCAGGGGACCTTGCCGCTCTCCACCACCATGCGGGAGGAGATCGAGCGACTCCGAGAATGGGCTCTCACCCACACGCGGCCGGCTTCGCGGCCGATCGCCGGGGGGCCTCAAGGCTCGATTCAATCGCGCTTCGGATAGGGTATGGCGCGCCTGACGCGTTTTCTTCATCTGGAGAAGCGACGGAGCGCCCAACCGGAGCCTCCCAGGGGCCTGGTCCAGACCCAACGGTTCGGAGGAGGCCCATCGGTCGATCCAAGGGAGGCGCCTAGCGCACGCTCCGGCGCGGAGACCAGACGCTTCGAAGCCCCAGCCCCTGGGACCGCGGGTCCTCCGGCGGAGCCTCCTTTGCGCTTGCGCGACGACGACGGCGGGCTGCCCTTCATCCGCTGCGCGAGCTGCCGAATGGACCATCCCGTGGGCGCGGTGCGCTGCGAGCTGTGCGAAGCCGACCTCACGACCGCCAGGCAGCGCAGCTACAACCTGGCGCTCAGGGAGCGCTGGCTCTCCGAGCGCGAGGAAGAGCGGCGACAGATCGAGGTCATGGCCCTGGCCCGCCGGCAAGCGGAGCAGGAGGTGAGGGAGGCGGAGCAGCTCTTCTGGAGTGCCCACCGTGGTGGGGAAGCCGAGCCGAACCCGCTGGTGCGACGGCTCGACTTGCTCGGCGGCCGCCTCGGCGTCTGGCTCGCTCAGCAGGTTCCCGATCGCCGCTGGCGCCACGGACTCGTGGGCGGCCTGGCGGCGCTGTGGCTGATGGCTCTGTGGGCTTGGCCGGGCCTCACCGCCGTGGCGACGTTTGTGGCCGTCGGCGTGGGCGTCTTCTTGGTGGCGGACCGCAAGACGGGGGAGTGAGGAGGGCACGATGTCGCAGTCGGTCGTCATTTCGGTCAGCTTCCCGGCAGTAGGTGCGGTGGCGGCAGCGGCCGTCATGGCCAACCTGGTGGCCACGCTGGTCTCGGCCGGGTTGGAGTACGAGGAGAGGCAGCGGCTGGAAACGGAAGATGGGGTGCAGCACGACGTCGACCTCGTCGTCCGCGACGAGCAGGGAGCAAAGATCGGCATCAAGGTGGACGAGCGGGACGGGGTGATGCGTTTCGTCGGCCACGACGGTCACGATCGGCGCGCCAGCGCCCTGGCCCAGCGAGTCCTCCAGCGCTACGCCTACTCGCGCGTGATGGAGGACCTCCAGCGCAAGGGATACCGAATCGCCAAGGACGAGCGGGAGGCCGACGGCTCGATCAAGATCGTCGCCCAGCGGTGGAGGGAGTGATGGCGGAGAAGGCCGAGTTGACGATCGTGATCAGCCTCGACGGTCAGGTGCGCATCGAGACCCGCGGCTTGCTCGGTGAGGAGTGCCTGACCGAGACCGAGAGCCTGGAGCGCTTGTTGGGAACCGTCGTCAAACGCGAGAAGACAAGCGAGTACTACCAGCGGCAGGTGCGCGGGAGTGCGAAGGTCCGCCGCGGCTGATCGCGATCGGGGATCGGGGTAGCCGCTGAGCCATGACTGAGCCGACACCGGGACCCAGGCGGACGGTTGGCCGCTACCAGATCGAAGCCGAGCTGGGGCGGGGATCGATGGGCGTTGTCTACCGGGCCCTTGACCCCACCTTGGGCCGGCCCGTGGCCCTCAAGACCATCCTGGTGGACCACCTGGTGTCGGAGACGCGCTCGGACTTCGAGCGGCGGTTCCTCGCCGAGGCGCGGATCGCCGCTCGACTGTCTCACCCGGGGATCGTGGTCGTCCACGACTTCGGTCGCGACGCCAAGAGCGGCCTGCTCTTCATCGCGCTCGAGTGTCTCACCGGGGAGACCCTGGCCCACAAGCTGGCTCAGGGGACGCTCCCCGCCTGGCGCGATGCGCTCAGGATCGTTGGGCGCGTCGCCGCCGCTCTTCACCACGCCCACCAGCAGGGCGTGGTGCACCGCGACGTCAAGCCCGCCAACGTCATGATCCTTGCCAGCGGCGAGCCCAAGATCATGGACTTCGGCATCGCTCACGCCGAGCAGGTCGGGGCGGAGACGGAATCGGGAGGCACGCCGCTCTACATGTCTCCGGAGCAGGCGCTAGGTGGTGCGGTCGACGGGCGGTCCGACCTGTTCTCGCTGGGGGCCATCGCCTACGCCCTGCTCACGGGGCGGCCCCCCTTCCGCGGCGATAGCGTCCGGGCCATCCTGGCCCGGGTCGCCTATCGACAGCCGACCTGGCCCAGCGAGGTGGTCTCCGGTCTCCCGAAGGACGTCGACCGCATGGTGGCCCGAGCCATGATGAAGGCCCCGGCCGACCGCTACCAGAGCGGCCTCGCGCTGGCGGAGGACATCGACGACGTGCTGGCAGACCAGCCGCCTCGGCACTGCAAGGGCTTCGCGCCACCAGAGCGGGGCTCCGGCACCCTGCTGTCGAAGGCATCCGGCGCTCGCGAGGAGGTCGAGGATCTGCCGCTCGAAGAGCTCGAGGCGTCTCTGGTGTGGCCACCGCCAAGGCCGCCGGCGCGCAAGCGGGGCTCGGCGTCCCGCCTGGGGGCCCTGCTGGCTTCGCTGGCGCTTGCCGTGAGCGCCTACCTTTACACCCACCCGGAAGCGATCGAGTACTGGCGCGCCGCACTCCCACCGGTCGTCCGCTCGGCGTGGACCTGGTGGGCTGCGACCTGGGGCGCGGAGCGACGGGCGCCGGCCAAGCCCGAGCCCATCTTCTCTTCAGGCTTCGAGGAACCGGCAGCCTCGCCATCCACCGGCGAGGGCCAGGGGTCAGGGCCGGTCGCCGCGCCGTCCGAGGTCGCGGAGACGTCGCCGGAGCCCACGGCGTCCGCCGCCGCGGTGAGCACCGACGTTCCCGTCGCGAAGACCGTCCGACTGCCGCCGGTCGACTCGGCCCACGGGGAGACGTTCGTGTCGCCGCAGGCGACGACGACCCGGTCGACG
>Ga0209342_10005992_pt1 | contig 12398 bp, 4 predicted proteins | sample RifCSP16_2_FD_184023 | JGI IMG/M metagenome (GOLD analysis project Ga0209342, IMG submission 184023) | Soil microbial communities from Rifle, Colorado - Rifle CSP2_sed 16_2 (SPAdes) (version 2) | ecosystem: Environmental > Terrestrial > Deep subsurface > Rock core/Sediment | place: Rifle... | reverse complement strand
TGGTCACTGTCACTGACCCGGCGAGGTTGTCACAGCCTAACCCGGTTGGCCCGCGATTCCGCACGCGCGGAACTAGTGCCTATCTTACCGGAACACCCGAATGTTGAAAACTATTCTATACAAGGTTATCATCAACCGTAGGGCGCGTTTCCATACGCGCCGCAAATTGGCGGCACGCTGCGCGGAAAGCCGCCCTACGTCCGGCCTGACATGTTTTGCGTGCACACCAATGGGCGCATCTTTGCCAGCCACGCGCCTGGTTTCATCGGCCACGTCCTGGCTCATCACCAAGATAATCTCCCCGCGCGCAGCGGCAAGCGGCAAATCGCGTGAGAAACCGCCCCGTCGTCACCGGGCCGAGGGCGGCGGGCTGGAACACGACGTGCGTGTCGATTACCGCGCCCGTGCGCGCGATGAATTGAAAGACGATCTGCGTCGCGCTGGCCTCGACAAGCATCGCGCCGTAGTCGTCGTTGTAGCGCACCTGGCTGCCGGACACCGGTGCGCTAAACGCGTAAATGGACTTGCCGCCCAGGCCATTGACGAAGTATGGAATGCCATCCTGCAGGATGCGCTCATAAGTGTGATCGTGTCCGGCCAGCACCGCGTCCGCGCCCCACGCCTGATATGACCACTGCAGGTCTGACGCAGAGCCGTGATTCGCCCCCGAAGAATACGGCGCGTGGTGCATGTAGACGAGTTGCCAGGACGCGGTCGAAGCGGCGAGTCGATTTTGCAGCCAGACGGCCTGTGTAGACGTGCTCGTCTTTCCATCCGGTTCTTGCCCATCGCTGTCGATAGCGAAGAAATGCACCGGCCCCCAGACGAAATCGTAGTAGCGCTCGTTACCCGGCAGGGCGAAGTAATCCAGATAGGGCTGGGCATTGGTCGTGTTCCAATCGTGGTTGCCCAGCGAGGGGAAGAAGCGATTGGTCGCCGCGCCGGCCCCGTAGGATCCGGTGTAGGGGTAGATGAACTCGTGATAATACTGCCCGATGTTCTGGTCGATCGTCCCGGCTGCGCCGTTCGGGTAGTTGTTGTCGCCGGTGGTGATGATCAAGTCGGGATTCCAGCTCTTGACCAGGTTTGCGACATCTTGTTCAGGCTGCCCGGCTGCACCGTAGTCGCCGATGACGGCGAACCGGATCGAGCCGGGCGGCGTTGCCGTTTCGGTCGCTGCCGGTGTCGACGCCGAGAAGTCCTGCACACTGACGACAAGTTGAGGCGCGTTCGTTCCCTCTTTGGAGGAGTAATCTGCTCCATTGGCAGAAGGTGAACTGACGCGCAGGCTGTAAATGCCGTCGCCGACGATCAGCGAGGTCAGATCGACTTCGTGCCACGCGTCGATCGTCACGCGGCCCAGCGAAGCGATCGGCGTCCCGTCTCCGGCCGGGGCATTGTTCCAGGTGACGGTCTGCTCCGTCCACGTGTTGTCGGCGACGCGGTGAAAATCGCCGCCTGTATCGGAGTCGCCGACGCTGTACAGGCGCAGTTTCGCGCCGGACACGGCACGGCCATTGACGCCGGTCACGGCGAACTTGAGCAGGAAGTTCCTGACCGGGCTATTGTCCACCTCGAGCGTCGTCGACGAGCCGTGTTTGGCGTTGGGTGAACGGAAAGTGATCGAGGCGTCGTCGGCCGGCGCGAACGTCAAGATCAGGCCGGGCATCGGCGTTGGAGCCGTGGAGTCGAACTCGTACGCGCCCAGGTCGGGCGCCGCGTCCAGATAGCCGCCCGGCGGCAGCGGCAGGTCCAGGATCGTTTCGCCGTTCCATTCAAAGTGGGCCGTGCCGGCGTCGATCGCCGGGCTGCCGGGCAGGAGATAATAGGCGGCATCCAGCAGCGGATCGCCGAACAACGTGGTGTTGAGGTCGATGCTGCTGTCTTGATAGTTTGTGCCGTTGCTCCAGAACAGATTGTAGGCCGCGATCGATCCGGCGTCGACATTTTTCAGGCCGGCGACAGTGGAGTTGGCGAACAGGTTGTTGAGCGCGATCAGATTGTCGCCGCCGGTCACGGCGTAGGGGTTGCCGGAGAAGGTGTTGTTGAACAGGTGAATCCGTTCTGGGATGCTGGCGCCACGGTAATCTTCGTCCGTCTCTCCATTATCCATCAGGCCCAGCCCGACCTGGGCGTTATCGGCGATCAGATTGTGTTGGATGTCGAAGACGCGGTGGGAGACATCCGGATAGTCGATCAATTGGATGCCGTCTTCGCCGTTGCCGGTGATGACGTTGTTGCGAATCGAGAGCGTGAGCGTCACTCCACCGTATTCGTGAAGTCGAATCTCGATGCCGTCGTTGCCGTTGTTGCGAATGGTGTTGTTCTCGATCGTGACGCCCGTCGCACCGTCGGCATCGATCCCATCGTCCGAATTGTTTTCAAAGGTATTGTTGCCGACGTAGCCGCCGCCGTCTTCGAAGTCGATGCCATCAGACGTGCCGGTGATGCGGTTGTTGAGAATGCGCAATTTCCCATAAGCCTTGATGCCATCCTCGGCGTTGCGAATGGTGAAGCCGACGATCTGAGTGTCAGGCCCAACCGACGCGTCGACGGCGACGACGGCCAGATCAGCTTGACCGTCGATGATCGTGCTGTCGATGACCTGAGCGTCGCCGGTCGTGTAGAACTCCGAGGCGAGCGTGATCGTTTTGCCGGATAGGACCAGCGACTCGCCGTACACGCCGGGCGCGACGAGGACCACGTCGCCGTTTTGGGCGGCGTCGATCGCGGCCTGAATCGTCGGGTAATCCTGGGGAACGCGCCGGGTGGCAGCCGGCACAGACGTTGGGGCGATCGGCGAACTCTCCGATGGGGAAGTGCCTCGAATTGGCGACGAGGTGGCAGCCGGTGCAGACGTTGAGCCGATCGGCGAACAGGCGACGAGCGAACTGATGAGGAGCGATGGAACAGCCAGGAGAACGACGACGAGCCGGCGCACCGCCCATGTGCTTGTGGTTCTCGCTTTAGAGCGAAGAATGTGCATTGGCACTCTGTTACCGGGTCATATGCCCAGCGCAAACGGGAAAGGATTAGCCACTTGGCCCCAAGTGTATCAGACTCTCGCTCGAGATGACGCGGAGCACGGGAGCGAAGAAACTGGGGAGGTCGCCGCCATCGGGCGCGGGCGTGTCCGAGGGCGCAGGCGTATCACTCGGCGCCGGAGTGGCTCTCGGTGTTGGCGTTTCGGTCAGGGCTGGCCCGGCGCTGACGCAGTTGGCGCTGCCCACATCGGTGAAGGTCTGCCCGGCGATCGGGACGAATGCCCACTCGTAGCTGGTCGAATGAAGGGTCAATTTCAACACCCCCCACGTCGTGTTGTTGCGCACCTCGCTGTTGGGCCGGATGGTGGGGAAGGAGTACAAGCTCGCTCCGCCCGTGCCCACGACAAACTAGCGAATGCCCCGGCTCGGCTCGGCCTGTCCGGTCGGACTCTGCGGCGCAAACCGCTCGTAGGTATGGTCGTGGCCGTTCAGCACCACGTCGGCTCCATGATCGTAGAGGGCTTGCCAGAACGGTTGAACACCGGTGTCGTTGCCATGTGGACCCGAGCTAAAGCGCGGCCGATGCCAATACGCCAGGGTACATAAGCTCGGATTCGCAGCCAGGTCCGCCCGCAGCCACTGCTCCTGCTCTGAGCCAGCGCCGTGGGGGATCTCACTGTTGAGGGCGATGATGTGCCAGTCGCCCAAGGTGTAGGAGTAGTAGCCCTTGCAGTTGCTCGTGCAGTTGGTGTCCAGCGGCGAGGCCGCCGCACCGAAGTAGGTGTAGTAGCCAGCCACGCCGGCGGCATGGTAGTCGTGGTTGCCCGGCGAGGGGCGGGTGCGAGCCTTGTGGCGGCCCCAGGTTGGCGCGTAGCAGTCGTTGAATTCGGTCAGCGTCCCGTTCGGGTAGGCGTTGTCGCCCATCGTGACAACGGTGCCGGCTATGCCGTCGAGCAGTTGTGCGGTCGACTCGTCCTGGGTCCGATTACAGTCGGCGATGTCGCCTGCCCCGACCAGGACGGGTTCGGAGGGCCTCAAGATGATCGGCAGGAAGGCGCGGGGGCTTAGTGGACCCGGCGTGGCGGTAATCTGCTGCACGGAGCTGACGCTAGGCGCACGGCCAGCGTAGCGAATTGCCGCCGTGCCGGAGAATGGCCCGGCTGTGATGGCCGCGCATACCACCCAGAAAGACAATAGCAACCCCGGCCAGGGCCGCCGGTCTGGTTTTCTGGGTTCTGACATGCGGCCTATTTTACTCGATAAATGGAGACCTCACAGGTCTCTGAGACCTGTGAGGTCTGGACGCGCCCACGAGGACGCGGGCTTGGAGCTTATCTAGACAGTATTGCGATTAAGGCCGAGCGCGAATGTCTGACCCGGCCAGGCGCTTTGAGCAGGGGGTCGCATTGACTACGGCACGACGAACATGGCGTCGAGCGCGAACGAGGCCAGGCCGTAAAGACTGCCATCCAGGTAAAGATCGGGCAGGTACGCGCCCGTCGTCACCGGGCCGAGTGTGGCAGGCCAGAACACGAAGATATCTTCGTTGGCCCCGGCAGCACCATCGACGGCGAAGTTACCCACCGTCGAGAGATACAGATCGCCGTTCGCGGCGACCCACAGCGCGTTCACGTCCTCACTGCTGGAATCGGCCAGGCCTACATCGCTGCCGTCGAAGTAGAACGCCCATGTGCCGCTCGTATTGCTGCCCAGGGTCGCAGGTGTGAAGGCAAGCAGATCCTCGTCGTCGCCGGCTGCGCCGGTGACTTTGACTGCGCCGATGGTCGAGATCAGCAGCCGTCCGTCAAACAGGAAACCGATGGTGTCGACGTCCTCGTTTGTCGTCGTGAGGCCGACATCGCTGCCGTCGAAATACCATCCGAGCGTTCCGGCAGTGTCAGGACCCAGCGAAGTCGGCACGAAGCGCAGAATGTCCGAGTCGTCAACCGCGCCGAAGCCGGGCAGCGAAGTATCGGCGTCAAGCGACAGGAGCAGTGAGCCGTCAGGCAGTTTCTCGAAAGCGTCGATGTCGCCGGTCACGCCGACATCGCTGCCGTCGAAGACCATGGTGTAGAGGCCGGTCGTCGGGTCGAGTTGCACGACGTCTTCGTCGGCGACGGCCAGCCCATTCAGCACGCCATCTGTGGTGAGGGAAAGGTAGATGCGGCGCGTAGACGGCGTGGGAGTAGGAGTGGGAGTTAGAGTGGGAGTTAGAGTTAGAGTTGGCGTGGCAGTATCGGTCGGCGTGGCAGTATCGGTCGGCGTTGCCGTATCGGTCGGCGTCGGTGTCGCGGTAGCGGTTGGCGTATCAGTCGGTGTAGGCGTGGAGGTCGGAGTCAGGGTTTGAGTGGGCGTCGCCGTATCCGTTGGCGTAGGCGTAGGAGTGAGAGTTAGAGTTAGAGTTGGCGTCGCGGTAGCGGTTGCCGTGTCAGTCGGTGTAGCTGTATCGGTCGGTGTATTCGTTGGCGTTGGTGTAGGAGTTGGAGTTGGAGTTAGAGTTGGCGTCGCCGTGTCGGTTGGCGTCGGTGTTAGTGTCGGGGTTGCGGTATCAGTCGGCGTCGCCGTATCAGTCGGCGTCGCCGTATCGGTCGGCGTAGGCGTCGTGGTAGCGGTTGGCGTTGCAGTCTCCGTCGGCGTCGCCGTCTCGGTGGGTGTCGCGGTTGGCGATGCGCCAAGCGTGTACGTGTCAATCACCGTGCCCGTGCGCGCGATGAACTGAAAGACAATCTGGGATTCACTGGCCTGGACGAGCATCGCGCCAAAGTCGCCGTTGTAGCGCGCCTGGCTGCCGGGCACCGGCGTGCTGAAGGCGTAGATGGACCTGCCGCCCAAACCGTCGACAAAATAAGGGAAGCCGTCGAGCACGATACGCTCGTAGGTGTGATCGTGCCCGGCCAGCACCACGTCCGCGCCCCACGCCTGATACGGCCACTGCATGTCCAACGTCGAGCCGTGATTCGCCCCCGAAGAATAAGGTGGATGGTGCATGTAGACCAGATCCCACGGCGAGGTCGAAGCGGCGAGTTGAGCTTGCAGCCAGACACCTTGGGTCGACGTGCTCGAGTTTCCGTCCGGTTCTCGATCGTCGCTGTCAATCGCGAAGAAATGCACCGGCCCCCAGACAAAATCGTAGTAACGCTCGTTGCCGGGCAAGGTAAAGTAGTCCAGGTAGGGCTGGGCATTGGTCGTGTTCCAATCGTGATTGCCCAGCGACGGGAAGAAGCGATTCGTCGTCGCGCCGGCCCCATAGGATCCGGTGTAGGGGTAAATGAACTCGTGATAATACTGGCCGATGTTCGCGTCGATCGTATCCGCCGCCCCGTCCGGGTAGTTGTTGTCGCCGGTCGTGATGACGAAGTCGGGATTCCAGCTCTTGACCAGGTTCGCGACATCTTGTTCAGGCAGTCCGGCGCTACCGTAGTCGCCGATGATGGCGAACCGGATCGAGCCGGCCGGCAGCGGCGTCGGTGTAGGAGACGGTGTTGGTGTATCGGTCGGCGTCGGCGGTTCACCGGTGGTGTACGTGATGACAAGTTTCGGCGCGGCCGGCGGTTCGCCATCGTAAGCTTCCGCCGTGCGCCGGCCTGTGCCGCCGACGATGATCGCGATGGAGCTGCCGGATGCCCAACCGGGCCGGTTCACGATCTCCTGAATGATGGAGGCCAGGTCCGGCGTTTGCCATTTGGCATTGGGCGCCGTCCAGGCGGGAATGTTGTTCCAGGCAACTTGCGCCGTCGTTCGGGGCCGGGTCGAGATATTGTTCTTCGCCGATGTGAAGGTGAAGGCATTATCCACCGCCTGGCCCTGAATCGTCACGGAGGTCGGATCGGAGCCGGTCTCGTCCACCTCGAATTCCACGTAAGCGTCGAGAATGGATGCGCCCTGTGGAATGGAGATGTTGTTGAATCGCATCCCCACGAGCTGGTTGGTGGCGCCATCCGCGCCCAGTTCCAGGTCGGAACTGGTTAAGCTTACGCTCCCGGTGTTGCTCTTCTCTTCCGCATCGTCCGACGAACTGCTGACCTGAGAAGTGTGCACCCCGAAACCGACCGGCGTCGGCGTGGGTGCGTTTGTCGGCGTCGGCGTCGGAGCCGTAAAATCAAATTCGTACGCACCCAGATCGGGCGCAGCGCCCGAGAAGTCAGTGATCGGGGAGGGCGGGATGGCCTCCCCATCATTGGCGATGTACTGGGTGACCCCGGTATCGATGGCCGGCGAGCCGGCCTGGAGCACCAGGCCGCTGAAGTCGTCGTCTACCGTCTCCCACAAACCATCGGAGCCGGGGTTCGGCGGCGACGCGAAGAGCGGGTTCTGCCCGAACAGGTTGCCCGCGCCGAGGTTGCTCTGATCGGCGTCTATCCCGTTGTTGTAAAACAGGGTGTACGCCACGACTGAGTTGGCCCCCGCCTGGCCCTGCACCCTCCAGACCCCCTTCGTCGTCGAGCTGGCGACGATGTTGTTGAAAGCCACCAGATTGTCCCCGCCCGATATGCCGTAGTCGTTGCCGTAAAGCGTGTTGTTGTAAAGCCGGATGGCCTCCACGATGTCGGCGCCGGAATAGTTCTCGTCTGTGATCCCATCGGGCATCAGACCAATGCCGGCCTGGACACTGTTGGCGATCAGGTTGCCGCTGATGATGAAACGGCGGTTGGTGTCCTCCGGCAGGCCGGTATAGTCAATCAACTGGATGCCGTCCTCAGCGCTCCCGATGATCTCATTGTTCCGGATGGTGATATCAATCGGCTGGGCGGGCGCATAACCAGGCTGCAAGCGGATTTCGATCCCATCGTTCCCACTGTACATCAGCCGGTTGTTCTCGATCAGCAGCGGGCGGTTCGTGTCGTCCAGGTCGATCGCGTCATCCCCCGAGTCGAAATAGACGTTGTGGCGGTTGATCCCCCCACTGCCCAGTTCGTAGTCGATCAGATCCCCCGACGCCTGGAAGTAGTTGTACTCGACGATGAACTCCGAGAAAGGGTGGATGCCATCGAGCCCGTTTCGAATGACAAAGCCCCGGATAGTCGGCATCGGGGAAATGCCGGTAGGGATGGCGATGGCCGCACCGGCTGCACCTCCAGCGTCAATGACGGTCGTGTTGTGGGTCGGGTCTGCAGGGTCGAAGAACTCGGCGGTCAGGACGATGGACTTATTGAGGGTCAGATTTTCGATATACGTGCCCGGCCGGACGAGGATGGTATCTCCGGGGCCGGCAGCGTCAATGGCCGCCTGGATGGTGGGGTAATCATCGGGAACGATCAGCGTCGCGGCCCGGACGCTCTGGTAAACCGCGAGCGCGGCGATGACGGTGAGAATTCCGGCCGTGAGAAAGAAAAACCTACGCACGCTGCGCATCAGCGGAAGTCTAGCGCACAAACGACTGAAGCGGTCATAATCTGCGCTTTTTGTATAGTGCGTCGCTCACGGCCCCTTCGGGTGATCCATCCGCCGCCCTCCCTAGCCGCCGGATGGATCACGCGAAGCGGAGCGGGAGTCAAAAAAGCGCAGTCTGTGCCCCCGCGCAGCATAACCCCAGGCTATTATACGCCTTGTCATGTTCCCAGGCGCGTGCCCGTTTGGTTACAGGATCATTGTGCAGGAAGGGCAAGCCTGGCGCGCTGAGCGCCGTGCCGGTCCTGCTTGGTGCCTGTTGTGAAGATCGTTAGACAGTATGAAACCAAGAAATCACGTAACTGCTCAGCCGTCATGCCCGAATGCTTTTGTCGGGCATCCCGGTTGAGCATGGGCGGGCCACACTGACAAGCTCTGGATTCCCGCCTAAAGCGTGCGGGAATGACCCCGCAGCGGTGGCTGAGCAGTTACGAAATCACTTCGGAAACGCAGAGCTGAATGCGCCGCTACCTGAGGATCAGTGGAAGGTAAACGCGGCGCTCTCCTATTCTCGCCAGAACCCGACGGCCGGTATCCACAATCCACACGGAGTCCTCGGCGGCGATCCCCCAGGGCGAGGATCCGGTCGGCAATTGGAAAACTTGCCAACCGTTCTGGTCAAACAGGGTGGTGTACGTGGCGGTGTTCCAGGTTACCAGTCCGTTCGTGACCGTTACCGTGTGGGTGGTCGGCGGCAACTGAGGGGCGCAGGATGGACTGGCCAACTCGCTGCTGTGTGGGATGGTAATGACAGTCCCAGGATCGAGGCGCGGGTCCAGCATGCCCACGGACTGACTCTGGTCCGTATACCAGACCTGCTCCCCGGCGACGCTGATCATCACCGGGTGTTGAACCACACTCTGGGTGTAGGTAATCAGCCGGTTGGCTCCAGGCTCAAGGCGGGCCAGCTCCCCCAGGTTGGGATCCGCCCACCACAGGTTGCCGTTCCCATCCAGCGCCATGCCTTCGGGATAGCTGCCGGCCGGAAGCTCCCACCAGGTAACGGTTTCGCTGACTGTATCCAGGCGGTCAATCCGGCTGTTTAGCCAATCACCCAGCCAGACCTGGCTGCCATCTACGACCAGGTAATCGCTCAAGCCATCCAGTGGCAGGGTATAGGTGCACACTTCGCTTGACCCTGGCGCCAGGCGGTACAGGTACGGCCCGGAGGCGTCGGTGACCCAGGTATTCCCGCCGGCGTCAAGGCCGGTCCCGTAAAGGCTGGTTGTGCCAGGTATTTCCCAAATGCTGGCTTCGCCCTCCGCTACGGAGAGACGGCCGAGTTGGTTGCTGCTGAAATCCGCCCACCACACCAGGCCCGCTCCATCACTGCGGGCATCGGACGGATTGCCGCCGACCTCGAAAATCGTGTAGCTCCCGGCGGATGGGTCGACGCGCCAGATTTCTCCTGCGCTATAATCGCTGATCCACAGCATGCCCTGGCTGTCCAGATTAAGCTCATAGGCGTCCCCGGCCGGGTTGAGGCCCGTTTCCTGGGCCTCTAGATCGGCGCGCGCCCAGTTGGTCAGGCCGAGAAGGGCGATCAGGTAAGCAAGCCCGAGGAACAGCGGTACGAGTACCCGCATTCTTAACATGGAATCCTCCTCGAATGCGCCCACGCGTAGCATCGGGCCTTGTGCCCGGTATGTGCCTGGGGCCATACATGCCCACTCCCGCTCCCTTCGGTCGGGGACTTCGCAGGACAGGCGTACCCACTCCGCTGCGCGACGGGGTGCTTCTCAAGGAGCCGCCTCCGCTGACGTGTTTTGCGTGCACACTCAGTGACTGAGCGGAGGGACGCCCGACGAGGGGCAAACACAAAGGGGACCGGGCAGTCGGGCCTGGCCCCCCTGATCGCATCAGGCTCCGTTGAATCTCCGGCTGCCTCACCCCCGGCCCCTCTCCTGAGAACGAAAAGCAGTTCTCAGGAGAGGGGAGTCGCGCTCCCCCTCTCCAGAAGGGGGTGAGGCTGAGCCGTCACGCGCAAGCGAAGTCAAACTTCACGGGACAGGGAGGCTCGGGAAGGGCTAAGCCCTCCCCGAGCCTCCGCTTTGCCGCACCAGTGCGCTGGAGGTGCACCAGGGACACCCTCGGCGCGCGGGCGGCCGTCCTGCCTCACGGCACGCTGAAGTTCACCACCGCGAAGCCGTTGGCCTTGATGGTCACCGACTGCTGCACGCTGTAGTCAGGCAACTTGATGGTGTACGTCGCCGACTTGGCCTTGTGCTTGTACTCATAGTAGTAGAAGCCGTCCGCGTCGGTCAACACCGTAGCCAGCAGATCACCGGTCGGGTTGTATATTTGGACCGTAACATCTGATACCGGGTCACCAGTCACACCGCTGGTGACGAAGCCCATGAACCCGGCGAAGCGCTTGAACTCGTTCACGCTCGTCGGCGTGGATGTGAAGGTATTACTGCCATCGGTGAACGAGAAGTTGTAGGTCTGCCCATTGAGGATGATCGGGGCGGTGCCGCCGGTGCCCTGACGCGCATCCAGAGTATCGCTTGTCCCGCCAAACTCGCCCCTGCTCCAGTTGATCGTCTTCTTCAGGCCGTAGTCCAGGTGGATCGTGACGTACAGCAGGCCTGTGCTCGGGATTTCGCCGGTGACCGTGACCGTTGTGGTCGAGGTGCCAATCGTCGTTCCATTCTTGTAGTCGGCGAAGGTGATGATCTGGTTCCCGCTCGATGATGTAGGCGTCATCGCCTCTGTGGCGATGATATAGCCACTCAGCATCGGGCTTGGCTCGACACAGCCGTTGCCGTTAGTGTCCGAAACCGCGTCGTGAACTTGGATCGGTACACCAGCCCCCTCCTGCGTTATGAACGGGTAAGGTACCTGGATGTACAGCGTCACCTGGTCTCCCGGATTCCCGGTGTAGAACACGTTGTAGTAGAACTGGCCGGGGTTGCTGGCCTGCAGCCGGTAGGTGGTCGGAGACAGCGTGTTCAGGTGGTAGAGCAGGCGGAATGGACCGGTCAGCGGGCAGAACGAGGTGTCGGTGAAGTGGCTCGGCGGCACAATGGTGACTGAGTGATCGTCGCTGTCGGATACGTCGTTGGGGAAGCCGTCCGGGTGGTAATGAACCGTGACCGTGTTATGCAACGGGTTGGGATCGCCCGCCTGGATGGTGTAGTTCACGCTGAAGCTGCAGCTCGTACCCGGGGCCAGGCTGCCGCAGCCGTTGGCGCTGGCTGTAGCAGTGAGGTCACCCAGACCGGCCCAACCGGTGCCCACGTCGGTTACACTGTCCAGGATCAGGTTCGGGCTGTCACTCGAGCTGGTGTTGGTGATGGTGAAGTTGTACGTGATGGTAGCGCCCACCACGGCGGCTGTCGGCCCGGTCTTCACCACCGTCACCGACGGCTGGAACAGATTCGTTGAGTGACCATCGCTGGCCGTGATGTCGTTGCTGAAGCCGTCCGGGTGATAGTGCGCCTCGGCGGTGTTCAGCAGCGGGTCAGGATCGCCCACCTGCACCGTGTAGGTGTAGCTGAACGAGCAGCTCGCGCCCGACGCCAGACTGTTGCAGGCTGCCGGTGGCACCACACCCGCCACCAGCGTGTCGCTGAAGCTGTCCAGTATCAGGTTGGGCGTGTCCGCCGACGAGGTGTTCGTGATGGTCACGTTGTAGGTGACCGTGTCGCCTTCCTTGCTCAGCGTCGTGCCGGTCTTGTCGATCACCACCGACGGGTAGAACAGGTTCACCAAGTGGCCGTCGGAGTCGGTGATGTCGTTGCTGAAGCCGTCCGGATGGTAGTGCGCCGTGGCCGTGTTCAGCAACGGGTCAGGATCGCCCACCTGGACGGTGTAGACGACGTTGAAGGTGCAGGATGCGCCCGGAGCGAGTTGGTCGCAGGCCGCCGGGGCATCGTCGCTCAGGTCGCCCAGCAGCGTGTCTGTCAGGCTGTCGAGCAACAAGTCGGGCGTGTCGCTGGAGCTGGTGTTGCTGATGGTGAAGGTGTAGGTCACATCATCACCTTCCTTGCTCAGCGTCGTGCCGGTCTTGTCGATCACCACCGA
>Ga0209342_10005991_pt1 | contig 12399 bp, 13 predicted proteins | sample RifCSP16_2_FD_184023 | JGI IMG/M metagenome (GOLD analysis project Ga0209342, IMG submission 184023) | Soil microbial communities from Rifle, Colorado - Rifle CSP2_sed 16_2 (SPAdes) (version 2) | ecosystem: Environmental > Terrestrial > Deep subsurface > Rock core/Sediment | place: Rifle... | reverse complement strand
TCCGCGACGACGGGGGTCGGTGTCCATGACGCCTGGGCCCCCTCCAAGAACCGCTCGACGGCCGTCCCCGTCGCGGACCCCTCGAGGTATTCGACCCAGGCATACGAGTCGACGATGTACCGAGTCATGCGTGGTCCGCCCGATCCTCTTCCGCGAAGGAACCGATGCCGCGGAGGACCCCGAGGTAGCTGCGGCGGGGGATGCGGACCTCGATCTCGACGGGCTCATCCTCCCGGATTCCGAGGGCGTCGACGGCCTCCTTGGGGAGCGTGACCATGAGCGAGCCTCCAACGCGGCGAGTCTTCGCGAGAATCGTTACCATGTAACCTAGGTTATACAGAATGTAACTTTAGTTATATATAGCTTCCTTCCCGAGGTTGTCCGAAGGGCAGCAATCAGTCGGTTGCGGCGGCGCGCCGCTGTTCCTCGAGCCGCGCCTCCGCCACTTGCTTGAAGTGCTTGAGGCGCATGAAGTTGTCTCGCTCCATCTCGTCGAGGCGCTGGCGGATCCACGCCTCCGTCGACGTCAGCTCGGGGATCACGCGGTACTCGAGTGCGTTCACGCGCCGCTTCACCTTCTCGATCTCCTCGATCAGGCGGCGCATCGTCGTCTCGATCTCCGCCGCCACGATGATGTTCTCGACGAGGTCCTCGTACGCCTCCGCCGCCTCGTCGATCCGCGCGCTCGTCTGGATGATGCCGTACCCCCTCTGCTCGATGCTCTTCCGGACCGCGCGCGCCTCGATGCGGGGCACGACGATGCCCATGACGTTCCGCGTCTTCAGCTCCAGCGTGGGTCTCTCCAGGAGCGCGAACGCCGCGGACTTCACGCCGATCGCCCCTTCGACCGCACGCGCGATCGCGATGCGCTGCTCCGCGACCGCGTACTTCTCCACGAGGTTCGACCGCATCTTCTTCGCGCGGTCCAGGACGCGGAAGAATTCGACGATGAGTGCGTCCCGTTTGAGCTTCAGCAGGCGGTGTCCGCGCTCCGCCGTCTTCTTGGTCTTTCGAACGAGGAGGAGCTGCGACCGCGTCGGCTTGTACTGCGCGAGGACCATTACGCCGCCGCCTTCGCCGCCTGCCGGAGCCTCGGGTGGAACCGCTCCATCGTCTCGCGGTCGATCTTCGTGAGCCACGCGTCGTCGAGCCCGGACAGGAGCTTCCACGCGATCTCCAAGGTCTGCTCCACGGTCCGGTCCTCCTCGCGGCCCTGGCGGACGTACTCCTGCTCGAACCGGTCCGCGAACTCGAGGAACCGCCGGTCGCGCTCCGCGAGCGCCTCCTTCCCGACGATCGCGACGAGGCCGCGCACGTCCTTGCCCTCCGCGTACGCGGCGTACAGCTGCGACGACACCTGCTTGTGGTCCTCTCGCGTCTTCTTCACGTCGACGCCGGGCTCCATGAGGCGCGACAGGGAGGGGAGCGGGTCGATCGGCGGATAGATGCCCTTCCGGTGGAGCTCGCGGGACACGGCGATCTGCCCCTCCGTGATGTACCCCGTGAGGTCCGCGACCGGGTGCGTCCAGTCGTCGTCGGGGATCGCCATGATGGGGATCTGCGTGATCGACCCGCGCTTCCCCTTGATCCGCCCGGCCCTCTCGTACAGGGTGGCGAGGTCCGTGTACGTGTACCCGGGATAGCCGCGTCTCCCCGGCACCTCCTCGCGCGCCGCCCCGATCTGGCGGAGCGCCTCCGCGTAGTTCGTCATGTCCGTGAGGATGACGAGCACGTGCATGTTCTGGCTGTACGCGAGGTACTCCGCCGACGTGAGCGCCATGCGCGGCGTGATGAGCCGCTCGACCGCGGGGTCGTCCGCGAGGTTCAGGAAGAGGACCGCACGCCTGAGCGCGCCGGTGCGCTCGAAGTCGTTCATGAACTGGCGGGCGTCCTCGTTCGTGATGCCCATCGCGGCGAAGACGACGGCGAACGCCTCGACCGCGTCCGGCACCTTTGCCTGCCGCGCGATCTGCAGCGCGACCTCGTTGTGCGGCAGCCCCGCCCCGGAGAACAGCGGCAGCTTCTGCCCGCGCACGAGCGCGTTCATGCCGTCGATCGTCGAGATCCCCGTCTGGATGAACTCCTTCGGGTTGTCGCGCGCGTACGGGTTGATCGCCGACCCGACGATGTCCCTGCGCTCGTCTGGGATGATCGGGGGCCCGCCGTCGATCGGGTCCCCGGCGCCGGAGAGGATGCGGCCGAGCATGTCCTTGGACACGCCGAGCTTGATCGTCTCGCCGAGGAACTTCACGCTCGACGCGCGGTCAAGGCCCGCGGTGCCCTCGAACACCTGCACGACGACGATGTCCTTGCTCGAGTCGAGCACCTGTCCGCGGCGACGTTCGCCCGAGGGCGTCATCACCTCGACGAGCTCGCCGTACCCCACGTACTCCGTCTTCTCGACGAACAGGAGCGGGCCCGCGATCTGCGTGATCGTCCGGTACTCGCGCGCCATCACGCCACCTCGAGCTTGCGGAATTCCTCTTCCATCATCGTCACCGCCCGCTGCATCTCCTCGTCGTACTTCTCCTCGAACTTCACGCGCGCGAGGAGCGCACGGGACGGCAGGGCGATGAGGTCCCGCAGGGGGACGTCGAGCTTGAGCGCCTTGTTCCCGAGGTCGTGGAACTTGCGGATTGCCTGGATTAGCGTGAGCTGCCGCTTCATGGGCGCGAACGTGTCGACCTTGTGAAAGGCGTTCTGCTGCAGGAAATACTCGCGAATCATGCGCGCGACCTCGAGCGTGAGCTGCTGGTCCTCCGGGAGCGCGTCCGCGCCGACGAGGCGCACGATTTCCTCGAGCTCCGCCTCGTCCTGGAGGACGCGCGAGGCCCAGCTCCGCAGGTCCGGCCAATCCTCGCCGACGTTCTTCCGGTACCACGGGTCGAGGCTCTGCGTGTACAGGGAGTACGACGTGAGCCAGTTGACGGCGGGGAAGTGGCGGCGCTCGCGGAGCTTCGTGTCGAGTGCCCAGAACACTTTCGTGATGCGGAGCGTGCCCTGCGTCACCGGCTCGGAGAAGTCGCCGCCGCTCGGGCTCACCGCGCCGACGACGGAGATGCTGCCTTCCTGGCCATTCAGCGTGGTCACACGCCCTGCGCGCTCATAGAACTCCGACAGGCGCGCGCTGAGGTAGGCGGGGAAGCCCTCCTCGCCGGGCATCTCCTCGAGCCGGCTCGAGATCTCGCGCATCGCCTCGGCCCACCTCGACGTGGAGTCCGCCATGAGCGCGACCGCGTACCCCATGTCCCGGTAGTACTCCGCGATCGCCATCCCCGTGTACACGGACGCCTCCCGCGCCGCCACGGGCATGTTGCTCGTGTTCGCGATGAGCACGGTGCGCTCCATGAGGGGCCGGCCGGTCTGCGGGTCCTCGAGGTGCGGGAATTCGGTTAGCACCTCCGTCATCTCGTTCCCCCGTTCGCCGCATCCGATGTAGACGACGATCTTCGCGTCGCACCACTTCGCGAGCTGGTGTTCGGAAACTGTGTTGTGTAGGATCATGGGTAGCTCGCCACCGACGAAGTTGTGGGTCTCTTCGACAGTCAGGTCGAAGACATCCGTGGTCTCGTCCCAAGTCCGTACGTCCAGAACGCGATCAAGAAGGACATGGTCGAGCATTGTATCCAGACGCGAAAGCCAATTGCCGACCTCGGTCTTTGTAGAAATCGCCCCACTGAGGGCCCGCAAAGTCCCTCTGCCCATGCGTTCGCCGGCCGCTGCGTTCTTTAGCACCTGCCGCCAACTGGCGGCGTTGGATCCCAGGGCTTGGCGGATGAGCCCGATTCTCTCCTCGGGAATCGAAACGACGTCGTAGGAGTCGTAGTACGATTCCTTCTTGTAAGCGTTCCAGAGTGGTGCCGCCTCTTTGGGGGAGACCCATACGCGGAAGTAGGGACGGCCTTCCAGGATCTTTCGACTCGCGCGAGCGAAAATTCCCAGACGCCCGAAGAGGTAGACGAGTCCGCTTGCCATCGCCTTACTGGCGGTGGCGATTTCCAGCGCTTCATCGCCGAAGTGACCATCTCCAGCTGCGTAGGCGCGGAGGAATTCAGCGATGACGTCCTCGGCGGCCGCCACCACGATGCTCGGAACCTTAACGGTCCGTGACTTCGCGCGCGTGGGCACAGCCCAGCATTCGAGCACACGGACGAGAGCTCGGGACGAAACGGTGATTGTGGAGACGGTCCGGTCATGGCGCTCACGCCCCTTCAACCCGAAAAGTGCGAGGAGCAAGTGAGCATATCGCTTTCGGAGTTCCGGATCGTTGTTGTAGAACTCGACAACCTGACGTGACTTGATCGTCCCCTCGCTGAGCTGAAGTCCGAGGAACTCCGCCAGATCCGCGGTCATGACCTGCGGCACGCTGATAGCCCGCCCGGTCCTCTCGGAACGAACTGAGGAGACTGTGACCCCGAGCTGCTGAGCGATTGAAACCGTGGGCGCCGTCCTCTGGAGCCTATAGTTCCAGAAGACATCTTTCGAGATGCGAAGCTGAGAGCAGATTCTGGGGATTCCGCTCGCTTTGGCCAGTTCCGAGAGGCGCGTTGATACCTCGCTCCTTGCACGGGAATCCGCGACTCTGGATTTTCTCGGAAGCGGCAGCCGCGTCTTTCGTGACACTATGGGCAGGCGCCGAGGAACCACAACGGAGTCCCCTGGCTTCAGCTCCGCGGCCGCCGTTTCAACGACCCGGTGCCCGTCGAATCGGTAGAGTTGGTGAACCGGGGTGAGTCTCACGGTTCGGCCACTCCTGAGTCGAACCTCGGTCAGGCGGTCCGTCTTTCCCCTATATGCGGCGGTGGCTCGTCCGGACCGAATGCCCTCGCCATCGAAGGTCAGGACAGGCAATGGCCTGTCGAGGGTCACGAAGTTCTCGTCGGCAGAATCCTCCCGATCGCCGAGGACCGACCGATAGAGTTCCTCGATTGGAGTGATGGTCCCGTCCGCTAGGAAGACGGGTGTTGCTCCCACGACGCATTTCCCCGTTCCGAAACCCCCGGGGATGGCGGCGGTCCCTCCCTTCGCGAGCGGGAACAGGAAATCGAACACGCGCTGCCCCGTGATGAGCGGAATCGTCGGCAGCTGCTTCTCGCGGACGGGCCGGGGCGTCCTCACGGGCCACGACTGCATGAGCGTGAGAGTGGCGGCGTCGACCTGCGCGATCGTCTCGTCGACGCGGAACTCTCCTGCCTTCACGTCCTTCACTGTCCCGGAGACCTTCGGCGGCACGAGGATCCGGTGCTCGACGAACTTCGCCTCCTGCACCAGCCCCAGCGCCTGTCCCGGCTGGACCTTGTCCCCCGGCTTCACGAGCGGCTTGAACGGCCAACGCTTCTGGCGGTCGAGGCCGGGCGCGCGCACGCCGCGCAGGACGTAGTCACCCATCTTTTCCTTGAGCACCGGCAACGGCCTCTGGATTCCGTCGTAGATCGAACCGAGGAGTCCAGGCCCGAGCTCGACGTTCAGCGGCTGCCCTGTGTTCGCCACCGGTTCGCCGGGTCGGATGCCGCTCGTGTCCTCGTATACCTGGATCGTCGTGCGGTCCCTCACGATGCGGATCACCTCGCCCAGGAGCGCCTCCTTGCCCACGAGCATCACATCGTACATCCGCGGGCGGAGCCCCGTGGCGGTGACGACCGGCCCGGCCACTCGGTAGATCTCGCCCGTCTGCGTCCCCGTCGCCTGCACCGTCGCAACCATCGCTTGCACCTCACTTGAACAGGTCGATCCCGATCGCGCGCTTCACCTTCGCCCTCAGGTCCTCCTCCTCTTTCGCCCCGACCGCGATCACGACGGGGCGCGGCACCGTCTGGAGCCGCCGGCGGGTACCGTGGCTCAGCCGCTGCAGGTCCTCCGTGCTGAGGACGAGGATGCCGACGCTGGGGTCGTCGACGACCGCGTCGACCTTCGCCTCCAGGGCCTCGGGCTCGACGGAGTAGCACTTCCGCACGCCCGCGAGGCGGAAGCCCAGGACGAAGTCGTCGCGACCCACGACCGCCAGCTCCATCAGATCACCAGGAGTTCCTTCATCGCCTCGGCGGGCAGTCCGTGCTCCTTGCCCCGCGCGATGATCCGGATGTTCTCGACCTCGCGCACCTTGCGCGCGAGGAAGTCGAGGACGGGGAGGACGGAGAGAGGGTGGAGGTGGGAATGGCGGGAGGCGGCCTTCAGCTGGGCCCGTTCGAGGGCCCGCTCGACGTGCGCGACGCCCTGCGCCTCGACCTCGCGGAGGGACGCGGCGATGTCCCCGTACCGCGAGTAGTGCGCGAGGCGCCCCATGAGGCCGGCGAGGTCCAGCCCCACGCATCCGCGGAGCTCGTCCACCGCCAGCTCGAGACCTCCGTCCAGGAACACGGGGCGGTCCACCGCCGACTTCGTCCGCCACACGCGCAGGAGCGTTCGGAGGTTGAGGATGTCCACCTCGCGACGGACGAACTCGTGGAAGAGGCGGGACGGCTCTGTGCGCGGCTCGATGTCCGCGAGCAGGTGGCGGTAGTAGACGTGCGCAAGGGCGTCCTCGTACGCGGCGAGCCCCTTCGTCGGGTCGAACGACTCGCCCATCTGGCGACGGGCCTCCTCGAAGATCGTGCCGCCGAGGGCGTCGAACACCTCCTCCACGGTCTCCTTTCCGACGAGCGCATGGAGGAACGAGGTGTCCAAGCTGCCGGCGGCGACGATGTCCTCCTCGATATCCGCGGGCGACGCGCCGTACAGACGCCCTCGAAGGATCGTCTTGATGTTCGACACGTCCCACCGCTCGAGGTATCGCGCGACCATGTCCCGCAGGCGGCCCTCGCTCATCTCGATGATCTGCGTGAACACCTTCGCGAGGTGGTTCGCGGTCGCGCGCTCGACGAGGTCGACGCCGCGCACCTGCGCGCCGAGCGCGAGGATCTCGTCCTTGTAGGGCCCTTCCCCGAGGAACCGCGCGATCTGCGGGATCTCCATCTGGAGGAGGCGCGCGTAGGTGTCCTGCGGGTACAGGGCGGCCTTCTTCGCCTTCACCCGGGCGGCCACGTACGGGTAGTTGCCGGACTCGTACGGGATCCGGCGCTTGATCCCCGCCCAGGTCTGGCGGAGGACCTCCTCCTCGCTCAGGGGCGTGGCCATAGGCGTACCGCCACCTCCTTGATCATGTTTCCCCACAGGTCGTGCAGGAGGGAGTCATACGTCACGTCGAGCCGGGTCGATCCGTCCGCACTCTCGATCACGATGCCACCGATGCAGTCGATCGTGCCGCCAAAGTTCGAGCCCACGCTCGCGCGGACGTCGGGAGCGTCGCGCGCGTTGGAGTACACGCGTCCCGCCTTCCACTCCGCCGCGTGCCGGACCAGGAGCTTGCGGAGCGCCTGCGGGTTCGGGTTCGCCGCCAACCGCTCGCGGACCTTCGCCTTCGCCGCGTTGAGGACCTCCTCCTGTGCGGCGAGTCCGATCTTCCGGGCGTCGAGCTCCGCGCGGGCGAGGTCCTGCACGCGACGGCGAGCCGCCTGCTCATGCGCCTCGGCTTCCCGCCGCGCGATGAGCGCCTCGCCCTCCGCGCGGGCCTCCACGAGGAGGCGCTCGCGCTCCCGGCGGCCCTCGTCGACGATCGCCTCGGCTTCCGCCTTGCCCGTGTCCCGGATCCGATCCAGGACCGTCTCGAGCCCCATCGCGCTCACGCGATCTTGCCCAGGAGCAGGAACGCCATCGCGAATCCGAACAGCACGATCGTCTCGGGCAGCACCATGAACACGATGCCCTTGCCGAACAGCTTTTCGTTCTCCGCCATCGCCCCCACCGCCGCCGCACCCACCACCTTCTCGGCCCACGCGGTCGCAATCGCGGAGCCGGCCAAGGTGATGGCCACGGACAAGGCTACCATTCCTTCGTGTGACGTCATGTCGTGACCTCCGTTTTCGTTCGCTCGCCAAAGGGCGAGAACAGCGTGCCCCCGCCCTTGAAGAACTTGAGGAAGAACTCCACGTAGTTGAGACGGATGGACTGGATCCCCGCGCTGATCGCGCCGAGGATGAGGACCATCGCGTGCGCCAAGAACATCAGGACGAATCCGAGGACGATGAACAGGACGTTCGGATTCAGGGCGACGATTCCCTGGTCGTGGAATAACGGTTCATCGATGATGAGCGGGAGGAACATCGTGTTGAACGCGAGGGCGACGGCCCCCTTCGCGACCGCCACGCCCGCGAGCCGCGTGTACGACATCATGTTCGACAGGACGGAGATGATCTCGAGCACCTCGAGGGGCGACGAGATGACGAGCAGGACAGCGCCGACCGCAATCGCTCCAATCATGAAGAACGGAATCACCATACCGCCAATCGCCAGCCCGGCCGCAGGGATCCAAACGAACGGCGGGTTGTCGAGGAAGATCTGGTTCACGACACGATGGCTCGCCGTCTCGCAGCCCAAGTTGCCAACGTCGAACTCGCACCATGCGGGCGTCCGGCCGAGGACCGCGAAGAAGGAGAAGAGGCCGATCAGGATGATCAGCCAGCCGAGCTTGCCGACGGCGTGTCGCTTGCTGTGGCTCCACTCGTTCACGAAGCCGACGGCGTAGCCCAGGCCGAGGTGGATGAACGATGCGACGATGCTGATGAGGAGAAGGTCGATGACGCCGATCGCCTCGAGCTTGTGGATCGGCGCGCTGTACGGGATGTTGTAACCGAGGATGTCGGACCAGCTGAGCTCTTCGGCCGCGCCGGGTGGAGGATGGAACGGGATTCCGAAGATCTCCCCGTAAAGCAGGAGGCCGAAAATGAAGGCGAAGAACCCCCCGTAGAGGACGACGCGCATGAGGTCCGCGAAGTCCGCGCTGTCCCTCAGCTTCACGGAGAGCAGCGCGCCGAGCACGACCATGACGATGCCATATCCGACGTCGCCGATCATCAGGCCGAAGAAGATGGGGAAGAGGACGAACATGAACGCGGTGGGGTCGACCTCGTCGTGGCGGGGCGTGGAGTATAGCCGGGTGAGGAACTCGAACCGCCGCGCGGGGCCTCGGTTTCGCAGGAGGACGGGCGGGGCCTCGGCGTCCTCACCATGTCCGCCCTCCTCCTCGAGGACGTCCGTGTGAAGTCCGGGAAGGCCCGAGAGCGCCTTCCGCAGGTCCTCTCGCTTGGCGGTGGGGACCCAGCCGTCGATCACGAACGAATGGTCGGAGACCGCGAACCGGAGGGGGGCCTCCGCCTTCTCGATCTCGACCTGGAACCGCGCCTCCGCGCGGACGATGAAGCGCGCGTACCGGTCGCGGAGCTTCGCGATGCGCTCCTCGACCTCCGAAAGCCGTGCGACCCACTTGTCGCGGTCCCTCTCGGCGCTCCGGAGGAGGTCCACGGGATTCCCGCCGGCCTTGGGCACCTCGAGTTCCGCGAACCCGAACTTCGCGAGGTGCTCTCGTACGGCATCCGCCGCGTCTTTGGCGGCGAACACCGCGATGACGCCCTCCGCGACGAACGCCTCGGAATCCCGCGCGACTGCGGCGAGGCCGCGGACCTCCGCCGCCACGCGGCCCACGATCACCGTCAAGGAGTCGTACCCGCGGAGGAACTCGAGGGGAAGGCCGAGCGCCGCGAACGGTCCGAGATCCTCGACCTGGCGGTTGAGGTCTTGGACAAGGCCCTCCATCTTCTTCCGGGACTCGTCCTCCTCCCGGATGTGGAGTTCGAGGGTCGCGATCCGCTCCCGGACGTCCTCGGCCCCTTCCGCCCCCTTGCGGGGCTCGGCCTCCTCGAGCTTCAGGAGGTTCGCGATCGAGCGAAGCTTGATCAGGTTCTCCGAGACCTCCGCGGCCCGGGGCAGAGGCTTGCCGATCGAGAACACCTCGTCCTCCCCCCGGTGGTCCACGAGGTGGAGCAGCCTGCGCGCGTGCAAGGATTCAATCGCGGGCTCCATCTGGTCCCGGGGTCCCACGACGAGGACCCTGCTCATCGGCTCGGGCCTAAGCATCGAGGGCACCCTCGAACTTCCGCACCACGAGGTCTGCCGCCGGCTCGACGTTCTTCGCCCCCGCGGCCTTGAGGGCTTCCGCTTCTTGCCGCCCCTTTGCGAGGATCGTCTCGCGCTCCCTGGCCAGCTCCTCCTCTGCCTTACGGAGGATCGCCGCCGCCCGCTCGTCCGCCTCGCGCCGGAACCGCTCCTGGAGGTCAAGCGCCTCGCGACGGGCCTCCCGGGCGATCCGGTCCCGCTCGTTCGACGCCGCCTCTTTCATCGCGCGGATGTCGCCCTCCGCCTTCTTGATTCCACTGAGCGTTTCCGCTTTGTTCAAGAGGGTCCCGGGCGCGCGCAGTGCGACACCCTTTTTAAAGGTTTGGAGCGTATCGCACGAGATGCATAATCCGCGAAGAATAAAAATCGCTCGCGCGCGCGCGAACGCGCCGCGTGCCTCGAGGCCTGGGACGCAACACGGAGCCCGCACAACCTTCAAATAGACTGCCCGTTTACCACGCGCGTTCCCTGTACTCTGAGGCGGAAGGGATGAGGAACCGTGCAGTGCTCGCATTGACGCTGGCGGTCGTTTTCCTCGCCATTCCGCTCTCCGCCTTCCTGCCGACGTCCTCGGCGGTGGATGTGCCGCCGCCAAGGCTGTACGTGACCCTCGTCGCGACCTCGGTGGGCGGGAATCCGCGTTTCACCCCCCAGACCGCGGACGGACAGACCGTGATCATTGTGCCCCAAGTCCCCGTAGTCGTGAACATAACGCTCATCTTCGACGACACGTTCGACCACACGTTCACGATTCGCTCCACGGAGGCGAGTGACAATCTCATCAACGTGGACCTTCCCGTGAGCACGGGCCGCGGGAACAGCAAGACCGTCGAGTTCACGATCGTGAAGCAAGGCCAGATTCTCTTCGGCAGCCGGAACGAGACCGTCGAGACCGTCGGGGGCCGGATCAAGTTCTTCTGCATCCCGCACGAGGCCGCCGGGATGGTGGGGTACATCGCAATCGGCGGGGCGGCGGAAGCGGCTGAGCCGCCGGAGAAGGGCGTCTTCCTGCGCGCCTACTGGATCGGCCTGCTCGGGTTCGCGGGCACGCTGCTCCTCGTCGGCATCTCGTACTTCGTGATCAAGGGCAGCAGTCGCCACTACCGGGACCACCACGAGCACATCCGGAGGGGCGGGCCATGACCCGCGTCATCCGGAGCGACGCGCCGATGCGGCCCGTGTCCGTCGGGATCGCGATGTGGGCGTTCGCGTTCGCCACCCTCTTCTTCTCGGGCCTCTTCGTGTTCGTCGGCCTCACGATCCCCTCGGCGTTCACGGGCAACGAGCAGACCGCGATGGCGGCGTGGATGGGGATGATCTTCCTCATCCTCGCGGTGATGCTCGACCTCTACCGGCGGTACTACGTTCCGGACGAGATGATCCACAAGAAGCGGCGCCCGAAGATCGTGCTGCGCAAGGAGTTCCGATAGACGTGGCGCGCGACGACCGCTTCCCGGACGAGGTCGGCGTGGACCGCCGCACGTTCATCAAGGCGGGGGTCGCCCTCGGCGCGGCCGGCCTAACGGGGTCCCTCGTGGTCTCGGGCAAGTCCCTCATCCCGCCCCCGATCACTCATGAAGGCGAGGTCAATGAGGGGTTCGTCTTCGTCAAGGACTCGAACCTGCCGAACCGCTTCGGCTTAGACGCCCTCGTCGGGCAGGACGCGAAGGTCGAGCACTTCACGGAACCGTGGGCGGGCGGCGCGACCCTGTGGCGCGCGCTGTTCGATCCGGATGGGAACCAGCTCCCCGGCACGGGATTCCCTGTCCTCCTCATCCGCGTGGACCGCTCCCTGCTTCGATTCCCGGCGCAGTGGACGACGGACCACTTCATCGACGACGCCGGGATCGTCGCGATCTGGGATCGATGCGTCCACCTGTGCTGCTTCCCCCAGTGGCACCTCGAGGACCTGCCCGCCGCCTACCAGGACTACGAGCCCGCCCTCGTCCCGAAGACGTTCGAAGCCGGCGAGGACCCGATCTGGTGCCGTTGCCATAACTCTCAATACGACCCGGCGACGATTGCCTGGGACGTCCATCCGAACGGGACGGTCTACATGGGGGCGAACCTCGCCCACGGGCCCGCGACCCGCGGGATGCCCGCCGTCTCGATTGCGGAGGCGGGCGGTCGCATCGTCGGTTCCCGGTTCGTGGGGGACGCCCCCCAGCCCCCAGGGGAGGTCGTGCAGAGGCTCAGGGGTGTCATCGGCTCCGCCAAAGCCGTCCCCATCTTCCGCGACTGGTACTTCGCGTACTGCAGGTGAGACGTTGGCGAGGGAATCCCTGATCGGCCGGCTGAACCGGAAGGTGTTCGGGTACCTCGTCTCCCGCTTCCCGCCCGCGCCGTGGTCGGACCTCACCCGGCGGACCGTGGAGACCGTGCAGCGCCAGGTGCCGCGGTCCCACGCGGAGA
>Ga0209342_10005989_pt1 | contig 12401 bp, 17 predicted proteins | sample RifCSP16_2_FD_184023 | JGI IMG/M metagenome (GOLD analysis project Ga0209342, IMG submission 184023) | Soil microbial communities from Rifle, Colorado - Rifle CSP2_sed 16_2 (SPAdes) (version 2) | ecosystem: Environmental > Terrestrial > Deep subsurface > Rock core/Sediment | place: Rifle... | reverse complement strand
TGGCCCGGTATGTTTTCTCGCGAATCGCCCGGCTCACGTCCTCCGCGCTGACCAGCGGATGATGATTCTGCTCTGCCCAATAGCTCGACTCGCGGATCAGATCGCGCAGCTCGCCGAGCCGTGAGGTGAGTCGCCCCTGATGGGCCACGAGGCGCGAGCCCCACTCGATGAGCTTCGCCACCGCGTCCGCGGAGAGCGGGCGAAGCCCCTCCTCCCGGCTGGCGCCCGCGATGAAGCGCGCGTAAAGCAGCTCGAACTCCGACGTGCGTGGAAGCGAGTCGTCAAAATCCACCTTCACCTTGAACAGCTCGCGGAACTCTTCGTCGAGGGCGTAGAGCAGATAGTAAAAGATGGGGCTGCCGATCAGGACCACCTTCACATTGAGCGGGATCGGTTCGGGGGCCAGGCTCGCCGCGCTGATGAACCTGAACTCATCGAGCGGGTCCTCGATGCGAATGCACCGGCTCTTCAGCGCCATCTTCAACGCTCCCCAGGCGAGGAGCGTCTGGAACACGTCCCTCGCCTCGAGGATCAGGTAGCCGCCGTTCGCTCTGTGGAGCGCGCCGGGCTTGATTAGCGTGAAGTCGGTGACGAAGGCACCGAAGTGGACGCGATGCTCGATCCGGCCGACGAGATTGCCGTGGGTGGGGTTCTGCTCGAAGACGACCGGCGCGCCGCTCGTGCCGCTCCGGTCCACCAGCGCGTTCACGCGGTAGCGGTCCAAGAACGCGCCGGGGGGCGGCAAGAACGGCAGCGGCGATTTCCCCTCCTCGAGTTGCGTGAACTCCTCTGCGTGGGCGATCAGGTCACGCTCGACCTCGTCCAGGTACTGTCCGACCGCGGACAGCCCCGCGAAGCGCTCCTTGAGCTCTCGAATGAGCTGACGGATCGCGGCCGCGGCCACCTCGCTGACGAGCTTCTCCTGCGCCTGCCGGGCCTCTCGCTCGAACTGCCTGAGCTGGCGGAGCGTCGCCTCAAGACGATCGCCGATCGCTCTGCCGCGCTCCTCGACCTCTTCCTTCTCTTGCTCTGGAAGCTCGGCGAACTCTTCCGAGCTGATGGGCTTCCCGCGCTTGGCCGGAGCTACCCCGAATCCGCTCGGCGTCCGAATGACGGCAAAGCCTTGGGCGCGGGCCGCTTCCTCGAAGTGGTCCATCTCCGCATGATGACGACGGTGGAGCTCCTCCAGGATCTGCGACTTCTGTTGCTCGTACGCCTCCCCTTCGAACGCCCTGGGAAGCCGGACCTTCACCTCTTCGATGAAGCGCGTCATCTCGTCCCGCAGCTCCCGCCCTCGTCCCGCGGGAAGCTCGAACGCTGTGGGCCGATATGGATCTTTGAAGTTGTGGACGTAGCAATAGTCGGGTGGCGTTGGCTCCCCTTCGGCTGTTCGGGTGAGCACCCGGCGCATGATCGTGGTCTTCCCGGTCGCCGCCGGACCGAGGACGAAGAGGTTATACCCCGCATGCTTCATCCCGATCCCGAACGAGGTGGCGCTGACCGCCCGGTCCTGGCCGATCATGTCGTCGAGCGAGGCAAGCTCTGTGGTGGAGCGGAAGGGCAGCGTGGCCGGGTCGCACGTCACCCTCAGCTCTTCAGGCTTCAGCCGATGCGCCATAGTTAACTCCGGGGTTCGGGGTCCGGGGTCCGGGGGAATGCGGAATGTGGAGTGCGGAACTCCTTCGTCGTGCTATTCCGCCATTCCCCATTTGGCATTCCGCATTTCCGGGATGCGGTCCCCGAACCCCAAGCCCCGAACCCCGAATTAAAGCGGGTAGCGGAGGAGCGCAGCGAGACCACCGACGCGCGCGAACTCTTCGTGAATCTCGACGGTCCTGACACTGCCTCCGGACGCAATGACACGATTCACGACGGCTTCAGCAAGCTCGACCGCCTGCGTCATCCTCCCGCAGAAGCGGCAGGTCTCTCCCTCGCCCTGAAATGAACGGCATTCGTCGCACATGCGCCCCGGCTTGTTGAATCCTTTGAGCAGATACAGCACGTGCACCGCGCCTCGGCTGACGGCGTCCAGGGTCTCCTCGATCCCCGCGACCGCTTTGCGGCTTTTGGCGGCCTCGGTGAGCACGGCGTCCACCCTCTCATCTGCCGTTCCCGCCAGGAGGGCAAGAAGGTCTGTCGCGCGACTGAGAATCACTCCAGACGACTCATAGCGCGCGCCCGAGACATGGCCGACGAGCCGCTTCGCGACCCGCTCCGGCAAATGCTTGCGAAGGGCAGCAATGGTCCGGGGCTCCCCTGCCGTGACGATCTGCTCGACGCCATTGCCGTCAGTGAGGCCGACGAGCGCCTCGGCGACGGCCTCGAAGTGACGCCCGCGGTGATCCTGGACGTGGCGCTGGTAGCGAGACTGCGCTAGCTGGGCCCAGCCCCCACGACGATGACGGCCCGGAACCTCGCTCTCAAGCACGACCTCGTCCGCGGCGCCCTGGGCGTCAAGCGGAATGATTCTCGCGGTCTCTCCGTCCACGAAGACAATGAGCGCGGGTGGACTTTTCTCCAGCACTGCCACGAGGGGCGTGAGGAACGGAGCGTCCGCGATCACGAACGCGTTCTCGAAGGCGCTATGGATCGGCAACATTTCTCTGAGGCCAAGCGCCTTGCACGCGAAGAGCGCCACGCCATCGGCTTGCGGGGACAGGGCCTGGTTGACCAGCGACGCCCCTTGCGCCTCCACCCAGTTGAGGTCGTCGTCAAGGGCCCGACCTTTGGCCTCGCGAGCCTTTCTGATCTGGTTCTTGAGAAAGACCCGCGCCCGGTCGCGCTGGTGCTCGTCGGCCCAGCGACTGTCCAGATAGACGCTCACGACCGGACTCGGAGCACTCTTGATCTTCGCCAGTTGCTTCACTAGTTCACTGAGATCCATCGCACACCTGTAAGGCTAGCGCCGCGCCGATAAGCGTCGCCGGTTCGGGGTTCGGGATCCGGGGTTCGGGGTTAGTTCGCTCTCGTCAGTTCTTTCGCGATCCCCGGACCGCGAGCCCCGGACCCCGCCGCGTTAGCTCTTCTTCCCGGTTTTGGCGACGAACGTTTGCATGAGCGCCTCCACGTCCTCGCTCCCGCAGCCGGGACAGGTGATCTTCGCGGTCAGACGCTCGCTGATCCTCATCATGAGCGAGAAGATCTTTTTGCAGGTTCTGCACTCAAACTCGTATTCAGGCATTTGATTCACCTCCTCCCCCTCACCTTTATCCTCTCCCCCAACGGGGGAGAGGGCAGGGTGAGGGGCCACCCTTCACTTTTCACGCCTTCAGCGCCGCGGCCAGGTCGCTCCGGGTCACCACACCGATCACTGTCAGCCCTGCCGTCGTGTCAGTGACAATGGGAATAGTCCGGATCCGGTAATCCACCATGAGCGCGATCGCCTTGATCGCCGGCTCGGTCGGATAGAGGGCGACGATTCCATGGCTCATGATCCCGCCGACCGAAGAGATCCAGGTGTCCTCGAGCACCGGGATGAAGCGGTGATACGGGAGAAGGTAGAGCTTGAAGAGATCCAGCCGGGTGACCAGCCCTTGGAGCACACCGCTCTCGTTCACCACCGGAAACGCATTGTAGGGGTGCGCGACCATCAGCTCGGTCAGCGCCTCGATGCTGGTTTCCGGCGTCACGGTCACCACCGGCTTTGACATCAGCTCGCCCACCGGGATATCGAGAATCTCGTGCGACATCGTCATGTCCTTTCACGCTTCACGCGTCACGGTCCCCATTTCACTTCCCCCGGATCATCAGCACGGGGCACGGCGCCAGCGGAATCACCCGCTCAGCCACGCTCCCCATGAAGAACTTCGAGAGCCCCGTGCGCCCGTGAGTGCCCATCACGATCAGATCCGCGTGCTTCGACCGGGCGACCCGCGCGATCTGCTCGTAGGGCGCGCCGCCATCCACCTGGAAGCTCTTCACGCGCACCTTGGCCGTCTTTGCCTTGGCCAAGAGCGAGGCAAGCTGCTTCGCGACCCAGCTGCGCGACGACGCCTCGAGGCTCTGGTAGGTCTGGGGCGACACGTACCCTTCCCCGACAAGTGGTGTTGGAGGGACACGGACGTGCAAGAGCAGCAGCTCTGCGCGATTCTGCTTGGCCAGCTCCATCGCCTTTTTGAAAGCCGGCGTGGAGGCTTTGGAGAAATCGGTCGGGTGAAGAATGCGGCGAGCCTTCATCGTCTTCCACTCCTTTCCTGAGACACACGGCGCTCACTCTCGCCCTCGGCCTCGACCCCGGTGGTGAGGAGCCGCGCGGCGGCGTAGTACTTCTTGGGATAACGAGCCTGCTTGAGCGACCGCTCGCGGTCGGCTGCCAGGCGACGCCCCAGGCTGCCAAAACAGCGGTCAAACGCCAACCATTGGGTCTCGGCAACCTCCTCCACGCGATAGAGCGGACGGCGCGGCAGGCTGACCGTGAGCGCACAGCGGACGGCGCGCCCTCCTTTGGGGCCATTCTCGTCAAAGAAGCTCACCCGCGCAGTGACCGGAGCCGTCCGAACCTTCCTCAGCTCGCCAGCCAATCGTTTCTCGATCCGCGCTGCGAGCTTGGAGTCCCGTGATATTCCGGAAAGGTTGATGGTCATGTTCCTCCCTCAATCAATGAGCCGGATCTCGCCGCCAATGATCTGGTGGCGCCGCCCCAGCGGATCTTTCACCAAGAGATACCCGTCCGCGTCAACGCCGATGGCCCTGCCTTCGATCGTGGACTGTTCCCCTTTGACCGCGATCCGGCGCCCGGTGAGGATGTCCAGGTCTCGCCACGCCCGGATCAGGGCACTTTCGCCGTGACCCCGATAGACATGAAACCACTCATCGAGAGAATTGAGGAAGCTCGCGGCAAACGCGTTTCGGTCGACCTCCGCTCCCGTGACTTCCCGGAGCGACGTCGCGGCCTGGCCGGCCTCCCCCAAGGCGTCGAGCAGCACTTTCTTCTCGACGTTGAGATTCACTCCGACCCCCAGGATCACGTAGTCAAGCAGCTCGCCTGAGGTCGCGAGGTCAGCGAGCACTCCCGCCACCTTCTTTCGCTCGGCCAGAATATCGTTGGGCCACTTGATGGCAGGCTGGACGCCTATGCGCCGGACCGCGTCGGCCAACGCGAGCGACGCGATGAAAGAGAATACCGGGGCCTGCTTGGGAGTGATGTGCGGCCGGAAAAGGACGGAGGCGTAGAGATTCACCCCAAACGGCGAGAACCATTTCTTGCCGAGGCGGCCGCGCCCATCGGACTGACTCTCGGCGAGCAGCACCGTGCCTTCCCGGGCGCCTTCTTTTGCGAGCTGGCGGAGCCGTTCGCTCGTGGATGAGACCTCGCCAAAGAGGTAGACGACATGGCCGACTGCGCGCGTCGACAGTTGTCGGCGGATCAGATCGATGTCGAGATCGTTCGAAGCAATCCTCGTCTCAAGCGTCACGGCTCATCCTCCTTCTCGCGTTTTAGATCGAACGGACATCCCGCCGCTACGCGCGCTCCTCCCCTTCGCCGGCCTGGCTCGCGGCCGGCACCATTCGCATAAGAAACACCGGGACCGCCGCCGAGCGCAACACCGTTTCAGCCACAGAGCCCATCACGAGGCGGGACAGTCCGCTTCGGCCGCGAGTCGTCATCGCGATCAGGTCGGCCCCGACCTTGTGAGCGAACGCCACGATCTCCGGAGCCGGGTCGCCGATCTCCACGTGGGCCTGAGCGCGGAGCCCTTTGGTCCACAGCTCTTCCACACGCGTGTTGAGATAGTGCTGCGCCTCATGCTTGCGGGTTTCTGCACTGTCGAGTCCGACGGTCGAGCCGATACCTATCACCTCCTCCGGCGCGAGCGGCACGACCCGGATCAGGATCACCTCCATGTCGAGCGGGCCTGCGATCTTGCTGATGAACGGCAAGATCGATTCCGCGATCGGAGAGCCGTCGAGTGGAATAACGACGCGCTGATACATGGCGGCCCTCATCGCCCTTGCGGCTTCCAAGGCTTCGCTTCTCCCGCTTGCTTCAGATCCTGCACCGGCGCTCCCGAATCGCGGATCAGGAGGATCGGCGTATGAGTCCCGCGCACAACTGACTCGGCGATGCTGCCGAGAATCAGCCGCCCCAAGCCGCTTCGACCATGGGTGGTCATGACGATCAGGTCAACCTCGTTGACGCGCGCGGCCTCGACGATGGCGGCCGCTGCCGGTCCATACCAGACGGACGCTTTAATGTCCTTCAACCCCTTTGCAGCGAACCGATCGGTCACCTGAGCCAGGTACTCCTCGGCCTCCCGGACGACTTTGATCTGGGCGTCAACCGGATCGATCCCCGGAAAGGTGTGGGCTTCGGCAGCCCGAAGAAGGAGGAGCCGAGCCCCAGAACCCTCGGCGAGCTCTTCGGCTTTCCGAAGCGCGGCCTCGGCCAATGGTGAGCCATCGAGTGGGACAAGGATTGTTTTAGCTATCATTGGTCTCCTCCTTTAGCAGGCTGTTGAAAAAGGCCCGTCTGCGCGTTGACTTTACCTCGGAGGGGGCCTCGGCGGCCCCCTTCCGAACCTCCCCCAAGCTTGCGCGGGCGAAGCCCGCGCTCGAACGGAGAATGCAGTCGCCTTGCATCTGGACCTTTTTGAACGCCCCGCACCTTGAGTTTTGGCTTCATGGGTCGCGTCGCTACTGAGGCAGTGTGCAACCAGGCTGCCAGAACTAAATCTCTATGAATCCAACCAGTTTTGCTTAAGGATCTTCGCCGGAACTACGGACGAGTTGTGGAGCTTCCGCCCCACTGTCGCTGCTCAGCCCCGATCTCCCGATCCTGCTGAACCTCCTCCTTTCTGGGAGACCGGCACGTACAGCACGGCTACGGACGGGCGGGAATTCCCTGGTGGCCCGTGGTCGCGGCGTGCCGGCGTCTTACCGTGGCAGGCCCCGCTCCGCCTGATTAGCCCTTGTAGGAGAGAGAGGGGTACCACGTTTCTCCGCGGCCTTCGGGAGTCAAGTCGAACACGTTCCACAGCGGCCACAGGAGATCGATATGGCGCATGTCGCCGCCCTCGTACTTGTGGAACAGTAGCTCCGAGCCCCAGAAGTGATGAATCGCTCCGTCGCGCTTGACGAACACGTTGGCCATCGGCCACTGATTTCCGTCTGCGTCTTCGGCGAAGTAGTCGAGCTGGTAAGTGTTGTTCGCCGACGACAAGAGGCGGAGATTCGTCCACCCTCGCGTCGCGGTGAACTCTTTGATCCGCTGGATCGGGGACCGGGCGGCCACCGCCAGGTTGACCCGCTGTGTGATGTGCGAAGCGCTGCCGTTGAGGCCGTCGAGCATCGACGTGCAGAGAGGACACGGGTCCTTCATACGAGGCCCGAACATGTAGCCGTACAAGAACAGACTCTCCTTTCCGCGGGCGAACAGTTCGGAGAGCTTGACCTGGGTGACCCTGCCGCCTTCGCCGATCTCGTCGAAGACGTAATTCTTGGCCTGGCCACCGAGGGGCAGCTTCCTCCGTAGCGCGGCGACGTCCTCGATCTGCCTCCGCAGCGTGGCCTCGGCCTCGAGCAGCTCGTTGCGGACCTTGCGATAATCGCCAGACTCGTTGGGAAATCTCGGCTGATCCATGAGGTTCCTCCCTTAGAACGTACGCGGCTAATGCCGTGGCCCGCGGTGTCGATTGCGGCGCTGAGTGCTATCTGTCTAGGGGACAGCGGCTGAGCTACGGCCCGATAAGAGGACGTTCGTAACATACAGCCTTCTTTGTGGAAGGCTCCGTACTCTCGATCTGCGACCGTCTGACTACTGAGTATGCTGGTCAGCATATCTCGACCCTCAACTTCTAACGACTGCGGCAATTCTTTCCGGTTTCTAAGGGCTTGTCAACACCTTCGGGAAGCTGCCGTTACCGTCGGCGGCCGTGCCAGTGAGAGAAGAAGGGGTACAGGCGACAACCAACAGCTAGGAGATATTGGCCCCGGGCACCAATGCCGGATGTCCCACCTCAAGCACTCCAACGACGAGCGGGACGCCGAGTACAATCACTCCCTGCAATCGCGAGAAGGAGCCAGTGGACATGGTAGTCACCCCGTTCGGCACGGCGCCCAACGTTTGCGCTCAGGGGCCGGAGTGCGAGCAGCGCGAGAACGCGGTCTGCTGAAGCGGCGGTTCGTTAGCTGTGCCGAACGAACTATGCAGCTTCGCCCGCCGTGGGCTCTGGCACACGAGGAGGAAAACTTACGACGGCATGCCCTGACAGGGCCTGCTCCTGGCGTAAGCGCTCTGCGAGTTTCTCAAGATCACAGCCGGCTGCCGCCCATAGTGCGGCTCGTGCCGCCCGCACCTCAGCCACAATCGGATCTTCCCATGGTGTCTCCAGATCCTTCTCGCCATTCATGGCTTGTTCCTTCTCCCATCAACTCGTCCGGAGTGCAGAGCACCGGCGCTTCGTAGCCGTGCGCGCCGATGTAGGCGTCGGAATTCGTTGTAGGAGAGACGGTACATCGCCCCAGGGTCGCTTTCTCTTTTCGTCCAGCTAACGTGACGGTGTGCGGCGGGCCGGCACGATGCTCATTGATGGCGCGATGCTATCGGCCCGGCCGCACCGCTTACAGGTTAGATCACTTGGTTTCACGGTACGCGTAACCGAAGTCGATCGGCGGCGCCGTGACTGACATGTATACGAAAGGCTCACCTTCCGTGTTTTCGAACCCGTGAATGTCCCCATCCGAAAACCGGACGACGTCACCGGCGGAAATGCGCCGCTTTTCACCGCCGGCGAGGAGCAGGTTGCCCGAGCCAGTCAAAGCAACCCAGATCTGCTCCGATGCCTGGTGCGCGTGAGGCGGCTGCGATGCGCCTGGCTGCACAGTGACGCGGGTAATGGTCACACGCGAGGACTTTGAATTGTGCGGCGACAGGAGCTGCAGCGATGTCACCCCAGGATTCGAGAGGATTCGGAACTGCCCTTCGGTATTGTGTTCCATGCGATGACCTCAGGTGATTTAACGTTCCGGTTCAAGCGCGGCGGACGACGCGAGCTTCACTTTTTGTCCACATGCGTTCGTCCGCCCCCCGTCGCCTGCAACCGGGAAGTTAGGTTTGCTGCGCTCCGCGTCTGTACTGCTTATTAACGACATACGAACCACCTGCGCAAATGGCCAGCAAGCAGGCTCCAGGGACGAGCGAGGTCAGCGTAGCGAGCCAGTTGTCGTAAGGCCAGCCGTAGAAAATCATCCGCCCGACCGCATACGTCCAACTCAGCGACAGGCCAGCAGCAATGAAGTACGTAAGATACTTGGCCCAGACCTTCAGGAGCAGTAGTCCCCCTGCCGCGATGAGCGCTGCGCCGCCAAGTACACCGAGGGCCCAATGACGGCCATCGAGCGATGCCCATAGAGCCCAAGCGCCCCATAGTGCCAGGGGTACTGCGGCCAAGAACATAGCCGGTGACGCACTCATACTCTTCGGAAACCTAGACAGTATGACTTCCGCGGCGAAAGGCTGACCCTCGGCTCATCACACGGGTTAGCCTATGGGAGGCCAGAGCCGCCATGTGCGCTCGGCACACTCTACCCACAAGCACGGAGGTCAGCCACGGAACAGTCTAGCAAAACTCTCTACGCCGGTCTCGATGTCCACAAGGACTCCATCGCCATTGCCTACGCGAGGGGACGGGACCCAAGAGCCGACGTTTGGAGAAGTGTTAAATACAAGACCCGACCCCCGACTCAACGCTCGGTAAGATTGGCACCTACAATCTCGATCAAGCGCGCCTAACCGCTGGAACGACGTGATACTCATTGAGGCCCCCTCCCGAGCATGCCGTTTAGGATGCTCATGGTTCCCCAATCTCTTAAAGAAGGAGGACCTCGATGAGATTCTATACCAAGCCGCACCGTCACTCCTGCGGAATCGACCTCCACGCCCGCTCGATGTATGTCTGCATCCTGGACCAGGGCGGCACCGTGGTCGTCCACCGAAACATGAGCACGAGCCCCGAAGCGTTTCTCCGCGTCGTGGCGCCGTACCGGGACGATCTCGTGGTGGGGGTGGAGTGCATCTTCACCTGGTACTGGCTCGCGGACCTCTGCGCCCGGGAGGGGATCCCCTTTGGCCTCGGGCACGCGCTCTACATGAAGGCCATCCACGGGGGCACGGCGAAGAACGATCGGATCGATGCCCAGAAGATCGCCGTCCTGCTGCGTGGAGGCATGCTCCCCATGGCCTACGTCTACCCCGCCGACATGCGCGCGACCCGTGATCTGCTCCGCCGCCGCTGTCACCTCCCTTGACACATGTCGTGTCAAGGGCAGCGCGCGGAGCTGCTCGCCCACATCCAAAACACCAACAGTCAGTACTGCCTGCCCCCCTTTGGGAAGAAGCTCGCCTACAAGGCGAACCGCACGGGAGTGGCCGCGCGCTTTCTCGATCCCAGCGCGATGTCAAAGTAAAGACCTGACCCCGAAGCCCCCGATTCGAAGCCCCCGATTGCGTACTGTTGCAGTGACTTGTGACATGGTAGACCTCCTGGTCGTGGTGTGTGGTGTGCGCAACGGCAAGGCTCAGCGGCAGGGCGGACGAGCAAGACTCCTTTGCAAACTAGAACGATTGCTGGCTCAGCCTTGCGATGCCCACCGCCTCTGTCCAATGGCGGGAAATGGTGAGGTTGCTGATGACCCAAAGCGAAGCGGCGGGCGGTTGCAAAACGTGTGTTTGGCGGCGAACGCCAGACTTATTGAACGAATGGCGTTGGTTTAGGAAGCACTTGGCTTTGCAAACTGGAAATACGCATAGCCCAACGCCAGCAACAGATAGATTACGACAGCCGACCAGCCGACTGCGTTCATCACGCCAGAGATTGTGCCCATCACTGCCACGATGACGCCAATGACGGTGGCGATAAGCTGGGCGAGGACAATGGCCCGCTGGGCACCGGGATCCGTGACATTCCTGGCCAGCCAGCATATCAGGCCAATTCCGATGAGCGTCACCCCAAAGAGCTGCCCCACCAGGTTCGCGCTTGGGCTTACTGTCGCGCCGTACAGTGTCAGCACTGTTGCCGGCACCAGCACGAAGCCAACGCCGTAGACTAGCGCGACGATGGCATTGAAGACCAACAGGGTTTTGAGGTTCATTTGGCATTCTCCTCTAATAGAGTGGCCACTCGCGATTTTGGGTGAGCGGCCGTGTATACGAACAGCAAGTGTTACTTGCCTCAAAGTAGCCTCGGTCTCAAAGATTCATAGGCTGCTCCTTTCTACCCTTGCGGGTAACTTCGAATGTTGGTTATCAGATGTCGCCAAACTCATCTTCCACGCCTTTGGTGACGAAATGGATAGCGGCATAACGGCCTGCGCGTCAGCCGCCCGCCGACTTCGCCGCGCGAGACCTCGTCCTGCTGTAACCGTCGAGAGCATGCGCGCCGATAATTGCGCGCCGCCGCAGGCGGGTCGGCTGCAGCGAAGGTTAGGTAGCCTTTTGCCTTGGTCTTGTATTTGAGAATGCGTATGCCCCTTATCTGAGGTTGGGCCGCTGCGTCAAATCTAATCCCACTTAAAACGCCACAGGGCCGCCCCGAAGAACACCACGGCAAAGCCCATTAGCGCGGCAACCTCGGGCAGGATGCGGGCCACGTCATAGCCACGCACCAGCACGTCTTGATAGGCGGTCAAAGCCCAGGCGTGCGGCGAGATCAGGCCGATCGTTTGCATGAGATCGGGCATGATGTAGCGCGGCACCATCACACCGCCCAGGGCCGCCATCGTGACCACCAGCAGCGTTCCGAGACCACTAATCTGCTCCGCAGTCTTGGCTAGTGCCGCGATCAACAGTCCCAACCCGGTAGCGGCTAGTGAGGCGGCTAGCGAGATCAGGATCAGCGCTTCGGGATGTAGGCCAAATTCGAGTTTAGGCGCGCCGACGAGCGGCATAATGAAAACGCCGACCGCGAACATAAGTACGATCTGTACCAGGTTGACGATCAAGAATGGCGTCAGTTTGCCCAATAAAAGCGCCGCGCGTGACATAGGCGCCACGAGCAACCGGCGAAAAGTACCGACCTTCTTCTCTTCCAACAAGCTGGTGGCCAGCGTCTGAGAGATGAAGAACACACCGAACAACGTCCAACCGGGAACATATTGTTGGACGGAGTTGGGGAACTTCTCGATCTCCATGCCTGCCGGTTGCATCTGGATGACCTCAACCACAGATCCGGTAATCCCGCCTCCGGCAGTACTCCGCAACGCCTTTTCGCGCATCGACTCTCGAAACTCGGTTGGCAACGACGCGCCAGCGGTCTGGTCGATTTGATCGAGGAACAGGTCAATGCCGCGCGGCGCGACACCTGTCATTAATGCCTGCTGACTCAACCCGGTCAGTGTGCCTTTGACCGGGCCGACGAACTGTGACGATAAAGCCGGATCAACGACCAAGTCAATCCGAGCCTTCT
>Ga0209342_10005987_pt1 | contig 12405 bp, 24 predicted proteins | sample RifCSP16_2_FD_184023 | JGI IMG/M metagenome (GOLD analysis project Ga0209342, IMG submission 184023) | Soil microbial communities from Rifle, Colorado - Rifle CSP2_sed 16_2 (SPAdes) (version 2) | ecosystem: Environmental > Terrestrial > Deep subsurface > Rock core/Sediment | place: Rifle... | reverse complement strand
GCGCGCGCCACACCACGCAGGGTCACCTCGAGCTCATGGGACCATGCGTGGCGCACCGTCAGCGTGAGCATGCTCACATGATAGCCCTGCTCTAGCGCCCACGTCCCGAGTCTGCCGAGCTCCTGGCCTCGCCCGGCGAGGATCGCCGGCGCGCAGACCGCGCAGGACCAGACCGATGCACAGTGCACGAGCCCGCCGAGACCGGCTGAGCCGTCGGGCCGGCGGAACACGGTGACCTCTGGTTCTACTCGTACTCTGCCGCACACTCTGAGCCGCTCGTAAAGCGCCCAGCTCCGAAGCGAATCCCTTAGTCGATACCGTGCTTTGCGAGCGTACTGCGCGCTCGCGCGGGGGGGGGGGGGCGCAGATTTCGCATTCCGTCCAAGGCGCCGCGCGAAAACGGGCTTGGTTTGGGTGTTCATCGGGGACCGCCGGAACAGCTCAGGGCGAGCAAGATCGCGCCGCCGCCGGCCGCCATGGCGGCCGAGTCGGGATGTCCCGCGACGAGCGCGACGAGGGCGACGAGGGCGCCGAAAGCGCCGAGACCGGCGAGCATGGCGCGCGCGGTCACGCTGTCAGACTCCAGAATGTGTTGCGTCGTACTAGCGTTGTGTTACTATCAGCGCATACGCGACGCCGCTGAAAGGGAAGACGATGCCCAAGAGCAAACGATGGCTCAAGGTGCTGCCACAGCTCGACCACAAGGGACCGCCCGACTACGAGCTGGTGGCTGGCAACGGCAGATTGTGGCGACTCCACTGGGATGGGGCCGCGGGCGTGCCCTGGAACGTGCAGCGCCGTATCGGCACAGCATGGCATCATTTCAGCGCACATCGCACCCTCACCGATGCTCGTCGCGCTCTCCTCGCCGCCGCCTGGAGCGACCGATGAAATCCCGCACTGTGACCGTGCGCGTCAGTCTGTTCGAGCTCCAAGCCTACAACGCCCGCGTCGAGCGCGGCGAGCTCGAGCGCGGCGAGCTCTCGCGACGCGTCAGAGGACTCTTGCGCGAGCTCGCCGGCGACACACGGCAGCCAGAGCTGCCTGGTATCCGACAAAAGGCGAGGCGCTAGATGGACGATCGATGGCTCAGAGGCCCATGCACCGGACGCATTGAGAGCGCGAGCGCCGTGCCGGTACGACACATGAATCAGCCTGCGCCGCCGGCGACCATTGGCCGGCTCGGATACCGCGCGCTCGTGCCCGCCGCGCTCGAGCTCTACGACTGGTTGCCGAGCATCGGCGAGTGCCCGCGCTCGTGCCCGGTGCACTTCGAAGAATCCTTCAACTGGACGAGGTAGACGATGGACGATCAAGCTCTCGAACGATTCGCCGCCACGATGGACGCGCGGTGCGTTGAGGTCGAGCGTAAGCTCGCGAGTGTGGTCGCTCGCGTCGACGCCCTCGAGACGGACGCGACGGTCGCCGCGGCGGCCGACGTGCTCGAACTCTCGCGAGCGGTAGAGTGCGACCGCGCCACGCTCACCGACACACGAGCGGCGCTCAACCTCGCGCTCGATAGACTCGACGCGCTCGAGGCCGCCGAGGCGGCCTGCCCGTCGATGCCGCCCGATGTGCCGGACCTCGAGCGCGCGCTCCGTCGCATCGCGATGGGCGAGGGCGTCGCAGAGGATGCGGAGACCATCGCCGGATTCACCGTGCGCCTCGAGTCGCGGATCGCGCAGCTCGAGACGCATGCTCGCGTTGACTCGGAGCTGGCACACAACCGCGAACACCGGTGGCAGCGGGCTAGATGAAATGCGAGCGCCACCTCTGCGCGTACTCGGCGCGAGCGGTCGCCACGTTCGTGATTGCCCAGCAGGGCTCCTTTCGCATCTCCGGTGTGAGACCGAAAACAACCCAGGCCCGAGCTCGGCTCTGCCTGCCGTGTCTCTACTCGCTCGTGCTCGAGCGGCCGGTGCGCCTACGCATCGTGCCGATACCGGAGCCGGAGGCCTCGATCTAGCTCGGCTCTTGACAGTGGGCGAGCTCGGGGCGTACCACTGAATCCCCCCCCCGGGAGCCCTGAGACTGCGCGAGCGGTCCCGGGCTTTCGGCTTTCTGGGGCCAGCGGTCACTGGGCGTCGTCCCGTATCATCGCGAGCAGGGCCATGATGGCGGCCGTTTCTGCCGCCTCGAGCGCCCTGCGAGCTCCGCAGGGACACACGGCGTAGTCATCCCTGGCGCACCATCGGTGACGGTGTCGACGCGGTTTGGGGGATCTGGTAGAGTCTCTATTGAGGCGACGTCGCATCGTCACAGCCTCCACGCACCGGCGAGCCGTCGAGCTCGGCCGGTGCCTTTCTTTCTGCGCCGAGAGTAGCTCTCCCGGCGGCGGCGATCAACCGTGATCAGTCACACCGCCAGAGGCGGTGGCTTACCGTTGGAGTTACTTCGGCGCTCGCGGCGAGCGCGAGCGCCGCGGCTTGCGCGGCGCGGGTACGTCGGTGCCAAACGCAGCCTCGACCGCCTCGAGCGCAGCCTCGCGCGCCGCGAGCGCAGCCTCGCGCGCCGCGAGCGTGCGTGCGTCCATGCCGACCGGGGGGTGCTCGAGCTCGTTTGGGAAGCGGTCGGCGCGCTCTGCGGAGCTCAGCATCGCGATCGGGGGAATGCGAGGCATCCCCGGGGGCGGATCGCCCACATGCCATCTGTAGCCGTCGTGCCATTTGCGCGCCATCTGGACCGTCCTTTCGTTACGGATCTACGTCACCCATTGCGATGGCGATGGGTGGAGCTTTCGGGCGCGATGCCAGCGCCCACGCGCGGAGCTGCCCCAGGGGGAGGGCGGTGAGCGCGGAGGATGGGGGGAGCTGGGCTAGGTATTCGTCGGCGCTGGCAATGTCCACAGGGTTTGTGGGCGCGGTCGGATGCCACCGATTGAGCCACGCAGCGATGTAGCTCGCCTCGTCCACGTAGGGCGCAAGATATTTCTTGTCGACGCTCATGCCCACCCCACGCCCTGCAGCACACACAGCGCGACCGTGCCTAGCGCGGCATACTGTGCGTACGTGCTCGCCGGGTCCGCGATGAGCGTCTCAGCCGCGAGTTGGTCCGCCGCGGAGAGCACGCCATCGTACACGACACGCGACCACAGCGCGCCACCGAGCGACCGGCCAGCCGCATCTCCGTACCCTAACGCGTTCACGAATGATCCGAACCCGTGCAGCCCAGACGCGACCACGGGTTTGGCTACACCGTCCAGACGTGCGGTATAGATTCCGGCACCGTCCTCAGTCCACAGCAGTGTGTGGACGGCCAGGTCGAGTGCGTCTGCGATTCCGACACACACGGCGAATGCAGTTCGATTCACAAACGTATATGGCTGATAACCCCCAGCACCGGCACACTCCGATAGCCGCGCGAGTGCACCCGCGGCCGTGACGTCGAGCCCCACGGTGCGCCACCCGGCGCCCGGTACAGTCGTGAGCTGAAATCGCTCGATGACCGTGCATGCGCCGCCGGCCCCCATTGCGGTCCCGTCAGCGACGAGTCCGTCGCTCGAATCAAACAGTGTTGTGCCACTGTCGGCTTTCGGTTTGTCGGCCGCCACCGCCTGTTGATAGGTGCGCGCGGTCGCTGACTGGTCCGTCCATGCCGCGATGGCCGGCACGACGATGATGTTGCTTGTGCCGCTCGCGCCCGCCCCCCACACGGGGTTGCTCGGCGTCGCGACGCACGTGGTGTCAGTGCCCGAATCGAGTGCGGTCGCGAGGTACGTGCTGGCGGTTGCGCCGGCGATCTGGCCCGCGCCGCGCCACCATTGGTATGTCCATCCAGTGGTCGGGCCCGAGACGCCGTAGACGACCGCTGCGGCCGTTGGCGTGCACGTGAGTAGACCGCTGGTCCCGAGCCCGCCCGAAATGACGACGGACGCGGGCGCGCCAGGCGCCGCGCCGCCACAGTATCCGCCGCCCGCGCGCCGAGCCCGCGAGTCGCGGTAGAGCAGGCTACGCGCGTCGAACGTCATGCGGCCCACGCGCCGAGCATGACCAGGAGCACGCCGAGCAGCGCGAGGATGCCGAGCAGCGCGAGTACGATGTAACCAGCCGGCCCGAGTCGACCGACAACCCATGCACGCACAGCGGCGAGCTCGGCGCCGTGCGGCAGTGAGTCGTACCACAGGATCGCGGCGGGCCACGTCGGCGGCAACGCGGCGAGTAGTCCCGTGAGACCCCGAGCGCCGCTCTCCGGGCCGAGTGACCCGACCGACGCGAGGACACGGCCGGCCCCGAGCCGGGCCTCCCAGGCCGCCACCAACGCGGCGGGACGCTCGTAGGTCTCGCCGCGTTGATGATCATAGGTTTGCACGCTGAACCACACGCGCGGCGCGAGCCTCGCGATGGTCGCAGCCATCGGGCGGCGGCCATCGTTCGTGGTCACTCCTACGCTCATGACGCGAGATGCCAGCTGGAGCTCGTGCGCCAGCGCCACGACCTCCGTCGAGGTCGGCCCGCCCCACCCGTTCTCAGGGTCGGCCAGAATCCCCTCGGCGCCGGTCGCGATGGCGACCTCGAGCGACCGCGCCAACGTCGTACGCCAGCTCTCGGGGTCCCATTGCGACGGCAGACCGAACACGTACACCGCGACGCCAGCACTACGCAGCGCGCGCATCGTGGCGGGATGTACGACATTGACCGCGGCCCATTCGACGCCCGCGGCCGCGCACCACGCGACGCTCGCCGCAGGGTCTCGCGCAGGCGAGTCACGCAGATAGACGCCCTTGCCGCGCGGCATCATGCGCTTACCTGATCACGACGCCGCCGCTAGGTGCGGTCGCGCCTATGTGCACGACAGTGCCGACGCCTGAGCCCTGCACGTAGTCATGCGTGGCATAGCTGATGCGGTCCGTCGCGGGGTGCTCGGCACTCGGCACCAGCTCAGCGCCATGCACACCGACAGGGTAGACCGCGCGACCGGCCGGCGGCCTGCCGCCCGCCCATCCGGTGGCACCCTGATACCAGTCATGACCGCCGAGACTGTTGCTCGTGACAACCCAGCCCTCGCCGCGCTCGTCGCGCGTCCATCCTCCGCCGGTCGCGATGGCGGTTGCCCACTGCTCCTGTTCGCGTTCGTAGAATGCGCCCGATTCAACGGCCAGCTCGGCGCCGGCGAGCGCGCGCGCTGCGGCCTCGCGGCGACTCTCGCGCGCGGTCTGCGCAGCCGTGACGAGAATTGTACCGTACGTCAGTTGGCGCGCGTTGAATACGGTTTTGCCGTGGCGCATCCACAACCCAACTTCGATGCCGATGAGCGGTCCACGATGAGCTCGCGCGTAGGCTAGGAGCTCACGCTCGATGATGGCGATGTCCGCGGTGCTCGCTCGGCCACCGTCGGCCATGTCGCCGCCGCCGCCGCCGGCGCGTGCACGTGACCAGATGTAGACGCTGATGCCGAGCAGGGCGGCAGCGATGAGGATGAGACCGAGCGTCCAGGTCATCGCGCGCCCGCGTCTATCTCGCACACGTACGGTTCCGCGAGCTCGGCGGCCGCTCGAGCGGAGCGCACAGCCGTGCATGCCGTCGAGGGCGAGCCTGAGCTGGCGCCGCAGCTCGAGACAGCGAGACCGAGACCGAGAATGAGCGCCGCGAGAGCGACGGCCGGGCCCAGTGGATTACTCGGCGGCGAGCTCGTACTCGTGCGTGGGCTGGCGCGCTCCGCGCGATGCACGAGCACCCGACCGACCGTCTGAGATGCCGCCACGCCCGCGATGAGCGGCGCCGCAATGCTCCCGTTGAGGCTCTCGGCGTAGCAGAGCAGGCCGAGCACGACCAGGGCGGCGAAATCGATCGCAGCGTCCACCAGGAGCTTGAACCGGACGTCAGTCATTCGTCTGTTTCCAGATACCACACTTGCCAGTGAGCGGATGCGCTGGCTTTGCTGTAGATCGCGCCAGTGCCGAGCGACAGCGCGAGTGTCCCGCCCTCGCCGCTGAGAGGCAACCCACCTACATCGCCGAAATCCAGATCCACGCTCGGAATGAGCGTCTGATAATTGTCGGCCTTGCTGCCGAGCTCGGCCGCGGTAAGCGCCACCTGCTCCATGCCGCCCCCCGACGTGTCGGCGTCCACCACTGCGCGCACCAGGACGAGCGCACATACCTGGCTGTCGAGGATCGAACACCGCACGCGCATGATGCGCGAGCCGCGCACGGAGATTTGGTTACCACGTCGCTCCGTGTACTTGATCGGTGTCCGAAACGTCACGTGGGCACCGGAGCGCCGCCAGCGGCCGCTTTCTTCGCCACGTCGAGCAACGGTGTGCGCAACGTCACGTGGGCACCGGAGCGCCGCCAGCGGCCGCTTTCTTCGCCACGTCGAGCAACGGTGTGCGGAAAAAGTAGAGCAGTGCGCCGACCGCCACGACCGCGAGCGTCGCGAGGATGGCGAACGGCACCCATGAGCCCGAGCCCGAGGCCGAGCCGCCGCCACTGAGCGTGTCGGTGACAGCGGTCGCCGTGCGCGATGCGCGAGACACGGCTCCCGCCGTGCTCGTGAACAAAGCGCGCAACGAAGAGTAGACCTCGCCGCCCTCGAGCTCGCTCGCGTCGATGTCGAGATTGCTCGAGGCTGTGACCCCTGGCACTCCACGGCTCGTGGCCTCGAGCACTGCTACATCCCACGAGCGATAGGGCTGGCCGGCGAGAGCGCCCCGAAACCGACTGCCGGTCACGTAGATACCGCTCGAGTAGTCGTAGCTCGTGCTCGACGCGAGCACCTCCATGTGATTGCGTGCGATGCTCATCGCGAGCGCGACGGACACGGGGTCGTTGGCCGTGTAGACGAACATGTAGACGTGGCCAGGCTCGACGTTCATGTCAATGCTCCGATGATCGCCGTGGCCAGGTCGACCGTCGTTGCATGGCGCTCGGGAGTGAGCATGTAGATGATGACCGCCGCCACGATGGCGAGAAACACGAGCGCGACAAGGATGCCGAGCACGCTCACAGGATGCCGCCGAAGACACTGAGGAGCGCGCCGGGGATGCCGCCGAGCCGGCCGCCGCCGTCGCTCTGCACCACCGTCGGCGGACGCGAGACCGCGTAGACGGCCACGCCAAGCGCGGCGAGCACGAGCACGAGCAGAATGATCGTAATGGCGTCGAGCTTCATTGCGTATCCGAGCTCGAGCTCGAGCTCACTTCGGCTGCGGAATGATTTCCACGCCGCCGCCCTGCTCTGCATCCGAACTCAGAGAAGCCTTGGCACCGAACGATTGCGTCGTGCGGGTAGCGCCGCCGCTCCGGCCCGGCACGTAGGAGGTAGTGTCTCCGGTCGCCTTCGGACCCCAGCGCCGCCACGCGAAGTAGCCCAGCAACGCCAGGACGGCCAGGACGGCAACTATAGGGAGGAGCTTCACTTGGTGATACCCTGCAACGGCAGGCGCTTCGCACTGCTCAGCCTGCCGACGTGGCCCGCGGCACCATGCGCGACGAGCTTGGGTACCGGCCCACGCATCCCGGCTGCCGCCCACACGTTCTCGGCGTAGGCCGCGTCCGGATCCGGATCCCACGCGTAGTGCAGTATCTCGGCCGCCGTCGTGCGCGTGCCGATCTGCACGTTGATGCGGCCGCCCGGCAGGTCCTTGACGGAGACCCCCGGGGGCGCCAGCCACAACGGCATGATCTCGGATGCCGTCCCCGGCGTGATTATGCCGGGCCGACGAATGGCGGCGGCCGCGCCGGCCGGGCCAGTCACCACGGCCGTGGATGCCGTGGGGTCGACCTCGAGGAGGCGCTGCGCCGGTGACTGGCGAGCAAAGTTGAACATGTCCGCCAGCTCGATGTAGGTCCTCCCGCCGTATTCCTGCTCGCCCTCGAAATCGAGGCTGACGTTCGCGTACCCAGTGTGACTGCGGATGCCTGTCCCGGCAGCGGGTGCGTCGGCCACGAAGAGCGCGCGCAGTCCGCCGCCGCCCTTGAGGTCGATCGAAAAGTTCGCGCCGCTCTCGGAGTACACACGCGCGCGGGTTGGCGCTTTCAGGTTCAGCTTACGGCTGTAGCGCACGAGAGCGAGCACGTACGCGCTCGTGACGACTCCGGCCGTGTCCATCTGCACGCCCGTCAACGCCTTCACAAGCGCGGCGGCGGCCAGGAAATCGAATCTCAAGCCGTGCTCTTTGTCTCGCGCCGTCGAGAACGCCGCGAGCGGGATGCCGTGGTCGTTTTCACGGCCAAAGGCTCCGGTTAGGTCATCGAATCGAATGTCGATGCGAATCGGCTCGGCGACGTCGGCCGTGGTCGCGTCTGGAATCTCGAGCGGATCGGGCGGCGGGTCGAAGCCATGAATGGCTGTTTGGAGCAGGCTGATGGCCTCGCCATCCACACCTGGCTCGATGAGCTCGACGCCGCCCGCGCGGATCCGGATGTTCTGGATCGCAGCCTTCGCCATTGCACCGGGAGGCGCCGACGTGATCGTGTTCGTGGTGTCGAGCACGAGCGTCGCGCCGATACGAAGTCCGACGAGGTGAGCATGGTCGGCATCGTTGTTTCTAAGGGGCGCGCCCACGAGACCGTCGAATGGCGTGTAGACGCCCTGCGCACCGGCCGCCAGGTCGGTGCCCGTGATGACTCGCGCCATCTTGGGGCTGATACGCGCCCTCACGGCTGCACCGGTGGTGGCGCGGTCGTCGCGAGCGTGCGGCCGGTGACGCGCTCCACGTCCCAACTGGTGAAGCGTTTTGCGAGCCCGTTCAGGACGAGCACTCCGAGCGCAATCAGCGCGACGATCAACCACTGTTGCCACTTCATGGGCCGAGTAGGTGGGCGGGGGGTTGGCAAACGCAAGAGACTTGCGAGCAGGATGGAACAGGATGAGCCAGGATGAAACACCTTGAACAGCCGCAGACTGACCCCCGCGACCGTGCCCTGGCCCATCTCGAGGATGCCGAGCGCAGCGCGCGCTGCGTTACTCGAGCCACGCGAGAAAACGCGCGCGGACTAGGTACCACTTGCGCCGCACAAGGCGCGGCCGCGCGCACGCGAGCGCGCCCGACGCGATCCAGCGCCAGAGCTTGCCGCGCGACACCTGGGCTAGCTCGGCTGCCTCGCGTACATCGATGAGAGGCGACGAGGCCATCAAAACCGACGCAGGGTGTACGGGGGAAACGGCGCGCGCGGGTCCACCTCCACGAACCAACCCACCTCGTTGCGCGCAGCGATGAGCCGTGCGCATTCCTCTGCTGCGTCGGCGAGCTCGCGTTTGCTGTGTCTTAACGCCGCGAGCGACTGTTCGCCCTGCGCGAAGCATCGCCACGTGGTCGCGGCATCGCGCGCGACTCGCGAGATCTCGCCGATCGACTGCGTGTCCAGAATCATCGCGCACGACACGTGACGGGAGTTCGTCAGGAATGAGAGCGTCTCGGGCGCGAGCTTCGCCGGCCACGGGCGCCAGTAGAGGTGCACTTCGGTCACGCACACGAGCAGTGGGCCGTGTGTCGATGCCCAGCGCACGGCCGCGTCGGCGTCGGGCAGGCCAGCGCCGTGCTGCGCATGCGTCCAGACGATGAGCTCTTCGCCGGCGTGCGCAGCACGGTCGGCCTCGAGCGCGCTAGAGACGAGCGCCGGCGTGCGCAGCATCGCGAAGCGCTGGAGGTCGTCGCGTCGATTGACTACGGCGAGCACGCGCCATCCGCGTTTCTGGAACGACCTCGCATAGGCCACCATCGCGGTCGTTTTCCCCACGCCTTGCGCGCCAACGTGGAGCGCGACGTGGGCGCGCTCGAGCACTACGCGGCCCGCCGCCGGCGGACGCGTTCGAGGCAACGTCGACAGGCCGCGCGACGGAAGTAGTCAGTGATCTGGTCCTCGAGCTGCCTGTGCGTCATGACGTAGATCGACTGACGCGCGCAGCGGCCCGCCAGGAGCACGAGCCGGAGCGCGCAGAAGCACAAGATGACGGCGCACGCGACGCGGAGCCGCGTCACTTCACTGGTCCTGTCGTCGACGCGCTAGCGCCGAGGCGAGGCCGTGTGCGTCGCGTCTTCCACTGGCGCTCGGAGTACGAGCCGACGCCCTGCAGGAGCGCGATGTATGGCGAGAGGTCCGCGGCCCACTGCATATCATGTTGCTTGCTCACGCCTTTGAGGCCACGCTCCGTCGCGCGCAGTTCCTTCGGCGTCGGTTCGTCGCCCGAACCGAGCAGAACCGAGGCGACGCCGGCCGCGAGGCCGAAAAAGAAGCCCGCGACGTCGGAGCACTGCTCGGCCGTGAGCTCGACCGGGATCACGTCGCCCGACGCTGGGCACCGGACACGCACGCGCTTTTTGCGGCATCCCGCGGAGCGTCCATCGCACGTGCATCGCCCACCCGACGCCGGCGCGGTCGCGAGCTGTGTGCCCGGCGCTGACGTTGGCTCGAGCGGCGCGGGCTCGTCGTCTGCATCGTCGTCTTCGTCCGCGCCGAGATCGGCGGCCGCGGGTTGCGAGGGCGCCGGCGGCGTCGACGAGCTCGCGCTCGCGTCTGCCGCCGGCTCCGACTGCTCCACTGTCGGGCCGCGGTAGTCTGTGCTGGGCGGTTCCGGCGACGCCGCCGAGCTCGGCGGCGCCGGCGCGTCGGCGGTCGCGCGGCCGCGGAGCAATCCCGACGTGCGCGTCTTTTCCACCTCGTGCTCGTAGGCGCGAAGATGCTCTGCATCGTCGGGGGAGAGCTGTCCTCTGGCTGCTGCGCGGCGCCAGCGCTTGGCCTGCGCGCGCGCGTTGGGGTCTTTAGCCACTAGGCGGGTCTTCCTTGGGCACGAGGCGCAGGGCGGGCTTGCTGTCCCCGGCCATGGCCGTCGATAGCGCGGCGTCGAGACGCTCTGCGAGGATGCGCTTGGAGTCCTCGAGATAGAGGTACCAGAGGCCGGCGATCACCGCGAGGAAAACGACGTAGGCGAGTGTTGTCACTCGAACGCCTGCAGCGCTCTTTTCGCGCGCGCCACGAGCCCCGCTGTGCGCGGGTCCTCGAGCAAGGCCGTCGCCCACCCGAGAGCCTGTAGCAGATCGCCGGAGATGCCGACCTTGACGCGGGCGCGCGGCAGGCGATCGTCAGGGATGACTATCTGCACCTCGATCACGCACCGGTCAAACTCGTCCGCCGGCCGAGCGTCTTCGTCGGGCTCGGTCACTTAAGGACACTCTCCCGCCAGCTCGCGAACGCACGCACTAGATCGCCCATGGCGGACACGACGTTTTCCGCTCGCTCGCGCCGACCGGTCTCGGTCCGGAGCTGGACCACCGCGCTCTCGAGCGCGAGCTCACGAGCGTCACGCGCAGGGGTACCGACGGATGAGTGTCGCTTTCGTGTTCTCATGTCTCTCCGGCATTCGACGGCCGGGCCCGTGACCCGGCATGCGGCGCCACTCGACCATCCGAGCGGCGCCGCATGCCAAGGTGTCCGCGAGCTAACGGCGACTACGCGCTGTGATCGCGCAGACTTAACGACGCCCGTTTCACTCTCTCTCTCACCTCGCGCGGCCGGAACCATTCCGACTCGCCCGACGGGCCCACGAGAGAAAACGAGCATCACCGTCGTGACTACACTCGCCCCGCAAGAGAGTCAAGCGACCACGCCGCAACGCGCCGGCCGTTGTCGGCCGGCGGAAGCGTGCTTCCTATGATGGCGCTTCACGCACCGCGAGCTCGAGGCGAGCGACGGCCCGCACGTCGCCCGTCTCGGCTGCGTTCAGGAGGTCGCAGACCACGCATCGCGCCAGGGCGCGCTTCCATTCCTCTGCAGAGAGCCGCACGAGGATGACGGAGTCCGCACGCGCTACCGCCGCGTCCAGGATAGCGAGGTCGCTCGTGTGCCGGGCGCCCGATGCCGCACGCAGCCCCCTCGACCACACGAGCTGCCGGCGGCCGTGGGTCGCGCGCGTGTAGTCGAGCCATAGCCGTCGGTCGAGCTCGGTGCCGCGCGAGCTCGAGGCATCCTGGGCGATGCGCCATGGCGTGCGATGGCCGGCGGCCGCGCGCTTGTCTTTGTCGCCTGCCACCTCACGAGCGTCCATGCCCATCTGCACGAGATAATCCGCATGCTCTGCGACGGTCAAGACGCACCCGTGCTCCATGTCGGGCACGTGCTCCTGGCCGAGCTCCCGCTCCACAACGATCGCCCACCGGTTGGCCAGCCAGTCCCAACCGTCGGACATAAGCTCGTCGTCGTTGCGCACAATGACCAGGGCGTGGATGTGCGGATGCCAGCCGTGCTCGCCGTGCGTGAGCTCGAGCGCGCGCACGCTCCCGATGTAGCCCGTGCGCTCGCAGAAGCGCGCCCACGGTGCGCCGGATATCAGACGCGAGTACGCGCGCGCCACACCACGCAGGGTCACCTCGAGCTCATGGGACCATGCGTGGCGCACCGTCAGCGTGAGCATGCTCACATGATAGCCCTGCTCTAGCGCCCACGTCCCGAGTCTGCCGAGCTCCTGGC
>Ga0209342_10005986_pt1 | contig 12406 bp, 8 predicted proteins | sample RifCSP16_2_FD_184023 | JGI IMG/M metagenome (GOLD analysis project Ga0209342, IMG submission 184023) | Soil microbial communities from Rifle, Colorado - Rifle CSP2_sed 16_2 (SPAdes) (version 2) | ecosystem: Environmental > Terrestrial > Deep subsurface > Rock core/Sediment | place: Rifle... | reverse complement strand
TGGCCCTCCACGCGGTGCGGGTGTAGTCAACGGAGAACGTTAGCGACTGCGTCGGCTGAACGGAGATGCCCGCGGCCCAGGTGGAGGGCCAGTTGATGATCGAGCTGCGTTGAATGTCTCCCAGGGTCGTGGGGGCCCCGTCGAGAAACGCGGTCTTGCCCTTCCGAGTGTAGTCTCTCCTCAGGTCGAAGCCGCTCTTCCAGACGGCGCCAAACCGGAGCTTCTGCGAGGGCTTCAGAAGGACACCCGCCACGAAGTTGGTGCCGCTGTAATCCTCCTCCAACCTGAACTCGCGCACGGTCGTGGACGTGCGCGAGCCTTGAGCGTCGGTCGTTGTCGTCCTGCGATCGTTGATGCCGTCGTCCCCCACGCCATTCATCCAGCGGTTCACGGAGACCCCGAGGAAGAGCCTGGAGTTGAAGCTCAGGCCCAGGCTTCCGGTCATCACGTCGAGACCCCCAGAGGCCTCGGCTTCAGAGTACAGCGTATCAACAATGGTGGTTGTGGGCGCACCTCGGTACGGGCCCGTAGAGTTGGTCGTGATGGCCGAGTCCGCTCCGTGCCGGCTGAGATCGGCGACCCGCTGGTAGCTGATCTGCGGAACCAGCTTCAGACTCCCCAACCTGACGGGCAACGTAGCGCTCGCGAAGTCCAGCGCGCGGAAGGAAGTGGCGCGCGTTCGAGCTGCCTGACCGGTAGTCCAGAAGCTCGCCGGTGCTTCCGCCGGGAAGAGGTTGGAGAGCGTGTAGGCTGCGTACTCCTCACGCGAGCTCTGGATCGGCTTGTAGGCCACGGACGCTTCCGGCTTCTCAAGAACGCACAGGCCCGCCGGATTCCATGAGGCGGCGGTCGCATCGTCGGCGATTGCCACGAAGGCGCCTCCCATGCCCATGGCGCGAGCCCCTGCTCCCACGCTTCCAACCAATGATGGCGCGTCGCCCCGAAAGTTCTGGGAGAATGCCGGGGACGTGGCGGAACAAACTCCTGCCAGCAAGGTCACCGATACCGTCCTGCCGATCCTCATCCTGCCTCCTGGGGTGGTGGTTTCCGACGCCCTGGCCGACATCTGTCGCCCGCGGCTGCGGGAGGATCCAGTCTGATCGGCCGGGTCGGTTCGCGACGAAGCGGATGTGTAGCAAAGACCCAGGAGGATGTCAACTCGTCTTGTGCGGATGTGCGGTCCCCGCACGCGAATGCGCTTGGTCCGTTTGGTACGCCGCCCGAACGGCCGTCGCTCCTTCGGCCCGTCCGGCCGAGGAGGTCCTCAGGGTAGGCAGTAGACGAGTATCTCTGAAATCCTGGCCTCCCCCGGTTGCTCCAGCGGATCGAAGCGGACATAGGTGCCATCGGCAACAGCAGGGAAGGCGAACTGCGCCTGGATTTCGCCGGCAGGGTAGAAGCGCCGGATGGAGTGGGCTGCGTTGAAGTCTCCAGACGGATCCCAGAACAACTGCATCAGCCCCTCGCGATTCCTGGCCATCTTGATCTCGATACCGATGTCAGAAGCACCCGGACAGACGATCGGCCTGGTGAGAACGAGGGCGGGGTCAGCCGTTGCGGATTGAACTGCGAGAGCGCTTCCAGATCGTTCGAGGGCCAATCCGTCGGTTGCGACGGCAACGTCCTCGATGCTGTAGGGCTCGAGGATCGACGACGGGTCGTTCCCCGGGTCGGTGCTCTCGATGTGCCATCCTGGATAGCGCGGCCGCCACTCCGGACCGATGGGAATGATGACGCTCCGGTAGCGGGCCAGATTGACGTAGGACTCGAAACGAAGATCCGGTCGAACCGCAACCTGGAAGTGCGCGCAGCAGATCAAGCCGAGTGTTGAGACGGTCAAGTACCAGAGCCTCGTGAGGCCGACAGACGCGATCGCGGCAGCAAAGAAGACGAGTGAGTAAGGAATCCATGTGTACCTGCCCCCGGATTCGGGAGTGAGGATTCCCGTCGGATGCGCCTTCGCCGTGTAGAATGCCGCAAGCACGCTGAGCATGGCAGCAGCGAGCGTCAGCCACGCCACTCTCCTTCTGACGACACCGTCCGTCGACTCGTCGCCTCGCGGACGGAGTAGAGCGCACAAGAACGCCACCCAGAAGACACAGGCCGCCGCGAGCGTCCCCGGGCGTCGCGCGCCAAACAGCACCATCGAGCCAAAAGCACCGAGCCATGTCCCGAGGTCCCGGTCGAGTCCGGCGGCTTGCGAGAACCGATTCGAACTGAGGAGTAGCCCAGCTTGGATTGCGGCACAGACCAGAACCAGGTAGGACGCGATCTGTCTCGATTCCCCCTTCAGAAGACCGCGCAGCAGCAGCAACGGCGCGATCCAGATCGAAAAGGGTCCGGTGAGACTCAGTAGCGCCAGAAAGATGCACTCAGGCAAGGACGACCTCCGGCTCCTTGAGGACAGAGTCCAGGTGGCGAGAGCGGTTCCCAGAAGGGACTGCGAGTTCGTGATGTTGAAGAACACCTCGTCATTGGGTTGGAGTGCGACGAGTGCGACCAGAACCCACACCTGGAAGCGCCCCAGTCCCAGGCGGCTGGCGCGCGCCACCATGGTGGCGGTCATGACTGCGAAGGCGAACGCCCACCCCACCAAGAAGACGTACGGTTGGGCTCTCAGCTCGAAGAGGGTGCCGACCAGGGCCACCAACCGCGGGTAGGCATGGATGTATCCCCTGTAGGGCGTCCACAGGGATTCCAGCCCGAGCCTCTGAGCCTGGTTGATGAAGACGCTCCCATCCTCGGCCCAGAGATATCGCCCGGCGGAGTATCCGCGATCCCACCGCGGGATCAAGCAGACGACAGCAACCACCAACCCGAGCCCGATGAGGAAGCCCAGGCTGGAGGTTGCGGCTCTGGGCTGTGATGGCATGTGACTCTATGGCTAGGTTTTCAGTATCTGTACATGCGTTCGATGTGGCCGACCGGAAAGGCGCCAACCTGGCCTGGCGATGATAGCACCGCCGGAAGTCGTTGGTCGTTCCTCCGTCGCCTCCGGCGGGAGGCGGGGCGGGCGGGGCTCTGGGGCCGGCCGGGCGGACCCCGATCCTCGTGACCGCAGTGCCACCCGATGCAAGGCGCTCATTCGGCGGGCGGATGCAGTGCTCCGTTCGCGGGGCCTAGTTAGGCGTCGGTGAGGTGGGCGTTGGGCTCCGGACCGGCCGGCGTGATGCGTCCGTTTCTGTCGAGTCCCCTCAGAATCGCCATCGATACCAGCCGCAACAGCAGGGCGTCGCGACCTTCGTCGTCGCTGGCTGGGGCGATGCGGTGCCGGCCGAGGAGCCGGCGGACCCGACCCGGGTCGATGACTTCGAGAGGGGCCAGGCGGGCCTTGGTCAGCCACGCAGCGTAGAGGTCGTGCCATCTGGCCCGGGCACGGGTGCCCCGTCCACCGCTGGGAGCCAGGCGCGGCCGTTTGGGAGCTCGCCGGATCTCCTCGGGCACCAGGCCCCGCGCTGCCTCGCGCAGCAGCCGCTTGCCGGTAACCCCCGCGATCTGCCACGAAAGAGGTAGCCCGAGTGCGAACGCGGCCACGGCGTCCGACAGGTAGGGCAGGTGGACCGCGATCCCCTCGGCGGATGCCGTGCGGCACTCGGGGGGCAGTGTAGAGTCGGGCAGGACGTGCGAGAGGACGACTTGTCGGCTCCGGGCGAGAACCTCTTCTGGTATTCGTTCTGTGTTGGATCGCTCTGCCGGCAAGCTGCCTCGAGCCTCCGGCGTCAGCACCGTCTCGGCGATGGCTCGCTCAGCCTCCGCCCGTTCCGGCAGGTCCAGTAGTGCGGGTGGGTTTCCCCAGAGTGTCTCGTCGGCGCCGACGCCGCTCAGCAGCGCGGTGACTCCCGCCCGACGAGCGGCTCGAAAGAAGAGGTGTCGGGCCACCGCCCGGCCGTTCCAGATCGGCTCCTGGCAGGCGAGAACCGTGGCCTCGAGGTGGTCGGGCAGATCCTCCTCTCGAATCGTCAGCACCTCCAGCGCGGCCCCACAGTGCTCTGCCAGCCGGTGCGCCCCCGCCAACTCGTCGCCGTCGGTGAAGTCGTCGGCCTGGGTCACCGCCAGCGGCCGCGGCGCCACCTCCGCCATCAGTGCCAAGAGCACGCCGGAATCGAGGCCGCCGCTCTGGGCGCAGGCCGACGGCAACCGCCACTGGCCCACGGATGCGCGCAGACGGCGCAACAGCTCGGCTCCGGCCTGCTCGCGCGTCAGGTTGATGACGGCTGCTGAAGCGGGCTCCGGCGCCATCCAGTGTCGTCGAAGCCGCGGCCGGCCGTCCTCCACGGAGAGCGCATGGCCGGGCGGCACACGACGAATGCCGCGGAAGAGGCTAGCCTCGGACCCGAGCACTCCGCAGAGAAACGCCGCCACCGCCGACGGCTCGAGAGCCCGCGGCACGCCGGACCGCTCCAGGAGATCCCAGATCGACTGGCTCCAGACGACGCCCGCGGGCGTCTCGGCGAAGTACAACGGGCGTACCCCAAAGGGGTCGCGTCGCACCAACTCCACGGCGCGATTGTAGCCGGCGAAGCAAAGGGAGGCTTCCGGCCGATAATCCCCCCGGAGGAGCCCATGCTGAGTCCCGCCGAGCCTTTGGATCTCGCGTTCCCCACCGCCGCCGAAATCCCCGAGCCGTTTCGTCACCTGCCCGACGAGAGCGGGCTCACGCTCCTGATCGACGGCTCCCTCTCCAGATGGAGCGGCCCCAGGGTGGCGATTCGCTCCGCCGTCTGTCTGCGGGACGCTGGCGGCCTGCTGACGCAGATGGACTTGGGCCCTGCCCCTTTGACCGGCGCCGCGGAGGGTCTCGCTGCCCTGACGTCGGCGGCGCGGGCCTGGGCGGGCGGGCGCGGCGACTGGCCGCGCGCCTCGGTCGAAGAGCGCATCGCCTGTGTGCTCGACTTCGTCGAGCGCGCCCTGCCGCTCCGCGAGCGCGTGTCGCGCGCCCTGATGTGGGAGGTTGGCAAACCCTACGCCGACTGCCTGACCGAGTTCGACCGCACCCTCCAGTACATCCGTGACACCGCCTTAACCCTGCGCCAGTTGGAGTGCGACAACGGTCCGACGGTGTCCGCGTCGGGCTTCGCGGCCCGAGTCCGTCGCGCACCGTTAGGGGTGGCGCTTTGCCTGGGGCCGTACAACTACGCGGTGAACGAGGTCTACACCCTGGTGATCCCTGCCCTCATCATGGGCAACCCGGTGGTGATGAAGACACCGCGCTACGGCGTCCTGGCCAACGCTCTGCTGACGCCGGCCCTGGCCGCCAGCTTTCCCCGAGGCGTCGTCAACGTGGTGAGCGGGCCCGGCCCAGCGCTGGTGGGGCCGATGATGGAGAGCGGACTGGTGGACGTGTTGGCGTTAGTCGGCTCGGCGCGCACGGCCAAGACCCTCCAGTCCCAGCATCCCCACCCCTACCGCCTGCGTTGGGTGCTGGGGCTGGGAGCCAAGAACCCGGGCATCGTCCTGGAGGATGCCGACCTGGATCGGGCGGCCTCGGAGATCGTCTCCGGGGCTCTCGCTTTCAACGGGCAACGCTGCACCGCCATCAAGCATGTGCTGGTGGCGCGCAAGGTGGCGGAACCGTTAGTCGAGCGGCTGGCGGCGCGCGTCGGTCAGCTCAAGGTCGGCATGCCCTGGGAGGACGGCGTGGCCATCACCCCCATGCCCGATCCCGATCACCCCCGGTTCCTGGAGGGGCTGGTGAAGGATGCGGTGGCGCGCGGGGCGCGGGTGGTGAACCCAGGTGGCGGCGATTGGTGCGGGACGCTCTTCCGGCCAGCCCTTGTCTTCCCGGTCCCGCCCGAGGCCGAGCTGGCTCACCGCGAGCAGTTCGGACCCGTGGTGCCGGTCAGCGTCTTCGACGACCCCGAGGAGGTGCTGGCGGCCATGGCGGCGTCGGACCTCGGCCAGCAGGCGTCGGTGTTCGGCCGTGACCCAGTGGCGATGGGGCGCTTGGTCGACCACCTGGCGAACCTGGTCTGCCGGGTGAACCTCAACACCCAGTGCCGGCGTGGTCCCGACGTGCTGCCCTTCACCGGGCGCAAGGGTTCGGCGCTGGGGACTCTCTCCGTCTACGACGCCCTCCGGACCTTCTCGGTCCGGAGCCTGGTGGCGGTGACGGCGCAGGACCGAGAGCTGTTGTCGACGTTAGGCAAGAGGTCGGTGTTCCTGGCGCCTCCGGGGCGGTAGCGGAAGCTAGGCCCGGGGTTACGGGCTGTTGAACTCGTCCCGCGGCCGGAGGTCGCGGTTGGTCTCCGCTTCCAGGGCTGGCGGCGGGTTCCCCGGGCGTGCGGTGCGCAGGATGGCCAGCACTTCGGCCGCCCGGTCCCTGCCCAGATAGGCCCCCACGTCCTCGCGCGCCAGTCGCGCTTCCCAGCCCGGGAGGTCGAAGGCGATGGGATCGTTGCTCCCCACCAGCACCTGGCCGCCCAGGAACTCGACCACGTGGGCGAACGCCTGGCCAAAGGTGGCGTGGACGCGACGAGAGGGGCTCCACGAGCACATGAGCCCGCCCTTCTTGAGTCGGCTGGCGCACAACGAATAGAACTCGAGCGAGTAGAGGTTGCCGGCGTAGGGGCTGGTGGGCCAGAGGGCGTCCATCTCGATCATGTCGTAGCGGCGATCCTCCCGGGCCAGGGCGTTGCGGCCGTCGGCCACCACGATGCGCACCCGCGGGTCTTCCAGGAACTGGGAGAGCTTCCTGAACGAACCGGGGCCCTCGGCGAAGCGCCGCAGCAGCACCCGTTGGGGCGCACAGATCTCGAAGACGGTGACCGAGCTCATGGTGTCGACGCGGCAGCCGGACGCCCAGGCGGTATCCCCGGAGCCCAGGCCGATCACCGCCGCTTCCTGGGGCGCCGGGTGCAGCAGGCCCGGCAACGCCCCTAACGCGGTATGAATGTTGCCGAAGGGAAGCGTGCTGTGGTGGCGTCCGGTCGTCCACACCGCCCAGCGGAAGCGGTCCATGCGGGACAGCGCCGCCACTCCGGTGGCGTCCTCCTCGATGAAGGCCGGAGTCTGCCCGAAGCCATGGAAGCGCCGCCAGAGGCCCACCTGCCCGGGGAAGGCCACCGCCATGGCGGCGAGAAGGCCCGCGGAAGCGACAAAGGCCCAACGGCGATGGGCGCGAGCAATCCCAAAGACCGCAAAGACCAGCCCCATCACCAGCAGAAGCCGCATGGTTCCCGAGGTGCCGAGCCAGCTGAGCAGCAGCAGGCCCACCAGCAGGCTGCCGGCCACGCAGCCGGCGATGTTGGCGGCCTGAAGCAGGCCCACCTTGCGGCCGCTCTGCGCCGGGTCATCCTGCACCGCTCGGTGGAGGAAGGTGAAAGAGAAGCCCATCAGCACGGTGGGCAACCCGAAGAGCACGCAGGGCTGGAAGACGTAGAGCTTGAGGATGAGGGGCCAGCGCAGCCGGCCGCCGATGTTGTAGGAGAGCCGGCCGCTCCAGTAGTCGAGGAAGAAGCGCAGGACCGGCGTGTCGGGCGGGAGCACGGTGAGGAGCCAAAGGACCCCCGCCGAGTAGAGGAGGAGCGCGCACTGGGCGAGCAGGAACGCCTCCAGGGGTCGGCGGATGCGCCGGGAAACCAGGGCGCCGGCCAGGCTGCCTAACGCAGAGCCCAGGAGGTAGATGAAGAGCAAGGTGCCGAAGGTGAAGGCGGTGGACTTTAGGGCCACCTCCAGCAGTCGGAACCAGAGCATCTCCAGGGACAGGGCGCAGAAACCGGAGAGAGCGTAGAGCGCGAGCCAGCTCGAGAAAGCGGCCGGGGGCTCGGTGAGGAGCGGGCGCATCGCCTCGCTCCCGACGGTTGGCACGGGAGCCGTCGCACGCCCTCGCGCTAGCGCCAGGCTCAGAGCGCCCAGACCGGCCAGCAGGTTCCCGCAGGCCGCGGCCAGGATGGCGGCGCGAATCCCGTAGTGCCGGATGAGGAGCCAGGGCGCTAGAAGCGCCCCCAGGCTCGCGCCCAGAACGTTGATGCCGTAGAGGAAGCCGATGGTGCGGCTGGCGGTAGGCGCCTCCCACACCAGGGCCCGGGTCAGGAAGGGCAGCGACATGCCCATCAGGCCGGTGGGGAGAAGGAGGCTCAGGAAGTGCAGGAGGCCCGCCCGCCAGGCCGGCGTGTAGAGCCAGAGTCCCTTGAGGTACAAGAAGTCGTAGAAGAGGGGACCCGAAACGGCACCAAACGCGGCGATCCCCAGCTCCAGCAGAGCGAAGGCGACCAGGGCTCGGGGCGGGGAGAGCCGCAGGCTCAGCACGCCGCCCCAGTGGCTCCCCAGGCCGAGGCCGACCATGAAGGCGGCCACGATCATGGCCACCGAGAAGAGGCCCACACCGCTGTGCAGGGCCAAGATGCGCTGCCAGGCGACCTGGTAGACGAGCGCCGAGGCTCCGCTCATGAAGAACGCCACCCCCGCCGGGAAGAGCCAAACGGGGGAGACGGGTCTCCGAGACGAGGCCGGTCGGTCGGTCAGGGCCGCTACCATACCCGGCAGGCGTTGGTCCGACGGCGGGCCTCACCCGTCTCCCGGCCAAGGGCGTTTCGGAACCCAGGCGGATTGGGCACCGCGCTTCTCACTCGCTCCAAGGCCGTCTTCGGACGGCCAGCGGAGCGGCGGGCCTGCAAAGCTGGGAGTGGGTGGACATCTTGGTTCCTCGCGGGTCGGGTCGACTCAGCCCGATTCAAGCCGGGTCCACCGCTGGGACCCGCGAGGATAGCACGGCGGCCGGGAGACCCTGGGCGGCGGCGTCACGCGGCTCGCCCAGTTGGCGAAGAGACCGGTTGACCTTCCTGGGCCAAGCCCTTACGCTTCCAACACTTGCCAGAGGAAAGAGTGGACACGCCCTCGCCGGAAGCCGTCACGAGCCTGCTTCAGGCGTGGAGCCAGGGAGACGAGAGCGCGCGGGACCAGCTTCTCCCGCTCGTCTATGACGAGCTCAGGAAGCGGGCGGCCGCCTACCTCCGCAGGGAACGGCGGGATCACACACTGCCTCCGACCGCCCTGGTCCACGAGGCTTACCTGCGGCTGGTCGGTCAGAGGAGCGGCTGGCGGAACCGCGCCCAGTTCTTCGGCGTGGCTTCCCAGATGATGCGGCGCATCCTGGTGGACCACGCTCGGGCCCGCCGGGCAGCGAAGCGCCCCCGGTCTGGCCTCCGGGTAGCCCTCCAGGAGGACGTCGGTGCCGTCGCTCCGCTCGAAGTGGACCTGATCCTGCTCGACCGAGCCCTCGACGAGCTGGCGGCATTGGACGAGCGGCAGGGTCGAGTCGTCGAGCTGCGGTTCTTCGGTGGCCTCTCCCTGGAGGAGATCGCCCTGACTCTGGGCGTGTCCCTCGCCACCGTCAACCGGGACTGGCGCCTAGCCCGGGCCTGGCTCCACCGGCGGGTTCGAGAAGGGGCTTCGGAGGGCTAGGATCAGCCCTGTCGATCCAACAGAATCGGCCAGGTCGCGCTGCACGTGCCTCCGCTGGCGTCGGCGAGGATGGTCTTGAATGCGGAGACTTCGCCCTCGGCGTGGAGCGGCGTCAGAAACCTGAAGGAGATCCTGAGGTAGCTCCCGGCTGGGCGGGCTTCCTCCCACACCCACCTCCCAGTTCCGTCGTTGGCGATTGTGGGGATCGTGATCGTCGCTTCGGTTTGTCCCAGCAAGGACAAGATCCCTCCGTTCGGCGCCACGGTCATGGTGACCAGGCCCCCGTCGATCGGCGTGGCGACCGGCCCCGGACAGGTGTGCGTGCTGGCCGGCCGGTAGGCGAACACCCAGATCGAGGCGCCCGCGGGGGGCGACACCGAGGTCTGGGGGGTTGGCGTTTCAGGGCCTTGCGTCGGCCCGGTGACGCCCCCGCCACAGGCGGTGACCAGGGCCACGACCATCAAGATCAGGTATCTCATGAGTCTCCTCCGTTCGTGAACTTCCCGCTACTGGATGACGCGGGCTCGGTTGGCCAAACGCGTCACCGCTCAGAAACCATCCTTGAAGATCATGTCGACCTGGCCGGCGGCGTTGTCCCCCCAGCAGACGAACGCGCCGTCCGTCTTCACTCCGCACGTGTGCACGCTTCCCGCCGAGACCTCAGTGAACGTGCCGGTGGGGGGAGTGCCCTGGCCGTAGGAGTTGTCCCCCCAGCAGACGAGGGTCCCGTCTGCGTGCAGTCCGCAGGTGTGGGCGTAGCCCCCGGCGACCTGAGTGAAGGTCCCGGCGAGTGGCGTGCTCTGGCCGTAGACGTTCCATCCCCAGCAGGCGAGCGCCCCGTCTGTTCTCAGTCCGCAGGTGTGATAGTAGCCGGCGGTGACTTGAGTGAACGTGCCGGCGGCTGGCGTGCTCTGGCCGTAGTTGTTGCGCCCCCAGCAGGCGAGGGTCCCGTTCGTCTGCAGTCCGCAGCTGTGGAAGGCGCCGGTGGCCATCTGAGTGAAGGTCCCGGCGGGTGGCGTGCTCTGGCCGTAGGAGTTCTGCCCCCAGCAGGCGAGCGTTCCGTCCGTCTGCAGTCCGCAGGTGTGAATGCCGCCGCCGGCGACCTCTGTGAAGGTCCCGGCTGGCGGCGTGCTCTGGCCGTAGTTGTTGAGCCCCCAGCAGGCGAGCGTCCCGTCCGTCTTCAGGCCGCAGGTGTGCGAGTCAGCTCCGTCGACCTGAGTGAAGGTTCCGGCGGGTGGCGTGCTCTCGCCGTAGCCGTTGGCCCCCCAGCAGGCGAGCGTCCCGTCCGTCTGCAGCTCACAGGTGTGAACACCACCGGCGGTCACGAGCCGCCGGCTGAACCTCTCACCGGGGGGCGTGCTCTGGCCGGAGTCGTTCCGCCCCCAACAGGCAAGCGCTCCGTCAGTGGTCAGTCCGCATGTGTGGTAGGCGCCTCCGGCGACCTGAGTGAAGGTGCCGGCGGCGGGCGTGCTCTGGCCGTAGGCGTTCCACCCCCAGCAGGCGAGGGTCCCGTCGGTCTTCAGTCCGCACGTGTGATTGTAGCCACCGGCGACCTGAGTGAACGTGCCGGTGGGGGGGCTGCTCTGGCCGTCGCTGTTGGCGCCCCAGCAGGCGAGTGACCCGTCGGTCCCCAGTCCGCACGTGTGATTGCCGCCCCCGGCAAGCTGGGTGAATGCGCCTCCGGGGGGAGTGCTCTGACCGTTGAAGTTGTAGCCCCAGCAAGCGAGGGTTCCGTTCGTCTTCAGTCCGCAGTTGTGGCCGTTCCCTGCGGTGACCTGAGTGAAGGTGCCGGCGGGGGGAGTGCTCTGGCCGAACTGGTTGAAGCCCCAGCAGGCGAGCGTCCCGTCTGTGATCAGTCCGCAGGTGTGCAAGCCGCCGGCAGCGACGTGAGCGAAGGTCCCCCCTGGAGCGGTGCTCTGGCCTTGGCCGTTCTCCCCCCAGCAGGCGAGCGTCCCGTCCGTCCTCACTCCGCACGTGTGGGCGTAGCCGGCGGCGACCTGAGTGAACGTTCCAGCGGGGGGCGTGCTCTGACCATAGGAGTTGTCCCCCCAGCAAGCGAGCGTCCCGTCGGCGCGGACGGCGCAGCCATGACGGTCGCCAGCGGCGACGCTCCCGAGCGCTGGCCCCGGGCTGGCGGCGGGCCCCAGCACGAGACCGGTTTCCCCGGCTGCCACCACGCACACCGCTGAACCTGACCCGGACACGAGGAGGGTCAGCGCCAACCTCGACGCAATGCGCAGGTATGTAGCTCTTTTCAACATGACAACCTCGTCAATCCGTGACGTCGCCGCTCGCGGCCGGAGCGTCCCTACCTTGATGACGCGTGGCATCGTGCTGGATCGTGTCACCGGACCCTGAACGCCCTTCATCGCCGGTTGACCTTCGTCCAGCGAATCCCCACGTTTTCAGCACGTTGAGAGGACAAGAGCCGGAGAGGAGCTTCGAAAGGTCGAGGCGGTCCGGCATGTCCCGCCGCGCCTTCTTGGTGTCGGCGTCAAAGGCGACTCCGTTTGTGCGCGCCGGGGGTGAAGCAGACCATCACGCTTGACGTTAATCACACGACACGTTACTATGGGCTTGTGATCGAGACGTTCAAGTGCGCCGACACGGAGGCTCTGTCGAGAGGCCGGCGCGTCAAACGGTTCGTGAGCATCGCGTCGGTCGCGCGCCGCAAGCTGCGGCAGTTGCAGATCGTGGGCCGGCTGGAAGATCTCCGGGTGCCGCCGGGGAACCGGCTGGAAGCGCTCAGGGGCGACCGCGCCGGGCAGCACAGTATCCCTGTGAACGATCAGTTCCGCGTGTGCTTCCGCTGGACGGCTGCGGGCGCGGAGGACGTTGAGATCGTGGACTACCACTGACGGAGGAAGACGATGCGTAAGCTGAAGCCCGTGACGCCCGGGGAGTTGCTGCGCGAAGAGTTCCTGATCCCGATGGGCCTCACGCAATACCGCCTCGCCAAGGAGATCAGTGTGCCTGCCCAGCGGATCGGCGACATCGTGGCGGG
>Ga0209342_10005982_pt1 | contig 12412 bp, 8 predicted proteins | sample RifCSP16_2_FD_184023 | JGI IMG/M metagenome (GOLD analysis project Ga0209342, IMG submission 184023) | Soil microbial communities from Rifle, Colorado - Rifle CSP2_sed 16_2 (SPAdes) (version 2) | ecosystem: Environmental > Terrestrial > Deep subsurface > Rock core/Sediment | place: Rifle... | reverse complement strand
GGACGGTACCCTGGCGCGCTACCGGAACCGGCAGCGACCTCGCTACGGCTTCTATGTCGACCACCTGGTCGACGCGCTGGGCTTCCTGGCGCTTCTCACCGGCCTGGCGTTGTCGGGCCACCTGAGTGTGGCCGTGGCCGTGGGCCTGGTGGTGGCGTACTACCTGGTGTCCATCCACGTCTACTTGTCCACCTACGCGCTGGGCGTGTTCCGGATTGCCTACGGGCGGGTCGGAGGAACCGAGCTTCGCATCCTCCTGGCTGCCACCAACCTGGCGGTTCTCCGCTGGCCAACCCTGCAACTGGCGGGTTTCGAAGTCCGGCTCTTTGATCTGTGTGGCAGCCTGGCCCTCGCCGGCCTCGTGGCGACCCTGCTCACCGCCACCCTCAGCAGCGTCAGGCGGCTGTATGAGATGGAGAGGATATGATCGCTAGACGGTAGCGGTCAGCACTCAGCCTTCAGCAATCAGCTACAGCGGAGGGCTCCCCCCGGGAGACCTGCGAAGATCCGCCGCTCGGCTCTGGCTCCTGGTCGTCCGTAGCCGTTCGCTGACTGCTGATCGCTGATTGCTTCCCGTCTTCCGTCCGGAGCTGGTTGCTGACTGCCGATCGCTGATCGCTTCCGTTCTCCGCCATCACCTCGGGACCGCACCAGACGGCGGTGGCGCTTGGATCGCCGCCTTGGCATTGACGATGCCCCAGCCTAACTGGTTGTTGGGTTTGCTGGCCTGGCTGGCTGTGGACTTGAGCACGCTGATGACCTGGTCGACGGTGTAGGTGGGATGCGCTTGAAGGATGAGCGCCACCACGCCGGCGGTGAGAGGGCAGGAGAACGAGGTGCCATCGACCTCGTCGTACTTGGTAGCCGAGCTGGGGCTGGCGGCCTTCACATCGACGCCCTGAGCGGCCACGTCGGGTTTGGTTCTGCCGTCGGCAGAGGGACCCACCGAGCTGAAGCTGGCTCGGCGTCCCGAACCGTTCACGGCCGCGGTGGCGATCACCTTCTTGCCGTCAGCGGGGGCGCCCAGGGTATTGTGGAAGAGGTTGGAGCCGGAGTTGCCCGCCGAGTTCACCACCACCACGCCCTTGGCGGTCAATAGGTTGGCGGCCTGGGTGGAGACGGCGGTGTCGCCGTCCATGTCCCGATGGCTGTAGCTGTCCCGGTCTTGATCGAACTCCAGGTAACCTAACGAGCTGCTGACGAGGTCGACGCCCAAGGCCTCCGCCCACTCGGCGGCGGCGGCCCAGTTGTCCTCCTCCACCACCGTCTCCTTCTCGGTGTTCTCGGTCTTGGCCAGGACGTAGCTGGCCGCGAAGGCGGGACCGATCAACTCGCCCGGGCGGTAGCCGCCGATCACGGAGAGGGTCTCCGTGCCGTGGCTACCCTCGCCCATGTCGCTTCCGTCGGCCACCTCGGCGTCGTTGTTCACGAAGTCGTGGGCGGCCAGGATCTGGATGGACCGGAAGGCCTCGTGCTGGAGGTTGTTGAAGCCGGCGTCGAAGAGGGCGATCACCACGCCCTCGCCGTGGTAGCCGAGATCGTGGGCATCGGGCACCTTGATCTGGTCGACCTGGCCAAAGGAGCTGCCGTAGTCGAGATCGTGGTCCCGAGGGGAGCCGACGGCGGCCCGGGCGGCTTCGGACGTGGCGGCCAACGGTCGCACCGGTTCGGGGGCGCCACGGCGGTAGCGACGCACCACGTCCAGCCGAGCCACGAATGGTAGCTCGGCCAGCGAGCGGATCTGCGCCGGGGTGGCCTCGGCACTCATCGCGTTGAGCCAGCGCGAGAGCTGCCGGACCTTGGTCACCCGGCGGGCGACCTCGCCAACGTAGTCCGCCTGGAGGGGCAGGTCCTCGAACTGCACGCCGCCGCGCTCTCCCCGCAGGTTGCGTCGAGCCAGTGCCCTGGCTGCCAGGAGCGAGCGAGCTGCGTTCTCGGCAGCTGCGCTCTGCCGGCCCTTGTCGCGGAAGAAGACCCAGACGGCTTGCGGCTCGTCGCCACGGGTTCGCTCCAGTCGTTCTTCGAGGCGGGGGGTTAACCGCGGCTCTTGGCCGGCGTGGAGCGACCAGGCGGCCAGGGCCGCGACAACGGGGATGAGGAACGCTTTCTTCAAGGGGCCCTCCTGTCCAACCTCCCCAGGTTCCCACGTCAGGCTCTTCGCCGCAACCCGGCCAGAGGCGCGGGAGGCGCGGGGGACGGGCTCAGCGGAAGGCCGGGAGCAGCGGGAACGCCAGGCCCTGTTGCACCGCTGCCAGGGCGCGCTTGCCGAGCAGTCGCAAGACGCGGGTGTCCGGGCGACTGCCGCCGACGACCGGTGCGGCGATCACGTCGGCCAGCACCAGGTCACGCTTTCCGAGCCCCAGGGGCGGGCATCGGCGATGATCGGCGGCAGGGAACCCCGGCCGGGGCAAGCCCCCGGCCGGCCCTCGGGACCGGATCTGCCTGGGTCCGCGCGGACTCAGCGCTCGCGCGCTGGACCGGGAAGTGGCCGCCTGGGCTGGCCCCTGCTAGCATCTCGCGGTCCATGAAGGCCGGAGAGCCCAGCGAGACGGCGGTTCGGATCGCCATCAATCAGGCGGCGGCAGCCAGCGACCCAGAGCTTCGGCGGGTGCTGGCCGATCCCGAAGAGCCCTACTCCGAGTGGTTCGTGACCGAGCACTCGGTCAAGGCCCGGCAGCAACTCGCGCTCTGGCGCTCGGACAAGGGCAAGCCGATCCTGCAGGCCCTGGCCGATGGCATGGAGCCCGGGGGCCCCATCAGCATCCTGCTCAGAAAGCGCTGGATCGAGGATCAGGTTCGCCTCGCCCTCCGGGAGGCGTCCCAGATGGTGGTTCTGGGCGCCGGCTACGACCCCCTGGCCTTGCGTCTCCTCGACGTCTTCCCCTGGGTCAGCTTCGTGGAGGTGGACCACCCCGCGACCCAAGCGGTGAAGCGCCGGGCGCTCGAAGCCCACGGTGGCGTTCCTTCCCGTTTGGCGCTGGTCCCGCTCGACCTGGCTCAGCTGACGCTCCGGGAGACCCTGGCTCGGGAACCTTCCTGGGATGGCAGCCTGCCGACCGTCTTCGTGGCCGAGGGACTGCTCATGTTCCTGGCGGACCTGGAGGTCGACCGGGTGCTGAGCCTGGTGGCGGAGCGCGGCGAAAGCCGCCTCATCTTCAGCTTCACCGACCGCAAGGAGCTCTTGACACGAGGCAGCCGGGTCTTCAAGACCGCCCAGATGCTGAAGCTCTCCGGAGAGCCGATCCAGTGGAGCTTGGAGTCCGAGGCGATCGACGGATTCCTGGCCGAGCGTGGCCTTCGCCTGGCGACGCTGGCGGGCCACCAGGACCTGCGGCGCGCCTACCTCGCGCCGCTCCGCATCGACCGAGAGCTGGGTCCGGGGGAGTGGCTGGTCGTCGCTGAGACTCGATAGAGCGCGACACGCCACGAGTCGCCAAGATGACGGTCCGCACCTCACCGGTGGCAACCCGGTCCCTTGCCCGATGGATAGAAACGCCTATCGGTAGTGGGCCTCGGGAATCCGCGCTGTGCGACGACGGCGGTGCTGGCGCCGAGATCCCGCGCCGTGCGTCGGCGCGGCTCGCCGCAGACGAGGGAAGAACTGCTTCGTGACACGCGACCTCGCCGGGTCCGTGGCCGCAGCAGCCGGGAGAAGGCGTCAGACGGCACGCCGCCTGCCGGAACCACTGCCCGCAAGCCTTGCGGCGGCCGGCCCCCGTCAATCCCTCGGCTCGGGCCGCGTGATGACACGTTTGGGCGACGGATCGCACGTCACTCAGTAGAGGAGAGTTCACGAAGAAGAGGTGGGGTGGTGCCGGCTGTTACATCGTGCCGATTCTGGTGACGCCCTCGCTCGCAGCAGCCTAGGACTTGAGCCTCCCGTGGGCTTCAGGCGCCGAGGGGAGGCTCTCTCCCGGAGGCGTTCACCGGGCGTCGGGGCGTCAGCGTGACGCTGATCGGGGCCGCAGGGCCGCAAAGAACGCAAGGAGACACTGTCCCATGAGACGCCCATTGCTACCGCTTGTCCTGGTCGTTGTCGTCGCCGCGGCGTGCAGCACTGCCCCCACCCCCGTGGACATCCAGGCGCCGTTCTGGCAGGGCAACGTGGCGTATTCCCTAGACTCCAGCCAGGCTGGTGTGGAGGATAAGCGGACTCTAGCGGGCCCCGTCACGTGGATCAAGGATGAGGCCCCGGAACCGGCTCCCCTGGCGGGCGGCGTGAGCTACATCATCCAGTCCGGCTCGCTGATCCTCATCCACAGGGCTGTGAGTGGGTCGTGCACTATCGAGGGTACGACGACGCTGACGCTCAAGCCTGGCGATGGCTCCCTGGTGCTGAGCCCGGACGGCACCTACGCCGGCTCCATCCACTCCGTCGCGCCGTTCGTCTCCACGTGGTCCTGTCCAGGCCCAGGCGCGGACCCGTCGGTCTGGGACGCGGCCCCCATCGATCTCGAGATGAAGGGACAGGTGGACAACCTCCGCATGAAGGGTGCGATGACGACACGCGTGGTGGACGGGGTCACGATGACCGGGTCCTGGGACTTCTTCGCGAAGTAGACCTTCGCCTTCGCGGCGTCGAACTTGGGGTAACCCTGGCCCCCTTGTCGCCCTTCATGCGGCAAGTGCGGAGGAGAGAACCATGAAATCGAAACACTGTGCCATTGCAGCTGTGGCGGGTGCCTGCAGCTCTGGCTTTGTGCAGGCACAGTCAAGGAGAAATCTGCGGATTCGGACGGCAGGTTCAGCAATTGGGCATGCTCGCTTGCCGCTCCGACCGAGATCCCTATGGAACCGACAGGCGCAACGTTGGCGGTCAGCGGCCGGACGGCGAGCAACGGGAGCCCCCGGGCCGCTGCACGGCCGAGTGTGACGGGTCGCCGTCATCTCCGCTCCTCCGGGCCCAAGAAGCGACGAACTCGCGGAAGCCCGCCGCGGCATCCTCGTGCGGTGCTCTCGTAAGGTAGCGCGAAACGAAGAACTTGGGTGCTTCCGAGACCTGCATGGGGTAGGGACATCGCGCGATGTCTCTCGTGTCTCGCGGAAACTCAGAACACGCGGCGGCCATAGCGTTCCTCGCTACGTAGCCCATGACCCTCTCAAGGTGCTGAAAGGGTCGGGATTCGGCGGCCGAAGGTCAACCGCCGATCAAGGTCGTTCGTGGGCAGGTGACACGATCCAGCACGAAACCGCACGTCTTGAAGTAGGGGTGCTTTGGCCGCGAGCGGTGGCGTCACGAATCCCATGAGGTTTCCATGTTGAAGAGAGCTACATACGTGCGCATTGCGTCGAGGTTGTTCCTGATCCTGCTCACCTCCGGAGCAGGTTCAGCGGTGGGGGTGCTCGCGGCGGGGGGAGTGGGTCTGGTGCGTGCGCCCGCAGCCAGCCCGGGACCGGCAGCGGGGAACATCGCAGCCGGTGGCCGCCATGGCTGCGCCGTCCGCGGCGACGGGACGCTCACCTGCTGGGGGGACAACGCCTACGACCAGAGCACGCCCCCCGCCGGAACCTTCACTCAGGTGGCCGGGGGCGACGGCCACACGTGCGGGCTGAAGACGGACGGGACGCTCACCTGCTGGGGCTACAACGCCTACGGCCAGAGCACGCCCCCCGCCGGCACGTTCACCGAGGTCGCCGGGAGCGATCTCCACACGTGCGGACTGAAGACGGACGGGACGCTCGCCTGCTGGGGGGACAACGCCTACGGCCAGAGCGCGCACCCCGCCGGCGCGTTCACCGAGGTCGCCGCGGGTCACCTCCACACGTGCGGACTGAGGACGGACGGGACGCTCGCCTGCTGGGGGAACAACGGCAACGGCGAGGGCACGCCCCCCGCCGGCACGTTCACCGAGGTCGCCGCGGGCAACGTTCACACATGCGGAGTGAAGACGGACGGGACGCTTGCTTGCTGGGGGTACAACGGCTACGGCCAGAGCACGCCCCCCGCTGGCACGTTCACCGACGTCGCCGCGGGTGACTCTCACACGTGCGGAGTGAAGACGGACGGGACCCTCGCCTGCTGGGGGTACAACGGCTACGGCCAGAGCACGCCCCCCGCCGGCACGTTCACCGAGGTCGCCGCGGGCGACTTTCACACGTGCGGACTGAAGACGGATGGGACGCTCGCCTGCTGGGGGGACGATTCCTCCGGTCAAAGCGCGCCACCGGGTGGAACGTTCAGTCGGCGGCTGGTGACCGCCGGGTGGAACCACACTTGTGAACGGCAGTTGGATGGGACGCTCGCCTGCTGGGGCCAGAACGGCTACGGCCAGAGCACGCCGCCAGCCGGGACGTTCACTCAGGTCGCCGGGGGCAGCTTGCGCACGTGCGGACTGAAGACGGACGGGACGCTCGCCTGCTGGGGGAACAACTCCTGGGGCGAGACCACGCCCCCCGCCGGCACGTTCACTGAGGTCGCAGCAGGCGGCGTGCACACGTGCGGGTTGAAGACGGACGGGACGCTCGCCTGCTGGGGGCTCAACACCAGCGGCCAGAGCACGCCCCCCGTCGGCACCTTCACTCAGGTGACTGGGGGCTACGCCCACACGTGCGGGCTGAAGACGGACGGGACGCTCGCCTGCTGGGGGGACAACTCCCAAGGCCAGAGCACGTCACCCGGCGGCACGTTCACTCAGGTCGTGGGAGGCCAGGATCACACGTGCGGACTGAAGACGGACGCGTCGCTCGCCTGCTGGGGGGATAACTCCCAAGGCCAGAGCACGCCCCCCGGCGGCACGTTCACTCAGATCGCCGGAGGCATCTACCACACGTGCGGATTGAAGACGGACGGGACGCTCGCCTGCTGGGGTTTCAACTTCTTCGGCCAGAGCACGCCGCCTGCCGGGACGTTCACTCAAGTCGCTGCGGGCTACGGCCACACGTGCGGGCTGAAGACAGACGGCGCGTTCGCCTGCTGGGGGGACAACACCTACGGCCAGGTCGACATGATCTTCAAGGACGGTTTCTAGGGTTCCGCGTCTTCGACCGTGGTGGCTCTCGTCGATGGCTCTTGAGAGCGGTGCGTGCGCTTGGCCACTCGTTCGAGACATCGGGGATGGACCAGGTCCGTTCCCCGGTCGGTGTCGACTCGTGCCCCTCCGGGGGTCCTGACGGTTCTTGCGTGGGAGGTTGGACCATGCCGGTGTCGGACGAAGGCTGCTGCGGAACAGGGATGACCTCTTTGCCTCCTCGCCGGCCATTCCGCGGCCGCGTCGGACCCGGATGGTCTAGCAGCTCCGGCCAGAGGCGATTGCCCGAGAGCATCCCGAGCCAGCGGCGGCGAGAGAAACCGCCAGATCTAGTAGGCGTCACCAGTTCATGAGGTTGCCATGTTGAAGAGAGTTGCCTGTCTGCGCATCGCATCGAGATTGGCGCTGACCTCACTCGCGTGGGGACCAGGCTCAGCGGTGTGCGTGCTCGCGGCCGGGAACGTGAGTCTCGTCCTGGCGCCCACGGCGACCCCGGGGCCAGCCCTGGGGAGCATCACAGCCGGCGGCTACCATGGCTGCGCCGTCCGCCCCGACGGGACGCTCGCCTGCTGGGGATGGAACTTCTACGGCCAGAGCGCGCCCCCCACCGGAACCTTCAGCGCGGTCGCTGCGGGCGGCTATCACACCTGCGGACTGAAGGCGGACGGAACCCTCGCCTGCTGGGGCCAGAGCGCCAACGGCCAGAGCACGCCCCCCGCTGGGACCTTCACTCAAGTCGCCGGGGGCGACCTACACACGTGTGGACTGAAGTTCGACGGGACGCTCGCCTGCTGGGGGGACAACGCCTACAGCCAGAGCCTCCCCCCCGCCGGGACCTTCACTGAGGTCGCCGCGGGCTACTCCCACGGGTGCGGATTGAAGACGGACGGGACGCTCGCCTGTTGGGGCCAGAATGCCAACGGCCAGAGCACGCCACCCGCCGGGACGTTTACCCAGGTCGCCGGGGGGGCACTTCACACGTGCGGACTGAAGACCGACGGGACGCTCGCCTGCTGGGGCTCAAACTCCAACGGCCAGAGTGCCCCCGCCGCCGGCACGTTCGCCCGGGTTGCTGCGGGCGGCTATCACACCTGCGGACTGAGGACGGACGGCACGCTCGCCTGCTGGGGCTCCAACGGGTACGGCCAGAGCACGCCACCCGCCGGGACGTTCACCCAGGTCGCTGGAGGCGCCTTCCACACGTGCGGACTGAAGACGGACGGGACGCTCGCCTGCTGGGGTGACATCTCCTCCAGCCAGAGCACGCCCCCCAGTGGGAAGTTCCGCCGGCGGGTTGTGACCGCCGGTGGCTACCACACGTGTGAGCTGCAGACGGATGGGACGCTCGTCTGCTGGGGGCTCAACGACATCGGCCAGAGCACGCCTCCCGCCGGGACGTTCACCGAGGTCGCCGGAGGCTACTCTCACTCGTGCGGGGTGAAGACGGACGGGACGCTGGCCTGCTGGGGGTGGAACAACTACGGCCAGAGCACGCCACCCACCGGGACGTTCACTCAGGTCGCCGGGGGCCAATTTCACACGTGCGGGCTGAAGACGGACGGGACGCTCGCCTGTTGGGGGGACAACTCCTCCTCCGGCCAGAGCACGCCCCCTGCCGGGACCTTCACTCAGGTCGCCGGGGGCTACAACCACACGTGCGGACAGAAGACCGACGGGACACTCGCCTGCTGGGGCTTCAACTTCTACGGCCAGAGCACGCCACCCGGCGGCACGTTTGCCCAGGTCGCCGGGGGCGAGGGGCACACGTGCGGACTGAAGACGGACGGCACGCTCGCCTGCTGGGGCGACAGCTCCTCCGGCCAGAGTGCGCCCCCCCCCGGAACGTTCACTCAAGTCACTGCGGGCCGCGCCCACACCTGCGGGCTGAAGACGGCCGGGACGCTCACCTGCTGGGGGGACAACTTCTACGGCCAGAGCGCGCCCGCCGCCGGAACGTTCACTCACGTCACTGCTGGCTACGCCCACACCTGCGGAGTGAAGACAGACGGCGCGTTCGTTTGCTGGGGGGCCAATTTCTACGGCCAGGTCGACATGATCTTCAAGGACGGTTTCTAGGGGTCTGGCCTCAACGGCGCCGAACGGCGGCCCCCGCTGTGTGGGCCGTGGATCTCTGCAGCCGCTCGCATCGGGCGAGGCCGGCCCGGGCCTGGTCGATCAACGGAAGGTCGTCAACGGGGAGTGCACCCGCGGCCTGAAGGTCGGTCGCCAGCCGCACGGCTTCGCGGTAGGCGGCCAGGGCCTCCTGTCGCAAGGCCGCGGCCCCAGAGGCCCGCCCCGGCTGGGACGCCAGGCCGAGCAGCACACGGCCCAGGAGGAGCTGTTCCCAGGCCACACGTATCCCGAACGAGGTGTTGGTCGGCTCGCTGGCCAAAGACGCCGAGCCCAGTTGCAGCGCGGTTCGGGCGGAGCTCAGCGCCAGGTCCCACCGTCGCAGCGCCGCGTAGGACTCGCTCCTCGCCTGGTAGATGCTTGGAAGCAGATCACGGTTCTGCGTCTGCGCACCCAGGGTCTCTTCGGCGCGTTGGCAGTAGGCGAGCGCGTCCCGATGGCGGCCGGCGGCTATGGATGCGTGGCCGAGCCGCGCCAGCACCGAGGCCAGCCCGTCACGGGCACGGACGTTGCCGCCATCAGCACGGACCAGCGTCTCCCGGATCCCCAGGGCGCGCTGGTACTGCTCGATGGCGCCCGCCTGGTCGGCGCTCCGCGCCAGCGCCCAGCCGTAGTCGACGAGGGAGACCGAGAGGTCGTATCGAGCCTCGACGCCGGTGGGGCTCTCCGCAGCCCGCGCTTCGTCCCAGGCCACGACCTTGCGGTAGTGAGCGAGGGCGGCAGGCAGCTCGCCCTGCTTGGCCAAGATCGCCGCGAGCCGCTTGTGCGCCATGCTCACGCCCCGCAACCTGGACGCGTCTTTGGGGGCGGCAGCCAGCAAGGCCTCGAAGGCCGCCGTGGCCTTTTCGAAGCTCGCCTTGGCGGCCGGAAGGTCGCCGCTCGCGACCAGGGCGGAGCCCTCAGCATAGAGAGCACGAGCCCACAGCCTCTGATCGGCTGCGCTACTAGGCTCGAGCGCAAGCAGCCGCTCGGTTATGAGCAGGGCCCGCCTCGCCTGCTCGACAGCCTCCAGACCCTGGAGGGCTCCAACCATGGTGATATGGCTCTCGGCGAGCCGGCCCTGCCGACTCAGGTCGCCGGGAGCGTCCGCGGCCAGCCGCTCCCGTATCGCGAGTCCCTTGCGACGGGCCGACAACGCGGCCTCGCGCTCCCCGAGGTTGGCTTCCGCCTGAGAGCCCAGGACGTCTGCCAGCTTGTGGTAGGCAGCGGCGACCTCCTCGGCGAGAACGGGATCCTCGGGGGCGTCGGCGGCCAGCGTGTCGAGCATCTCCGAGGCGCGTTTGAGCAGCAGAGCGCGAGGCTGGGTCGCGCCCGGCAGGTCGGCGAACGCGTCGTGCAGCTCGAAGACCAGGCTGTTGGCCAGGCGTTGCGCATCCCGGGAGCGCTTCTCCGCCCGCAGGTGGTAGCGTTCGACGATGCGAGCCTGACGCACGGCAACCCCGGCACCACCCAGCAGGCTCGCCACCAGGAGTCCCGCCACCACCACCGCCGCCTTGTGCCGCCGCCCGAACTTCCCCGCTCGGTAGGCCACGGTGTCCCCGCGCGCCAGAACCGGCAGGCCGGCAAGGTAGCGGCGCAGGTCCTCCGACAGCTCGCCTACCGTTTGGTAGCGCCGGGCGGGCTCCTTCCGGATCGCCTTCAGCACGATGGTGTCCAGGTCCCCCCTGAGCTGGCGCGACAGCGGCCGGTCCGTGAGAGCGCTCGGCTTCTCCGGCTGCTGCTGGCACACCACCCGTGCCACCTCCTCCGGAGCCCGGGTCTTGATCTCGTAGGCCCGCTTCCGCGCCAGCAGAAGGTAGAGCAGCATCCCCAGCGAGTAGACGTCGCTGGCTGTCGTCACCGCCTCGCCCTTCACCTGCTCCGGGCTCGCGTACTCCGGCGTCATCAGCGGCCACACCGTCGCCGTCGCCTCGCCCGATCCCGCGACGTCCGCCCCCAGCAGCTTGGCGATGCCGAAGTCCAGCAGCTTGGGAACGCCGTCCGCGCTCACCAAGATGTTGCTCGGCTTCAGGTCCCGGTGGATCACCAAACGCTGGTGCGCATACTGCACGGCGGCGCACACCGTCCGGAACAGCTCGAGCCGCTCCCGCACCCCGAGGGTTGTACAGTACTTGTCGATGGGCTGGCCAAGGACGTACTCCATCGAGAAGTAGGGCCAGCCCTCCTCGGTGACCCCCCCGTCGACCAGCCGCGCGATGTTCGGATGCTCCAGGTTGGCCAGGATCTGGCGCTCGGCCTTGAACCGCTGCAGGACGAACCCCGCATCCATCCCTCCGCGCACCAGCTTGACCGCCACCTGCTTCTGGTACTGGTCGTCGTCGCGGACCGCGCGGTAAACGGTCCCCATCCCGCCGCGACCGATCTCGGCCTCGATGCGCCAGGGGCCGACGCGCTCCGGCGCCGCCTCCGATCCGGTGTCGGCACTGGCGCGCTCCCAGGCCGGAGCCTCCAGGAAGTCGGCCGACTCCTTCGCCGCGGCAAGCAGAGCTTCGACCTCGCCCGCCACTGCGGGTGTGGCCGCGCGCAGCACGGCCAGGCGCTCTCTCTGCTCCTGCGCAGTCAACTCGAGAGCGGCGAGAAGCTCGGACCTGACCTGTTGCCAGGAAGCCTGACTCATGTCGCGCTGAGCTCTCGCTTGAGCCACGCCTTAGCGACTGCCCAGTCGCGCTTGACGGTGACCGACGAAACGCCGAGGGCCTTCGCCGTCTCGTCGTGAGAGAGACCGCCGAAGTAGCGCAGCACGACAACCTTGGCGGCGCGGGCGTCGATCTCCTCCAGCCGGTCGAGCGCCTGGTCGACGGCCACGATCTCCTCGATCCCGCCCCGCTCGGCGGCCGGGTGCTCGCCGAGCTCGACCGGCGCGACGCCTCCGCCCCGCTTCAGCGCGGCGCGTCCCCGCGCGTGTTCGGCGAGGATGCGGCGCATGACGAAAGCGGCGACGCCGAGGAAGTGCGAGCGGCTCTCAACGCGGGCGCGGCACTGGCCGACTAGATCGAGAAAGGCCTCGTGAACGAGGGCCGTGGTTTGCAGTGTGTGGCCGGGGCGCTCGCGCCGGAGCTGTCGGCTGGCCAACCGCTTGAGCTCGGGGTAGAGGATGGGGAAGAGGCGCTCGAAAGCGCGGCCGTCGCCGGCGCCCCAGGCCTCGAGCAAGCGGGTAATATCTCCCGGCTCCGGGATGGCGAGCAGCTCCGCGCGGTCGTGATCCGTCATGACTGGGGAGTCCGGCTCGATGCTAACACGGTGGACGCAACCGGTTGACGACACGTCAACCACAAAGAGCACAAACTCATCCCATCTCCACGCTCGCGGGAAGA
>Ga0209342_10005981_pt1 | contig 12413 bp, 18 predicted proteins | sample RifCSP16_2_FD_184023 | JGI IMG/M metagenome (GOLD analysis project Ga0209342, IMG submission 184023) | Soil microbial communities from Rifle, Colorado - Rifle CSP2_sed 16_2 (SPAdes) (version 2) | ecosystem: Environmental > Terrestrial > Deep subsurface > Rock core/Sediment | place: Rifle... | reverse complement strand
CTTTTTCATGTCAAACAGATTAGGGGCTCGCTTCAAAATATGCGGGGAGGGCACCACCATCAATAATAATTCGGTTGCGTATGGCCCAAGCCTCACGTTGACGGCAAATACGGACAACGGACTGCCTTGCGATATAAACGCCGCAGGCGATACGACCGAATCTAACGTTGACGAGTCTCTTTTCACCAACAACAATTTCAAGGTTGTCGGTATGGTCTGTCGTAATGAGGCAGATGCAAACGCGGATATAAGCTTCACGCTTCATGACGATACGGCCGCTTTAAGTCCGTCCGTTACATGCACGATTGCAGACGGAGACAGGGATTGTGTGGCGGCTGTATCGAGTGAGCCGGCAACCGTTGCGGCTGGATCTAAACTTGCAGTCATAGCGGCTTCTACCTCAAACATTGGAGACAACAACGGATTCGTGTGCGATGTTCAGGTGGTGTTCTAATGCCTAAGCACATGAACGAAGCCTTGGAGATTGAACTTATCCAGAGCCGTTTAAAAAAACTCGAAGAGGCCGTATTCGGTCACGCCGAACTTCAAAAAGCGGTTGATAAATTCGTGGCGCCTATCCTTGATGAGCCGGAGAAGCCGAAATCAAAAAAGAAAAAGAAGGCCGACGAGTAAAGCCGGACCGGTACAGCAAGGATCTCGCCAAGGAATTATGCGAACGCATGATGATCGGCGGGGTTGATCAAACCACGCTCTCCCTAAAAGACGTGTGCGAAATGCCTGACATGCCGGAACTAAGCGCAGTCCTATACTGGTTCAAGAAAGACTTTTCGCATTACGATGAGTTTATGGAAATGTACGAGTTTGCCAGGCAGATGCAGACCGAGGTCAAGCTGGATAGGATTGATGAAATAAGTCAGCGGGCGACGGATAAGGATAATGCCTATGCCATCCAGGTGCAGCTACAGCAACTACGGTGGGAAGCCGCAAAGCATAATCCGGCAAGGTTCGGTAAGGAATCCGAGAAGCTTGAAAACGTAAAGGGCATTCGCAAGAAGCGCGAGATTATGGTAACGTTCAAAAACACGAAGGCGCCCTCAAGGCCTCCTGTTCCACAGATGCCAAAGGAGGATACTCATGGATCCGATGATGCAGAAAAACCAGGACCAAAACTCGTCAAGCTCTAGCGTTGATCCGTTACTTCAACACCTGGAAGAAAGGCTTGGCCCTATTGGCGATAAGTTTCAGGAATGGTGGGATAAGGCGAAGAAATATCTTGAGGATTGGAAGAAAAACTTTGATGAGGCGGGCCGCGCTAGACAACACGAACTTGCTAAAAAGGCTCCTGAGCCTAAAGCGCCAGGAAGTTCAAGTGCTGGTGAACAATCCCAACTTCCTTACGTTGAAAAATAGCAGCAGGTTGATTCACAACATAAGTCCCTAAGACTGAAAACCAGAACACGAGGAATCCAACAAGGACGATCAGAAACAAAACCATCTTGGATGTTCCGCCCATATCTAACCCCACCAAGTTCTATCGAAATCAAAGATTTTTTGTGATTTTAATTCTTCAGGCGTAAGTTGACGACATTGATGGCTATTATGCTGAAATTCAGCACCCCATATTACACCTAGTTTTACGCTTTGAAATGCAACAAGAAATGTGTACCCGAGAAAGAGCACAGTAAACAGGCTATACCGAAGCCCCTTGTAGATTGTTTTCATCGCAATCCCTCCTGCTGTAATCAAGTTCCCAAGAAAGGCACCCCTTTTTTTTCATAAAAAACAAAATCCCGTTTGCTTTCGTCACACTCAAGATCCGATCGATGAGTCTCTTTCCAAGTGGCCATCCCGTTTCCCAGCGAGCCACCGATATTTCATGAACACCGAACAATTTAGCCGCCTTCTTCTGCGTCAATCCATTCCGCTTTCTCCACGCACTCAACGTCATGTCAACCTCCAATGTAAGTATAGAGGAAGAATAACAGATATTGTTTACTTTGTCAATCGGTGTTTTTCAAGATGACATATTCTACAAAGCCATGTAACAAATAGAGGTTTTGAATAATCTTCATGATGCATTTGGCTTTGAATCGATCCGCAAGATTCACAATTTTCTTTTATGAGTTTTCCTCGTTTTAAATAGACAGAAGAATAAGACCTACAGTTCATTCTAAAACGCTGTACCTGCGTGAGCGGATGGCTTTTTCTCCATATTCGGACATACTCTCGATGGCATTTTAAACAATAGCCACCGCCTTGCCTGGATGGATTCCCGCAAGCGCAAATACTTCGTCTTTGTCTCATGTATTGTTTATGTAGAATAGCACGTGGAACAATTCAATCGGTTTTAGCCCAGGATTCCCAGGTATGAATACGGCCGACCATAAGAGCCAGGAGGACACGAAGGCATGTATCGCCTTCTTTTGTGAGACAGGATTGCTTATCAAAAACCACGTGGTCGACACACGGGTTTTTTAGGGGTTCAAGCAGAAAATCCGGGGCCTGTAGTCCCACAGCCACAGGCTCGCGCACCCGTACAGGAACAGCATCATGGGTCACGGCAGCACAAGCAGAAAACGAAAGAATCATGCCAAGCAGCAAGAATTTCAATTTAAAAGCCCCCTGACGAAAGCATCCATGTCTGTATCGGATCGTTGGTCTAAGCCGTTCCTTGCCCTATCAGCCGCCACGTCCCGGCGCTTTTTGAGGGCTTCCGCTTCTTTTCTCATGGCAGCAACCGATCTGTTCTGATCTTCGATGGCGATGATAAGAGATTCGGTCTCATGGGTCTTAGCGCCAAGGTCTAAAAGGCATGTATCCCTCACGTGCATGGCTTGAGCGGCTTCACGTTGGAGATAGAGGATATAGATTGCAAGCGGAAGGCCGAGGCCCACAAGTCCAAGAAGCCCCCCAGCAAGCCATCTTCCAAATGGCGTTTTTAAGAAATCAAGCACCTGTTAGCCAAGTGTGATTTCATCGCCGAAAATCGTCAGCGTCAGGATATTGTTGGTTCCAGCAAAGGCCTGTAAAATCTCAGCCGCATCCATGACGTAATACCCGAAGAAATCCTGTTGGGATAACTGAACGCCTGCTGCTGCCGTCGGTGTTCGTGCCATTTAGTCCTCCTGCTTATTATTTATTAAACCAACCGATAGATTTTTTCAAATGTTTCTTTTTCCATCTGATTTAAATCGTCATTTGAGTGTTTCACAATCCATGATCCAATAGACACAATCTCGAATCCCTTTGAGGGGTTCCCCCTTATCGAGAGATCGCCTTTATTCAGAGCGCAATTTGATCTACATATCACCTGTACCTCCAAAAAATTAAGTCCAGTCCAAAGTATGGCTTCTACAGATTTTGGCTTTATTTCGTATATACCCATATATCCATTCTAGGTTAGCCTTCGATAACGTAATGTGGTTCCCTCATTCATTAAGGCAAAACCCCCAGCCGTTTCGGAGCAAAATGCAATTGTTCCATTTGAATCTAGCGGACCACCACGAATTAGACACTGTAAATAAATAAGATTGTTATTTATAAACTGAGTTGTGGAGGTCGTCTGTCCCGGCCATAGCACCTGCAACCAACCCCCACCGTCCAAAGATCCAGAAGTATTCGACGTTATGAAAATACCGCTGCATATATCTGGTATAGATCCGGCATTGAATCCGACATTGAATCCGACAGTAGTGGCGGATGTGCTCATATAGAGCCAGGCCTCGACAACATACATTTTTCCAGCTACAATTGGAAAAGCGAGTTCGGTTGAATCCTGTAAAATATTTCCATTCACAGTTTGATCTGCATCTGCTATTACGTAAACATCAGTAAACTGCCAAGTGCGATCTCCACGTAGATATTTTGTTGAATCTGCGGTTCCTGTTCCGAGCTGTGCGGTTGGTACCAGCACGCTTGAATCAAGGCTAGCATAGCCGCTTGCAATTCCTTTGTTGGCCTTGTCCTCCTTAAGGGCCAGATCGGCGGTTAAGTTTGTAATCTGAGATTGGGCCAGCGTGAGTTGCGTTTGGTCAACGTCGATAGCCGGATTACCTCCCGCACCAGAGGGGTTTGCGATGGTGATTTTGCTGGAGCCGGCGGCGAGACTTCGTTTTGTAAATGTGTCTGCCGCTGTCTCAACAACTAGGCCCGTAGTGGCATCTAATCCAGCTAGAGCCGTAAGCGTAGCATCGAGTGGTTGTTTACCTGCCAGATCGCCTACAAGATTGATAACATCTGACTCGGCATGCGTATGAGAACCAGGCCCTCCAAGCCTCGAATCATTTCCTTCACAGACATTGTTTTTTTTGTTTCCAAAAATCGCCGTTTCCGGCACTCGACGCGCCATGATTTAATCCGCGAACCCCATTCCGTTCGGACGAACAACGTCTAAAAAATCATCGCGATAGTTAATAGGGCGCATCCTCACCATGGATTCCGGGCGCATGGCCTTGACGGAATCATGCGGGCCGCCACCGGCGGCCTCTATCAACATCCCGAATCCTAGACCCATCCCAACATGCGTTGCAATCGTAGTAACCGGACCATAAAACACAAGATCCCCAAGACCAGCTTGTTCGCGAGGCACAACCCTACCGTTATCCTTGAAATGCGCTCGCAAATCTTGAGCCGTCTGATCTCCGAACGGATCGAGATTCACAGCGGCAAGCAAGGTTTGCATGAAGCCGGAGCAATCAAAACCTTCATCACGATATGAACCACCCCACCGATAAGGGATCCCGACATAGGTCATGGCGTAAGCGATAAACAGATCGGCTTTCATAAAATGGGAGGGGCGGATCTCCGGAGCTTGGGGCGAATGGGGAGAAGAAGACCCATCCGTTGCGGGCAAGCGAGATCCGGAAATCCAACCCCATAATCTATCAGTCCACATTGGTGTCGCTCCACGTCGGCACTGTTTTGAAGAATTTCCAAAGACGATCGAACTGTCTTTCGATTCCCTTTAGGTTTGTATCGACCGTTCCCTGCCATCGTCCCAAATCCTCCAAAGCAACGGTTTTCTTTTCAATCTGTTCAAGCCTTCCGACAAGAAGCCCAAGCCTAAACGAAATGCTCCATTTATCGGCCAGCACTCCAAGCAAACTTATTCCAGCACTTATAGCGCCAACGGCCCACGGATTCATTCATTCTACTTCGCTTCCGGAAAGTACTGCCGATAAATCTCACGAACGCCGACGCCGAAAACGCCAAGTGCGCCTCCGATTGCCGCAAGCAATCCGCTGCTGCTTCCAGCCCAAAGACCGCCGAAATGCGCTACAAGTTCAAGTAGGCCGCCAAGCAAAATGGCTATGGCAGGAATCGCCCATCCAGGCAGATCCTTTTCCAAAATCTCCACAGCCTTTTTAACTCCGGCAACACACATGGGAATCAGAACACCAAGTAAAACCTGACCAATCAATACACTCCAGTCTAATTGCATCATGACCTCCTTTGTTAGCACTTTTCGATTTTACAGATTGCCTTCTGACCTTCCGCCTTCGCGGATTTCAAATCGGACACCACAAACGGGGCATGCTTAAGCTTTCCCTTGTCGTTCAAGTAATTCGCGCTGCAATGATATTTCTTATCTGCGGCTGGTTTTTTCCCACACCCTATCCCGACAAGTTTATAAGCATAAGCCACCGAGGAAAAATAAGTAATCACACCTAAAATCAAAACAAAGTTTTTCATGAAGCCCCCCCCTTAATCAGAAATATTATATTTACCACGTAAGTAAGCAAGAACGTTTCTGCGATTGTCGGACGTAAGAACGGAATTAAAAATGAGGACCTCGGAAATATAACCCTTAAAATCCCCATTATAGGTGGCATCATACTGGCCCAAGGTCAATTTCGTTTGCCCAGCGATGAACCCCGTAACGCCGAGATCGGCAGCATCGAAATTTCCAGCAATATTGCCTGGATGAAATTCGGCCAGAGCATTCGTGTTGTTAGGTGTAATGGTTCCTTTGGATCGCGCTATAAAAGGCGTTCCAAGATAGGTAAACCCGGTTATCGTTTTGTTGCTGGTGCCGGTGACACCATCCGTAAAAAACCACGTTTGGAGAGAGTCGGGCGTGTCAGTAAAATATAGCTCGGCTGCTGCGTTCAATCCCGCCCCATCGTTTAGCTCTAGAAGCCATGCGCCATTTCCAGACGTTGTGGCCGCCGTGGCTTTACCCACAACATAAGCCTCAAACGCGGTATTTCCAGAAATGGAATAGGTGGCTTGGAGCCATGAATCAGTCGCATCACCCTGAAGAACACTGCGAAACGTGAAAGCAGGAAACCCATTAAGGGCACTCGCCGTAAAGGTTGGTTTAAGCGAGGCCGTTCCCTGCGTCGCAGAATATGGACCGCTTCCACCAACACCCGCCGCCCAATCGGTAGCGGTTCCTACGGGATCATTATCGGCATAAGTTTCGCGGCTTGCATCATACCAAACATCAAGCGAAACAATGTCGCCAGGATTAAAGACGTGGGTTTTCGGGGCTGATTCTACCCATACATATCCATTGTAACGAAGTGGTTGGATGTCGCCGGCAACAAAATTAACGGATCCAGTGGTCGTATTAAGGCGAATACCACCGGTATCTCCGGTGTCGCTTAGACTGATGTTATCAAGAAACTCAAAAATGACTTCACCACCTGCAACACCGCCAGAAATCGTTGAAAGATCCGTTGCGTCACCTGCATCCAAACGATGATAACCAGCAGCAACGGTAACGGCACCAGAGGCAACGGAAAGAATCGATCCTGTACCAGCCTTCGTTCCGCTGTTCCCATGCAACACAGGCTTTCCAGTAAGCGCCGACGTTCCAGAAATCGTCGCTCCAACAGAAGTCATGGAACCAGGGAAAATGGCATTGCCACTATCGTCTAAGGTGGAACCGGTCGAGTTGCATTGCAGGGCGTTTCCGCTTGAATTTTTCGTGACGAACGCATTATCAGTCACGCAAGGAATGACTGGAACAACAACCCCACCGGCAGTAATCGTTGTGCCAACAGTTAAGGCTCCGGTAACGGATTTATCTCCGCCATATGTTCCAGTTTCACCAACAGAACGCCCGCGGCAAACCATCTGAGCGTGGAGAGGAACCGATAAACAGAGAAGGAATGCGAGTAAAAGTTTACGCATTACTTAGCCCCCCACAGCGCGCTACAGGCATTACTTGCGTTGGCCGTTTCAAAGTAGCATCCAAACGTGTCATTCGCACCTAGCTCCAAAGGAACGGAAGGATTGAAAGTCGATTGCACCGTATCAGGAACGTCAAAATCTACCGCATTGGCTTGACCAAGCCATGCAATCGTTCCAAGCGTGGCCTGGGCTGGCGCAGTGGAGGCAATGCCTTCAATGCAATAGTAGGAACCCAAAGAAGTGGAAACGCCGCTCGTCGTGCCTTTCGCCCAATCCGAAGGAGCGTAAAATACATGAACCTTATCGCCGGTGCTGCTGTAGTTCGCAGGGATATGAAGCGTTGTGAGCGTCGCCATGCTTGAACCGTTATAATATTTATAGGCATAGACAGCGCCGCCGCCGTCAGCCTGACTTACCGTGAATCCGATGATGTTGAATTGCCTCGTCGCGCAAGCAAGCCAACCATCATTGTTAGTAGTCGTATAAAGTGACATGTCTCCGGCGCCGACATCTTGTGCATCGGTCGTGTCGTCCGTGGCATCAGGAGTTGAGGCCGCCGTAATCGTCGCCCATTTCCATCCGGCGTCAGCCATCTTGGTGACATAGGCGATATCTTCATTGCCACCGCTTCCGTTGACGGCCATCGCGTTAAAAATATAAAGTTTATGCTGCGCGGCCCAGGATGGAATGGTAACGAGGGGTGTTTTGAATACTTCGTTGAAGCCGCCTATCGCAGTCCCAAATGCAGACAGTGGAACCGATTGCCCAAAAGCCATCGGAGAAACCAAAAGCATCAAAGCAAAAAGTAATTTCTTCATGAATCCCTCCTTTATGGAATCTGCCATATTTCTACTTCTGTGTAAACCTCTACGACACCAAAGTTCTTTGCTATTCCAAATCCCACCGTTGCATCGGTAAGCTGACATCGATGTTGAAGTTCAAAGGTTTTCTGAGAAGCAATCGTAAACTGTCCATGAACAAAGGAGCGCTGCATTGTGTCCGTATTGGATGCGGCTTCCGTTCCAATGATGGTATCCGCCGCATCAGTAATATTATAAAGTTTTGCCTTGTGTTCCTGAACAGTGCGCGCGGGGGCGGAAGCCATAATATAATATTTTCCTGCTGGAAGTGTAAGCTGATTCGCGGCCAAAGAAGCCCCGCTGATCGTATTCGTCACTTCCGTGTTAATCGTTCGAGTTCTCCACGCGCCGCTTGTAAACGTTCCACCGTCCGTTCCGGCTGCTTTTTCATCACGCCAATGGCCATAAGGCTGAACCGCAAGCTTATCCACAGTTACGGAATCGTCATCAAGTTTTGATGTTTCAACGGCGCTGTCGGCCAATTGCTGCGCCGTAATCGTTGAGTCCTGGATTTTACCGGCGGTCACGGCCTGATCATCGAGCTTTGGAGTCGTGACATTGGCATCCAAAATCTTAGCGGTGGTTACGGCATCGTCCTTGATTTTTGCGGTTTCAACGGCATCCGTAGCAAGCCCTGCCGCCGAAGCCTGGCCCCATCCAGGATCGATACCATCTGAAACAATCACCTGCCCAGATGAACCAACTGAAAAAGCCGACTGATCTCCGCTCGCGTTTCCTCGAATCATTTCTCCGCGATTGCTTACTGGATTGACATAGATTCCGGCTTCTTCAAGCGCCACCCAATCGAGAGTTTCCGTTCCAGCGTTCCATCTCGGATATTGCCCATCTTCCGGTTCAGTTGTTTCAACGTCTGAAAGCGACGTGGATTTAGGAAGTTTTATCGCACGCTTCAAATTTTCATTGATTTGCTGGCAAATCTTGGTCAGCTTATCAAGAACAGCTTCATGGGAAGCCGCAGGAAATTTATCGGCAGTCGTATAATCCGCTTCCTGCGTGATCGGAACATTGCGTAAAATCGTAATGACGTAACCAGAGTCATAAGTCAAAACGGTGTCGATGCTTCCACCGTCCGGATCTCCGGCCCCATTCACCGTGTAGTCCGTATTCAAATCAAGCGTGGTTTCAACTTGGGTATCAAGATTGAAAAGAAGGACCAACAGTTCATCGTCTGACGCAAATGGAAATCCAACGATAAAATTCGTCGTGCTTCCGTTGGTGCTGTACTGATTTTTCGCGGTGGACGATTCAATCGTCATAGTGTTCCTCTACCATTTCCACCTTATGGAGGCAATTACTTAAAATAGTTATCACCGCTGGAATCCTCCTGGCTTCTGGCCATGTCGATGATTTGTCGATATCTGAAAAGATTCTGATAGGGCACCATGCGCCATAGTGCCGATTCCTGTTGCCTGGTCATTTTTCTTCCGGCCATTGCCGCATAAACACCGCCTGAAGCCGTCAGAACATTAAGACCATGACTTACATAAATTCCACCAACATCCTCGAATACCTTGTTTTTATTATATGAAGTCGGAGTCTGATAATATTTCGCAACATCAAAGCTTGTTTGATTTATGTCACCAAGATAGGACAAGATATCGGAACGTTCCGCGATGCGTTGCGCCAAGAAAGCCGGAGTTACAGAATGCTGTCCGTCTTTTGGCTGACCAATATTCGTTAGCACGCCTTTTGCGCCCTCACCAATGGCTGCTGCGGCTAAAATAACGACCATGCTTGCATAGGCCCTTTGATCTCCTTCAGCAAGCTTTTGAGACAACGGAACAAGATAGTTGTTCATGCCTGCTATTCCAAATGTTCTAAGCTTCAACCACGTGCTTCCAATCCTGGTTTTCGCAAAGAACGGTAGGTCACCTGCCGCCGGACGTTGAATCTGCGTGTCTGCCGCTTTTCGGATTGCGGAAAGAAACGTTCTTTTAAGATCCTTGTTTTCCCATGAACCTGCATTCGCCATTTTTATTCCATTTTCCGTAATGCCATTCATGCGGATTTGTTCCCCGATTCCTTTTAAAGACTGAATATTGATTCCAAGAAATGCCATTTCCTCAAGTTGTGTTTTCGTGAGGCGGCCTCCTGAAAATGCCTTTTCAGCCGCACTGACGATGTTCGTTTGCGTGTTCGTTCCAACAACCTGACGCCAGAATTTATCCCACATGCGAACGCCGTTGATAGTGTACATAAAATCCGCACCGCGCGATGTGATGGCCTCAACCGTGGAAAGCAAGCCATCCTCCTTTAACGTTTGAGTAAGCGCTTTGAAATCCCGCCTTGAAATGGCTTGAGCAAAATCATTTCCCATATCGAAGCGGCTGGCAGACATAAACCTTGCTAGAGCATGCTCCGTCGCGGAAAACACGCCAGCAAGTTCATTGGCGTCTTTTATCGCCGATAGTTCTTTCGTTACCATTCCGGAATGTGCCCCAAAAAAAGCCCCAAATCCATCATATAAAACAGGGCGTCCGAGATCCTGAAATGCAGACAATCCGAAGGTTCCACCGTAGGCCATCGTGATAAGATTTCCGGCAATGCGCTGGGCCTTAATCGCCGTTCCGGATGGATCAACCGGCAATTGATACGTGCCTCGAATAATGTTTCTCATACCGTCCAGATCACTAAGAACGGATTTCATTTCCTTACGAAGCTCAGTGCCTTTTGAGGTGCCATATCCAACTTTAACAATTTTGGCGTCATACTCCTTGATAATAGCCTCGAAGGCTTTTCTCATATCGACAGTTCCAAAATTTCTTGCAATCTCAATGTCAGGGCCAACGCTCCTGAAATAACTCAACGTAACAATTTTTGCGTTCTTGATAAGATAATCGGATAAGGTTTCAAACGGAACATCGCTTAAGGCCCTGGCTTTTGTAAATCCACGCCCTGGTTTTCTTGATGTTTTTTCAAGCGCTTCTTTGGCGGCTAAAGCATCCCGTTGAATTTTTTCAAACGAATCCAAGATGCTACTGTCGTCCACATTGCCTTCCAAAATCTTATTGATAAAAGCCTCGAACTGTAGACTTGTCGTGTCGTAATGAACTCGTCCGGATGGTGTTGAAACGATATTTTCAATGGCCTTTCCAGCAGCGTTGTTCGCTTCTTGTGGAGTCATCTTTCCGTGCGACATGAAATCCGAAGCAAGGCGTTTGGCAAATGTATCGTCATTGCCGGTAAGACGACCAGAAGCCAGGCCATCCATTTCGCGCCGAATTTTATCCGTATCGTAAAGACGTGGAAAATAGGTTTTGTTTTCTTCCAATCCAGCGGTATCAGGCAAAAGCTTCAATGCTATCATATCGTTTTTGGCTTCATCGAATGGCGCGCGAAGCGCTTTTGCGGCTTCAGTGACTTGTTTGGAATAGTTCACGTCGACATCGTGGAAATTATCTCCGGTATGGAGTGCCACGCCAACATCATTCCAAAAGCTTGCTTCATCACGAACCGATTTTCCTGCTGCTTCTCCGGCCACTTTAAGATAGGCATCGTAAAACTCCGAGGCTTTTTGAAGGCCAACACTTCCTTTTTCAAGCCAAAGCGTTGATGCTGTTTGAGCATCTGGGCCAAAGCTTTCTCCTGATTTGAATTTCTCGAAATAAAAACTGAGCCTCGTAAGTTTTTGAAGCGCGATTTTGGCTTCGTCCGAACTGCTCATGGCCACGCGAAACGATGGGGATATTTGTCCCATACGAAGTCCCTTTAAGAAAAAGTTGGTTACAGGATCGAGCTTTTTCATTTTCTCACCAAGCAAGGAAGCGGCCTGGCTGCCTGGTTTCACGGATTGAAGTTCATTGAAAAGCTGTTTTGATGTTTCAATTTGGGCATCGGAAAGCCCAACTGAATTTTGAACGAACGGATCCGGACCTTCAGTCGGAACAATCAAATCAGATTCCACTTTTGGAGCCATCTTATCGATAAAATCCTGTCCTGGATTTTTTGGAGAAAGCTTCAAATCCTCAACAAGACGGTCAATTTTTCCGACTTTTCTTAATGCCAAGGCGGCCCCACCAACACCGAACAAACCACCAAGAAACATGGCGCCGCCGATATTAGTGGCGGTTTCTCCAAGCGTTCGTGTGTCATTCAAAATTCCTAAAGGAACCTGCTGAAGCGTTCCGGCAACAAGACCGACACCGGCCCCACGCGCCGCACCATTCATAAGCACCTTCGCTGCGATACGCTCGGTGCCGCCTGCTAAAAGGCTTGCTCCACGAAAAACCCTAAATCCTGCTCCACCTATAGGAACGAAATTGATAGGATCTAAGGCCCCCGCCGCAAACATGGCAAGCCAACCTCCGACGCCGGCGTTTTGCAGAGTATCGAGATCCTTTATTTCAGTATTGATTCTTTGAATTTTAGTTTCAAAATCTTGGCTGTTTGAAACATTTTTGAATTTGTCTACATAACCACCAAGGCCGAGATCGT
>Ga0209342_10005979_pt1 | contig 12413 bp, 9 predicted proteins | sample RifCSP16_2_FD_184023 | JGI IMG/M metagenome (GOLD analysis project Ga0209342, IMG submission 184023) | Soil microbial communities from Rifle, Colorado - Rifle CSP2_sed 16_2 (SPAdes) (version 2) | ecosystem: Environmental > Terrestrial > Deep subsurface > Rock core/Sediment | place: Rifle... | reverse complement strand
CGAGCGCCGGCGCGAGGAACGAGCCTCGGTCACCTGATCGCCCGCACTGCATCGACGATGTACGGCGCTTCGACAAAGGCGAGACCCGCCGCCTCGACGACCATACGGGCGCGATCTGACACCTCGGCCGACAACCAGCAGCCGCGTCGATCCGTGCCACCCTCTGCATCGAGCCCCGACTGGATCCATACCGCTGCTGCGCCGACGGCCACTGCCTCCTCGACGATCTCCGGCAGCTCCTCGATCGGGCGATGTGAGTACACCAGCTCGGCATGATGCGGAGGGCGTCCCAATGGGCGGATGACCACCTCGCCCTGCTCGATCTCGTAAGCGTTGTAATCGTCGCTGGATGGACCATCGTGCGAGACCACGCGGTAGCCGCTGCGCGCCAGCGTGTCGGGCACTTCCCGGTCAGGCCAATCGATCAGTAGAACCGTCCTGGTCGAGCGGAGCAGCTGTTCAATGTCCATGGCCCATCTCCGTGCTAACCCACTGGGCGGTGCCTTCGGCGTTGGCCGCGGATGGTGAATGATCTCGTTGATGTGGGCAATAGCCTGCCGGCGGATCTGTCGCAGCGTGCATGGGCCGGCCGAGCCGCGGCGGGGAGCGCGGGCTCGCGTAACATTGGCCGGATGCCGATCTACCTCGATCATGCCGCCACGACGCCGCTGCGCCGCGAGGCCTTCGAGGCGATGGTGCCTCTGCTGACCGACGATTTCGGTAATCCGTCGTCGGTACACGGCTACGGCCGGCGCGCCCGAGCGGCGCTCGACGAGGCCCATGAGCGCCTCGCCGCCGGCCTGGGCGCCCAGCCGCGCGAGATCATCTTCACCGGCGGCGGCACAGAAGCGATCAACCTGGCCATCAAGGGCGTCGCCTGGGCGGGCAAGGCACGCGGCAACCGGCTCATCACGAGTGCCGTAGAGCATCATGCGGTGCTCCACTCGCTGCGCCACCTCGAGAAGTTCGGCTTCGAGGTGATCATGCTGCCGGTCGACCGCTACGGCCGGCTCGACCCGGAGCAGCTCGACGCGGCGCTCAACGACCGCACCATCCTCGTGTCGCTGATGATGGCCAACAACGAGGTGGGCACGATCCAGCCGCTGGCTGACCTCGTGCGCCGCATCCGCGCCCACCGCGGCGTGCTGATTCACCTCGACGCCGTCCAGGCCGCGCCATACCTGGCCATCGACGTCGCCGAGCTCGATGTCGACCTGCTGGCACTCGCCGCGCACAAGTTCGAAGGTCCCAAGGGCACCGGGGCGCTCTACGTCCGCCACGGGACCATCCTGTTGCCCCAGATGCACGGCGGAAGCCAGGAGCGCTATCGCCGCGCGGGGACGGAGAACGTCGCCGGCGCGGTGGGCATGGCCGTCGCCTATGGCCTCGCGCGGGCCGAGCAGCCCGAGACGGCGCCACGCCTGGCCACGCTGCGCGATCGGCTGCGTGACGCGCTGTCCGCGTTGCCCAACGTTGAGCTGACCGGCCATCCGCGCCGGCGCCTGCCCGGCCACCTGTCGGTCATCGCCCGCGAGACCGATGGCGAGGCGCTCGTGCTCAACCTCGACCTGGCCGGCATTGCCGCATCGACCGGCTCGGCCTGCACGACCGGTTCGACCGAGCCGTCGCACGTGCTCACCGCGCTGGGCTACCCCGAGGAGGAGACACGCGGCTCGCTGCGCCTGACGTTGGGACGGACCACCACCGAGCAGGAGATCGCCCAGGCGGTCAGCATCGTGCCAGAGACGATCAGCCGCCTGCGCGCGGCGACGCAGGCGTTGGCGCTCGACCCGCTCGGCGAGCAGGTCGGCGCATGAAGGCGGCCACGGGCGCATGAACTCGAGCACCGCGGGCGGTCGGGTGCTGGTGGCGATGTCGGGCGGAGTCGACTCGTCGGTGGCGGCGGCAATGCTGGCCGAGGAGGGTGTCGAGACAGTCGGCGTGTGGATGCGCCTGCACGACGCGGCCGACACTTACAGCGAGTTCCGCAAGAGCTGCTGCTCGCTCGACGCGGCCGACGACGCGCGGCGCGTGGCCGGCCAGCTGGGGATCCCCTTCTACGTGCTCAACCTCGAGCGCGAGTTCGGTGCCGGCGTGCTCCAGCCATTCCTCGACGCCTACCTCGACGGCCGCACACCGAGCCCGTGCGTTGACTGCAACTCGTACGTCAAGTTCGGCGCTCTGCTCGGTCGTGCGCTGCGCCAGTACGACTGCGCCGCGGTGGCGACTGGTCACTACGCGCGGGTGGATGCGCTCGAGGATGCCGACGCTCCGACAGGCCGGCGCTACCGACTGCTGGCCGGTCTCGACGCGGACAAGGACCAGAGCTATTTCCTGTACGGCCTGCGCCAGGACCAGCTGGCCCACACTCGCTTCCCGCTGGGCGCGTTGACCAAGACAGAAGTGCGCGACGTTGCCCGCCGGCACGGCCTGGTGACGGCCGAGAAGCCGGAGAGCCAGGAGATCTGCTTCGTACCGGGCGGCGACTACCGCACCGCGCTGCGCACCCGCGCCGGCTGGCAGGAGACGCCCGGCGCGCTGCTCGACGCCGATGGCGCACAGGTCGGCGAGCACCGCGGCGCCGCTGCCTACACCGTCGGCCAGCGCCAGGGCCTGGGCGTGGCACTGGGCGAGCCGCGCTACGTCAGCTCGATCGACGCCGCGGCCAACGTGGTCACCCTCGGCCGGCGCGAAGACCTGTACCGCAGCGAGTTCGAGGTTGCCGACGCTTCCTTCGTGGCCGGCTCACCCCCAGCGGAGGCCTTCGAGACCCAGGTGCGCATCCGGCACCGGGCCGAGCCGGTGCCCGGCGTGGTGCGTCGTACCGCTGCCGATCGCCGGTGGCAGGTCAGCCTGGAGCGCCCGGCATGGGCCCCGGCGCCGGGCCAGGCGGCTGTCTTCTACGCCGGTCAGGAAGTGATCGGCGGCGGCCGCATCGCGCCGGTCGCGTAGGCCGATACAGATATGCCCGATGTCGCTCCGGCGCCGGTGCTGGCAGTGCTGGTCGGTCTCTTCCACACCGGTGTCTACCTGATGCTGCGCGGCGCCGCCGGCCTGCGCCTGGCGTTCGTCGGGCTGGCCGCGATCCTGGGTGCCTATGCCGGGCAGGCGCTCGGCGCGCGCCTGGGCGACCCGCTGTCGATCGGTGATTTCGGCCTGCTCTGGGCGTCCCTGCTGGCGTGGCTGGGCATCGTGCTCATCGCCGCGGCGAGCTTCGTGGCGTCCTCCTCGGCGCGATGACACCCGAGACCGTCAACCTGGTCGTGGCCATCGCCGCCGGCGTCGCTCTGGGCGTGATCGCGCTGTCGGCGCTCATCGCGGCGCTGGCGCTGTGGCGCGCCTCGCGCGACGTGCGCCGCATCAGCCGCTCGCTCGACGAGGCGTTGGGCACCGTAAACACTGAATTGCCGGCGACGCTCAAGGAGCTGCGCCAGAGCGCGACCAACCTGGCCCGCGTCTCGGCCGAGCTGCAGCCGCGCGTCGAGCGGCTGGACTCACTGCTCGACGAGGCAGACGCGAGCGTCCAATCGTTGCGCGCCACGATCGAAGCGGCGGAGGACATCGTACGCGGCCCGGCCGCAGCGATGGACCGCGCCCGGCGGACGGTCAGCGCCGCTGGCCAGGGCATCGCTCGCGGCGCCGACCGGCTGCGGCGCACCGTCCAGGAGCGCCGTCGCTAGTCCCGTCGGCGGCCGCCGCCCGGCGGGGGCATCTTGAGCTAATTGCAGGGTCGCAACCGTTAATCGGAACCGCCGGCCCCAGAGTTGATTTATCTTCAACCGCCGTGCCGGTAGCCCAGTCTCTGTGGCTTTTCCGTGCGTGGCCCAACACGCCCCGGCCGCGGGCGTCCGCGTAAGGGTTGTCTGGTTGAAGTTAGCCCAGAAAGACGCCTATCAACGTCCAGAGCGGTCGTCCCGACTCGGGGATAGGAGAAACTAAGTCAGGCCCTCGAGTTCGGCGCGCAGCTCGTCCGCCTCGCGCTCGATGCCCAGCTCGGTCATCAGCGCGAGGGACCGCTGCAGCAGGCGCTCGCCTTCGTCGGACTGGCCGGCCGCACGCAAGGCATGGCCCCAGTCGCGCAGCACGCGGGCGTGGTACGGCCGGGCGCCCATTCGCTCGAAGCCCGCGGCGGCAGCCTCGAAGTCGGCCAGGATCTGTGTGCTGTCGGCACCGCCGCGCTTCGATTCGGTCTCGGCGCGCTTCCAGATGACATTCGCCTCGCCCCATTGATCGCCGATCGCGCGCGTTTCGGCGAGCGCCTGGTCGAACGTCCCGGCGTGAGGTCCGAAGTCGCCCAGGTACGCCGCGTTGGAACGCATGTACGCGGTGATCGACGGTCGGAAGACGCGCTCCACGATGGCGTTCGCGACCTGACTGCCGCGGTCGAATGCAATCTTCGCCGCGCCGTGCTTGCCCTGGCGCATGTACGCGTCGCCGAGCACGAAGTTGCTGGCCACGACGCACGCCGTCGCGCCGGTCTCCTCGGCCAGCCTGGTGCACTGCATGGCCAGCGGCACCGCGGCGTCGAGATCGCCGCGAATCGACCGGACCGTCGACTCACCGATCAGCGAATCGAGCTTGGCGATCAGGTCGCCCTTTTCGGCGATCTCGCTCGCGCGCCGCGCGGCGGCCTCGGCCCGAGCGAACTCGCCCAGCCGCGCGTAGCCCATCGCCAGCGCGACCAGGGCGAACGACGAGCCGACGAAGTCGTGCTTCTGCTCGAGTTGCGGCGCCGCCTTCTCGAGCGTTTCGACGCCCGCGCGCAGGTCGCCGGTGAAGATCTGGGACAAGCCGACGATCGACTCGGGCAGCGCGGCGATGAGCGGGTCGCCCAGCTCGCGTGCGATCTCCGACACGCGATCGAGCGAGCTGCGCAGCGTTGCGCTGTCGTCCGGCCGCTCGCCACGGAATTGACGCAGCAGTGCGATCGTCAGGTGGACGTCGGCCTCGAGGCGCAGATCGCCCAGGCGCTCGGCGTCGGCCCGCACCGGCTCGGCGATCTTGAGCGCGTCGTCCTCGGTCATGAAGGTGAAGCCGGCCTTCGCCCGCCCAAGCTCGATCTGGATGCGCTGCCGGAGCAGCCTGTCGTCGTCCAACTCCGACCGGGGTGGCAGCAGCGCCGCGGCTCGGCCGTACAGGTCGAACGCCTCGACGATGGCGTTGCGATCGCTCGCAAACGATGCCGCCGCGACGAGATACTCGATCGCCTTTTCCGTCTCGCCCGACTGCTCGAAATGCAGCGCCAGCACCGCGGCGAGTTCTCCCAATCGCTCCGGATAGAGCTCCTCGATCGTCTGGCCGACGACCTGGTGGAGCATCCGCCGCTCCTGCTTCAGGAGCGATCCGTAGGCCGTGTCCTGGAGCAGCGCGTGGCGGAACAGATACTCGAGCTCGGGCTGGTAGGTGGCGATGCGGATCAAGCCGCGTGCCTCGAGCGTGTCGAGCTGAAGATCGGTCATGCCTGGCCGCCCGGGGTCTCGGGCGTCGACGCCAAGAGCACCCGCTCGAGCACCCGAACGGGGAACTGGCGGCCGATGACCGACGCGATGCGCAGGCTGCGCTTGGCGGCGTCGGGCAGCTGGTCGATACGAGCGAGCAGAAGACCGTGCAGTGTTTCGGGGATCTCAATCGAGCTGATCGTTTCGTTGGCCATCCATCGATCGCCCTCGCGAACGATTGCGCCATGACCGATGAGCATGCGGATGACCTCTTCGACGAAGAACGGATTGCCTTCCGAGCGGGTCAGGATTGCCTGGCGCACGCTCTCGGGCAGCGACTCGATCTCGAGCAGGTTCGCCACCAGCTCGCGGCTGTCGCTCTCGTTGAGCGGCTGCAGGCGGACCTCGGTCAGCGCGTCGGCAAACACCGCGCGTGGCTGGGCGACGAGCTTCCAGCCTGGCGCGTCGGTCTCGGCGCGGCCGCAGAAGAGCGTCAGCACCGGCATCGGCGTGAGCAGTGGTAGGAGCTGGAGCATGATCTCGACCGACGCCGGGTCAGCCCAGTGGATGTCCTCGCAGACCAGGACGACTGGGCGTTCCTGCGCGATCTGGCGCACGATGCGCGACAGTGCCGCAACGTAGCGGCCCTGGAGGGTCTCCGGGTCGAGCTGGACGCGATCCGTCTCGTCACGCGACAGCGGCATCCCCAGCAGGTGCGCCACGTACCCGGCCACGTCGGTGGCCTCGTCGCCGAGCAGCGCCGCCAGCCGCTCGTCGAGCACGTCTCGGGGCAGCACATCGACGCCGGTCTGGGGCAGCTCGAGCATCGAGCGGACCAGGTCGAAGACCAGGTGGTAGGGGATCGTCCGACCGTAGCTGACGCAGCGACCCTCGATCCACGCGACCGGCCCGCCAGGATCGGTACCGACGCCGATGGCGTCCTTGAGCTCGGCCAGCAGGCGCGACTTGCCGATGCCCGGCTCGCCCAGCAGCACGGCCAGTCGGCCTCGTCCGGCGCGGACGACCTCGAATACTCCGCGCAGCGTTTCTAGCTCGGCCGAGCGGCCCACCAGCGGGCTCGACAGGCCGATCGCCTCGAGCCCGCGGCGGCGGCCCGGCTCGGCGCGCAGGCCGAGCACGTGATAGAGGTGAAGTGGCTCGGCCTTGCCCTTGACGCCGACCTCGCCCAGGTCGTCGAACTCGAACGCGCTGGCCACGAAGCGCTGCGTCTGGGCGGTGATCAGGACCTGCCCCGGCTGGGCCGCGGTTTCGACCCGCGCGGCGACGTTGACCGCGTCGCCCAGGGCGGTGTACTCGTAGCGCAGGTCGGAGCCGACGTTGCCGACGATGACCGGCCCGGTGTTGATCCCCGCCCGGATGCGGAAATCGATGCCCCGGGCTGCCTTCAGCTGGGCGGTGAATTCGTCGGTCGCGCGGATCATGTCGAGCGCCGCGCGGACGGCCCGCTCGGGATCGTCCTCGTGCGCCACCGGCGCGCCAAAGAAGGCCAGTAGGGCGTCGCCCTGCAGCTGGGCAATGGTGCCCTCGTAGCGGAAGATGGCGCGCGACATCAGGTCGAACGCCTCGTTCATCATCTGCGTCCAGTCCTCGGGATCCATTCGTTCGGCCAGGCTGGTCGAGCCGACGACATCGGCGAACAGAGCAGTGACCGGTTTGCGCTCGCCGGTCAGCTTCGCCGCGCGCATCTTCTCGACCAACGGCGCAGGCACGGCTGCCGAGAGACGTGCCTGGCGAGCCCCCGCGAGGGCGTCGTCACTCAACGACAGGCCGCAGCTCATGCAGAACCGAGCGTCTGCCGGTACCGCGGTTTCGCAGCGTGGGCAGCTCAGCCCAACCGAGTCGACCGACATGGAAGCGCATCTTACGCCGCGCTCGGCCGGCGCCTGCGCGAATCGGCCAGGACCGCGGGCGACGTGATCACTCAGGCGCATCACCTGCTGTCCGGCAGCCGGTCCGACCGCGGTGGAGGCTGTCTGGGGCGGCCTGATCGGAGGTTTGATGCCTCGGGAAGCGTCGGAAGTTCCGAGACAAGCTCCCTAGCGAAAGGCGGCGGCGGTCAGGACAGCAGGTGATGACTCTGACGAATTACCCGCCCCGCTGCCCCCGCCGGCCGCCCGTGCCGCCACGCGGAAATGCGAACCTGACATAGTTAGCCCATGCCGGAACGCACCTTCCGGGTGGACGGCGTGCCGATCCCGCCGTTGCCCGCCTCTGAGATCAGGCAGCGCTTCGTCGACTTCTTCGCCGAGCGTGGCCATACCGTCGTGCCCAGCGCGTCGCTGGTGCCGGCGGGTGATCCGACGCTGCTCTTCACCAACTCGGGCATGGTCCAGTTCAAGGACGTCCTGACCGGGCTCGAGACGCGCTCGTACAAGCGTGCCGTCGACTACCAGCGCTGCCTGCGCGTGGCCGGCAAGCACAACGACTTCGAGGAGGTCGGCCGGACGACGCGCCACCAGACGCTGTTCGAGATGCTCGGCAACTGGAGCTTCGGCGATTACTTCAAGCGTGAAGCGATCCAGTGGGCGGTCGAGCTGCTCACCGGTACGTTCCAGATTCCCTTCGAGCGGCTCGGCGCGACGACCTACAAGGACGACGAGGAGGCGCGCGCCTACTGGCGCGAGGTCGGCATGCCCGAGGAGCGCATGGCCGTCTGGGGCGACGTCGACGAGGGCGACGACCACAACTTCTGGCGCATGGCCGACACGGGGCCGTGCGGGCGGTGCAGCGAGATCCACTTCGACCGCGGCGCGCACCTGTCCGAGGGCCCGCACTGCATCCCCGACCATTCGGAGAACTGCCCGCGCTGGCTCGAGGTCTGGAATCTCGTGTTCATGGAGTTCGACCAGCAGCCAGACGGGCCGCGCGTGCCGCTGCCGTTCAGGAGCGTCGACACGGGCATGGGCCTCGAGCGCCTGGCGAGCGTCCTGCAGGGCGTCAACAGCAACTACGACACCGACCTGTTCACGCCCATCCACGAACACATGCGCACACTGCTCGGCCACGACCCGGAGACGTTCGAGGCCGAGCGCTTCAGCTACCAGGTCATCGCCGACCACGTCCGCGCGCTGACCTTCCTCGCCGCGGACGATGTCCGCCCCTCCAACGAGGGCCGCGGCTACGTGATGCGCCGCATCCTGCGCCGCGCGGTGCGCCACGGCCGCCTGCTCGGCCGCCACGAGCCGTTCCTGGCCGACCTGTCGGGGGTTGTAGTGGAGCGCATGGCCGACGCCTACCCATACCTCATCGAGCGGCGCATGGAGATCGCCTCGGTCATCACCGCCGAGGAGCGCCAGTTCGCACGAACGCTGGACGCTGGCGTGGTCCAGTTCGAGGAGGCGCTCATCCCGCTCACTTCTGCCGAGCGCGTGGTCGGGCGAAAGGCCGACGACCTGCCGGCCGATGCGCCGCTGCTATCCGGCGAAGTTGCCTTCCGGCTGCACGACACGTTCGGCTTCCCGATCGACCTGACCGAGGAGCTGGCCGCCGAGTACGGCGTACGCGTCGATCACGCCGGTTTCGAGCGTGCTCTCGACGAGCAGCGCGAGCGCAGCCGCGGCGGGCGCAGGGCGGAGCTGGCCGGCCACGCCGAGCTGCAGGCGCTGTACGGTCAGGTCGCCGAGCGCACCGGCGCAACGAAGTTCCTCGGCTACGAAGCGACGTCCGCAACCGGTCGCGTGGTCACGATCCTGCGTAATGGCACCGACTACCAGGAGTTGGAGGCCATCCCGGAGGCGGAGTTGCGCCTGCCCGCCGATGCCGAGGCGGAGGTCGTGCTCAACCAGACTCCCTTCTACGCCGAAGGTGGTGGCCAGGTCGGCGACCAGGGTGTGCTCCGCTCGGCGTCGGGTGAGGTCGTCTTCACGGTCACCGACACCCAGCGCCCGGTGTCCGGCCTGATCGTCCACCGCGGCCGGCTGCACGGTCGCCTGGCGGTGGGTGACGAGGTGTCCGCCGAGGTCGATGCCGAACGCCGGGCGCGGACGATGCGCAACCACACCGCCACGCACGTGCTCCACCGCGCGCTGCGCAACACGGTCGGCGAGCGTGCCCGTCAGGCCGGCTCGCTCGTGGCGCCGGACTACCTGCGTTTCGACTTCCCCTTCGAGCGGGCGCTGACCGACGACGAGAAGCGCGCCATCGTGGCCGAGGTGCGCCGGGTGGTGCGCGACAACAGGACCGTCACGCCGCGCTTCATGAGCATGGCCGAGGCCGTCGCCGAAGGTGCCGACGCGTTCTTCGACGAGAAGTACGGTGAGCAGGTCCGAGTGATGTTCGTCGACGGCTACTCGCGCGAGCTGTGCGGTGGCACGCATTGCTCCGCGACGGGCCAGATCGGCGGTTTCGCCATCACCGGCGAGCGTGCCATCGGCAGCGGCATGCGCCGTATCGAGGCGCTCACCGGCGATGCCGCGGACGCCTGGTTCGCGGCGCGCATGGAGCTGCTCGAGCGCGCCACCGCGGAGGCCGGCGCACGCTCGCCCGAGGCGCTGCCTGAGCGGCTGCGCGAGCTGGGTGAGCGGACGCGCGAGCTCGAGCGCCGCCTGCGGGCGGGGAGCGCCACATCAGCGCCGCGCGACCTGGCGCGCAGCGCGCAGGCCGTCGACGGGACGAGGTTCCTGGCCTATGCCGCGCCGTTCGAGTCGATGAAGGAGTTGCAGAGCTTCGCCCGCGCGCTGCGCGCCGAACTCGGCACGGGCGTGATCGCGCTCGCGCTCGAGTCCGACGAGCCGCAGCTGTTCGTGACCGTGAGCGACGATCTCGTGGCGCGCGGCGTGAGCGCCGGCGCGCTGGTCAGCCACGGTGCGCCGCTGATCGAGGGCCGCGGCGGTGGCCGGCCGGAAATGGCCCAGGCGCGCGGAACGCGGCGCGACCGGCTGCCCAGCGCGCTGACGGCCATCCGCGAGGCGCTCGAATCGACCCTGCGCGACGGCGCGTAACGTGGCCTTCTGGCGTCGCTTCCTGCAGCGCCCCGAGGGGGACAAGCTTGCCGCCTGCACCGCGCTCGACGTGGGCACCGAGTTCGCCAAGGCGCTCGTGTTCGAGATCGACGAGGACGGCAGCGCGACTGTGCGCGGCGTGGGCCGCAAGCGCCAGGGCCTGGCACACATGCAGTCGGGCACGGTGGCCGACATCGGCGCCGTGGTCGACAACTGCCAGGTCGCGCTGCAGGAAGCAGAGGAGATGGCCGGCTTCCGCTCCAGCCAGGTCATCATCGGCATCGCCGGCGAGCTGGTGAAAGGCTTCACCACATCCGTCAGCCAGGAGCGCAAGCGGCCTGAGCAGCAACTCAGTGAGCGCGAACTGGACGCGCTCATCGACGGCGTCCAGCGCGAGGCGCTGCGCGAGGCGGAGCGCACCGTGACCTGGGAAACCGGCCTGCCCAACGTCGACATCCGCCTCGTCCATGCCGCGGTGACCGGCGCCACGATCGACGGCTACCAGGTCACCAACCCGGTCGGCTTCCACGGTCGCCACGTACGCATCAGCATCTTCAATGCGTTCGCGCCGCTGATCCATCTCGGCGCGCTCCAGACCGTGGCCGGCATGCTCGATCTCGAGCTGGTGGCGATCGTCGCCGAACCGTACGCCGTGGCGCGCTGCATGGACGACGAGCAGGTCCAGCAGGCCGGCGCGCTGTTCATCGACGTCGGCGGCGGCACGACGGACGTCGCGCTCGTCCGGCAGGGCGGGATCGAGGGCACGCGCATGTTCGCTCTGGGCGGGCGCGCGTTCACCAAGAGCCTCGCCGACCGGCTCGAGCTGCCCTTCGCCCGGGCAGAGGAGATCAAGGTCGACTATTCGCGCGGCGTCAAGGTCGAGCGCCGGGACGAGGTCGCCCAGATCGTGGCCGAGGACGTCAGCGTGTGGCAGGCGGGGGTGGAGTTGGTGCTCGAGGAGTTCGCCAAGTCGGGCATGCTGCCGGGGCGCATCTACCTGTGCGGCGGCGGGGCGCGCCTGCCCCAGATCAGCGCCGCGCTGCGCGATCCCGAGTTCGCGCACCAGTTGCCCTTTGCCCGGCCGCCGCAGGTCGAGGCGATCACGGTCAACGAAGTCGCCCAGATCAAGGACGCGACGGGTCTGTTGGTCGACGAGCAGGACATTCCGCCCATGGCGCTCGCCCACCAGGCGCTCGAGATGAGCGCCGCGGAGGCGCCGCTCGACCAGGCACTGCGGCGCGTTCTGCGCCAGATGAAGGTCTGAGCGCGAGATGAAAGCCTGTGCGCCAGATGATGGCCTGACCCTGTGACCGTCTGTTACCTCGAGATCGACGACGAGATCACCACCGCCATCGCCCGGTTGCGCGCCGTGGACGATGGCGAGGCGGTCATCATCGTGCCGCCCGGCTCGCGCATCGCCACCAGCCGGATCAACTTCAAGCTGCTGGCGCGCGAAGCCAACGAGCGCCGGCTGAACGTCGCCGCGGTCAGCGACGACCCGGCCGTCCGCGCGCTGGCCATCTCGGCCGGCCTGCCGACGTACGACACGGTCGCCTCGGCAGAAGAGGCGCTCGCGACTTTCCGCGAGCAGGACCGGCAGCTGGCCGAGCGAATCGGCCGCGCGCCTGGCGAATCGACGCCGGCGTGGTCGTCGACTCGCTCGACGAAAACGAGGATCCTGCCCAGCCCGCTGGTCGAGGCGCCGCCGGTCGGGGGCAGAGTGCCCGAGGCTCGCCCGGCCGAATCGGCGGCCGTCACCGAGACCCAGGTGCTGCCTGCCGAGGAGCGGCCCGGGAAGCGCCGCCGGCGCGGGCGCCGGGTGCCCATCGCGCCGCTGCTGGTCGTCGGGCTGCTCGTTCTGTTCGTGGCCGGCGTGGCCTACGGCGCGTACGTCTTCCTGCCCACCGCGACGATCACAGTCGCACCCGCGACAAGTCAGCTGCGCCTGGACGCCTTCACGGTCATCGCCGACGCGGGCGTGGCAGTGGTCGATCCTGCGGCGGGCAGCCTGCCC
>Ga0209342_10005978_pt1 | contig 12414 bp, 28 predicted proteins | sample RifCSP16_2_FD_184023 | JGI IMG/M metagenome (GOLD analysis project Ga0209342, IMG submission 184023) | Soil microbial communities from Rifle, Colorado - Rifle CSP2_sed 16_2 (SPAdes) (version 2) | ecosystem: Environmental > Terrestrial > Deep subsurface > Rock core/Sediment | place: Rifle... | reverse complement strand
CCCGACGAAATCAATTATCTGGTCGAACACCCCGAGGCCCTGGAATGTGAGCTAATCCGCCTACGTACCATGCGAGACGATATGATGCGCGAACGTGATCAGGCCGCGGAACACCTACGCAAAACCCTATGGGCGCGCGGCTACACAGAAACTGAATTCCGAGCAGGCCGTCAATGGCTACAGGAGCATGTGCATACACTGCAGATGCAATCCGAGGAATCTTTGCCATGATCTACTACGACCCAGGTCCGGATCTGCCAGGACAGCCCACGCTGGCCCAGATTCGGCTTATGCAGGCCGTAGCCAACAGCTACATCAGCAATCGGGAAATCGCCGCACATCTAGGGCTGACCATCCCAACGATTACAACTACCTGCACCGAACTCTATCGACGCATCGGAGCCAGAAACAAGACCCACGCCCTGGTGCTCATGTGGCAACGAGGATATGTGAAGATCGGCTAATGGACACAGTACTGTGGTCCTGGCTCGTATTCTGGGCACTGGTGGGCCTAGTTATCTGGCGCATCTGGCGGCTGAGCAGCGCCGGCGACAACGAATGGTGGTAGGGCGACGTCAGGCATCGATGAGCCGCCGAAGCGGAGATAGACCCAAAACGTTAGGCATCGGTGGACTGCTGTCCACTAGAATTTGGTTCTCGAAGCCAGCGGATCGCCAGTCTTAGGGCATTCCATGCGGAAAACAACCGCCCATGATGGTTCCGTCGTGTAGCAGCATAATAGCCGGCAAACAGACCGCGAAATACGGCCCACTTATAGACACTATGGCTTCCAGCCTGCAAGACATCGGAGATTTTCATTCGTCCTCCTGGCCGGCGACGTGGACGGGACGCACCGGAATGCCTTCCTTTTCGGCCAACGTACGAATGGCCAGCTCGATGATGGCATTGCGACTGAGACCATGACGCCGGGACAATTCATTCATGAGCCTATCAGCTTCCAACGTAACATAAACGCTGCTTCTCTTTTTCTCCATATGGCCTCCAGACTAATGATAGATGGATCTGAATCAATTATAGCACAACTTATTTAAAATGGGACCATATCCATTCAAACCATTTGACATTTGGTTCAATATCGCATATACTATATGCAGATTGAGAAATATTTAGGAGAGCCCATCATGACCGCACCGCTACAGCAACTCGAAGATGCCCTGGATCTCGAAAGTACGAGTGGTTGCTTTCGCAGCAGCCCGACATTGCCGCCGCTGTCGAGGTCGGCATTGCCCGCGGTGCCACGCCGGAGCAGATACGCCGTTTCGCTGTGCGCAAAACGGGCCGGCTTGAGCTTGCCTTAAGATTAGAGCAGGCCGCCAGGTATCTGCTCAAACTGCGGGAGGTGTGACGTGAGCGACGAATTGAAACATACACCGGGACCGTGGGAGATACACACGGATGATCTCGAACCCTTCGAAGGTCCGCTAATTACAGGAGCCGGTAGGATGCCATGGATTGCATCAATTATGCCGTGGGTTGATGCCCCTGATGAGTGGCAGGCCAACGCTCGCCTGATAGCCCGGGCCCCGATGCTGATCGCCGAACTAGCAACCTTGCGTACCCAGAATGCCGCTCTGGTGGAGGCGTGCGGAGCGGCGCTAGCAGAAATGCAGGCTGATAAACGGACTAGCCAAACTAAAGTCATCAGGCAGCTTGAGAACGTACTGGCCGCGGCGAAGGGATAGCGAAATTATGAGCATCAAATGCCAGACCCGGGTATGGGATCACTCAGCACAGAAGGGCAATGCCCTGATCGTTCTCCTGGCTATCGCTGAGCAGGCCGGAGATGATGGTAGCGGTGCCTATCCGAGTATCGAGCGCCTGGCCGGCATGGCTCGCGTTTCGAAGCGGCAGATCAAGCGCATTCTGATCGACCTTGAGAAGTCTGGCGAACTGGCCATCGAAAGGGGCATGGGCCGTGGCAATTTCAGCCGGTATACGGTCAATGTGGGATTGGCAGAAAGGGTGACATCCGAGGTTAAAGGTGACACCCAGACGTCACCTTTAAATGGCGCGGAAAGGGTGACATTCCCGATGGAAAGGGTGACATTTGAGGATGGAAAGGGTGACATTTTCGACGGAAAGGGTGACACAGCTGCGGCCCCCGATCCTTTAAGATCCATAAGAGATCCATTGATTCGTGAAGAGGAGGAGAGCGCGCGCGAGTCCTGGCAGCCGCAAATGGAAGACCCTCCTCAACCTCCCCCCACCCCTACTCAACATGGCCGCGTTACTTCCAGCAACATCGACCCGCGCAAGATCGGCCAGGACGGCCTGATTCCTCCCGGCCATGGCGACACGCCGTTCGAGGTCTATCGGGAGTTTTTCGCGATCACCCCCACGGCCTACCAGATCAAGACCATGATGCGGGAGGTCAGCGATCTGGGCCTGTGGCGGGAGATCCTACAAAAGTGGTGCCTGGCCGGCCACCGCAGTAACAGCTTCGACAATCTACTGGACATCTACCACAACGGATGGAGGACAAACGGCAATGGACAATCCCGACCATACACGCAGCAGAACGACAGTGCCGGTACCTATCGGGCCAGTAGCCCAAGCACTATCAGCGACGTGGAATACGACCGTATCCGGCAGCGTCAGGTCGAAACCCTCCAGGCAAAACTGGCAGCCGCCGGACGAACGGATATGTCCAACCTGCTTGGGAAAACGCTTCGTGTACATAACTGACGATGTTTACGATCCCCGTTTCGGCAAAACGGCGCCATGTCCGGCCGGTTGCAATGCCGAAGAGGGTCGGCGCCGGCTGGAAAAAATGTCGGGCCTGATCGGGGACCAGCTTCGTTTCCGCTTCGACTTGCCCTGGCGGAGTGGCCAGCAACATGCGGTAGCCATCCTTCAGGGTTGCCTGATCCAGCAACCGCCGGCCGGCTTCCTGCTGCTCACGGGCAGCTATGGGAGCGGCAAAACATATATGCTCTGCGCCGCGGTCAACCAGGCGCGGGCAGATGGCTGGTCCGGTGTGTATCTCAACGCCGAACAGCTCCTACAGCATTTCCGCAATGCCTATGATCCCAAGGCGGAAAACATCGGCTTCGACGGGCTCTGGCAGAGGGTGATAGAGGCAACGGTGCTGTGCATCGATGAAGTGGATCGCATCAACCCGACACCATGGGCACAGGCCAAGATGTTCCAACTGCTTGATGATCGTTACGAGGCGGCTATCTACGGCGGTCCGCGAGAAAAGCGGCTGACCGTACTGGCCAGCAACCTGCGGCCACGAGAAATGCCCGAATTCCTAAGTAGCCGACTACTAGATTCGGAATCGGCGGTCCTGGATCTGTGGGATGTGGCGGATATGCGCCAGCAAAGAGATGATACCTGATTTGGTCTACTGCGCCGACGGGAACCGTAGATTTGCCGAGATAGCTATTGCACACGGCTACCGATACGGAGCGCAATTGCCCCATCGTGGTCTGCACTATCCTATTTGGTTCGCGGATCAGAACTGGAAGAAACCAGACAGAGGACGATACATAGACGCCTTGGCAGAACACAAACCACACATGGCGACCGTTCTGGATTTGGAACAGTGGCACCAATTAGACGAAGTGCTATCCTGGGCTGAGGAAGCAGCCCGGTATGTGGCTGTAGTACTCATCATTCCCAAGGCATTTGGTATTATATCTGAGTTGCCTAGGCATATCGGTAGCGCTGAGGTACGTCTAGGCTACAGCGTGCCAACCAAGTTTGGCGGTACGGAATTACCCGTATGGGAATTCTTCGGCTGGCCGGTGCATCTGCTAGGTGGCCAACCTCATCAGCAGATGAAACTGGCACATTATATGGATGTTCATAGCGCGGATAGCAATTACCATCATCTGATGGCGACGCGCTACAACGAATTCTGGATGAAGGGTAGTTGGCACGAATTGAGTGCATATGGGGACCATATGCGTCATGATGCTATCTACCGGGCGTTTGAACGCAGCTGTGCCAATATCGTGGAAGCATGGTTAGCATTGTGACTTCTAGCCTGCAGGGCATGAGGTAGCTACGCCCGCCGTTCTCCGACACCGGGCGTCTACGCAATAGTAGGTGGCAGGTGGCAAGAAAAAGCAAGAGAAGAACACGCCTTACTCTTTCCCTACCTGCCCGGTCGAGTGCTTATGTAGAGTGCGAGGAGTAGTCCTATACAGCGGCGGCGGCGGGGATGGGCACAGCGGCTAGTACGCTACACAACGAGGTGTAGCGGAATGACCGCGGTCGTGCGTACTGTTGACGATAGGGGCTAGGTTAAACGCCTGTCCCCGCCGCGCCGGTACCAGGAACATGGAGGTGAAACTTGACTAACCTAAAAATACTATACGACCGGGTGATGGTGTTTCGCGCTTACATGGATGCCAACACGGACTGGAAGACGCCTTCTGTAATTGATTGTCTCCGTTTTGCGGTCTGCGAGGCTGCCGAAAGTTTGGACGCCTGGCTGCGAGAGAAGGGGGGCTACGCCCGCAACCGTGAAAATGGGCACACTGTCCACAGCGAACTAGCTCAGTGCGCGTTGATGCTATTGACGGCGCTGGGGGAGATAGGCGTTGGATTCCAGCCGAAAAAGTCAATACCTGTCGACCTGGATACCATCGTGGTGGAAACGGCAGCCGCATTGGCCCAGGCTAATGCCGGAACTTGGCATTGGCCAGTGCTTCGTTGTCTGAGGGGTATCGCCGCTTACCCCGGCATGGACCTCGCCGTTGAACTGGACAAGGCTATGGAGCAGATACGCCGGAAGCACGATGTCCGCCATTGCACTCAACGGCTTCCAGCCGCCGAAGCGACATGGGACAGCGGACACACTGCAGACGAACAGGCCCAACGCTGGGCCGGCAGCGGTATGGAGGAGAGCGACTGATGTCAAGGCGTTTCACGCGGACCCATCTACCCACCGCATCGACCAAAGAAATCGTCGTCGTTACCTGCCCGGCCTGCCAGGCGCAAATCAAGGAATCGCAGTTCGAAAGGCACTACCGTGTCTGCCCCAAGCGTCCGCAAATCTGGGCCGCCATCCTAGATATGTTCCGGGAACATGGTTACATCTCCTACGATACCTGGAATCAGGTCAGGCCGGAAGGCATTCCCTCAGTATCGGTAATTCGCCGTGCCTTTGGGCCCTGGGCTGATTTCATCCACGCCGTCATGGAAGACGTCAGTCTAGACCTGCCGCTGCAGGTGCGGCGTGGCATGGGCATCAGCGATGCCATTCCCCACTTCGTTCGGCAGGGGATCTGTCAATGTGGGCAACCGGCTGTTGTGATCGTGAGTTTCAAAATGGGTATACAGAGCCGAGGGGCATTGGGTCTGTGTCCGGCCTGTTGGCAAATGTGGCAACAGGACGAAGAACCCGAGGGATGGGTGGTGATTGGATGGCTAAACGACAAGGGAGGACAGAGTGATGGACATGCCCGATAGGGAGCTAGATGCACTGGTATCGGAGAAGGTGATGGGTCTGCACATCTATTCGCACACTTGGCCATGCGGGTACGAGCCGGAATGTGGATGTTATGAAGCGGCCTCAATAGGCGCCTCACGTGAATATGCGTGGCACAACGAAAATGGACCAGTCTTTATTGACCAGGATTGCGATGGGGATATTCCCTGGCTTGAGCCGGTTCCATTTTATTCCACCGACATCGCCACAGCCTGGCAGGTGGTGGAGAAGATGACAGAACATGTAGAACTGGAATATGACTTTGAGTGGCAAGGCCCGATTTTCAAGCCATCGCACGATTACCTGACCTCGGAGGGATTTCCGCTAGGCACAACCTGCTGGTACGTCTATATCGAGAAGGCGGGGTATCGAGAGTGGGTATGCGCTGATAGTGCTCCCCGTGCTATCTGTCTAGCAGCACTGAAGGCGCTCGGCGTGGAGGTGGACGATGGACGCTAGAGGATACGCCAGCCTAGCCCACGAGCGGGGTTGGACCATTGAGGACATGGCAAAAATGCTGTCCAGCCAGGACCAGACCATTGCGAACCTGCGGGCAGCGCTGGCAGCCAGTCGAAGCCACGACAAGAAGCTGGCCGCTGAGTTGAAGACCATGCGGCGCGTGCGCCTCCAGGAAGTGGGCGGGCAGATAGGCGGGACAGTACAAAACGAGAGGACGGTACAAGATGGCGGCTGAACTAACGGTGTTGTCGCTGGGATGGGGCGTGCAATCGTGGACGATAGCGGCGATGGTGGCTCTAGGCGAATTGTCGCCTGTGGATTTTGCCATCCACGCCGACACGACCTGGGAGCGACAGGCAACGTATGAGTTCGCCGCACAGTGGACCCCATGGCTGGAAGCGCGGGGCGTGCAGGTGGTGACAGTGAGTGATTCGCAACCCATGTCTGATCTGGCTAGTTTTAAGACGGACATTCCAGCCTACACGCTGAGCATGACAGCCATTGCTGGTGATGCACACCCGCCGTTTTTCACCGGCAACGGCTCGAATATAAAGGGCCGCTTGCGCCGGCAGTGTACGGGAGACTGGAAGCTAAATCCCATGCGTCGGCGCATTTCCGAAGAACTGCAAGACCGCGGGCTGAATAAAACGCCGGGCATCGTGGAGCAATGGATAGGTATCACCGTTGACGAAATCCAACGCGCCAAGGACAGTGACGTGAGGTATATCACACATCGGTTTCCACTTTTGGAACTGGGCATGACCAGGGGGGATTGCCTGCGCTGGCTGGAGGCGCACGATTTGCCGGCTCCGGTGAAAAGTTCCTGCACTTTTTGCCCGTTCCACAACGCCGCAGTCTGGCAGGAGATGAAGCGGGAGAACGGACCGGACTGGCAACAGGCCGTGGAGGTGGACGTCCGTATCCGTAACGAGCGACCACCCTACCCCCTGTTCGTGCATCGCTCGTGCATTGCGTTGGAGGATGCTGTCACTATTCCAGAGGACTTTGGTTACAGCCAGCTCGATCTGCTGGCCAGTGACGACGCCGACGCCGAGTGTGACAGCGGCGCATGTTTTCTGTGAGGGGGTAGAAATGATGGCGGCTGAACGGTGGGAAGAATATAGGCGGGATGGGATCATGGATGCCTGGTTGAGTGCATTTGAGGCATTCTTGCAAACGCACATTCGGAATGTACAGGAAGCGGGCCATGAGGTATTGGTACCTGCCTACCTCTTGCAAATCCACGACGCGTCGAAATGGAGTGAACAGGAGTTCAGTTTCTATGCTCAACAGTTCTATGGTGACAGGGCCGATCCGGTTGGATTTGCACGGGCCTGGTTACATCACCAGAATTGTAACCCGCATCACTGGGAATACTGGATTACTCGCAGTGACCACAGCAAAGGCGCATCGGGGGCGGGGGCTGTAGATGGATGCCTGTCGATGCCGGAAGAGTATGTTCGCGAAATGGTGGCCGACTGGATGGGAGCCAGCAAGACGTATACTGGCTCGTGGGACATGTCGGGATGGCTCACCAAGAATCTCCCCAGGATGCAATTGCACCCGGATACCCTCGACCTAGTCAGAACCGTTTTGGTTGACGATCTTGGGTATCGTTGTCGTTTCGACGTGTTTGCCAACAGATACGATGTTTCTGTTATCCGTGCCAGCGGCGGGACGGTGGAAGATGGCGGCTGACCCCCACTGGGATATTCGTTTCCGCAAGGGCGAATACTGGGCCTTTGACCAGAACTCTCTCACTGAGACCTGCCACTACGACACGAAGGAAGAGCTGTACGCCGAGATTCGCCTGCGCTTGCTAGGCTGGCGCATCGTCGCCATGGGCAGCCTACACTGGCAAGCCGTCAATGCCGAGACGGGTGAATGGACAGGACGCTTCGCCTCGCCAGCCGGGGCCTGGGAGAGCGTGGCGGCCTGGGAACGACGCAAACAGGAAATTCGAGAGGAGACAAAAAGTGGTTGAACTGACGAACGCCGAGAAAGAAACTCATCTCAACATGACCGGCGATGACCATACCACCTGGTCCGTGGTGATGGATGACCCCTACTGGATCCGGCGCATGGAAGCGGTTGGCGCTGAGTTCGTTAGGAACATAGGCTATGGCAGCAAGGAGTATCGATTGGAAGCAAATCAGGTAAGATTCTTCAAGCCCATTTCCGATGCCCAGCGGACAAAAATGGCTGCCCATCTGATAGCGGCTAAAACGGTGCAAGTGGACTGAGAATGTCCCTTGTACTGTCACATACGCAGACCCCACAGATTTGGGGTCTGCGGGCGATTTGAAGACAAGAAAATCTCGCCAGGCATAAGATGATTCAAAAGGAGAGCAAGCTGTGAAAACTCCGTCCATCAACCGAGATGCAGACGTCAAACAAGGCATCGTGGACACGGGCGAGGAACTGTTGACTCGTGTGGAGTCCATCGTCTGGGCTACCGTGCGCCAGGGCAACACTACGCCGGCTGCCATGCTGCGCGAACTGAACGCCCGACCACAGACTAGCTATGTGGCGGGCATCCGGGGAGAAGGGTTGTACGTCGGCATGGACGTCCTACAGCGGGCGACAGATAACGTGCGGGTGCAATTGCAGAGTGCCGTCGAAGATTTACACAAAGATAGGAGGTCGGAGCCAGTAGCATCAAATCCCCCGCCTGACCGGATCTGGCTACAATGGTGGGATACGAACGGGGAACACGATGAAGAGGGGATAACCTGGTGTGCGGACCAAATCAATGACAGCGATGTGCTGTATGTCCGCGCCATGGATGAGGAGATAGACAATGCCTAAACTCATTCCCGCCAGCACCTGTGGTTTCAAGCGCATGGCCGGCTACTGGATGCTCTACCGGGACCGGCGAGACTCCTGGGGCAAGGAACGGGGCGAGGAAATCTTTCTGGCCCGCTGCGTAAAACGCATGGGCAATCTGTTGCAGACGGACGGCTACGACAACATTGCCTTGCAACGCGTCTGGCTTCTGGACGGCAAAGTGCCTATCGACCAGCACTGGCCGAAGGATGAACAGATGAGATGGTTCTTATCCCTACCAGCCGCCCAGGTGAGGCCCCTCTTAGATGCGCTGGGCGTGGAGGTAAACAATGCCTAAGCGGACCGAACAAATCCCGCCCGAACTGTGGCCCGATGCCAATCAGGTGCGCGAGTTGGCCCGCTACTTGAACCAGGCGTACGGCGTCTATGTTAGCCGCTACGGCACCAACTACCTGGCCGGCATGATGGCCTGCCTGAATCTGGCAAAACATGTCGTGCTGGACATAGGCGAGCAGACCGGCGAATCTGGCATTTGGCGCAACCTGGCGGTGGCTACGTTCATTCGCATGATGGAACGGGAAGGTTATGATACACAGGATGTGTGGGTACAGGAGATCTTGGAGATCATCCAGGGGACGAAGGAAAACGAGACGAAATAATGCGTCACTACCATGACCCAGACAGAATTACCGCCAATATTGGTGAATTGCCAACCGAAGCATACGAGGATGCCAAACCCGAAAAGTTCCGCGAACTGCTGCCCTGGGTACCCATGCGCCCGCGCTTTCACCGGCGTGTCGTTTGCAATCGACCCAGGCGCAAGCCGGCGTACGGAAGGGCGTGAGATGGCTACTCCACTCGGTCCGAACATGAAAAAACTCATCATCCGTTTTCTTTCTCTTGAGGCTGTTCCCCAAGGGGGGAACTTTGCTGATGGCATGAATTTTCTGAGTAACCCGGCTGGGGTTCGGCAGGCTTGGAACAGGTCCGTAGAGAAGGCGAAGCTGGCTGTCGATGCTATCCGGGCGGCGCCGGATAACCCGTATGGCGACGACGAAGAAGTGATTGCTGGAGTGATATTGGACAGAGTTTCAGAAAGGGAGTCTGTCAAAAATGGCGTACTATCGCAAGAAACCCGTGGTGATTGAGGCGATGCAGTGGGTTGGCGACAACTTTGTCGAGGTAGATGAATTCGTAGCGTGTCCTCATGAGACATATCCAGCGGATGGCTACGTAATCATCCCGACTCTTGAAGGCGAGATGCGGGTGTCCTTGGGAGACTGGATCATTAGGGGGGTAAGCGGGGAATTTTACCCTTGCAAGCCGGACATCTTCGAGAAGACATACGAGCCGGCGTGATGAGTATTGTCGATCTGGCCAGTCGCATTGCCAAGCAAGAGTACGATCCGGGCTTTGGCCTGGCAGTTGATGCTGTAGTTTTGCTTTATCGCTATGCGCCAAAGTCGGTGGCCGATGCCTATTTGGAGAATTGTTTGACCACCTACCTCACTGAGGAGCTTGGGTACAAGCCGAGAGCCAACAGGGGGCATCCCCGCAAAAGAACAAAGGATGAGAGCAATAGGGATTGAGAAGATGACAGCGCATCGTTCTGAGGAGATAACCGTGATCCCTTGGTACTGGCTGGTTGTATCCACTGTCGCCGGCATCTATTTTGGCGCCAGTATCATGGCGCTGGCAGTCATGTCCGGGCGGGATAACGCGAGCTGGTAATATCAGCCCACGAATTTAAACCCCCGCCCGCGTACCGTATGCACGACCTCAGCCTCCGTCAGCGTGGCCAGGCGGTCGCGCAGCCGGCGCACTAGGGCATCGATGGCTTGTTCGCTGACGCCATCGCCGCCGATGGCGTCAGTATAGACGGTATCGGCAATCTCGTTGCGGCTGACCACTCGTTGCCGGTTGATCCAGAGCAGATATAACAGATCCCATTGTCGGTTGGATAATGGTGGCTCCAAACATCGTGGACCGGCCCGTACGTCGTAGTTGTCGGGGTCCACAATAATAGTTTTGGGGCGTGGGTTATGGTATCTGAATGGACGCCGGCCCGGCTGGAACACTGCGTAAGGAGGAATGTGAAACGCCGGTCTAGTCTTCATGGTATGGGTGTCACCGTAGGCAATATCACGCCCAGTTCATCCGTGTAAATCGTCCATTTGGGCAAGCCCGGATCGTTCACCCGCATCCCGATAGTGGCCGTATAGGGCTGGCCATCGCGCAACCAAATGGCCTCGAAGCGGTAGACCCCGGTCGCCGTGTAGAGCATGGTAGCCAGGATGCCATGATCCTGCACGAACTGGACTGTAGGTCCAAACACCTGATGCCAGACCGGCGTACTCTCGGGCCCCATGTAAACCTGAAAATCCGCACCCAACTCAATCTGGGCATAAAATGGCAGCACCGTCGCCGTTGGTTGCGGTGTCCTGGTGGATGTCGCCGTCGGCCAGGGCGTGTACGTGGGCAGCGGTGCCGGTGTGGGCGTCTCATAAAGTTGGGCCGTGATGCCACAACGGCCTGTCGCTTCGTCACAGGTGTAATCGGCGCTAACCACCACATCGCCCGCCGCCGGCGCTGTGCAGGCTCCGAATACGAACAGTAGCATCAATAGCAGACTGACCGCCAGGATGACGGGGATAGTGGATTTCATGATTCCCTCATATTTAGTCTACCTCATTCCATAGTGCGCTCAACCGTTCCGCCCATCGTTCCAGCCGCTCTACTCTAGTTCGCAGTTTATCAGGCTCCGGCTCCGGTGGTAGAGTGCTACCACTTACCAGCCGGAATGTCAGGCGTAACGGCCCTTCGTGATCTGTCCCGCCCAACATGCCGAAGCGCCCCAGGCCCTCAGACGGAATCCGATTACTGAGTACCCAGGCTGTATGCGGCCCGCCGGATGCCAGGTCTCGGATGAATGACCCACTACCTAAGCCGAAGCCAGTATCCCCGTTGGTGTTGACCGGCTGAATCACGACCCGGTCCGCCCATTTGACTACGTAGTCGAGCGGGCGTAAATCGACGGGCGCATCTGGCCAGGCAAACGCCACCTGATAGCCGGGCAATGGTTCACCGTTCAGCCCCAGGACCATCACCTGGCAGACTGCAGGCCCTATAGTTTCGCGTATTTCCACCAGCACAAAACGCTCGGATACCGTATTCGTCTGCAGTAGGTCTAGCCGGCCGTACTTACCGGTCAAGTAAGCCCAATCCTGTTCAGCGTTGTTCTTGTCGATAATCCGCATTGCCATATCTCCAATTGAGATGGTCAGATTGTCTTGTCCGCAACCGGGCCCGAATCTCAATGACCAGCAGCGTCAATGCCGCACTGCTCATAAGCAATAACAGCACGACCAGACTAAAAGGAATCACGCCGCATACACGCATCAGTCGTCTTCCCGCTCCCTAGGCTGCCAGATAGGCACCAGACCGGCAGCCCGGATTTGCTCAATTAGCCGGTTGATACCGAAGCGCAAATCGCGCAGTTCATCCCCCTGGTCATCAATGATTTTCGCCTGCATATCCAGTTTCAATTCCAGAGATAAGATCTTCGCCTCCAGTGGCTCTGCCCACCTTCTCAGTGTACTGGCGGTCGTTTCGACGCTGCTAGCCATATCCTTGCGGTAGAGAACATATGCGCTGAAAATAGTCATTATTATCACGGCCAAATTCAGGCCGGCAGCAATCCAGGGGAT
>Ga0209342_10005976_pt1 | contig 12416 bp, 10 predicted proteins | sample RifCSP16_2_FD_184023 | JGI IMG/M metagenome (GOLD analysis project Ga0209342, IMG submission 184023) | Soil microbial communities from Rifle, Colorado - Rifle CSP2_sed 16_2 (SPAdes) (version 2) | ecosystem: Environmental > Terrestrial > Deep subsurface > Rock core/Sediment | place: Rifle... | reverse complement strand
TCCCGTGACGACGCTGCGCTCGCGCAGGCCCTTGGCCCACGCGGTGCGCACGAAGTCCTGGCGCAGCACCTCCAGGAGCTGGGAGCGGAGGAAGCGGACGATAATCGCGGCCTCCGCCAGGCCACCGGCCAGCGCGGGCAGGAACAGCATCTTCAGGTTGGCGGCCGGGTCCTCCCAGATCTCGCGGTAGGCGGTGTTCACGACGGGCGGCGTCCACCCCACGATCTTGATCGAGAAGATCAGCAGCAGCGTGCCCAGGAAGAACGAGGGGATGGCGAGGCCGAGGATCGCAAAGACGCGCAGCCCATAGTCCAGCCACGTGTCCTGCCGTATCGCCGAGATCACGCCGATGGGGATGCTGATCGCCAGCGCGATCGCGATCTGCAGCAGCCCCAGCTCGATAGATGGCGCCAGGCGCGAGCTGAGCTCGGAGGTGACGGAGTGTTTGGTGAGGAACGAGGTGCCGAAGTCGCCGCGCAGCACGTCGCCCATGTAGCGGATGTAGCGCTCCCAGAGCGGGCCATCGGTGCCGAGCGTCTTGCGGACGGCCTGGAGCGCGGCGTCGTAGTCCTCGACGTTGCCGCTGGTGTTGCCGCCGGCGAGCTGCTGTTCCGCGTAGTCGGGCCGCACGTTGCCGGCCAGGAAGACGACGGTGATGACCAGCAGGATGACCGGTATGTTGAGAAGCAGCCGCTGCAGGATGTACTGCTGCACGGGACGACGCCCCTAGCGCTGGCCGCCTCGGCCTTGGCCCCCCGTAGCGGCTCACACCGGGAATACGCTCCATCCGCCCGGTCCGGACGCCGGGAGGGCCGCGCCTTCGTGTGCGCCGCCCGTCCGCAGTGGCCGTATTCTGCTCCTGCGCCGCGAACCTGTCAAGACTGCGGGGTTCCGGCGCCTGCTCCGGTGCGCTACTCAAGGACCTTGCGTAGAGAGCGACGCCGATCGGGGACGGACAGCTGCGGCCCATGCTGGCGTGGCGGGCCGGTTCCTCCACCCCATGCCTGCCTGGCCGTCGGAAGCCCATGCCCGCTGGCGCGCATTTCTACCAGGTTGTGCGACGCAGCGCGCCAGTTCTCCGCCAGCCTTTGGACGGAATGCCGGCAAGGCTCTACACTCCAATAAGCGTCCTGGACGACGACTATGGGCTCGAATGGCCGGGCCCATAGTGCCGGACGCTTTTCGCGCCGATACTGTCGTCGTCATGGCGATTCCAGAGCTGACCCGACGACGCGCCGAGAAGTTGCTGCAACAGCTCATCCAGCGGCGCATCTCGCCGCGTGTCCGTCACCTGGTGCGTATGTCCGTCGTCCCACGTGGCAACGCCATCACTCTCTTCGAGCACCGACCCGTCTTGCGCATGCCGGACAAGTGGACGAACGGCAAGGTCGCCCAGTTTCGTTACGACCCGACTTCGGAACGCTGGACGCTCTACTGGAGTGACCGGCATGGCCGGTGGCTGCGTTACGAGGGCAAGCGCTCGGCGGCCGACATCGCGGCGCTCATCCGCGAGGTCGACCAGGATCCAGCCGGCGCCTTCTGGGGTTAGCGGCCTGTAGTCGCCATGCAGTTAGCTTAGCGACGCTCCTGGACTGGCGAGTTTGGCAACAGCGCCTACCAATTGTGTGACGCGTGGCGAAGCGCCTGCTGGCGTGCGCCAGAGAGCGGGAGCACCTCCATGCGTTCGGTGACGACGTTGACGACGCGTTCCTGCCGCTCGATGCGACCGTGTACGATGATCGCGCCGGCGTGCTCGATGATGCGCTTGTACTGCGCGACCAGGTGCGGATGGGTGATCACGTTGATCAGGCCATAGTGGTCTTCCAGTGTGTGGAACACGAAGCCCTTCGCCGTTTCAGGCGCCTGCCGGACCGCAACAAAGCCGGCGACCGTCACGTGCGCTCCTTCCTCCATGCGATCAACGACCTGGCTGGGCGTAATGCCCTCGTGCAGCGCGTCGATCGCGAGATCCATGATGTGACCTCGTGCCGTGATCGCACCCTCGGTAAAGCTTAAGTCAGTGGCGATACGTTCCCGGTGCGTCATTTCGACGAGCGATACGGAGTCGGACTCGTATGGCAACGCGAGCGGCAGCTGTGCTCCCAGGGGCCGGTAAAACAGTCCGAGTTGCCAGAGCAGCTCTCGCTCGTGCAAGCCTGTGAATGCGAACGCGCCGAGGCGGATCAGCCGCTCGATAGGCTCACGCGCGATGCGTATACGCCGCCAGAAATCCCAGAGTGAGGCGTACGGCCCGTGCGCGGCTTCCTCGTCGAGCCGTGTGCGCGTGGCCTCGCCAATGCCACGGACGTAGTTGTAACCAAGCCGGATCGCATCGTCCTCTATGTTACACACGCCGCGACTTCGGTTCACATCGACGCTGCGTACTTCTATGCCGTTTCTCCGCGCCTGATTGACGATCACCCCCGGGCTGTAAAAGCCGAATGGCCACTCGTTGAGCCAGGCGCAATAGAACGCGATCGGGTGATAGCGTTTGACCCACGCGAGCTTGGCGGCCGTTTCCGCCATCGCCGCGGCATGCGCTTTCGGGAATCCAAATGCCGCGAATGCTGCGATCTTCTCAAAGATCGCAGCGGCGGTCGTGTCATCAACGAGGCCTTTTTCCTGAGCGCCCCACATGAACCCTTCTCGCAGCTTCTCTATCTCCTCACGTGAGCGCTTACGGCTCATGGCGCGACGCAGATTCTCGGCCTGACCTGAGGAGAAGCCAGAGATCGCCATCGCTACCTGTAGTACTTGCTCTTGAAAGACGATCACGCCCTTTGTCTCACCAAGGATCGGCTCCAGATCTGGATGGTCATACGTGACGTCCTCGCGACCCTGGCAGCGGGCGATGTATGGGTTCACTGCACCGCCCTGGATCGGACCAGGACGGATCAGTGCGACCTGCACCACAAGATCCTCGATCGAAGAGATCTCCAGCCGCAGGATGGCCTGTAATTGCGCGCGGCTCTGGATCTGCACGATCCCAAGGATGTCGCCCGAGCGGATCATCTCGTAGACGTTCTGGTCGTCGAGCGGGATATTGGAGGGATCGGCAGGACGCCCGCCACGATTATCGACGAGGGCGAGAGCGCGGTAGAGGTGGCCGAGGCTGGGGTAGCCGAGGAAATCCATCTTGATGAACCCGGCGTCGGCGACGGAATCCTTATCCCACTGGCAGATATAGCGTCCGGGCATCGCCGTCGCCTGTACAGGCACTTGCTCAACGATCGGGGTACTGCTGATGATCATGCCGCCCGAATGCTGGCTCAGGTGCCGTGGCCTTCCGCGCAGCTCATTGACGAGTCGCACGAACTCGCGCCAGATCGGTGCGTTCATACGCGCGGCGAATTCTGGCATATCTAGCATCTCCGCTGTGAGTGAACGTGCGAACCGGCCGCGCATCCGTTTTGCGAGCTTGTCAATGTCAGCTTCGGGCAGCGCCAGTGCTTTGCCAACATCGCGGATCGCCATTGGATAGCGATACGTAATGACATTCGCGACCATCGCCGCATAGTCAGTTCCGTAGGTCGCGAAAACGTGCTCGAACATGCGCTCACGTGCCTCGCGCGCAAAGTCGATGTCAATGTCGGGCACATCTTCTTTGCGCCGTGATTCGTTGAGGAAGCGGCCGACAAACAGCTTGTACTTGATCGGGTCGATACCCGAGAGATCCAGCAGATAGCAAATCAAAGAGCCTACCGACGAGCCTCGTCCACGGGCGGGCAGGTGGTTATCGCGGGCGTAACGCATAATCTCCCAGTTGCGCAAAAAGAAGCCAGCCTGACCAGACCGGCGAACTAAATCGAGCTCATCCTGGATACGTGCTTCGAGTTCTGGGGTGAACCACCCATACTTCTCACGAGCACTTTTGATGCAGATCTCCTCAAGGACTTCGTCAGCTTCGCGGCCATCTGGTGACTTGAAATCCGGAAATCGATACGTGAGGTCACGTGTGAGATCGAACGTACAACGCTGGGCAATGACGCGCGTGTTGGCGATCGTTTCCGGCAGGTCGGCAAACAAGTCCGCCATTTCTTGCGGGCTCTTAAGGTAGAACTCCGTGTTCTTGCGGCGAACGTGCTCCGAGGCGTCGAGCGTGCTCCGATGCCGGATCGCGACGAGCACATCCTGGAGGCGATGCCGTTTCTGCTCGTGATAGTGGACGTTGTTGGTGGCGACGAGTGGCAGGCCCAGCCTGCGGGCCAGATTGACAAGTCCCAAGTTGCGCGCCCGATCTCCGTGGATGAAATTGCGCTGTAGTTCGATGAAAAAGTTCTGCTCGCCAAACATTGCGGTGTACCAGGCCGCTTTCTCGAAGGCGATGTCAACATCGCCCGCTTCGATCAGTCGCGGGATCTCGCCATCGCGGCATCCAGAGAGCGCGATGACGCCTTCAGTACACCCATGTAGTGCCTCCGGGTCGAGCGTAGGTCTATCGCGCGGGCTGGAGAGATGCGCGCGAGAGATGAGGCGGCTGATGTTTCCATACCCGCACGCCGTCTCCGCCAGTAACGTCAGGTGCGCACCATCGCGCAGCGTTATCTCCGTGCCGATAATTGGCCTCACTCCATTCGCGCTCGCCACCTGCGAAAATTCCATCGCGCCCGCCAGATTGTCATGATCAGTGAGTGCAAGCGCGTCGTAGCCGGCGCCGCGCGCGGCGGACACCAGCTCGTCTGGGCTGGAGGCGCCTTCGCGGAATGAATAGTGACTGTGGCAGTGCAGTTCGATGTACATCAGCGATACCGCTGTACGTACCAGCATCCATGGATGCGGTCCTCAAAGACCGTCACCACCTGGCTGTTCTCCAGCATCAGATCGAAGTAGTCGCGTGAGATCGGTTCGGGCGCCCACCAGCGATCTTTGACACGATAACGCTCACGCACGCAGGCGACCTGCTGCCAGCGCTGTCGATACCAAACCCTTAGCGGTATTCGAAGTGCGTCCGTTTCTACGCGAATCACCACAGGCACATTCAGGCGTCGTATGGAATCAGGACGTCGCGATCTTCCGGGTGTCTTGAGCATGGATCTACCTCCACGGCACGCCATACCATCGGGCGGCCGTATCTCGTGTGGATCTGATGAATGGCGCCGGCCAGCGATTCAGTCTGCAGGTTGGTCTCGGTAACGAGCTTCGCCTGTCGTGCCGCTTCTCGACCGATGCCGCTTAACGTGACGACAACGGTATCTGCGGCCTCTGTCAGCACCAACGAAGCCAGCCGTGTCCTGGCGATGAACGCCATGCGCCCTTCATCCGACGTCGGTTCACGAAAGATCTCTCTGCGCTCCCACAACAGCCGCTCACCCGCGAGCACTTGCATGCGCATGGAACTGGCACTACGGCGATCGAGCCTGCCCACCAGACACCGCAACAATTGACGGCTGGCCATGATCAGCGCTTCGTTTGCGACGAGAGGACTATCGAAAGTGAGCCGCTCGGCGAGAGATTCCTGTGCGCGGTGCGGCCGCAATGGCTCGCGGTCGATGCCGTTCGCCAGCTCCCACATGCGCCGGCCCATGCTGCGATACTGGGCTTCGACGGCAGTCCGCAGAAGCTCCGCTATGTCACCCAGCCTGTGCAGTGCAAGTGCGTGAAGATGCTCGATGACTGTCTGTGGAAATGGCAACAACGAGACGCTCTTGCCGGCAAGGAAGGCCCGCTCTTGTCCCTGCGGGACGAGCTTCGTTTCGCCGGCCCCGCATTCCCAGGCGGCAACGCGTGCGACGAACTTCCCATCGCCGATGCCGACGGCTGGCAGAAGGCCCGTCGCTTCATGGACGGCGGACAGGATCGCGCTGGCGAGCGCCTCGACGCTGGGATGGAGGCGATCGAGGCCTTCGGTATCGAGGAATGCGCACCCTTGCTCTGCCAACTCGACCACGGGGCTTAGAGATCCGAGCGCCTGCAACATCGCGGCGGAGACATCGCGGTAGAGCAGCAGATTAGCGGGGACAAAAACGGCGTTGGGATACGCCGCGCGTGCCTGACGCAGCGACTGTTCCGGATACGCCTCGCTTAACTCAGGAGAAACCTCAAGGACACGGTTCTGGACGTGCACGATGGCAGGCACGCGTAGCAGCCTGGGGTTGAGCTGCCGCTCGATGGCGAGTGCAAAGCGAGGGATATAGACGCAGGCCAAACGCATCGCGCCTCCCTGGGCGGCGGAGAGATGAGGGTACCATTATACAGAACGTACGTTCTAGTACAGGGAGCGTCGTTTTTCTATCCGGAATGCCGCTCTCCTGGCCATATCAACGCCGCGTATTCTCCAGACCGCCACCCCGCGCCCCTGGTTGATGAACAACATCTCAGGCCGGGTACTCCGGACCGCCTTTCACGTCTCTACTGTCAGGAAAGGCACCGCGATATGATCCTTCGGCGAGAACGAACACTCAGGAGGGCCGCCGTTGCTCCCCACCCATGAAGTACCGGGCAACTACATCTACTGGATTTCGCTGGCCGGCCTGATCGGCTTCGCCCTCTACTCCATCGCCGTCAAGGTCTCCATCTTTGCCCGCGGCCGGCCCGACTGGCGCTTCGACCACCTGGTCGAGCGGGTGACCTCGCTGGTGCCGTACCTGCTGGGAAACGCGCGGGTCGCGCGGAAGCAGTACTGGTACAGCGGCATCCTGCACTCGCTCATCTACTGGGGCTTCATCGTCCTGCAGGTGCGGACCCTCAACTTCCTGTTGAAGGGGTTCAACGAGGACATCTCGCTGGAGCACGCGGCGGGTATCGGCATCCTGCAGGACGGCTACGACGTGCTGATCCGGGCGCCGATGGACGTCTTCAACATCCTCGTGCTCCTGGGCTGCGGGATGGCGGCGTGGCAGCGGCGGTTCTGGAAGCCCGCCCGCATGACGCTGAATCTGGACGGCTGGATGATCCTCTTCTTCATCGCCTTCCTCATGGTCACGGACGTGTTCACGAACAGCTTCGAGATCGCGACGGATCCCGGGCGCAATGGCGAGAAGTTCTCGTTCCTGGCGTACGGGCTCTCGGAGGTGTGGAACAACATCGGGATGTCGCAGAGCGTGAAGGAGGGCATGCTCGACTTCTGGTGGTACGCCCACCTGTACGACTTCCTCCTCTTCCTGGACTTCCTGCCGTACAGCAAGCACTCCCACGTGCTCACCGTCGTCTTCAACGTCGCTTACCGCCGCATCGAGCCGACCGGGAAGCTGCAGCCGATCGCCGACTTCGAGAACCTGGAGCGCTTCGGCGCCAACCAGATCGAGGACCTGACCTGGAAGCAGATGCTGGACGCGTACACCTGCACCGAGTGCGGCCGCTGCGAGATCAACTGCCCGGCCTTCCTCACCGGGAAGGAGCTTTCGCCGAAAAAGATCATGCACGACCTGCGCGGCGTGGTGGAGCAGGAGGTGCGGAAGATCCAGTCACCCCTGTTCGTGTGGGACGCGCTGAAGCCGCCTGCCGAGGGTGCGGACGGCAACGACGGCCACGCGCCCGCCGCCGACCTGACGCTCATCGAGGCGGTCGGATTCAACCCGATCTGGGACTGCGTGACGTGCGGCGCCTGCATGTACCAGTGTCCGGTGTTCATCGAGCACGTGCCGTTCCTGCAGGACATGCGGCGCTTCCTGACCATGAACGAAGCGAACATGCCGGAGACGGCGGCGGCGACGCTGATGCAGATAGAGCAGCGGGGCCACCCCTGGCGCGGCACCCAGTTCACGCGCTCGTCGTGGATGGAGGGGCTGGATGTACCCACGTTCGACGGCAGCCAGAAGTACCTGTACTGGGTAGGCTGCTCCGGCGCGATGGTGGACCGCAATATCCCCATCACCCGCGCGGTCGCTCGCCTGCTGAGCGAGGCCGGTGTCAGCTATGGCTGCCTGGGCGAAGAGGAGCAGTGTACGGGCGACCCGGCGCGGCGCCTGGGCAACGAGTACCTGTTCCAGGAGCAGGCGAAGTCCCTCATCGAGGTGCTGAAGGCGAAGGGCGTCAAGAGCATCATCACCAACTGCCCGCACTGCTTCAACACGATGCAGAACGAATACCCGGACTTCGACGGGACGTTCGAGGTGGTCCACCACACGACGTTCCTGAACAAGCTGCTGGGCGATGGCGCGCTGGTGCCGAAGAACGACCTGCCGCTGGCCATCACGTACCACGACTCGTGCTACCTGGGCCGCCACAACGGCAACTACGACAGTCCGCGCGACATCATCGACCGCTTGCCCGGCGGCTCGCGCGTCGAAATGCCACGCAGCCGCGAGTTGAGCTTCTGCTGCGGCGCCGGCGGCTCGCACATGTGGGTCGAAGAGTCGAAGGGCAAGCGCATCAACGTCGCCCGCACGGAAGAAGCGCAGGAGACCGGCGCGCAGGTTGTCGCCACCGCCTGCCCGTTCTGCATCCAGATGTTCGAGGACGGCATCCCCACCGTGCAGCCGGACGAAGAGAAGCGGATGAAGACCTTCGACGTGGCCGAGCTGCTGGAGCTCACCGTCATCGGCCGTCCGTCCGGCGGCTCGCCCGCGGCAGACGCGATGGGCCTGGGACCCGGCGGCGACTCGCCACCGGCGCTCGAAGCGGAATCGGCCGAGGCGTAGGATACGCTCCATGCCCTACATCGATGCCGGAGGCGTCTCCACCTACTACGAGGTCGATGGCGCCGGCGAGCCGCTGATCCTGCTGCACGGCGGCACCGCTCCCATCGAGACGCTGGCCGCCCAGCGCGCCGCTCTCTCGAGGCGCTACCGTGTCTGGCTGCCCGAGCGCCGCGCCCAGGGCCGGACCGGCGACGTCGATGGGCCCATCACCTACGAGCTGATGGCCGCCGATACCGCCGCGTTCATGGACGCCATGGCGATCGGCCGCGCTCACTTCGTGGGCTGGAGCGACGGCGCCAACGTCAGCATGGTCCTCGCCACCATGCAACCCCAGCGCATTCGCAGCCTCGTCCTCGTCGGCGGCAACTTCCACTACTCCGGCCTGACGGCCGAATTCGTGGAGACGGCTCGTGCCGCCACGCCCGAGACCTGGTTCCCGCCCCTCAACGCCATGAACCAGGCGCTGAGCCCCGACGGCCCCGCGCACTTCGCCGTGGCCCTCGAGAAACTGACGACGATGTGGCTTGCCGGGCCCACGCTCACTCCCGCCGAGCTCGCGCGCGTCGAGGTTCCTGCGCTGGTCCTCGTCGGCGATAACGATGTCATCACCCTGGAGCACACCGTCGAGCTCTACCGGTCGCTGCCCAACGCACAGCTCTGCGTCGTGCCGGGCGCGTCACACGGCGTGCTTGTCGAGAAGCCGGCGCTGGCGAATGGCATCATCCTCGATTTCCTCACCTCGGTTGGGGAAGGCCCGACAGAATCGGCCGAGGTGGCGTCGCCGTAGCGCCGCGGCCGTCCACTCATCTGCTCAGGGCGGGCAGCGCAGGGGCCGCATCGCGCGACCTTCTTTCTCGTTATTTTCTTTATGGTCGGCGCGGACGGCGACGCGCGATCGTCGATCGATCCGTCGCGCGCGCGGTGACCATAAGCGTTTGACAGTAGCGCACTATCGAAGCGTTGCCCGATGTCAAGTCGTGTGAGATAGTGGCCCCAAGCCCACAGGGATGTCACGGCCACCTCGAGTCCGGAGGAGTGCTCGTTACCATGACCACGTACGCCCGCCTCCTGTCCGCGTCCGCCGCTATCGCGACGGCGCTGCTGCTGTCAGCGGCCATCGTCGTCCAGGCCGCGAGCGTGCCCTCAAACCGCGATGCGTCCGCCAGCGCGGGCGTCGTGGCTACGGGCACGGCCGCTGCCGGCACGCGCACCGTCGTCGCCACGCGGACTGCGGGGACCACGCGCACGCCCGGCACGCAAACGCCGCAGGTCACGGTGACGGCCACGGAGGACATCGTCACGCAGACGCCGGGCGTCACGCAGACGCCGTACACGCACACCCCGACCGCAACGAAGACGCCGGTGGACACGGCGACGCCGACCGCGACGTTGACGAGCACGCCGGTGAACACGGCCACGGCCACACCCGTGGACACGGCGACGAATACGGCGACGCCATCGAAGACCAGCCCGCCGAAGACGCACACACCGACGTCATCGGCAGGCACCGGCACACCGCGCGCCAGCTCGACCGCGCCGTCGTCGTCACCGACGTCGGTGAACACGGTGCTGGGCATCGAGCGGCCGATCCCCGGGAGCCAGAACCGCATCCTGCCGGCAGCGGGTGGCGGCTCCGACTCGTCACGCGCCACGCTGCTGCTGACGCTGGCGGGGGTGACCGGCGCGGCCGGCATCCTGGCGGGCATGGCGGCGTTCGGAAAGCGCCAACGCCGCCGCTGAGGATCCCATCCCGGACGTAGATTCGCGGCGGCCGCACCCGGCGTCCCGCCGTGGCGTCCGCCGTCCTCCTGACAGAACGATGTCACCATCGATCTTGATCCGGTGACCCCTCCTGACATTATGCTGTCAGGAGCGCAGGTTTATCATGGCCACTCCGCCGCTGGAGACGCGGCGTCCGCAGAGCGTGAATGGAGCAGCAGACCATGGAAGTGGCACAGTTTGGCATCAACCTGACCAGCGAGCAGCCGGAGAAGCTGATGGCGTTCTATCGCGACGTCGTCGGCCTGCCGAAGCGGCCGGAGATGGGCGACGGGGCGTTCGCGATGGGCGCGGCCACGCTCTTCGTCGATGGCCACAGCGAGACGAAGGGAAGCGCGAAGGAGCCGCAGCGCTACCTGCTCGACATGTTCGTCGCCGACCTGAAGGCCGAGCAGGTCCGGCTGGAGGGGCAGGGCGTGAAGTTCATCCGCAAGGAGGGCCAAGAGCCCTGGGGCGGCCTCATCTCGACCTTCCTGGACCCCGACGGCAACTACGTCCAGATCCTCTCGATGCCCGCGCCGTAGCGTCCGGTGTGCACGACCGTCACACCGCGGGAAGGAGCATCAGGTGAACGTCGGCCTCGTCATCCTCAACATCAACAGCGACCAGCCGCAAGAGCTGCTGCGGTTCTATCGCGACACCGTCGGGCTGCCGCCGCATCCCGACGCCAACCGTGAGAGCACGCTCATGGCCGGCGCGCTTGAGTTGGTCTTCGACAGCCACAGCGCCGTCCACGGAAAGGCGCCGCAGCCGGAACGGACGCTGCTGAACCTCTTCGTCGACGACATCGCGGCGGAGCAGCGGCGGCTGGAGGCGGCGGGCGTGACGTTCACCCGCACGCAGGGGCGGGAGTTCTGGGGCGGCGTGATATCCACCTTCGCCGACCCCGACGGCAACTACCTACAGCTCATCGAGTTCAAGCCGGAGTAGCGCGATGGCATCGTGGAGCGTGTTCGCCGTCGCCGCACCGGAGATCGCCGCCGTAGGAGCGGGCCTCCTGGAGGACCATCATCTGGCCTACCTGGCGACGGTGCGGCGGGACGGCGCGCCGCGCGTGCATCCGGTGTCGCCGTTCTTCGTCGATGGGCGGCTGTTCGTCGCCACGCCGCCGTCCTCTCCCAAGGCGGGAGACCAGCGGCGCGACGGGCGGTACGCGATGCACTGCGTCCCCGGCAAAGACGATGCGGAGTTCCGTATCCGCGGCCGCGCTCTCTTGCTGCCGCCGGGGCCGGATCGCGATTCGCTGATCGAGCGTGGACCGCACTATGCCCGCGACGAAGACTGTATCTTCGAGTACGACATCGAAGAGGCGGCGAGCGCCCACTGGGTGAACGTCGGCCAGCCCGGCACGTACCCGGTGCGCAGCCGCTGGACCGAACGGACGGCCTGACCCATGCGACGAGCCGACCGCCTGTTCCAGCTCATCCAGCTCCTGCGCCGCCGCAACGTCGCGACGGCGCAATGGCTGGCCGGCGAGCTGGAGGTCTCCGAGCGCACGATCTACCGCGACGTGCGCGACCTTGTCCTGTCCGGCGTCCCGATCGAAGGCGAAGCGGGCGTCGGTTACATCATGCGCCGCGGCTTCGATCTGCCGCCTCTGATGTTCACCGAAGCCGAGATCGAAGCGATGGTGCTGGGCGCGCGCGTCGTCACGAGTTGGGGCGATGCGGGGCTGGCCCGTGCGGCCGGCGATGCCCTGGCGCGCGTGGAGTCGGCCCTGCCCGACCGGCTGAAGCAGAAGCTGGAGAAGACGCCGCTCTTCGCCCCCGGCTTCCACGTGCCGCCACGGGTCGCCGGGTCGCTCACCGCCCTGCGCAACGCCATCGACGAGCACCGCAAGGTTCAGCTCGCGTACACGAGCGGGAAGGAAGAGGACACGGAGCGCGTCGTGCGGCCGCTGGGTCTGTTCTTCTGGGGCAGCAGCTGGTCGATGACTGGCTGGTGCGAGCTGCGCGACGACTTCCGCAGCTTCCGGCTGGACCGCATGCGGGGGCTCCAGCCGCTGCGGGAGCGGTTCCACGACGAGCCGGGCCGGACGCTGGAGGACTACTTCGCGCG
>Ga0209342_10005975_pt1 | contig 12416 bp, 16 predicted proteins | sample RifCSP16_2_FD_184023 | JGI IMG/M metagenome (GOLD analysis project Ga0209342, IMG submission 184023) | Soil microbial communities from Rifle, Colorado - Rifle CSP2_sed 16_2 (SPAdes) (version 2) | ecosystem: Environmental > Terrestrial > Deep subsurface > Rock core/Sediment | place: Rifle... | reverse complement strand
ATCGCCTTTGCGAGAAAGGTGAGCGCCTCGACTCTGACCGTGAGCTCTCCGGTCTTCGTCCGGAAGAGGGGACCCTCGACCCCGATAAAGTCCCCGAGGTCGAGGTTCTCGTAGACCGTGAAGTCCCTTTCGGAGACGGTGTCCTTCCTTATATATACCTGCAGTTTTCCCGCGCCGTCGCTCAGATGAGCGAATCCCGCCTTGCCGAACGGCCGGAGAGCGAGGATGCGCCCCGCGGTCCGAACCCGGACCGGCTCTTTCGCCAACTCCTCGGCGGTTCGGTCCTGAAACCGGGTGAACGCTTCCGAAACCGTGTGGGACCTCTCGAAACGGGTCGGGTAGATGTCGACCCCAAGGGCGGCGATGGCATCGCGCTTCCGGCGCCGCTCCTCCTCCATCCGCTCTTCTACGCTCACAAATCTTCCAATCGAACGCAAAGACGCAAAGACGCAAAGACGCAAAGATGAACGGCAAAGAAATCGTCGAAGAAATTCATCCGGATTTCTTTGCGTCTTTGCACCATTGCGCCCTTGCGTTCTTCTTTTTCATTGAGCCTTGGCATTGATCTCCTGGTTCACGGCGTCGAGCACACCGTTTACGAACCCGGTCGACTCCGGGCTCGAGAAGCGCTTCGCGACCTCGAGCGCTTCGTTGATCACTACACCCGGTGGGGTCGACTTCGTAAGGAGCTCGTAGACCGCTAGCCGCAGGATGTTGCGATCCACCATCGACATGCGCCCGAGGCGCCAGTGCTCGGAGGTCTCGATGAGGATCTTGTCGATCTCCTCGACCCGATCGACGGTCCCCTCGACCAGTTGGCTTGCGAACGCCCGCGCCGCCTCGCCCGCGCTCTGGAGCTCGCTCGAGCTCTCGATGACGGTCTCGACGGGCTCGCGGCTCACGTCCCATTGGTAGAGCATCTGGAGCGCGAGCTCTCGGCCCTTCCTCCTCGCGCCCACCGTCAGTCCTTGCCGTTTGTTCCGCCGCCCGCGAGAGCGCGGTGCAGTACCGCCGTCTCCACCGCGGCGAGGGCGGCGTCGTAGCCTTTGTTGCCGCTCCCCCGGCCCGTCGACCGCGCGACCGCCTGCTCGAGCGTCTCGGTCGTGAGGACCGCGTTCGTCACGGGAACGCCGGTGTCGAGCGCCACCCGGGCCACGGCGTCGGTCACGGAGCGGCTCAGGTAGTCCCAATGAGGGGTTCCCCCCTTGACGATGGCGGCGACGCAGACCACTCCGGAAAAACGCCCCGAAGCGGCGAGAGCTTTCGCCGCGAGCGGAATCTCGAAGGCGCCCGGCACCCGCACCACTTCGATGTCCTCGGCCGCGACCTGGGCGCGCTTCAAGGCCTCGAGCGCCCCCCCGAGAAGCTTGTCGGTGACGCCGCTGTTGAAGCGGCTCATCACCACGGCGAAGCGCATGCCCGGCGCGCTCGGCTTCCCTTCCCAGATCTTGGCCATGCGAACGGGCTCACTTTCCCCGGAACGCGGCCTTCCGCTTCTCGAGAAAAGCGTTCATCCCTTCTCTCAGATCCTCGGTGCCGCAGAGAATCCCGAATAGAGTGGCCTCGAGGAGCATGCCCTTTTCGAGATCGACCTCGACTCCCTGGTCGATCGCGAGGAGCGCGTGCCGGAGAGCGAAAGGCGCGTTTCGTACCATCCTCCGGGCGAGGGTGTCCGCAGTCCCGAGGAGCGATTCCTTCGGGACCACGCGGTTCACGAGCCCGATGCGAAGAGCCTCCGCCGCGTCGACAGGATCTCCCGTGAGGATCATCTCGTAGGCCCGCCCGCGGCCCACGAGGCGAGAGAGCCTCTGCGTTCCGCCGTAGCCCGGGATCGCCCCCAGGGTCACCTCGGGAAGGCCGAGCTTCACCCATTCAGCCGCCACCCGGACGTGACAGGAGAGGGCGAGCTCGAGACCGCCCCCGAGGGCAAAGCCGTTGATGGCGGCGATGACGGGTTTTCCCAGGGTCTCGATGCGGCGGAAGATCGACTGTCCGCGCAGGGCGGTCACGTGTCCCGTGGTCGCCGTCTCACGCGCGAGCTCCTGAATGTCGGCGCCGGCGACGAAGGCCTTTTCCCCCGCGCCAGTGATGACGACCGCCCGCACCGCCTCGTCGGAGCCGAGGTGCGAAAACGCCCGGTCGAGCTCCGCCATGGTCTCGTGGTTCATGGCGTTCAGCTTCTGCGGTCGATTGACGGTGAGGAGCGCGACCTCGTCGCGCGTTTCCAGCTTCAGATTTTGGAGATCCATGCTTCCCTCACGCCGCGCCCGAGTAGTCGTAGAAACCCCTTCCCGACTTGCGGCCCAGATGCCCCGCGAGGACCATCCGACGCAGGAGCGGAGGCGGGGCGAAACGCTTCTCGCGGAACTCGTCGAACATGATGTTCGCGATGTAGTACGTGGTATCGAGACCCACGAAGTCCAGAAGCTCGAACGGCCCCATGGGGTATCCGCAGCCGAGCTTCATTCCGGCGTCGATATCTTCCTTGGTGCCTACTCCTTCCTCGAGCGCGCGGATGGCGTCGAGCATATAGGGAACCAGGAGGCGGTTCACGATGAACCCCGGGCGATCGGGAGCGACCACCGGTGTCTTTCCCAGCCTCCGCGCGAGCCCCTGGACCGCTTCCGTGGCCTCGGGATCCGTGGTGAGCGCGGGAATGATCTCGACCACTTTCATCAAGGGGACCGGGTTGAAGAAGTGGAGGCCCACGAACCGCTGGGGGTGCCTCGTGGCCGCGGCCATCTCGGTGATGCACAGAGACGAGGTATTGCTGCAGCGGATGGCCTCGCGCTTCAGGATCGCATCGAGCTTCCCGAACAGCTCCTTTTTCACCGCCAGGTCTTCGACCACCGCCTCGATGACCACGTCGACGTCCGAGAGCTTCTCGAGGCGCGTCGTGGGCTCGATGCGCGACAGGATCTCCTTTTTCTGGTCAGGGGTGAGCTTTCCCCGCTCCACTCCCTTCGAAAGAAACGAGTCGATTCTGGCGACACCGTCCTTGAGCCGTTCCTCGTCGACCTCGATCACCACCGTCGCCAGGCCCGCGCCCGCGGCCACCTGAGCGATTCCCGACCCCATGAGGCCGCAGCCCACCACTCCCACTCTCTCGATTTTCATCGGGTTTCTCCCTCGGTCCCGTTCACCGCCGAGACCGCCGCCAGCAACGTTCCGCCAAGCGTCGCGCCCACGAGATCGGCGAGGACATCGACCAGGCTTGCGTCGCGCCCCGGCACGTAGAGCTGATGCCATTCATCGCTAATTCCATAGAGGATCGCGATCGCAATGCCTCCGGCGACGTGCGCCGCCGAAAGACTAGAGAAGAGCCGTTTCGCGATCGCGCGTACCGAAACGACCGCGAGCCCCGCGTACTCCGTTCCGTGGAGCAAGTAGTCCGGCGTCGCCGACAGAACATCGGGGCGCCCCCGCGACGAAAACCAGAAGATGAGGCCCATGTAGAGAACGACCGGCCCCCAGAACCGGATGAATCCGGCCGCCTCCGCCAAGCTACGGCGGGCCGCGCCGAAGCCCAAAGGGCGAAGGCGGGCCATCAAGAGGGAAAAGGATACATCAGCCACCCAATCACGAAGGCGGATCCCAAAAAACACACGAAGGCCAGTATCCCGAACCAGAGCTGGTCCTTCGGGTCTTGCCGCATCAAGAGAGCGAACGCCGTCGAGACCAGGAGCGCGAAGATCGTCAGGATGAGGAAGTGGTTGGTCATGACTTCCTCCCGACGGCGATGTCGTAGGCGTCGAGCATGATCAGCATGTTGAGGAGGCCCGCCACGATACAGAAGGTGTAGCCGTACTCGTAGGTGAGGGCCGTGACTTCCCCCGAGCCCATGCCGAGGAGCCTGGCCGCGAAGAACGGGAGGCCGACTCCGATCTCGGCGAGCCCCGCGAGGAAGGTCAGGGGCTCCGAGGTATCGAGAGGGAAGAGCTCGCCGCGAAGGTAGAGCCCGAGAGCGAACATCCCAGTGACGACGAGGAAAAACGTGAGCGCCCGGCGCGTCCGGCCGAGCATGAGGTGCCCGAGCCCGGGCACGAGCCAGGCCGAGACCGCGACCGGGATTCCCGCCGTCGCCGGCCGTTCTTGAGTTTCTTCTTTGGCGCGCATATCCCTCCGATTCTAGCCGATCACAGCGTCCCGTAAAGGCGATCTCCGAAGTCGCCCAATCCTGGCAGGATGTACTTTCGGGAGTCGAGGCCCCGGTCGAGAGCCGCCGTATAGACGTCTACCCCGGGATGGTCCTGGGCGAGCTTTTCGACTCCCTCGGGCGCGGCCACGATGGAAAGGAGCCGAATGAGAGACGCACCTTGATCCTTCAAGAGGGCGATGGCCGACGAAGCAGAGCCGCCGGTCGCGAGCATCGGGTCGAGGACCAGCACGTGGCGGCCCGAGAGTGGCGGAAGCTTCTTGTAGTACTGGCGCGCCTCGGCGGTCATCTCGTCCCGCTCCAGCCCCACGTAACCGACCGCGGCTCGGGGGAAGATGGTGAGCATCACATCCAGCATTCCCATCCCGGCGCGCAGCACGGGCACGAGCACGACGTCGGCGTCGAGGCGCTGGACCCGGGTCTTTTCGAGCGGCGTCGCGATTTCTTCGGAACGAAGGGGAAGATCCCGCGAGGCGGCGAACGCCAGAAGCCACGTCAGCTGCCGCGCGAGGCGGCGGAACTCCTCGGGCCCCGTTCGCCGGTCGCGAAGCTGCGCCAGGACGTCCTCGATCAGCGGATGCTCGATGCGATGAAGGGTCACCCGTTCTCCTCTTCCATTCAGAACGCCTATCAATATACCCTTTCGCCATGAGAGCGGTCGATGTCCTCAAGCGCAAGCGCGCCGGCGCCGAGCTGTCTCGCGAGGAGATCGCCTTCCTGGTGAATGGGTTCACCGCCGGAGAGATCCCCGACTACCAGATCTCCGCCTTCCTCATGGCCGTTTGCCTGCGGGGCATGAGCGCCGAGGAGACCGTGGCGCTCACGGAAACGATGCTCCGGAGCGGCGCCATCCTGGATTTCAGCGACTTACCGGGGCCGAAGATCGACAAGCACTCGACCGGGGGGGTCGGCGACAAGGCTTCGCTCATCATCGCCCCGCTCGCTGCCTCCGCCGGGGCGATCGTCCCCATGATCAGCGGCCGAGGGCTCGGCCATAGCGGCGGCACACTCGACAAGCTCGAGTCCATCCCGGGATTCGACGTTCGCCTGGACGAGAAGCGCTTTCACCAGGTCGTCTCCGATATCGGCTTCGCCATGGTGGGCCAGACCGAGGCCATCGCTCCCGCGGACCGCAAGCTCTACGCTCTCCGGGACGTCACCGCCACCGTCGAGAGCTTCCCGCTCATCACCGGAAGCATCCTGTCGAAAAAGCTCGCCGAGGGCATCGATGGCCTTGTCCTCGACGTGAAGGTGGGGAGCGGTGCCTTCATGAAGACCCGCGAGGACGCGGAGACGCTCGCGCGCTCCATGTTGTCGACGGCGGCCCGCATGGGGACAAACACAGTGGTTCTCCTCACCGACATGAGCCAGCCCCTCGGGACCCACGTGGGAAACGCCCTCGAGGTCGAGGAGTCGCTCGCGGTGCTGCGCGGGGGGGGTCCGTCCGACTTGAATCGTCTCTGTATTCGACTTACGGCGCACATGCTGGCTCTCGGCGGGATCGCTTCGAGCGTCGAGGACGGCGAGAGGCGGGCCCAGGACGCGCTTCGTTCGGGGCGCGGTCTTTCGAAGTTCCTCGCGATGGTTCGGGCCCAGGGAGGAGATCCTCGGATCGTCGATGGCGGCGTCCTCCCCCGCGCGCGCGCGCAAAAGGAGGTTGCCGCCGAGCGAGCCGGCTTCGTCGCTGCCATCGATACCGAAATGCTGGGAACGGCGGCGATGGTCCTGGGCGCGGGTCGAGAGAAAGTCGAAGACGTCATCGACCCGGGAGCGGGTCTCGTGGTCCACGGCAAACTGGGCGATGAGGTCGGCAAAGGCGAGCCCCTCGTTACCCTTCACTACAACGATCCCTCGCGTCTTCTGGAAGCCGAGGCGATGGTCAAGAAAGCGTATTCGGTTTCCGACCCCCCGCGCCCCTCGGTGCCGGAGCTCATCCTTGCGGTGCTGGAGCAATGAATACCGTAGAGAAGATTCATGAAGCTTCGACCTACGTTGGATCGCGCGTCCGCGCCAAGCCTCAGGTAGCGGTGGTTCTGGGATCCGGCCTCGGCGGTTTCGCGGAGTCGCTTTCGGATCGCACCGCCATCCCCTTTTCCGCGATACCGCACTTCCCGCGCTCGAGCGTCCAGGGGCACTCGGGGAGCCTCATCGCCGGGACGTTCAAAGGTGTCCCCCTGTTCGTGATGGCGGGGCGAGTCCACGCCTACGAAGGGTACGGCGCCGAGGAGGTCGTCTTCCCCGCGCGCGTCCTTTCGACGCTCGGGGTCAAGATGCTGATCCTCACCAACGCCGCGGGTGCGGTGAACACCGCCTTCAAGCCGGGTGAGCTCATGATCCTGACGGATCACATCAACTGGACAGGCCTGAACCCGCTGGCGGGACCGGAGTACGCCGATCTCGGCCAACGGTTCACCGACATGACCGAGGGCTACCACCCAAAGCTCGTGGCTGCCTGCGAGCAGTCGGCCCGACGCATCGGTCTCGACATGAGAAAGGGCGTCTACCTGGGACTTCTCGGTCCGAGCTTCGAGACCCCCGCCGAGATCCGGATGTTCCGGACGCTCGGCGCCGACGCCGTGGGGATGTCGACCGTTCTCGAGTGCATAGCCGCGAACCAGATGGGGGTGAAGGTCCTCGGCATTTCCTGCATCACCAACATGGCCGCGGGAATCCTGCCGCGAAAGCTCGACCACAGAGAAGTGATGGAAGTTGGCGCAAAAGTGAAGTCGGTGATGGAGGAGCTCCTGGCCGAGGTCGTCCCCGCCCTGGCAAAGCTCGCGTAGCGAGCGGAGCGAGCCGAGCGAAGAGCGAGGCGAGCAATAAAATATGTCGACAAAAACCGAGAAGATGGTCAAGGCCGCTCGCGACGCCCGAAGGCGCGCGCTCGCTCCCTACTCCGGATTCAAGGTCGGGGCCGCCATACGGACCGAGAGCGGCGTCATCTACTCCGGATGCAACGTGGAGAATGCGACCTTGGGACTTACCGTTTGCGCCGAGCGAGTGGCGCTCTTCAAGGCTCTCTCCGAAGGAGCGCGGAGATTCACGGACGTCGCGGTGGTCACGGCCGCCGAGCGGCCGACGCCTCCCTGCGGGGCATGCCGGCAGCTTCTCTGGGAATACTGCGGCGACGTCCCCGTTCACCTGGTGAGCACACGGGGACGCCGGAAAAGCTTTAGCCTCGGCGAGCTTCTTCCCTACGCGTTCGACAAGCGGGACCTGTAGTCAGTCCAGCGCCGCGACGTGGCGCAAGTTCCGATAAAGCTGATCGTGGTCCAGCCCGTAGCCGACGACGAAGCGATCCGGAATCTCGAACCCGATGTAATCGACGGTCACGTCGATCAGGCGGCGTGAGGGCTTCGAGAGAAGCGCGCAGACTCGGAGAGACGCGGGGCGCCGCGAGCGCAGCATGTTCAGAAGGTAGTTGAGAGTGAGGCCGGTATCGGCGATGTCCTCGACCACGATCACTTCCTTGCCTTCGAGCGACTGATCCAGGTCCTTCGTGAGCTGCACCTCGCCGCTGCTGCGGGTTCCATTTCCATAGGACGAGAGGGCGAGAAAGTCGAGGGTGAGGGGGACCTCGATGTTTCGCGCGAGGTCGGCGAGGAAGGTGTAGGCGCCCTTCAAAACGCAGACGAGGTGGACGGTCTTCCCCCGGTAGTCGCCGCTGATGCGGCGCCCGATCTCCGCGACGCGCGCCTGCAACCGATCTTCGGGTATGAGGATTTCGAGAGACATCGGCTCGGGAGGCTCAGCTCCTCGCGTGACCCTGGGCGAAGATGTCGAACGTCACGGTAATGATTCCGAGGGCCTCCACCGGCTTTCCGTTCTTGAGCGCCGGCTTCCAGCGCCAGAGCTTGGCGTTCTCCTTCGCCGCGTCGACGCAGTACGGGAGGGACTTGATCACCCGAACCACCTCCGTCGATCCGTCGAGCCGGACGAGAACCTGGAGAATCACTTCGCCCGCGACCATCTTCTCCCGCGCCACCGAGGGATAGGGCGGAGACGGCGGTTCGTAGATCGGCTCGGGCTCGATGTCGAAGCCGCCCGGAGAGAAATCGCCGCCCCCGAAACCACCCCCGCGACCCGGCCCAACGCCCCAGCCCTCACCGGTTCCCACACCGCTTCCCCTTCCACCGCCCACTCCTCCGCCAGTTCCCGAGCTCGGAGCGGTGTCGATGCCTCCCCAATCCCGGGAGTCCTCGGTCGAGAGTCCAGGAAACTCGACGGCATCGGGGGAGAAAACCCCTTCGAAGAGGGACGTGGACTCGGTCGGGAGATCGGGGACTTCGATATCGTCGAAACTGAGCGCGCGCGGTTTTCGCGGCGCTACGGGCGCGCGGCGTTCCGGCGTCTCGGCGGGAGGCTGCACGTCGACGAATCGAGTCGGAATGTAGGCCGTAGGGCGCTTTCCCGCGGAGCCTCCGCCCCCTCCCCCGCCCCCCGGTCCTTCACCGCCGGGAAAATAGTAGCGTACGCGGGGCGCGATCGAATCTTCCGAATCGTCGCCCGAGAACCACTCGGTCGTGCCGAAGAGCATCACCGCGAGGACCAGGAGATGAACGAGGGCGGAGGCGACGCGTGCGCGGGTCCGATCTCCGGGTTCGCTCGTCGGGCGCGCCTCTTCCAACGCCTCGGTGATGCGGAAGAACTCGGGCTCCGGGCTCACGGCAAGTCAATGTTAGCACGGGGGATCAGAAGCGGCCTATCAGCCTGCCCGCGCCTTCGAGGACGACGATCCGTCCCGGTCCGGGCCTCTCGACGATCTCCGTCTCCCCGCCTGGCCAGCGGATCTCGAGGACGTCGACCTCCCTTCTGCTCCCGAGACCGAAATGGAGCTCGAGGCTTCCCTGGGACAGGTAGCTCAATCCGCTCTTCACTTCACGGATCGCGACCGCCTGTCCAGAGCGCAGCGTAGCCCGGGCGCCCAACGCGTCGCGGTTCGAGGTCCGGGCGACGAGCGCGACCGAAAGCGACGCCATGCGGCTTCCGCCCTGGTTCTCGAGAAGAAGCGCGCCCTCCCCGCACCGGGTGACGAGGATATCGAGGTCGCCGTCGGAGTCGAAGTCTCCGGGCGCGGCGCCGCGGGCGACGTTCTCCCGCGAAAGCGCGTCTCCCACAGAAGCTCCAATTTCCCGAAATACCCCGCCGCCCTGGTTCTCGAAGAGGAAGTTCGGCTCCCGATACGTCGAGGCCGAATTGAAGAGGTGGATGTTGTCGATGATGTGCCCGTTGGCGACGAACACGTCCAGAAGGCCGTCGTTATCGAAGTCGAAGAAGAACGTGCCGAATCCGACGAAATTGAGGGAGACCTCGGCCACGCCCGACTCGTAGGACTCGTCGCTGAAGATCCCGAGAGCGCCTCCACGGTACATCGAGTTGTACTCGAAATCGAGGTTGGTCTTGGTGATGTCGAGAAAACCGTCGCCGTCGTAGTCCCCCATGTCGGTTCCCATGCCCGCCTGAGTCTTTCCGTCCTCGCTGTAGCCCACACCGGAAAGAAGCGTCACGTCGGTGAAGCGACCCCTCCCCTCGTTCCGGAACAGGAAGCTCCGCATGGAGTCGTTGGCGACGTAGAGATCGACGTCGGCGTCGTTATCGTAGTCCCCCCATACGACTCCGAGGCCCTTGCCCTCGTCCTCCACGTAGACTCCGGCTTCTCGAGTCACGTCCTCGAAGGTCCCATCCCCTCTTCCACGGAACAGAATTCCCGAAACCGGATCGTAGACGTCGGGATGGCAGTAGGCCTTGATGTTCTTCGCCTGGTTCCCGCAGAACTTGTGGTTGTCGAGTGCGAAATCCACGTAGCGCGCGACGTACAGATCCAGGCTCCCGTCGGCGTCGTAATCGGCGAAGGCGGCGCTCGTGCTCCAGCCTCCCGCCTCGAGCCCGGCTTCTTTGGTTCCGTCTTCGAACGTGCCGTCGCCCCGGTTTCGATAGAAAATGTTCGGCCCGAAGTTCGTAACGTACAGGTCGAGATCGCCGTCGTTGTCGACGTCACCCGCGCTCATTCCCATGCCGAAGCCCTTGCCCGCGACTCCGGCTTTCTCAGTCACGTCTTCGAAACGGCCACCGTCGTTCCGATAGAGCGCGTTTCGCGGAGGCTCAGACGTCTTCGCCGCGCCCGGGAGAGGAGCTCCGTTCACGAGATAGACGTCGAGGTCCGAGTCGAGGTCAAAGTCGAAGAACCCGCCGCCGGAGCCCATGGTCTCAACCATGTACTTTTCTTCGGTCGCGGCGTTGTAGTGGACGAAGTCGATTCCCCGGGACGACGTGACGTCTTCGAAGCGGATTTCTCCGCTGGGCGAGGCCGCGAGAGCCAGGAGGATCCAGGGAGCGCGTGCCACGCCGCGATCTTATCCCGTGAAAGGTTGCGTCGAAAGGCTTTGGCGACGTAGATTGTCGAGCGTGGGGCGGCGAATCGTCACCGGCGAGGAAGTGCGCTCGCTCCCCGCGGGAAGCCTTCTCGACCTTCCTCCCGACGCCATCGTCACCGACGTCGCCCGTGAGTGGATCGAGAAGCGGAAGATCCGAGTTGTCGACCGCCCGTCGCCACCGGTTCAGCCCGAGCCGGTCCAGCTCGCGATCGGGAGCGACCACGCCGGGTACGAGATGAAGGAATCGCTCGCCGCTTACCTTCGCGAGATCGGAGCGAGCTTTTTCGACTGCGGCACCCATTCGAAGGACGCCGTGGACTATCCGGACTTCGCCCACCAGGTCGCGCTCGCGGTGGCTCTTGGCCGAGCGAAACGAGGTATCGTGGTGGACGGCGCCGGAATCGGATCGGCCATGGTGGCGAACAAGGTGCCGGGGGTGCGCGCCGCCGCCTGCAGCGACGAGACCCAGGCGCGCAACGCGCGCGAGCACAACGACGCCAACGTGCTCACTCTGGGCTCGCGGCTGATTCCGCTCGAGAACGTGCGGAAAGTCGTGGCGGTGTTCTTGACCGCGGATTTCACCGAGCCGCGCCACCGCGCGCGGGTGGCGAAGATCGATGCCATCGAGAAGAAGTACTATCGCCCCATCTGAACCCATATGAGGTTGACATGACCTGGGATCTCGATCGACTCGCCGAAGCCGTCACCGACGCGGTGATGCTGCGGCTCGGCGAGGGTCCGAGAGCCCTCTGCGGTTGTCATCAAGTGGCCGAGGGCTCCTGCCCGGATGCGATGCGACCGCTGGTTGCCCGCGGCGCTTCGCGCTTCGGGCTCGAGGCCAGCGCCTCCCACGCGGGTCTCGCCTCGCTCATCGACCACACTCTGCTGAAGCCCGAGGCGACGGAGGAGCAAATCCGCAAACTCTGCTCCGAGGCGGCGGAGTTCCGTTTCGCCACGGTCTGCATCCAGCCGACGTGGGTGCGCCTCGCGGCGCGACTCCTTTCGGGAGCGGGGGTCGGCGTCTGCACCGTCGCCGGTTTCCCGCTGGGCGCGAATACCGCGGACGTGAAAGCCTACGAGGCCCGCCGCGCTGTGTTCGATGGCGCCGCCGAAGTCGACATGGTCATCAACCTCGGGGCGCTCAAGTCCCTCGACTATCGCACCGTCGAGGAGGACGTGCGTGGAGTCGTGCGGGCGTGCCACGACGGAGGCGCTCTCACCAAGGTCATCCTCGAGACCGCGCTCCTCACTCGCGAAGAGAAGGTCAAAGCATCGACTCTCGCCGCCGCCGCGGGCGCGGACTTCGTGAAGACCTCGACCGGTTTCGGACCCGGTGGCGCTACCGTCGAGGACGTGGCACTGATGCGGGAAGTGGTGGGCGAAAAGATCGGGGTCAAGGCCGCGGGTGGGGTTCGCGATCGCGCGACGGCCGAGGAGATGGTGAAGGCGGGCGCCAACCGCATCGGGGCGAGCGCCGGCATCCGCATCCTTCAGGAGGGGAAGTGAGGAAAACCTGACTTCAGACTCTTCCGAAGAACTCCTGCCTCTCGCTGAACATCATGGGCTTTCCCGTTCGCTGATAGCGGACGGCGAGAAGCTCGGCGACGATCGAGATCGCGATCTCCCCTGGAGAAGAGCCGCCGAGGTCGAGCCCGATGGGCGAATGCACGCGCTCGATCCGCTCTCTCGGAACCCCGTCCCGCTCGAGCCTCTTCACGATCTTCTCGAGCTTGGTGACGCTCCCGATGAGACCGATGTAGGCCGTCTCTTTCTCGATGAACGCCCGAAGCGCCTCCTCGTCCTCCTTGTGTCCGCGGGTAACGATGACCACGTAGGCGTTGTCCCCGTACTGGAACTCGGAAGCGAGCTCCGGAATCGGCCCGGCT